>Ga0075430_100000049_pt1 | contig 61545 bp, 58 predicted proteins | sample RhiMetdeltSRZDD4_FD_75294 | JGI IMG/M metagenome (GOLD analysis project Ga0075430, IMG submission 75294) | Populus rhizosphere microbial communities from Tennessee, USA - Rhizosphere MetaG P. deltoides SRZDD4 | ecosystem: Host-associated > Plants > Roots > Rhizosphere > Soil | place: USA... | reverse complement strand
CTAACTAATTAACGCTAGACCCAGAAGAAAATATATAGTATCATGGGTTTATGTTTAAAAACAATACCATCTTGTATAAGATATAAAATCTGTTAGACCTACTGAATTTATTTCGGTTAATCTTGTAATATAGAAAATGGGGTCTGAAATCATGTTTATGACCATTCATAGATAATATATTAAATCCCCTATGAATTACTAATATCATACAGGTCTCATCCCAGCGATGTCCAATACTATAGAAAATGTTGCACTAATGACCAAGGTTAATAGCGATGAGGCGTATCAGACGGCAAAAAGTGTTAACATGATTCTTCTTCAAAAGAAAATAAACGTCTTTGCAATCCTGCCACTATGTGGTGAAAAGATGACCTCTGTAAGTATCAATACGATTAAGGATCTAAATATAGATCTAATCCTAGCAATTGGCGGGGACGGAACTACTCTTAAGGCGTTCAGAACGCCACCATTTGATATACCAGTTTTGAGCGTAAATATAGGGGGACATAAGGGAATACTTTCCGAATTAAAAAGTGGTTCTATCGATTATATAATAGAATCACTACTTTTGGACAACCATTTTTATGACCGCAGAGTACGCATACAAGCAAGCATAGAGGGAGTCAAGACGGCTCCTGCGTTAAATGACATTTTATTGACAAGGGTGAGCCTAACGAGAACCCCTCTAATATCGGCGACAATTATGGGAGAAGAGGTAAAAGAGAGAATGGACGGGCTCGTCATTTCCACTCCTACGGGATCAACAGGACATTCATTTTCTATTGGGGGTCCTGTATTGCATGAAAGTCTCGAATGCGTCCTCCTCAGTCCCCTGGCTTCAGTCAATAAATTACCCTTCTTGGTTCTTCCACTAGAGGAAGTAAAAATAAAAAGCTCCCATGATATTGTCCTAGTAGTCGACGGGCAGGAGACTCATCGAATTTCAGCAGGAAAAGAAGTAACTGTCTCTCGTTTTCCTATAGATGCCCAATTCCTGAGGACGAGAAAAAGGGGGGCAAGGCAACTTGAAAAGCTTGGGTTCATATGAGTATGTCCTAGATGCAACTGCATTCTACCTGGGACTCTCCTTCTTGTCATTTACAAAGTCCTACACTACTTCACTTGTTTTCGATGAAGTGCGACATTTGAAGAGTTCGTACTCATTATTAGAAACCCTTGTGGAGACTAGGAACCTGATAATAATAGATCCAGACGAAAAATATGTTAGTAGAGTACTCGCCGTCGCCACAAAATCGGGTGATATGGTGAGGCTTTCTAAGTCTGACATATCCGTCCTCGCACTGGCGTATCAGTTAAAAAAACCTCTGATATCGGATGACTTTTCGGTCGAAAACATTGCAAGACTTCTTAGTATTTCAATAATGCCTTTGGGAACTATTGGTATCAAATATACTCGGAAATGGATTTCATATTGTCGCACTTGTGGAAAAGGTTACGGCACTAATACCACGGAATGTTTGATATGTGGCAATAAGCTGAAAAGAAGATTCAAGAGGATTGCCCTTATTTGATTTGTCTGCTGATCAATCCCAGACTTACATTTTTAGCTTGCATTTTTGGTAAATTTAGGTAGTCATTTTCATTCTTCAATGGAAATTTAAAGTAGCGTAAGGATTAATTGTAGATTTCAAATTCTAGTGACTATAATTGCCAGTAAAGATCGAAGTAAGTCGCAATCTTGTAAAAAGCCTTATAGTTCCACGATTGAGCGCCTCAAGGAAAGGCGACAATGGAACAGTTCTAGTTGTAGGCGGAAATAGGATCTATCATGGTGCACCGATACTTGCATCACTTGCTGCGCTGAGATCTGGAACCGATCTAGTGTACACGGCAGTGCCGAGGTCAGAATCGCAATCTGTAAGGGCGTTTTCCCCGAATTTCATAGTGCTACCTACCTCAGACGACAAGTTAACATTGGGCGCTGCAAACAGGCTAACCGCTATGCTTCCAAAGAAACCCCATTCAGCCGCTATTGGAATGGGAATGACGATAGCAAGACCAGAAGCACTGAAATCGCTCATCAAACGATTGACGGGATTAGAAACAAAATTATTGTTAGATGCTTCAGCTCTCATTCCTGAGATCCTGAATGATATAACCGGTACCAACACAATAATTACCCCTCATCCAGGAGAATACAAAAGAATCTTTGGTGAGGAGGCAGGGAAGGATGAGGGCGAACAGATTTTGAATCTTCAAAGGATGGCTGAAAGATATCGGATTACAATTGTTCTCAAGGGCCACGTAAACGTGGTCTGTGACAGGGACAAAATTGCTCTTATTAAAAGAGCCACTCCTGCAATGACGGTAGGGGGAACTGGAGATATATTGTCGGGATTAGCAGCTGGATTCCTGAGTAAATCAAAACCTTTCGAGGCATCTCTCCTCGGTGTGTATTTCAATGGGGTAGCTGCATCACTGGCTTACAGAAAACTCGGTTTACATGTAGTAGCTACTGATATTATAGATGAGCTACCTAATGCATTAAAGGATTTTGACATAATAACATAGTTGATGAAATTACCTGACCAAATCCATTTTAAAATTGATGGAATCATCCAATCTCCTTTAAATAACGTCCTAACATTTCGACTAATTTTCAACAGCACGTAGGTTAATAAGGGATTTTAATTCATACTGCTGGTCCTATCACTAATAAAGCTATCAAATCCTCTTCAGGCATACTATTCGTTGTGGAGTGTTTTTGCACATTGATTATCCCGAAGCATTCGATTTCGATCCCAATATGTCCCAGAATATTATATGGCCATTGTTGAAAAGATGCAACATTGTCTTAAAAGCGGATGGGTAACATTTTGATCAGTTCGAAATCTATTGCATGAGTTATCCATTTTTTCAGTAGTGAGTGTACAATTTCGGGTGGACTAGTTGACAATAAGACTCGTGTGGGTGAGGTGTCATATTTTCTAAGGATTTAGTGCAAATTATTTTGTTTCTTAAACAATATAGATTTACATCATAGTAATTCAAACCGTAGTCTAACTCTAGTTTGTCTGTAGTTATAATGAGCTTAGCACCGCAGGAATTAGAAAACAGTGCTAGTAGGTATGCTGCAGAGGCGATCAGGCTTGATTCGGAAGGATCCCGCGGAAAAGCCATTCAATCATATCAGAGGGCAATTGAGGCCCTTGTAAAATTGGTTCAAGTCTACCCAGAATATAAGTTGAATAGAATATATATCGAAAGAGCCAGCACCTATCAAAACAGAGTCAAAGCGTTGCAAATGACTCGTAGCATAACCGAGGAAATGTCCGAGGAGGGTCGTACTCCAGACTTGAATAAACCGGCAAACCTTCACGGAGTGAAGGGGAAGAGAATTATCACTGATGTAGATATGGACAGTAACCGCGAACAATCTGATAGGCTAGAGGATTCCAAAAAAGTGTCAGAGTCATCTAGAGCAGACTTCGGCGAACTTTTGTTAAAGGAAAAACCCGATGTGTCTTGGGAAGAGGTCGTTGGTCTTGATGATGCGAAGCGCGCTATTAAAGAATCTATAGTCTATCCAACCAAAAGACCAGATTTGTTTCCATTGGGCTGGCCACGGGGGATACTTTTGTACGGTCCCCCAGGCTGTGGTAAGACACTGTTAGCAGCAGCAGCAGCAGCGGAGATTGAGGGTTATTTCATTAATGTTGACGCATCAGCTATGATGAGTAAATGGCTAGGCGAAGCAGAAAAAAATGTATCAAAACTTTTCGCCTTTTCAAGAAAGCTTTACATGGCCGAAAATGTTCCAGTCCTTCTTTTTGTCGATGAGATAGACTCACTTTTGGGAGCAAGAAATAGCGAGGTAGGGGGGGAAGTGAGAGTGAAGAATCAATTTCTTACTGAAATGGATGGAATAAATGGAAAATCAAAGGAATCGTTTCTATATGTTATAGGAGCAACCAATAAACCCTGGACATTAGAAGCCGGATTTTTAAGAAGGTTTCAAAAAAGAATCTATGTTGCGCTACCTGATACCGCTTCCAGAACGAATTTATTCAATCAATATACAAAGCCTTTGAAGAAGGATAGAGTTTTTAAATACGAAGATCTGGCTAAGGCAGCTGAAGGTTACAGTGCAAGCGATATCAAGGACATCTGTCAGGCTGCTCAATTAAGGGTTGTCGATGAATTATTTGAAAGCGGGAAAGCATTCGAAACTACATCTAACCCAAGAGCAATTACGATGGCTGACCTGAAGGATATAATCAAAATAAGAAAGCCCAGTATTAGTCTAGAGATGATCCGGGCCTATATGAGGTGGAGCGACCAATACAGGGCACTGTGATCCCGGGATTGTTTATCGTTCTGAGTGTTACCTGACCCAAAAGTTTAGCCCTTTAAAAAGCTGTTTATTGTTATTCCTTTGAACTAGAACTCCTACACCAGCTTACCAATTAAAAAAGATGGGAAGTCTAATATTTGAATCCACGATCCGACAAGAACTGTATTGCCTAGTCTGTCAAACTTCATCATTTGACCATTCCTTTATATCTTTCTATTGATTCTGTTATCTTTTTCACTGCTCCCTGCTTCCCTTCCCAACCCTTTACCTTAACAAACTTTCCCTCTTCCAACTCCTTATAATGTTCGAAGAAATGTTTGATCTGATTTTTGATGTATTGTGGAAGTTCTTTCACATCGCCGATTTTGGAAAATGTAGGATCAATTTTAGGCACGGGCGTCGCAATAACTTTGGAATCCTGACCCTCTTCGTCTTCTGTTAGCAGCACTCCAATCGGTCTAGACCTTACTATTGATAACGGTACTACTGGGTCTTCACCCAAAATAAGAGCGTCAACGGGATCACCGTCCATCTCTAGAGTCCTTGGAATAAAACCGTAATTGAATGGATAGTTCATTGCGGTATATAATTTCCTGTCAACGAACAACTGACCCGTTTCCACATCAAATTCGTACTTGATACTGCTGCCCTTCGGTATTTCTACTACTATGTTAATTGCATCGGAGGGGTCGCCTGCACCTACTGACTCTAAGGACTTCAATTCAAATACATGCAAATCATATCGAATATATTCCTATTGAATATCGGCAAAAATATAAACAATGGTCGAGGCTTGCCTTTTCTATAGATGGAGCTTCGCGGAAAATTTGTTGCCAAGGAGATAGAACAGGAAGTAAGAAGATATCTAGATTCTATTGATACTAAATCCCTCATAGCCAATAAGACCGGAGGAAGTGGCGAACCAATTTGCTACATCGAGGGTCCGCCGACAATGAATGGAGATCCTCATGCAGGCCACCTACGTGGTCGCATAATCAAGGATTTGTGGTATCGTTATAATATCCTCCGTAAAAGAAACGTCGTATTCAGAGCGGGGTGGGATTCGCAAGGTCTTCCCGTTGAACTGCAAGCAGAAAAGGAGCTAGGTCTGACCGGTAATAAAATAGATAACATTAGGAAAGTTGGAGTAGAAAAATTTGTTGCAACATGCAAGAAAATAGTCATGATGTACAATGAAAAATGGGTTATTGTAGACAAACTTCTTGGTATGTCTTTTGACTATGAAAAAGCCTACTGGACGTTTCATGATGAATATATAGAAAGGGAATGGAAGTTTCTCGAAAGGGCATGGAAAGATAATCTTCTCAGAGAATGGTTTAGGGTTGTCGCATATTGTCCTTCATGCCAAACCTCTCTAAGCAATGCGGAGGTTAATGCAGGATATGATATGGTTGAGGATCCATCCTTCTATTATAAAGTAAAACTGTCGGATGATAATGTATACCTAATAATCTGGACAACCATGCCATTCACCGTTGTAACGGACGAAATGGTTGCTGTAAACCCAGATCAAGCATATGTACGAATTTTAGTTGGACAAGAAGAATGGATAGTCGGTCAAGACAGATTGGAGGGTTTAATGAAGGAGTTACAAATTTCTGAATACTCCAGAATAGGGGCAAGAAAAGGAAAAGATCTAGAGGGGCTACGGTATCAACACCCCCTGTTGTCGGTCATTCCTGGCCTTGAAGCTCTTGTTGGAAAGACGGGAATCCACATGGTGGTAGCTGAAGATTTTGTGGATGTAACAACGGGTAGCGGAATTGTACATCTCTCCCCGGCTAATGGGCAAGAGGACTTTCAGGTCGCCGAAAGAAGGAATATCCCCGTGTTTGTACCAATAGACGATAGGGTTACCTTTACTCAGGAAGCAGGAATATTCCAGGGACTATTTGTGAGAGACGCTGATAATAGGGTGGTTGAAGCCATAAAGCAATTTGGTGCATACGTAAAGCTAGGAATTGTGAAACATAAATATCCAACATGTTGGCGCTCTCACCATAAGGTTGTATGGCTTGCGAGACGAGAGTATTTCTATATGATCGATCGATTGAAGGATAAACCATTAGATGCAGCTTCCAAGGTGGAGTATTTCTTTGATCCCCCAAAGAATCGATATTTGGAAATAATAAGGGAGAAAGTCCCTTGGTGTATTTCAAGAGAACGAATATGGGGGACACCCCTTCCTATATGGTCATGCCCTGTATGTAATCACAAGCTTGGACTATTTTCGAGAAATGAAATAGTGAAAATCGCGGAATCACTACCAGACGGACCTCATTTTGAATTGCATAGGCCACAGATTGACATGGTAGAAATAAAATGTGAAAAATGCGGGGGTAGGATGGAACGAGAACCATTTGTACTCGATACCTGGCATAATAGTGGGGCAGCTCCATATGCATCCCTTACGGATGAGGAATATGAGAAATTCATACCGGCCATTTTTATGACTGAAGGAATAGATCAGACAAGAGGATGGGCTTATACACTGCTAATGCAAAATATTATCTTGACTGGAAAACCAGAAGCCCCTTTCAGTTCATTTCTTTTTCAAGGTCATGTCTTGGATGAGAAAGGTAACAAGATGAGTAAGAGTCTAGGTAACGTTATAGATGCCTTCAAACTACTTACTGAAAATGCGGTAGATCTAGTGCGATTCTATTTCATGTGGAAATCATCCCCAATCGAGTCATTGAATTTTAGCGTTGCAGAAATGGCAACTCGAACTTATCAAATCATGAGCACATTATATTATTTGCATGTTTATTTTGACCAAAATAGCAAATACGACAAATTCGATCCAAAAAAGAATAGCCTTGTTTGGGCGACCGAAAACAACTTGTTGCGTCTCCCAGATAAATGGGTATTATCCAAACTTCAATCTGTTATTTCGGATGTTAGCAATTCATTCGAAGAATGCAAATTCCATGAAGCCGCTCGATTGATTGAAGAATTCATAATAAATATTTTAAGTCAGAATTATGTACCTGTCACAAGAAATGAAATATGGGATGATAATGAAAATTCCCTGAATCGAAGACTGGCGATCTACGCCGTACTTTGTGAAGTTCTTAAAGTAGTAGACGTAATGCTTCATCCTTTATCTCCATACCTTTCAGATTATCTTTATGTTATCTGTTTTTCAGACAGAAAAAGTATCTTGCTCGAAGACTGGCCGGTTTCTGATGGATCAATAGTTAATAATCAGGTCGAGAGATCATTCGACGGATTAAGAGAAATTGTCTCGCTAACAAATGCCGCTAGAATGAGTGCAAAACTGAAGAGGAGGTGGCCTATAAAAAGCGTTTGGATTTGTTATGGTGGCCGTAATACTTTCGATCTAGAATCGGTTCTCGATATATTGAAAATTCAGATAAATGTTCAAGACTGCAAAGTGATACAATATAGGAACGACACAAAATTACACAAGATATTAACCCTCTTAGAAAGTGAAGTTCCCGTAATTCCAAGAATCAAATTATTGAAGAAGAATGTGGGTCTAAAAGTAAAAAACAATTTAGAAAAGGTTATCCAATCATTTACAAAGGTCGATACCCACGAACTGCTAAGGACGTTAGACTCTTCAGGAAAGTACTTGCTGACGTACAGCGAAGGATTACTGCTTGAGTTGAAACCAGATGATGTGGAATTGTCATATGCTTCTGCGGAAGGGTATGCCATAGCGGAAAATGAAAACACATTAGTACTCATTGATGCGCGACGCGACAAGGATCTAATAACTAAGGGTCTAATGCGGGATCTCGCCAGAAATTTGCAACAGGTAAGAAAGGAACGAGGGTATAATACGACAGATATAATCTCCTCTGCGTACATCGCTGGGTTAGGGGAAGAGGAAATTCTTCAGCTACAATCAATGGAAGAAGAATTAAAGTATTTGGTTAGAGCGAGTAAAATAGTCATTACAAAAGAACGTGTCAAAGATATTATATATAAGATGATAGAGTTGGAAGGAAGGGAGTTACATTTATCCATCTAGAATTCCATCAAGACTAAAGAGGAAAACATTATGATAACGTGAAGAGCACCAGTTTGCTCCTTAAATAAACCTTGATAGAAAGGTTTGCACCCGTTAGGCAATTAAGAATTAGACTCGATGAAGCCTTAAAATTCATTCCTCTATTGCTAGTATGAATAAAATACTACGAATACATCCGAAATCACCTTGAATATAAGGATATGGCAGCGATTTAAGATGTCGAGGTCTGTTATACCAAGGTTCACTTAAAGAAATCCAGAATCTACCACGGGAGTTATGATCGTTCGAGCTTTCATTATAAATACTTGACATATTTGAGGTTGTATCTAATTCGAATGCATCTGATAACGAAGCAAACGTGTATTACAGTTAATGATTTCCGGAGTCAATTCAGCTGTTATTTTGATTTTCACACGGATCCCTTATTCGTTTCCTTAAAAAATGAGTATCCTTTTGCAAATAAGAATAAATCGAGTTAAGATAAATTGGAGCATATATTTCAATCTCCCCATTTGCGCCCATGAAAAGGTTAAATGAGAATTAAGGTGGCCTAGAGTATACAAAAAAATGAGGATCCATGGAAACATAGAGGCAGAATATCGAATAGCTGTAAATTTTTCAAGATACTATAGGACTTGCCCAGATTTATCTTGTGGTAGTTATAGGTGTGTCATTTGAATATCGAGATATTGCTTATATTGTTTGTTTCCATAATAACAGTTACCACAACGGGAATCTTTGTGACGTGGTCCTACTTGCTAATTTATATGCTAAAATCATTTAGAGAGTCGCCTAAATTGCAACAAGCCCTGAATTCTTCCTCTAGATCGTATACCAAGATTAGCGTGATTGTTCCAGCAAGGAATGAAGAAAAGTACATAATTCATTGCATTGATAGTTTGATCAAGCAAAGTTATTCCAACTTTGAAATAATTCTTATTGATGATTCATCGGAAGACGGAACTTGGAGAATCATGCAGCAATATTCAACTAAATATAAAGGGCTGGTCAAGGCCCTGAAATGTGAGATTCGGCCAGACGGATGGGTGGGAAAGAACTGGGCCTGTTACCAGGGATTTCTACATTGCAATGGTGACCTCTTATTGTTCACAGATGCTGACACCCAATACAACCCACAGACACTAAAGCTAGCTGAAAACTATTTGTGGCTACAAAAGGCCGACGCTGTTACCGTCATTCCAAGATTGCTTTGTATCGACTCGTGGACAAAAATTACTTTGCCCATGCTTTCTGTATTCCTCCATACTAGATTTTCCGCATTACGTGTGAATAATCCTAAAATAAAAACTGGTTATTTTTTTGGAAGCTTCTATCTGATCACTCGATCCTCCTATGAAGCAGTAGGTACACACAAAAAGGTAAAACATGAGCTTGTGGAAGATGGTGCACTAGGATCGGAACTGAAAAGGAGAAAATTCCTGATTAGAATGATAAGGGGGGAATTATATATAGCTGCACTCTGGGCAAGAGATTTCAATACACTGTGGGATGGACTACGCAGACTCATAATTCCCTTGTATTCACGGAACAAAAACGGAACAATACTTGTAATAACTGCTGTTTTCGTTCTACTTATTACACCCCTAATACTTTTACCATTATCACTATGGTTATCCTTCCCTCTTTCCTGGGTATTCACAAGATTGAGTACAACAGATAATCTTCATCTTTTGGTTTCGTTTTTGACAACTATATGTATCTTAACTGTTGTTTTGATGTTTGTATGCACTGCCGTGCAATCAAAGTTGGCTATGTTTCAGAGTATGACTTACGCCCTCTGTTTCCCAATGGCAGCTTTTATAATATTCTCAAGTTTTGTTTCATCCTTAATTGAGGCAAGGAAAGGTGGGATAGTATATTGGAGAGGAAGGAAATACCACATGAGCGAATACGAGAATACAGTTAGGTGAAAACTAGGCAATAATTAATCTGTAGCTTAGTCTGGGTCGAAATTGTTTATTAATAATGAATGGATGTAATTATGCCAAGAATAATTAAGAATGCTTTCTGATAGTTTGGTATCCACAGTATCAATTCAAGAAATTCTCTCCAAAAGCATAGAAGGAAGATCAATTTCGAAAGCGGAAGCATATGATCTGATTGGATCTGATGAGGATAAACTCATTATTACTGCTGCCAGAACTATTCGGAATAAAAATCATACCTCCGATATTATTACTTATTCGAGAAAAGTGTTCGTTGACCTTACAAACTTGTGCAGAGATTCGTGTTCTTATTGCACCTACAAGAAGGATCCTAACGACAAAGCGGCTAAAATGATGATGCCCTCACAAGTACTCGCCCTAGCCGAACTTGGAAAAAAGTTCAATTGTACAGAAGCATTAATGGTCACAGGAGAGCGGCCCGAGCAAAAGTACGTGCAGGTCAAGGATTGGCTAAAGAATCTCGGTTATACTTCTACTATTGAATACATAGCAGAAATAAGTGATAAGATCTTGAAAAAGACAGGCTTGCTCCCCCATACTAATGCGGGAACCCTGACCAAAAAAGAGATGTCCTTGTTAAAGAAGACTAATGTTAGCCTAGGTATGATGCTCGAGTCATCAAGTGCAAGACTGGGGCAAAAGAAAATGCCGCACTATCACGCTCCAAGTAAAGACCCAAAGATCCGTATACGAACTTTAGAGGAGGCAGGGCAGCTAAGAATTCCCTTCACGACGGGACTGTTATTGGGTATCGGGGAATACGCAGAGGAAATAGTTGATTCTCTTTTTGTTATAAAGGAAATAAACGAAAAGTATGGTCATATTCAAGAGGTGATATTACAGAATTTCATGCCAAAGGTCGGCACAGAAATGGAAAACGCAACTCCAATTGGACTTGATTATTTTCTCAAGATAATTGCTGTTGCAAGAATTATCTTACAAGATATTAATATTCAGGTTCCACCCAATCTTAACCCGGGTATATTTGGGAGCTTCTTGGATGCTGGGATTAACGACTGGGGCGGTATCTCCCCGATAACCATTGATCATGTTAATCCAGAATTCCCTTGGCCAACGATTGATATCGTTAGATCAATAACGCATAGGAAGGGCTTCAGCTTGCGTGCCAGATTGCCTATCTATCCTGAATTTGTACTTAATATGGACCAAAATTATGTTTTAGAAAATATGAGGAGATATATCGAACCATTCTACGATTCGTCCGGTCTAGTTAGAGAGGAGCTAATCAATTGACATTTGATTCTCTTCTAAGAAAAACCGATCCGATAATTGCATCGGCCCTCGATCTAGCACTTGATGAGAAAGATTTGTCAGAAGACTTAGCAGCTGAATTACTTGACTGTGAGGGAGCGGAAATGAGCATGGTTCTGATGGTAGCAGATGAACTCCGAAGGAGGACAATAGGAAACCATGTGACATACGTTGTAAATAGAAATATCAATTTTACAAACGTCTGTATTAAGCGATGCGGATTTTGCGCCTTTAGCCGGGACTTCAGAGAAGAGGAAGGATATAGTCTTCCAGTCGAAGAGATTGTGGCCAGAGCGAAACAAGCTTGGAAACTAGGGGCTACTGAAGTATGTATCCAAGCGGGGTTACCTCCAGAAATGAACGGGCGATATTATATCGACATCTGTGAAGCCATTAAAAAGGAGCTGCCCGACATCCACATACACGCATTCTCCCCTGAAGAAATACTATATGGTGCCAAAATGTCCTCTATTCCTGTTAGGGAGTACATGAAAATGCTGAAGGAGTCAGGCGTCGGAAGCCATCCAGGAACTGCTGCTGAAATTCTAGATCAACAAATAAGAGATATCATTTCCCCAGGACGAATATCTGTAAAAGACTGGATTACAATAATCAAGTACGCACATTTGATTGGTATTCCAACTACCAGCACAATCATGTATGGGCATGTGGAGACCTCAAAAGATAAAGCAAAGCATTTGGGCATATTACGTACAATTCAAAAACAAACAAGAGGGTTTTCGGAATTTGTTCCTTTGAGTTTCGTCCACACTGAAGCTCCTATGTATAACCGTTCAACTATTACCAATATTCGTCCCGGACCAGATGGAAGCGAGGTTCTCAAAATGCACGCAGTGGCCAGAATCTTCTTGCACAGATACATTAACAACATTCAAGTATCTTGGGTTAAAGAAGGCGTGAGGATGTCTCAAATACTATTGGGAGCGGGAGCAAATGACTTCGGAGGAACTCTAATTAATGAAAGCATTTCGACTGCAGCAGGTGCGCCCCATGGTCAGCTTTTGAAACCAAAGGAGATCCGATCCGTAATAAGATCTGCAGGAAAGATTCCCGCGCAAAGATCAACTAGTTATAGAATACTGAAAATCTACGACAACGAAACGGAAGATGAGGAAGAATCCCCTCTTGACAGGGTTGATCCTACTCAATTTGGCTCCTATCATGAGCTCATCAGACTAGACCAGTTCAGGTACAGAAGATACAATTCATCAAACAAACAGTAAATAGCATAATGCCTTACACTACTCTTCCATTATTAGCATTGTGAGTGTTGATTTGACTCCCTTCATTCGGCGAATTTTTGTGCTTATGAATTCTTTCAGTCGGTCCATAGTTGGAGCCTCAACTTTAAGCAAAATATCGTAAACTCCATAGATTGTGTATGCGTCATTAACCCCGGGAACAACCTTCATTTCGTCTGCCAGAGTCGTTTCATATCCAAGCTCGGCGTTAACAAGCACAAATGCTCTGGGCATGTCTCTATATTGAAATCTCGCATTAATAACAGTTATAATTTTGAAAATGACCGATTAATATTCTGAGAAGGGATTTAATTAAAGGAAATTAATAGTACCACATGGAATCGCATGTGTCATAAGACCATAGTTAAGACTCCTATAAGAGTAAGATCAGCTCCTGTTAGATCGGCATCCTCAAGATCAGTTTGAGTAAGGTCAGCTCCCCTTAGTATGGTGTTTAAAAAGTAATGTGTTCGAGAGATCAGCAAAATGAATGTCAGCATTTGTGAGTTCCGCATCCTGAAGATTAGACTTTGATAGGTTAGCATCTTCTAGATATGCCTCTGACAAGTCTACACGGGATATATCCGCATTTATTAGTTCAGCGTACGGAAGATAAGCATCAGTCAAATCGGCGCCGTCAAGACTAGCGTTTATTAAGATAGTACCGTAAAGATCGGCCTCTGACAGTTTTGCATTTGTGAGTGAAGTGTCAGTCAAATCTGCATCAAAAATATCAGCATCAGTAAGAATAGCATCAAATAAATCAGCATCCGTTAGATTAGCGCCTTCAAGATAAGCCCTAGATAAGTCCGCTCGCAATAGATCTGCATCTCGTAGATCAACACCCCTAAGATATGCATTAGTCAGATCGGCGCGATCAAGGTTAACATTTGTAAGATTAGAGCTATCAAGATTAGTATTCGTTAAGTGTGTATTCACAAGTGTGGCATTTGTTAGATTAGAACCAATTAGACTAGCCCCCGTGAGGTCAGCACTATCAAAAGTAACATTTGTCAGATCTGTACTATCGAGTACGGTAGCCTTTAATATGGCAGACCAAAGAAAAGCATTAGTTAGGTCAGCTCCAATAAGGCACCGGATAGGTCGGCACCCTCAATGTTTGCGTTAGTTAAATTAGCATCATATAGATCAGCATCCGTTAGTTCAGTACTCCAAAGACTAGCATTTACTAAATTAGCGCCAAAAAGGTCCGTATTCGTTAGATCTGCATCCTGCAGTTCGGCTCCCGTCAAGTCGGCGCCATTAAGAATAGCCCCTGTTACTTTAGCATTCAGAAGTGAAGAGTTTTTCAGAGTAGCATTTGACAGATCACCAGATATTTCGCTATTGTCCAATATTGCGTTAGTAAGATCAGACCTGGAAAGATTGACGTTTCTTAATATTATTGATTCTAGATTTGCATTTTTAAGATTTTTATTGGAAAGATCTATTGCATCAAACTCGATCTTTTCATGAACTTCTTTCCTTCATCATTGAATTTTTCTATGTCGGTAGCCTGTAATAATTTAGACAATCTTTCCGGAGTTTTCCATAATTTTCCTCCCACCATTCCTCAAAGGGTGGTGATGCGATAATACCCAATATGAAGAACCCAACGGCTATTCCTACGTTTAGTATTATATCCTGGCGATGCACCGTCTAGCGTATAAGTATGTCCATTTAAAAACAATTTTTTTTAACATTTATTATATCCATTCGGGCAACGAAAGTACTTGAACCGTCAGGTAGCTAATAAGTTTTCGTTATACTTGCTTCTTAAGTTCTCCCTTTTCCAAGGTTATCGTGTTTATTGTTTCACATTTTTCACACTTTGCACCAACTTACACGAATAAACAACCATAAGGTAATATTCAATTTGTATTTAAATTCGGGGATAACTATTTATGCTAATAAATCTAAATTAGTACTAGTACAAATGACACCAGCTCTCAGAAGAGTGGCTAGAAGAACGGCCAGAAGAACTACGAGAAGAATATAATCTTTTTTTCCTTATTTTTATCCCTTCCGAAGAATTTCATTAACTATTTAACAATGTTTTAGTGTCTGAAATTGAGTAAATGAAGTAGCTGGGAACGTCTCAGTTAAAGAATGATTAGACCTGTTTTTAAGTACTCCCTTTTCCAATGTAATTGTATACATCGTCTCACATTTCTCACACTTGCACCAAAGTCAGATATATTCCAAAATGCGTGGGGAGTATCCATGAATGTTTCATCTGCTGTACATTTGAAGTCAGAGAGAAGATTAATAATCTAGGTACCGATAGAATCAAGGAAGATATTGCATAACCAAGAAATACGTCCCACCCTGGATGGTTACTGGGAAGCCACAGTGGCTCATGATTTGGAGAGATTGCATGAGTTTTATCTCGATGATGTAGTGGTTGAATTTCCTCAGTCTGGCGAACGAATTTCTGGCAAACACAACATATACCAACTCCGGGAACATTACCCTACTAAATATGATTTTAAAATCCTAAAGGTGCGTGGCGAAGACTTTCTTCAAATTTGTTCATCGTGTTTTCTATAACTATCCGGTCAACTGTTCTGCAGCCTGGACCATTTAATCAAGACAAGATGTAAAATTAAATTGTAATAGGTGATTCATCTTTCGCCTTAACCTACGTTTAGGCATAAATCATGTATTTGGTAGTTGGTCAGTTTTATTTCGACGTTTCGAGACAAATGAGATTGTCTCGAAGGTTCGTGGGTAAAGTTTAAGAACCGTTACCTGTTTTTTCTTGGTACAAAGTGGATGACGCCTTCTACTGAGGATATTCGCCGTAAATGGATGACACTAGAGCATAGAGGTGTGGCCTTTCCGCCACAGCATCATCTCAGAGGTATATCCATTACTATATCAGGTGAAAAATTTCCCCTTAACCAGGTGCAAGAGGAGTTAGTATACGCGTGGGCTAAGAAAAAAGACACTCACTATGTCAAGGATCTGGTCTTTCAATCAAATTTCCTTGTTGATCTCAAGAAATTACTTCCTGAAAGGTTACGCGATATATCAAGCATTGCTGACATTGATTTTTCAGAGGCATTTGTCCTAGTGGAGCAGGAAAAAAGAATGAAGGAAGCCGAGAAAGAGAGGATTAAGAACCTACCCAAGGATGAAAGGAAGAAAATAAGGATTGCAAGAAAGGCTGAACTCGATAAGCTGAAGGCGTTCTATGGGAAGGCAATTATCGACGGAACGGAAGTAGATGTTGCAAATTGGCTGGTTGAACCCCCTGGCCTTTTCATGGGCCGTGGTCAGCATCCCCAGAGGGGGAAGTGGAAACCAAGAGTCTCTCCTAATGAAGTAATCTTGAATCTTGGGGAAGGTGCTCCAGCTCCGGAGGGGAACTGGATGAAAATAGTTCACGATCATAATTCTACTTGGCTAGCAACCTGGATAGAAAAGCTGACCGGCAAAAGAAAGTACGTCTGGTTGCATGATTCTTCAAGCTTGAGACAAGGGAATGATAAAGAAAAATATGATAAGGCTATGAAGCTGGAGAGGCATATTGGCAAGGTCCAGCGGGAAATAATTAATAGGATGATAAAATCCAGGGACCTTAACCAGCGGAAGATATCAACGGTCTGTTATCTCATATTCAAGCTTGCAATGAGAGTAGGAGATGAAAAGGATCCTGAAGAGGCAGATACCGTGGGTGCCTCGACATTAAGAGTGGAACACATTACTTTCCGACAGGAACAATCTGGAGGCAGGCATATAGAGTTCAATTTTCTAGGTAAAGACAGCGTCCCCTGGCAGAAAACGATAAGAGTTGAAAGTGAGGATACCAGCGGCCTATATGACAACCTCAAGATGCTTATGCAAGGTAAAGATAAGTCGGCACAGATATTCGACAGTATTACATCAAATAAAGTGAATTCATTTTTACGAAGTATTGACAGTAAAAATCTTCCCGGTTTAACAGCCAAGGTATTCAGAACTTATATTACCACCAATGTAGTAAGGGAAACGCTTGCAAGTTCACCGTTTAATCGAGTCACTAGAAATTCATCGGAGCCGGAAAAGATCTATGCTGTAAAAATAGCAAATCTTAAGGCTGCAATTACTTGTAACCATAAGAAAGGTATTGATCCTAAAAATCCTGCCAGCTTGAAAGCACTTGAAAAATTCAAGGACTCGATAGTGAAGAAGGAGGAGAGTATCAAGCGATTGAGATCAGAACTTGTTGAAGGTAGATGGAAATCTGATACCCAGAAAAAAAGAATTCAAGATAGGTTAGAGAGAATAGAAATGCAATTAAAACTCCAGAAAGAAACTCGGGATTACAATCTTGGAACTTCATTGAGAAATTATATAGATCCTAGAGTAGTGGCTGCTTGGCTCGTACAGGTTGATCTTGACTGGAAAAGGGTATATACGGCCACTTTACAGAAAAAATTCAAATGGGTTGAGGAATATAACAGAGATGATCTAAAGGCGTTTTCTCCATATCAAAATCGAATTAGCAAAGAAGAATTGAAGGTTGTAGTCTCTGAGGACGCGAAGATAAGAGGATGAATTGAACTTTTCGAAGTTCAGATTTAAATTCTCTATTGATCCCTTAATCGAAATGCATTTTCTATCGGACCTAAACCCATCTCAAAATATGTCTTCTATTGTAAGCGCTCGCTCTACCATTACAAGTTGTTTAGAAGTAGCATGAATACCATTCAGATCGGTACCGGCTCCAGATCTGGTTTGGAGATCCCAAATTCTTTTAGTATCATTTCACTCTGACTATAAGTAAACATGATATGTAGAATTCGTCCTCTTAATTTAGACGTACAATATAATTGGGGGAGACTGATATGATGTTGAGTAGTACTCGGGCAGAATGGGTCACCACTATTGGTATGAAATATTAGTCAGTTTGTTCTCGTCACAGAACCTAGTATCAACACAATGGTGTATACTTTGATTCCGTCATGGTAGGGTATCTAAGAAAAATCAGACCGGAGGATCCCGATTTGACGTTGGCTTAGATCCAGCTATGACATGAAATCAATTCTAGGATGATCACCGAGAGACATGGATATTTCACTTTAGTTATTATCGAACCAAGTTGTGGTTTTGTAAAATAAGTACCCTTCAAGACCGTGAGAGGGGATCATTCAGAATGCCTAGCCGATTCAGAATGTTAACATTGTCCGATGTTTAGTGGGTAGATGTTTGAGTAGTTTATATTATGTTCAAAAAAAAGTTCTGCTGGCTGAACGCTGCCAGAGCTTTCGGTGCCGGAGTAGCTCAGCCTGGCTGGAGCGTTCGACTCATAATCGAAAGGTCGCGGGCTCGAATCCCGCCCCCGGCACCATTAAACAAGAGCCATTTCTAATTTCGATCGGCTAGAGTGTTTAACGATTGCCCTTACCACTGCCTAATCTTTTGCAAATAATACCAATAGCGTCAGGGCCATGTTGTAAAAACATGATTCAATTAAGAGAAGAAGGGCCTTCGGAGGGATTTGAACCCTCCTCAAGCGGTCTCTGCAGGCAGACTCGACTCAACCATGTTTTTATCGTCCCACCATCCACAGCCGCCTATACTGACCAGGCTATACTACGAAGGCCTCGGAATTAAATATCATAAATAACGACTCTATTTATATGGTTCTCGATTGAACTAGAAACTAGTTGGATATTCCAAACATTTACTTATCAGGTCTTAGTCCCAGAAATGATGCCTATTCTAGTTGTCTCGACGCCTTCCAATTCAATCTTGTCCGCTAAGGCATTCAGGCCAATCGAGTCACCAGCCAAATGTCCTAAAATAACGAGATTTCCTCGTATATTCTCGTTGTTAAGTTTCGCTGCGTCTGTCGGGTCGATATGAAGATAAATTACAGTGGATACACCGTGTTCATAATATAATTTGGCAATTGGATAACCTCCATTTGTTCCTGCGGCAAGAACTAATGCAATTCGACCCACGCTACTTCTAGCGCTTCCAAGAGCAACAATGGGTCTGGTGACAGCATTATCGAATTCAGGGATCTCGTCAATCAATCTTAAGAGATCTGATATTTTATGGTGATGTTTGCAGGCTTTTATCTTTTCTAAAATAGTTCTTCGCATGAACTCGTCGCAAGGCAGGTGAATATTTACTAGCGGCATTTTCAGAATCTTTGCTGTGTCTACAACTTGTTTGTAGATATTCGCATGAGATCTAATCTGAATTCTGCGTTTTAGCCTTCTCACAGCATTACTAGCTTCATTGTAGGGAACACCGTTTTGGATCATAAATTGCAAATGTCTGTCAAATACTCTGTGAAATTCTATTGACGATACCCCAATCGGATGGTGCGCTATGACCAAGTCGCAACCAGTATTTTTTGCTAGAATGAGTTCTGAGGTGGAAACATCTATTGTCACCAGCGCCCTATGAATACTACTGCCTTTAACATGGATTGCACTATCAGGTGGCAACCTGTCCCAACCAACGAGATCGAGGCCAATTTTCATTATATCACTAGTAGATACCGTCATCACTTAATTTCAATTAAATCAGGTACAAAAGTGTATAATTTAACAGAAACGCTACCAGGTCTGTGAAGTTAACTTGTTCTATCAGTCACCATTTTATCAACTTATGGGTGTATTTTCCGTACCCAAAGTGGCAATGATAGTTACTCTCAGCTGACATTTAGTAATATTGAAAAAACTACAATTGGCCTTTACCCTTCTTTCTCTCTAAGATAAGTAGTATTTGCTCCCCAACAAGTCCTAAGAAGAACATCGGTTGTCGGGCAATCGATCATAATGTCATAAATGCATTCTACAACCTAAACGAGGCAGGGATTCGTTGCAAACTTTAAATCTCCTGTCATTAAAGAGTTCGTAAATGAGTTGCTCTGACGAGTATGTTTCTCATACTGAAGGCAATAATCTGATTAGTATATCTCCGCTAACTAAGACAAAATTACAAAAGGCCAAATACGGCGTGTACAACCACTCCGCCGTAGAACTCTGCCACTGGACAAAAAAATCATTTGCGGATGAAGGAAATTGTTACAAACACAAGTTTTACGGAATTTCAACTCATCGATGCATGGAAATGACGCCTACGGCAATGAATTGTGAAAATAGATGTATTTACTGTTGGAGGCCGACTGAGTTTTATGATACTCTACAAATGCCATCTCATCTAGTAGATGAACCAGACGTAATTGTCAGCAACCTGATGAAGGAAAGAGAACGGCTTCTTTCTGGGTTCTATGGAAACCAAAAGAATGACAAAAGGAAGCTAGATGAAAGTCTGTTACCAACCCATTATGCCATTTCATTGTCCGGTGAGCCTACTATGTATCCCAAACTTCCCCAGCTAATCAGATATCTAAAGAGTCTCAAAGCTACCAGATCTATTTTCCTAGTAACAAATGGTCAAGAACCAGAAATGCTCAGGAGACTTGAAATTGAAGATGCTCTGCCCACCCAGCTTTACCTGTCAACTAATGCAACTAATAAGAAAATGTTCTACCTCATTAATCGACCTCGCCACAAGAATGCTTGGGAAAGGTGGTGTGAGAGCCTTGAATTTTTGGCGAATACAAGGACTAGGACAGTTCTAAGAATGACCATGATTAGAGGCTATAATGAAGAGTTTAGCAATGCCGAAACCTTTGCTCAGCTCATATCTAGGGCAAATCCACATTTTGTTGAAATCAAATCATACATGCATATTGGAATGTCGGTTCAGCGTTTGGATAAGATCAACATGCTGGAAATGAGTGAGGTAAGAACCTTTGTAGATTCTCTCATTAATAGACTTCCTAGCTTCTTCATCATGGACGAGAGTGAAATATCGAGGATAGTTGTCTTACAGAATCAAGGCCGCTATACTAACAGGTTTATTCAGTAATGCATACCTTAGTCGCAGAGTTACCCAACTTCGGTTGTGAAGATCATCTTCTGTCTTCATCCAGAGTAAGGGCGATTAACATGTAGTTATTTTTTAGGAGATATTAGAAACACTGGACCTGGATTTTGATTCACGTTGATGCAGATAGTTTCAGGTTTTTCTAAAGCATAAACCTAATATATACTGCTTTCACCTTCATCACCTTGATCTCAATATGGAATATGCACATCCGGAGGTATTGGTGGACACTCAATGGGTCGAAGATCACTTGAAGGACGCGAATGTTAGAATAGCCGAGGTGGATTATGATCCGAAAGCAAACTATCTTCTGGGTCACGCCCCTGGAGCTGTATTGTTCGATTGGAAAGGAGACATTAATGATCCTACTCTCAGAAACGTTCTATCAAAAGAGTCATGCGAGAAACTACTGCAAAATGCTGGCTTGAATGATAATACGATATTGATACTATATGGTGACTTTAATAATTGGTTTGCTGCCTTTGCCTTTTGGGTTTTCAAATATTATGGGTATAAGGATGTAAGACTTATGAATGGTGGGAGGAAAAAATGGCTAGAAGAGGATAGGGCACTAAGCAAGGATGTTCCCTCAAATATTTCTCGCGGCAATTTTAAAGCCACTGCCCCTGACGAAAGTATTAGAGTATATTTAGCAGAGGTGAAAAAAGCCCTGGACCAGAGAGAAGGGGTAAGAATGGTCGACGTTCGGAGTCCAAAAGAGTTTACCGGAGAAATCCTCGCCCCGCCCGAATATCCAACTGAACACGCACAAAGGGGAGGCCATATTCCGGGTGCCGAGAACATTCCATGGGCACAAGCCGTAAAGGAAGATGGTACATTCAAATCCAGAGATGAGCTGGAAAGTATGTACAAGAACAAAGGCATAGTTCCTGAGAAGGATATCATCGCATATTGTAGAATAGGCGAAAGATCCTCGCACACTTGGTTTGTTCTTAAATATCTTCTGGGTTATCCTCAGGTAAGGAATTATGATGGCTCGTGGACTGAGTGGGGTAATATGATTGCGAATCCAATCGAAAAGTAGCTGTCACTATATAATATTTTCGAGCTCATACCATTCTGCTGGTGTATTACCTGTTCCTTTTGACTATAAAATGCATCAGATTACCCTCCGATCTAGTCTCTAGTATTGAGTGACCGCTTCCCTCGGCCCATCTCATCATTTCTAGATCCGCAGTTTTGTCATCCGACACCAAATGAACAATCTCTCCAATTTTTATTTTCGGAATTAGCTCGTCTAACTTTGTTAAAGTCGCTGCGCACTCGACTCCGATTTCAAACATTTCATAGTCAGGATATGCAACAAAACATCTAATATGCAAGTCTTTAATTAGAGTCTTAGCTGTATCTTGACAGTTTCCAATTGGGAGCAAGTTGGCCGAGTCTGTGGCATTGGACAATGGTTCCATTTTAGCAAACCAACCCTCAGTGTAGGGGAAGTCATTTACTAATTTTGGTTCTCGAAGGATAGACTCGTTTACTTCAAGAACTTTACCGGAAAGCGGTGCACGGACAACACCGAAATACGTGTTACTTTCGATAGTAGCAAGGCGTTTTCCCCTTTGTACCTGAGAACCTACATCTATAATGTTAATAGCTGAAAGTTTGCCAGAAATGGCCGAAAACAAGGTAGAAATACCTGTTGTTATTTCCCTACTCTCCTTCATCTCGACCCAAACAAAATTTTCCATATCATACAGAAGATCATCTGGAAATTCACAATTATCTATCTTCATCGAATTCAATTGTTACGTCACTTTTTTAATCTTTTACGCATACTAGAGCTCGTCGTTTTCGTAACTATATTTATGACGCTATCAAACCAAGCACGGTTTACTAGTGTAGCAGATTCATATATTTTCCTTGTGGAGCTATTGAATATTCACTAGCCTCGAAACCCCATCCTGTTATGATGATTTGTGTACAAACCATTCACCAAATTTCTTTAATGCTGTGGCCCGATGGGACCAAGACCCCTTTCTTCCTCTAATTTCTAATACTCCATAGGTCATTTCTGAATTTTCAGGTATGAATATAGGATCATATCCCCATCCACCTTTGGTCGCATTTCTTGCGATGGTGCCCCTCGTCTCTCCGCTAAATGTAAGTGACTTTTTGCCATTATTAAAGGCAATAACTGACCTGAAAAGTGCACCTCTATGACTTGTGTTCCGCATCAGCTTTATAATTCCGGAATTTCCTATCGTTTTTATAACAAAGGCAGAATATTGACCAGGAAATCCATTTAGTTCATCTATAAATAGGCCGTCATCTTCAACAATTAGAGGTTTTGAGATATCAAGAAATGCATGATGTGATTTGTTCAACGCAATGACTTCCATTGAATCTGCCTGAAGTTCATTCAAGTTTTTATCGACAAATTGTACGTCGATATTGAATTTAGATAGAAGTGATTTGGTTTCACGAAATTTGTACTTATTGGAGCTAGCAAATATTATGGACTTCACAGTTCGCTGTTATTAGGTCTCTATATTAAATGATCGAATTGAAAACTACTTTTAGCGGTGCGATCCTGCTATTAAGAACATTCCGAGAATCTAACCTGACAATCCTTTGTTGCAATAGAGTTATTCATATATTTGTCAAGAGAACATAAACCCCTAAAAATATTCTTCTCTAAGTTAACTCACCTAATCTTCATCAGACTCAGGATAAGTATCTCGGACTATGTGACTCTCGAATATCTGCCTCTTTGTTCAATCTCATGGACTATCCTTAGTGTGGCCCTCATATCCGTTTGACTTATTATCGATGAATATCCCAATAGAAACCTTGAAAAAATCAAATCAGAGATGCGCGCGTAGAAGCTAGAAAAAACCTCTTTGACCAATCTTATGTCCACCGCCTTGTCCTCTAATCTTTCCGAGAAAAAGGATAATCCAAAATCAAGTAATACAAGTTGGTTATTTCTAGAATTAATAAAATTAGATGTGGTCAAATCGTTATGAATGAGATTGTTAATATGTAATAAACCTGCATATCTGCCCATCTGTAGGGCAAGATTCTCATCCATTTTTTCTTTTGCGTTGTTACCTTCTATGAATTCCATTACTATTTCGGCCGAAACGGGATCGACAAAATATATGAACGGTGTTCTAACTCCTGTTTCCTTCGCATTAGATAGCATTGTAGCCTCTCGTAGAGTACGGTTCCTTCGAATTTCGTTGTCTAGTGATTTTTGACGATACGGCTTCTGAACTCGAATTTTGGATACTGCATCATTTCCGAACCATCTGGTACGATATATGTCAGCTTCTGCACCCTTACTCAAGACATGAACTGAGGTATGCAATAGTGTTATATTTGTGATTTTGAGAGAATAAAAATGTGTGCGCAGAAATTCTCAGATTAGGTGAGAAAGTAATTCTACAGGAAGACTGCGCAGAAGACCGTCTCAAAAATGGTATTTTGACATTGACCAATCAAAGGTTGCTCTTCTCAAAGACGGAGGGCAAGTTGACAACATTTTGGAAGGAAGAAGGGGAGTTAATCCTAGATATAGATTTGGACAAAATTTCTAAGGTAGAATCCCAGGGATTTATTATAGCAAAAGTGACAATTAATGTTGCCGAACACGTCTATAAGTTTGGCGTGTTTAATCCTGGCAAGTGGACGAAATTAATAGAGAAACAAATCGAAAATCTAAATCATCCAGGTACATCTTAGGATCCTCGCCAGCTGATATCTATTGCGTCAATTCTCCATGACTGGTGTACAAACGATTTCTCTATTTCTATTTCTTTCTTTCTAAATAGGAAGTCGATGATCCCGACCCATGCGATTTGACAGCCATTATCGCCTGCAAATTTATTAGGTAGGATGAGGAGTTTGGATGAATGTCGTACGCATGCATTTTCAAGCATTTCCCTTAGTCTTTCATTGGCCGCTACTCCTCCCACGACAAGGACTTCTTTCTTGCCTGTGAAAGAGATAGCTCGTTCTATTGTTTCCGTTAACATCGCAAATGCCGTCTCTTGCAGGGAGTAACAAACCTCATGAATGTTCTTTCCAACCCTCATTCGCCTCTCAGCGAGTCTCTTGGCAGCACTAAGCAGCCCGGAGAAAGAAACGTCATTTCCTTTAACGACATAAGGTAGACGAATGTAAGTTCCCGATGACCTACTAGCAAGTCTCTCTATCTGATCGCCACAAGGCGATGATAATCCGATGGCCCTTCCGAATTGATCCAGAAGGTTTCCGACGGTTATGTCTAGTGTTTCGCCAAAGACCCTCCATCTCCTCTCTGAAAAAGACAGAATCATAGAGTGACCCCCAGAAACCAGCAAGACGAGGGGATCGTGTGCACGGGTAAGCATTGTCCCTAGCTCGACATGCCCTAATGCATGATTAACAGGTACGAGGGGCTTCTTATAATAGGAAGCCAACATTCTAGATATAACGGCTCCTACTCTCAGGCACGGCCCTAAACCGGGACCAGCAGAATAAGCAATAATATCTAAATCCCAGATTCGGACCCCAGACTCCCTTAGGCACTGTTTCAGGATATCAGAAGATATCTCCGCATGATGTCTTGAAGCATTCCTTGGATGGATCCCTGACCCTTTTGGTGGGAGGTACACACCACGACTATCGGACAGAATTTTTGCGTATGATTTTCTTTGATGCCATGGGATAATATTATTCGAAGAGCTCTTTACAAAGGGATATTTTATAACGGACGCGGCAAAGGTGTGGGCAGTACTTTCAATACCAAGACATAGCATTTTTTAACAGACTACCTTCTACCGCTTGTGGCTGAAACGATTTTGATCACATCATTGTTCTGTAGCATATAATCTGCTCCCAGTCTCATTTTGCTACGAACATTAATGGCGTATAAAAATCCTTTACCCAAATCCGTATGGATCTTTTCTGCCAAATCCCTCGCAGTAGAGTTGGCAGGCAACAAATGAGCATCAGGTAGGACATTTCCCTTCTTGTCCATGAGTTTTATTTCATCTTCGACAGGATAAACTACAATGAGTTTCAATAAACCAAATATTGTCGAGTTAATAATTTCTTGAATTCCAGTAGTTCCATATTTCGAAAGATAGCTACTAGTTGTGTCGAGTGCATTTTTCTGCTGCTCATTTAATATTGCAGTCTCTTTGATCCGGAAATGACTATCTCCTGGGAGGTACTCAATTATTTTCTTTTTTGCCGCATGCCTAAGTAATAATTCCAGTTCAGATGAACAAGGAACAACGTTCTCCCTTACCTTTTTAATCTTGTCAATATTCTGTCGAGCTGGTTGTAAATCCGCTTTGTTTGCGGCAATCATTATGGGTTTTGACTTCTCTCTGAGTCTCTTACAGAATCTGAGTATATCATGATCCGACCATTCAGATGCTTTTGTCCTCGAAAGGCCTAAATCAATGATAGTGCTGGCTATCTCTAGGACCTTGATCGAGAGCCCCGATAGTCGTGACGCAATAACATGCTCTAGTTTCGTGTTTTGATTACTTACTTCTCGGGCCAAATTATTCCATTCTCTTTCTAAGATGGATGCAAGCCATTGGTCGAGTTCCTCTTCAACAAACTGTACATCAAATATGGGATCGCCTGTCCCAGGAGTTATTGGCCTTCCTTCTGAGTCGGTGGATCCTGCTGCATCTACTACATGGATCAGTGCATCAGCCTGTCTCGAATCATCCAAAAACTTATTACCGAGACCTTTTCCGTGGGAAGCGCCAGGAATAAGACCAGCTATATCTAGCAGCTTAACTGGAACATATCTTACCCCGTCAATGCATAGGGAACCAATTGGGTTATCCTGAATTCCAAATTCCCTGCATACACAACCTATTCTGGCATAAGTGATTCCAACATTTGGCGTCAAGGTCGTAAAAGGGTAATTTCCGCATCGAACGTCGAGGTCAGTGGCAGCACTAAAGAACGTGGATTTGCCGACGTTGGCCTTACCAATTAAGCCAAGAAGCATCAATATATTGTGTAAAGACCCAGTTTATATTGTTGAGGATCTATGCAACCATTATTATCGTCGATTGCAAATGCGTGAAATCCAATCATTAATCATAAAATCAATATTCTGATATGAATAAGATTATGAAAAGTGCTTGTTTATTCAAGATTTTTATTTGATAATAACATAGCTGCAGCGCGTCATTAGGTTTGGCCGGAATCGTTGCCCTTAATACTATGGAAACCTCGGACAATAGCCCTTCCGTAATACCTATCCTTGCACATTCAATGCGCTTGCTCCAACACAGGGGAAAAGCTTATTGGAAGATGATCATAGGTAATAAATCTACGGCGAAGGAAGGTTCTTTGCCAACCGACGACATCATTGCAAGAATTGCCAATAGGGAAAAATTACATGGCAGTAGTGCAATAGGATATTTGTCTAAAAGATCCCCACAGTTTCACAGTTTCGACGTTATTCAAGTTGCACTGGATGGATTTCTCGTCGACACAGAGAAGTTATACCTGCATCCTGAAATCGGTCATGCAAGGGATTCTGATTCCCTGTACAAAATATGTCATATCTTCATGAAACTTTTGATAGATAAGAATTATCCTGAACGTGCCATCCAATTTATCGACCGCCATCTCCGAGGCAATTTAATATTAAGGATCGATGACGAAATCTTCGCATATCGAAATAGCACTGGTTTTAAGCCACTTGTATCCGCAAGAAGCAAGGAAGGATTGTTGAACATGATAGCATCCGAAAATTCTTTACGCAATTCTTTTGCAGATCTGGATTTCCGAGAAGTAAGGCCGGGACAGTTACTTAAACTGAATCACGATTCAGGTTTAGATGCTGTCACGGAATTACCAAATAGCACAACTATGATTGATCCGTTTGAATTCATACGAGAAAGCCATGTCGCATCCACCCTTTTCGGGAGAAGTCTATACTCTATCAGAAGGGATATAGGTAAAGAGCAGGCGAATTTTCTGGCTAAAGATCTGGATATTGAATCAGCTTTTGCCGAACCGGACTACGCTCGTCCTATGGGCCTTGGCTTCAATCTCGAATTCCAAAAGCGATTTAAGGATTTCGAGCTCTCAGAAGGCATTATCAAAGACCGATACGATGACTCTGATCACATGATTGACTTTTCGGAGCAAGTTAGTAAGAACAAATTACTAGCTACAGGTAAATCTCTGAAATTTGTCATAGAAGGACTGGTTAGGGAAAAGAATGTGGCTACCATACAGGGTACGATCCAAACCGGTGGGACCGTAAGGGAAACCATCCATTATCTGCGACATGCTGGGGCTAGACGTATTGAGGTAGTTGTAAGCTACGTTGTTACCATCGATGGTAGACAGGTAGGACTCTATACTCAAAACAGGGATCTAATTGCAAATAAGTTCATAGGAGATGTCACCAATATAGATGAACTCAACAGGAGAGTTGCAAAGGAGATTGGGGCAGATGCAGTCCACTATAATTCCCCAAAAATCCTGGCAAGAGGTATAGGACTTTCCGAGCACGAACTATGGTTTCCCGAATGGGTTAGATTCCTGGATTACCAGAATTCTTAATTAAGGGAATAAAACAGAATTACTAAATCCTAAAAAATGTGATAAATTACGGTAAGCATAGTTATAACCTGATTCGGGGCGAACAACCGGTCCTATTCCTATAGTCGAAAGTTAAACCGACCCTTAAATTCACGACGCGCTTACGACAGGAGGCACTTTAGATCTTGAATGCTAGAAGAAATTCTATAACAATTGGTAGCGTTCAACAAAGAACAAATTATTCCCATTACTTTTGTAACTAAAGACCTCTGGGAGAATGCAAATCGGACTAATTGAATAACACTATTCAATAATTAACGGCATCTTTATTATACTGAATTCCTGGAGAGACGAAAACATAATAATTTAACAAAAGATTTGTTGTTTGAATTGTAAGTAGTTTTCATTCGTAATGACTCTAAAGAATTCCTAATATATTAGATGTCTCTCAGCTAAAGTATGAAGGTGGTTTCATTCCTTTTAGCGGCAAAGCTTATGCTATTTTTAGTTTGCACCACCTTTTTATTGTCTTCAAGAATGACACTTGCAGAAGACGATAGCGATAACGGTCATCCTGATCAATCACTAGGAAAAATAAAACAAACTATTGAACAGGATGAAGATTGTGAAGATAATTCTGTTTGCAAACAAGCGGCTGAAAACAACTTGATATTATGCCCAGTAGGTTCCACCTGCGTTTTCATGACAAATGATTTCGTTCCTTTTAGTATCACCGTTCCAAGGTAAAAACAGATTTTTCTACATCAACGCCTTCCCTAGAATATCGGTTATTTGTCGGCAATATGAAATGCTGACATAAAAACTGGTGAAAGGCTCCAACTAGCAAAACCCCCTTTTCACCAGAGAAATCAAAAGTGCTAATTAATTTCACCAAAAAACTGCATTACCACTTCTCTCTGACTATTCTCCATTTTAATAATGGCTTCTACGAGTTCCTTTTCAATAATCGCCTGTTTTGAGATAACATCTCGCAGTTTCTCAATATCTAGTGGCGCTATATTGTCGATTAGGCCGCTGCTGTAAGCATAAATATATTCATTTACTATCTTAAAAGCAAACCCTGGCGCGTTCTTTATCAAAAGTAACAAGCCGGCTATAATCGAGGTTTCTGTCTGGTCCTTTGCTGGTAGCGATCCCAAATATTTTTCTAAAATATTTACTCTGTCATTCCCTAATTCTTCTATAGAGGAGGCGACTAACAAGCCTGATTCCGTAAGCTCATAAAAGGGTACTCCTTCAAGCTGCAGAGCCCGCGGACCCCTCCTGAGGGGAAGCCTTCCTCCCTCCTTAATTACACCTGAAGGGATCAGAGCTTCGTCCAAATCTCTGAAAATACCAGAGTAAATATTTTGCCAAAGGATACCATGTTTCTTGGCTATAACATGTGCAATGGAGGTCCTTGTTCGAAATTCAGGACTTTGTTCAATGGCCAGATGAGCTATGATGCCTCTTTGTCTTTTTGCCTCTCCAGTATACTTATCTTTTCTTGTCTTAAAAGTGTCAAAAATTGCAATATTATGTTTACTGCTTTTCAACATTACCACTGCATGGGAGATACTATCTCACGTTACATTCATTAATATTTTAAGATGTTGGTGGAAAGGGGACTAGTACTAGTTACCAAGAATGACAAACATTAGTAATCTATCGTTAGCAGCTAATGTACCGTCTCCGCATTTTGGAAAGAGAATTAATAGCAAACATTTGCAAATGATTGGAGACGAAATCAGACCAATAACCACAAATGATATTACATGGTAGAGGAACCATTCGAATTCTGAATCTTGATAGCCACCCTTAATTTATAACGGTATTTTTTGATGCCCACATTGTTATAGGTTCGAATGGACTTCAACATCAAACGATGATCCGTTCAAGTACATCCTAATTATAACCAAGAATAATAAACTTAAATGACGTATAAAATATTCTAGAGGAGCATTCGATAAAGTAATTGTCACCTATAACTGTAATCTTTATTTGATGATTCATTTAATCATGATATTTTGCGTTATGCCTAATGTGTAGCATAGAGGCAAATTGGATATAATTTCTCTTATACAAGATAAACACAACTGAAGGACGGGGTAATACAAAAAAGATTCTCTTCAAGGACGCTTTTAATGTCTGCATCTAGGGATACCCATCATTATTGTCGGAAGATGATCTGATCCATTAAAAAAGAAGAAAGAATGCTTTGAACAACAGACAAGGTTCTTGAGTTCCTGGATCTACATGGTAAACTAAACAATTTAGTTGTCAAGACATATGCCGTCATTGTTTGTTGGCTAGAGCCAGGTCTTGAAGCTGAAACAACCAGATGAATTCAAATTATATTTCAATTATACCTGAATTCAACCTTTGATTGAGACAAATGCTATAGAGACCCTAGTAAATCAGAAAACTATTTGACCTGTTGAATTCTAATAGAGACGCTTACGGTTCAACCTGTAAAAGTCTCACAATTTACTGTCCGGATAAGGTATTTCTATGACTTTCAAATCTTCAGCAGCTTCAACATCCTTGTGAATTAAAGAAGCCTCACCTACAAGTTGGTTTGTCTCTTTATACCTCGCGCTAAAATGGGTCAATAGCAATTTTTTGACACCGGCACTGTCAGCTAAGAGCGCAGCCTCAGATGCTGTGGAGTGAAATCGCTTCTTGGCCATTTGGAACTCATCGCGCGAGTAAGTTGAATCAAATACCAGTAAGTCACAATCTCGGAAAAAGTTCCTGAGCCTGGAGGTTGGCCGAGTGTCACCTGATATTCCGACTTTCCGGCCAGGCCTTCTTGGACCAGTGACCCAACCGGATAGAACGCGTTTACCCATATAGGTTACGTCCTCACCATTTTGAAGTTTCTTGTACAAATGTCCTTCTGGGATACCAAATTTCGCAATTTTTTTTACGTCAAGTTTTCCCGGTCTCTCATATTCGATTATACAAAAAGCATAAGCTGGGATGATATGTTGTGCCTTGCAGCATGTAATGAAGTAATCTCTTTCTTGGACCACTACCCCCTCGTCCTTGATGGACGTAATACGAACTTCGTATATCAAACCGAAAGCCAAGAATTTTACATTGGCCTTTACAAATTCGGCAAAGTCCGGTGGACCATATATATCGACAGGAGCTTCTCTCCCCAGTAACGACAGCGTCTGTAATAGTCCCAATGCTCCTAGACAATGATCAGCATGCATGTGGGTTATGAAAATTTTTAATTTCTTGTTTACACCTAATCCAGATCTAATGAAATTCTGTTGTATTCCCTCACCAGTATCAAAAATGAGCAACTCGCCGGCGCGAACAATAACTGTACAAGATAATCCTCTGGTGGCGGTTGGGACAGCAGCAGATGTACCCAAAAAAACAACTCTCATATCTACCATCTTTCTAGCATGTCATTGTTTACGTTAAGGGCTTTATAGTTATCAGACAAACTTTAGAAATTATGTTTTTCGTAATAATTGAAGGGATCCTCAGATCCCTTTTCTTATGTCAGATGCTAGAGAAGGGCTTATATCTACCTTCGCAAATGGATTAGGTATAGAATTTGTAGAAATTATATCTTGGACGCCGGCATCTAGAATTCTTCTTATATTATTTTCGTTGATTAGGGAATGGGAACACATAGCATAAATCTTTCCGGAACCGTTTTTTCTTAGAATTTCAGTCGCTTTAATGATACTGCTGCCGGTGCTTATGATGTCATCTAAAATTAAAATATCTCGGCCTACTGCTACGTCCCGAATTTCTTTGCTATTGATTGAAACTTCTCCCGAATACTTGTCACGTACCTTGTCTAAGACTAAAAAATCAATTCCTAAAATTTTCGAGAGTTCCTCGACCCTTTTCCTTCCTCCTAAATCAGGTGAGACTACAAGGGGTTCGTGCAGATGCATATTTGTTTTAACGTAATCTGCGAATAAAGGGATCGATGACATATTTTCTACCTCAATACTAAAGTATCTAAGAGCACTTAAATTGTGTATATCAAGAGTTATCATGCGACGAGCGCCAACCGATTCGAACAATTTTGCTATAAGTGACATACTAGGAAATTCACCTTCAAGAAAAGCCCGATCTTGCCGAGCATAGGCCATGTATGGTGCGAGATAATATATATTGTCGGCATTGTCATCTCTGCATTTCTTTATGATCATGAGTGCTTGCAGGATGTGACGGTCGGTTGGTGGGTACAGGGACTGTACAACCACACAGTACTTGCCTTTGACATTTGGCATTCTGATTTTACATTCGCCATCGGAAAAAAGCTGAGTATTCACAGTTATAATTTCCGACTTGAGGTATGACGCGATTTTCTCGGCTAACTCGGCTGAGGATGGTCCGGCGACAATCAGTAATTTGGCGTCTTTCAAATAATCTTCTTATTAATGAATTGTTTAATGCCATTCTTAAAAACCTTAATGACCGTTTATATTATTTCTGTCGCCAGCCACCCTTGATTTTAATATGTTCAGTATACCTAATTTTATAATTTTCGGCAACGGCCCAAGGTTTAGGGAGAAATCATAATTCAATAAATTGGCGGAGGTCCTTTTTTAGACGTTGTGCAACTAAGATGATCATCTGAACGAGTAATTCATGCTAAGTAGCATGAACTACAGCTGCCACTTGCTCCGTTGTTGTAGAATTAAGCTCATTTCTTATTGCCTGTAATACGTGATCCTTGGCCGTTAGACTAGAGAAATCTACGATTTTTGAACCATCAAGGATTTGAATTTGTGGAGCAAGTCCATTAGTATCCCCGACCCGCTTTTCAGACTGATTCAATAGATAATGCAAACTTTCCAGAACTTCCTCCGGAGTTCCATTTAATATAGTGGCATTGTCCGCGGACAACCTTATCCTACCATACTTGTCAAATACAATAACAGCTCGTCTCCTTGATCGCAAAAATATTTTTTTCTTAATTACCTCACATACAAATACATGATAGTCATGCATGTTTTGTATGCGGTTCACACCTTCAGACACCCCGAATTGTTCACACGCCAGGGTTCTAGCTTCTTCCTCGTCTATTTCCTTGCTTTTGGAAGTGCCTATGTCCAAACTAATATTTCCAGAGGCAGTCGCCCTTAATACCGATCGTTCAGGAATATAGCTAGATTGTAGGCTGAGTGATTCCGGACTAGCACCACTGACAATAGCGGCATCTTTTACCATTCGCATCAAAGCGGAAACATCATCTCCTGAGGGTTTGGCAACAGTCCGTTCCCTCTCTTCATATACAAGTGCTGCCGCAACTCCAATACATGATATTATCTCAGCAAAGGCTGGGATTTCATATCGCAAACCTAGCTTTTCGGAAACAAATGGGACAAGAACAGCTGCGCCCCCACCTCCACCAATCACAATAACCTTATCTTTCTTTAGTCCGTATTCTTTAATCATAGGTTCGATCAAATCTTGAATTTTCTTTGAAGATCTATCCAGTATTATTCTTGCCGTCTCTTCTAATGAACAACCGATTCTCTTGCCCAGAATGGACATGGCCAAGCGTGCTGCTTCAGTGTTTCCATGAGCATAATCTGAATTAGATACTATTCCTAACGCATTGGCAGCACAAGTATTAGTAATTGCGAATTTTTTTCCTCCGCCCACCTCTATTGCCACGTAGTCCATCGGATCTCCATCTTTGGGTGCGAACGTAATAATCTGTCCACCCTCAAGATCGGCTGGCTCAGCATAGCATGAATATTGCAGACCGGATATGTGTGCAGATCTAGGCCCGATATCCGTTATTTTCCTACCCGACCATCTTATAAGAGATCCTCCCGCGACACCAGCGACTCGGACGTCTAATGAACGAATGCAGGTTGGATGTTGCATTATAGTTACATACCGCATTTCTGGTTTTCCATCTTTTATAATGCAAATATTCGTCGAAGTGCCTCCGACTTCAATAAATATCCCGTTCAGCACATGCAAATGGAGAAGTGCTCCTGCCACACTTGCCGCGGGCCCCGAAAGTATGGTAAAAATAGGTTTCCTTCCAAAAGTGGCGACATCTATTGTACCGCCATCACCTTTCATGATCGCTAAAGGTGCAGCAATTTTTTTATTTCTAACTGCCGATTCCACAAATCTAGCGGTGTTAACTGCTTTTGGAAGAATTCCCGCATTAATGGCGGCTGTCAGTGTTCTCACCTCCAGACCATAGATACCAGCTAACTCATGACCGGCCGTACTAGGCAAATCTGATCTTTCAGTAACGAACAGCTCATTGCTCGGGTCATCCACACCATAGGCTTCGCTTACAGTCAAAACTTCTGCGCCTTCTCTTCGTAGCTGATGGATGGCATGCTTTACATCTCCAGAATCAAGGTATTTTGAAGTATCTAAGAATTGGTAACAAGTTTTAAGATATTTGTTTGGAGCCAGGGGGATATTTCCGATATTTGTGCGCTTCATTACACTCTTTTTTTCCATCCCCACCCCCATTCCAATAATACCAACCTTCGCTGTATCTCCCTCTAGCAACGCATTCACGGCTTGAGTAGTACTATGAGAGATCAATTCAATCTCAGAATTTATTATTCTAGATTCATTCATCAGTTTAGATAAGACCATCAAAATACCGTCTGAGACCCCTTGAAAGGATAAATGTGTCGTGGGAACAGCTGCACTTGCGAGAATTTCGCCTTTGAGTACGTCAATGGCTACAGCTTTTGTAAAGGTGCCCCCGACATCAATACCAACTCTCACTCTTTTCATTTCAAAAACCGTTAGGCGCGCCTAATTCTTATGCTCTACTCTATTTAAATTGGTTGTGATATGATCCGGGAAATCTTAACTAGAAGGTCAGGAAGACCTCCTTTACTGGCTGAACGATCGCCATATTGTGGAGAGTTCTTTCAAATTCTCGTCTTTTGTCGGATACGAGAATTTCCAACCTTCCAGAACCAGTTTTCTTTAGCATCCCTCTTGAGGCCAAACTTCGCTTGACAACCTTCGCTACGTTCCTGGACGAATCCAAGAACTTTACCCCCGGCATCAAATTGGCAAGATAGTTCCTAACAAACGGAAGGTGAGTGCTTGCCAGTACCATTACGTCTAATTTTGCATCCAAACCTTCCCCAAGCATTCTAATTATTGCGTCGTATGTCCTTCTTTCGTCACTAATATGAATGCCTTCTTCAATCAATTCGATTACTTGAGAAGCGTCAAACTTTGAAATGAATATGTTTTGTGGAACTCTTTTCTTGATTTCGCTATCGAACTCCTTACTTCTAATAGTACCTGTTGTGCCCATGATCCCGATATGTTGTTTTTTCGTCAACCTTGATGCTTCTTCTAATGGTGGCTTGATTCCCATCAGGGGAATTCCACTAACTGAATTCGTCTCTTGCAAAACCTGAACTGAGGGTGTGACCGATGCAACTATAATCAACTTTGGCTTATATTGTTCAAGATAGTGCACCGTCCCGGTCATGACAGTTCGCAACGCATTATGAGATTTATTTCCATAGGGAAAGTGAGCCTTGTCCGCGAAATAGAGAATATTTTCGGCTGGTATTATCTTTCTTAATTCTCGAACAATTGATAATGATCCTACTCCAGAATCAAATATGGCTACCGGATTATAAAGCATCGAATACAGTCAAGATGAGGATATACTAATACTTTTGATAGGTACAATCAAACCTTGAGAATAATGAGACCTAGCCTTTATAATGCTCAACAAATGCGATTGAAATCTTCAATACAGCGATCGTAGAAACATGGAAGACTATACCTGACGAATAGACTCATTATAGGTAAAAGCCACGAGCGGAAGAATGATTGCAACGATATTTTAGCCTAGAGATGTAACGAAAGCCTTGGAGTGTGCCACACCCCTTCATTCATATATTAATATTTCACTATCCGTTTCTAAATATTCACCATTGGAACACGTCAGTCACATTTATAGGAAGTGAAATTAAAAGAACTGACATTCTGAAACCAGGTAATGTTTACGTGATAGTCCACGGACAAACCAATCTAATGACAGAGGTGATTGCCAAGCTCGTTTTGAATGGATTCAAGGAAGAAAATATTAAAAAGGCAAGATTAGATATGGCAGGCAATATTGGGGACTATGTTGCCATGGTTTGGCCTCCAGGGAGACCACAAGAGATCATAGTAAGCCAGATAGGTGAAAGCAAGATAGCACAAAGCAACCCGTCTGCGCCAGGTGTTTGGCAAGGTGTGCAACAAAAAGAACTTTATAGAATACCTTTGGAATGAATCGATAGGTGGATCGTTGCCCGGCCGGGATTATTGTTTACCTCGATCGTTCTAGTATAGTGAAGCACAAATATTTTCGGATGGCTTAGTCAGACTCCATTACACCTTACACGTATGCTTTTTATTATTAACCATCCACATTCAATTCAACACTAGTGTTGTCGCCTACATCACAAAAGCATATGAATGCTGCCGTATTTTTGGAACCTAACAAAATCTCTAATACACGAGTGCCGTTGTACGATCAGAAATCGATTCAAAATGCTAAAATATTGCGGGTAAAGGCTTGTGCGGTCTGTGGCTACGATGTCAGGGTGTTTAGAAATGGACATGAGAAAGTCGACCCACCAGTTATCTTGGGGCACGAAATATGCGCCGAAGTTGTTGACGACCTAGAGCTTGTCGGCGGTTTAGTAGTCCCTGCAAAAACTCGAGTGGCAGTTTCTCCAATAGTCCCATGCCTACGATGTCCCTATTGCTCCACTGGTCAGTACAATCTTTGTAGTAATTTGCGAGAGCTAGGATCCAGTATTGATGGGGGTTTTGCAGAATATATTCAGGTGCCTAATACCACCTTGCAGATCGGAGGCATAATTCCAGTTCCCAGCGATCTGAATGACACTGAAGCCTCTCTCTTGGAACCGCTGGCATGCTGTATCAACAGTCTTTCTCGATTGCCGAATCATTCTCTCGATGAAGACCGCTCTATTTGTATTATAGGTGACGGCCCAATAGGGTTAATACATTTAAAGCTATTCAACCTGGCGAAAGCCAGGCGCATTGTCATAGGAAAAATTGATTCACGCATGAAAGCGGCAAAAGCAATGGGTGCTCATGAAGTCTTACATGTTGACGATAGACTAGAATCAACTGCTAAAGAGGTTTTCGATCTTACAAATGGTGTTGGTGCTAATCTAGTCATAATTGCCGCGAGCAATCCTGATGCTCTGGGCTTGGCTACAAAGATAGCCAGTAAGAATGCACAGATCAGTTTGTTTGCCGGCATGCCAAAAAACACCACGTTATCTATGGATAGTAACTGGCTACACTACAATCAGGTTTCGTTAATCGGTAGTTTCAGTGCCATACCAGCTTCGTTACGTCAAGCAACCAGATTCGTAGCAGAACATCGAATAACCCTTTCAGACTTAGTTAGTCATTGCTATTCTCTATCTAATATCGAAAAGGCGCTGGCAGCAACTGAATCCTATGAAGGTCTTCGGAATGTGATTAACGAGTTCTGATTTTTTGGACAATGCACAGTAGTCTACCACTTCATCAACATTAGTCGATAACCGATTCCAAACGCTATAGTCACTCTTTCGCGAAGGTTGAGGCATTAGCGGCTTTGTAAGAGATTAATATTGGAATTACCTAGATGCTAGCCATAAACATCAGGACTAGTATTAGGATCCCCTACGAAATCCATGGGAAAAAGCAGCATCATAAACTTTAGAATACTCATACTTTCTTGGTGCCAGTACATCTCCTACGAAGACTAAGGCGGTTTTAATAATCTTAGCCTGCCTCACTTTTTTTGCAATATCAGACAATGTTCCTCTGACTATAGCCTGGTCTTCCCAACCTGCTCTATATACTACTGCCGCAGGTGTATCTTTAGTATAAGTATTACCCTCAAGAAGTTGCTTGACTATACTTTCAATCAGGTGGACGCTTAGATAGAAAACTAAAGTGCCACGACATTTTGAGAGCTCTGAGATGCGTTCTCGAGCCGGTACTGGTGTTCGTAATTCTGCCCTAGTTACAATAAGCGTTTGAGTAACCCCAGGTAGAGTAAGCTCCAGGTTCATCTCAGCAGCAGCTGCAAGTAATGAAGTAACTCCCGGTACTACCTTGCATTGTAAACCGTCATCCTCTAATCTGTCGATCTGCTCTCGAATAGTACTAAATATTCCGGGGTCACCGTCATGCAACCGTATGGAGAGCAAGCCACGATTAGTTGACTCTGACAACAATCGACTGATCTCTTCTCTACTAATAAGTGATGCATCGTATAGCATAGCATCGTGCTTTACAGATTCCATAATCCGAGGATTAATTAAAGATCCTGAATATACGATGACGTCTGCGTTCTCTATCAGGTTCTTGGCTTTGATCGTGATAAGCTCCGGATCGCCTGGACCGCAACCTACAAAATATACTGTTTTGTTAACTTCCATTTTTTCTTTTTGCCACCATGAGAGAGAAGTATTTCTGAGCAGTCTCCTTATTTTGACGAATTTCCTTTAGACTATTTCGCTTCATTACCTCCTTCCCTCCCGAGACATCCTGGGCAATAGTTATCATGGAGTCGTCAGAAAACCCGACGCTGTCGAGCATATCAATAACTGCACCAAAATATCTTCCATCCTTTAGGAAGACGACGGTATCACAGGAGTTCGCGGTTCGTTTTACCTTTTCAATATCATAGCATGCAGGAATAATACCAAGGGTTTCATCTCCTTCTACAAGGCTAATTTTTGCCTGGGCTGCGAAGGCGAATACAGATGGGATTCCAGGGATAATTTTAACATTAATTTCAGGATACCTTGATGTTATCTCTCTTTGAATGTATATCCATGTACTGTATAGCGAGGGATCACCAACTGTTAGATAAACTACATTCTTACCCATTTTCGCGGTTTCAGCTATTTGTTCGGCGTTCCTTCGCCAGTACAATTTAGCTTGTTCCCTGTTCTTAACCATGGGAAAGATCAAGTCTACAATTTTGGTGGTCGCATTCACGTATTGCTGAACGATAGATAGAGCGATACTAGGTTTGCCTTCACGAGCCGTCGGCGTAAATATCACATCCGCATTCCTCAAGATGTCTGTGGCTTTGACAGTTAGAAGCTCCGGATCACCAGGGCCACATCCGACGCATACAACTTCCATTTGAAAACACTCGATATTACAACTATTTAAGTTCAAGCATGAATTGTTGCTGGTGTGCGGTTCACAGCTTGGTGGCTGATATTATAGTAACAGGATTCCTTGCAAGCATCATTGTACCAGTACTTACCTGTCTGCCCTTGGCAATCGCGGCCTGAGTGATATCGATCGCACTCAGTTTTAAACCCTGAAGTGCATCGAGTGTCTTATATGTCGTTTCAATTAGAATCGTGTCAATTACAATTCTTCCTCCGTTAACAAGTCGATCTGCAGCTAAAGATAGGACTTGATGAATGTTTCCCCACGATCCTCCAATTATTATTGCATCTACTTTTGGTAATGTCGGCAGGATGTCCTCCGCTCTAGCGAGCATCGTTTTTGCTTTTACTCCAAATTTGTTAAGGTTTATTTTGGTCAGATCAATAGCCCTTTCGTTAACATCAATAGCATAAATATTATCACTCCTTGTCTGAAGACAGATCTCCACCGTAATGCTACCGCTTCCACACCCAACGTCGATTGCAGATAATCCTTCATTCAATCTCAGTTTACTAATCACTATGGCGCGTACTTCTTCTTTGGTTATGGGTATTTCTTGATCTGTTTCAAAAAGCTCATCTGGAATCCCTGGTGTTCTGTGGTTCCAAATCATCATAGGAGAGTAGCGGTCTCCAATATTTAACTAGCAATATTCTGATGCAACACAGTATAAGTAATAATCATGAACATAAGTAACAAGAATATGAACGGAAATATTCCACTGGTTGCGACCTTCCGTCGTTCCTTTTTGGGAATGTTTCCAGAAACTCTCTTACCTGTAGCGTACGAAATTATATAGAAAACTATTGAAATGCTAAAAGCTATTCCAACAGCGCTAGCCTGATCTGCACCGGGCGCTATTGCCAGTCCTACAATTACTCCAGCTATCATGCCTAAAATTGCCCGCGCGTAAAAAACTCTGTCAAGTGGTTGCAAGTTAGATAGATTTCATTGATATACCCTGTTTAATTCCTTGCGGCCATTTCATTTCTAACCATTTTGGTTAATATTAGTGATTACTTTTTCACGTATTATGGAGCTCTCAGGTGTCGAGCTTAATTACTTATTAAATGAAATTAAATCAAATATTGTTAAAGGATACTATGTAAGCGACGTTACTCCTGTAACGAGAGACTCCTTTCTTTTCAAATTGCATCACAGTACTGAACCTGATATTATGCTAATGGTATCAACCAAGGGTATTTGGGTTACGAAATTAAAGTTCAAACCACTAGAGCAAAACCCCCTGGGAGAGGTAATAAAATCGCATCTGGAAAGATCTAAAATAGATACACTTCATCAGCCAGGCAGTGAAAGAATAGTAATCTTCAACTTCAAACATCCAACAAGAGGCTTAAGAATTTTGGTTGTCGAATTATTTGCAGACGGCAATATAATATTATGTGACGAAAAATCGGATATCTTGGCTATACTAAAGCCCATAGAGGCAAAACATAGAACCTTAAGGGTCGGAACCGTTTACGAGTTTCCTCCGAGGCGAGGAAATGATGTTCTTGATATTTCGATGGATGATCTTGTCAGCATGCGCAATAGTGCTGAATCGTCTGATCTGCAGGTCGTAAAGTGGGTAGGAAGAATCACCTCTCTTCCAAGGAAATTTGTCGAAGAAATCGTGCGTAGATCTAACGTTGAAACCGAAACGGTCAAGAACCTTAACCTTGATGAGCTAAGAAGAATTTATTATAATACCAGATCCCTAGTTGAAGAAATAAGCACGAGAAGTAAACATAGTCCCTTTCTAATAGAAGACGAAGATGGAAATCCTGCAGACGTGTTTCCGGTCCCAACAATTGCTGCGGCTGCTCCTCGCGCAAAAAAAGTTGCAGACTATATGGAAGCGGTAGACCAGGTGTTAAGTTACCAGATTTTAAACCTTGGACAACGATTGAAAACAAACCATATCGAGAGTCGATTAACCTCTCTATTGCATGATATTTCCGAACAGGATAAAGCCAAGGAAAAGGTGATTGCCAATGCCCATGTCATAAGAAATGTTGCCAAGGAGCTGATGTCAATTCCTTACGAAGGCCAAGATATAGAAATCTACGAGCCCTTCACAAAATTAATTCAAGAAAAATTGGTTAATGTCTTCAATCATAAGGGCACAAGATATCTGGGGGTCGCTGGCGAAGATATACAGTTCCAGCGAAATCCCGCTCGGATGTCATCTATGCTTTTCCAACGCGCAAAAGACCTGGAAAGGGGGATATCCTCGATTGATGAAGCTAGATCAAGGCTAATGGCACATGTAGATAAACTGCGAAAGCAGGCAGATTCGATTGAGTCAAAGGGTCCTGCAGTTCGATATGTAAGAAACAAAGAATGGTACGAGCGATATCGATGGTTTATTACAAGTGACGGCTTACTAGCAATAGGGGGTAGGGATGCATCATCAAATTCGGCCATTATACGCAAGCATTTAGGGGAACAAGATCTAGTCTTTCACGCAGAGATCCATGGCTCTCCTTTCTTCATCCTTAAAAATGGCTATTCGTTGGATAATATTGGTCCTAGCTTACTAGAAGTCGGACAGGCAACTGTATCATTCAGCCGGGCTTGGAAAGATGGGCTATATGGAAGCGATGCGTACTGGGTGACTCCAGCTCAAGTAAGAAGAGGAGCACCCACTGGGCAGTTTCTTCCCAAGGGATCATTTGTTATTGAAGGTAAGCGAAATTTCGTAAAGGGACTTGAAATTCAACTTGCCATAGGAATTATTAGACAGAAGGAAGAATTCTTTCTATGTTGTGGACCCGTACAAGCAATCAAAACTAGTTCGTTAATATATGCAAGTTTATTGCCGGGTGGCCACGATCCTATTAACGCTGCCAAGAAAGTTAGAAACGAGTTTGTATCCGTCTTGGCTGAAAAGACCAAACAGATTGAATTGTCGCTGTCACAATTTGTCAAGAGCATGAGTCTCGACGATTATGTCAGGGCGTTGCCCACAGGACAGAGCAGGATAACCAGCCTCATCCACGAAGGACTAGATAAAAGTATAGATTCACTTGAAGAGTCGAACCGAAATGATCCTGTTGAGCAAAGTAATTAAAGGCATCATTGCGATTTAAATTTGTGGTAAATAGGCCTACAAAGAAGCATCGGGATGCCAACATGCCAACTAGGGTTCTAGTCAGAGACATAATGAACAGTCCAGTGATTTCTGCTTCGCCACGTAGCACTATTGAAGAAGTCGCATCTAAAATGAAGGAGCACAAGATTGGGAGTATTATAATCATGGAAAACGAGAAGCCTATAGGTATCGTCACTGACTGGGAAATCGTATCAAAAGGTGTAACGAAAGACATCAAACCAAGCATGTTAAAAGCGTCAGACATAATGGAACGACTGCATACTATTGAAGGGGAGGAAGGAGTAACCGAAGCCGCTCGGTTGCTTCGACAACATAATATTAAGCGTTTAGGTGTAGTCTATAAGGGCAAACTTGTTGGTATAATATCGGCATCAGATGTTATCTCTGTAACTCCGGATCTGGTGGACGTTATTTCAGAGAAGGCATCGCTTCTTAGAGGAGAAATAGGCAGGGGAAGCGGAAATATTTCTGGCTATTGTGACGAATGTGGTGAGTGGTCTGATCTCTTACAGTACGAAGGGGGCACATTCACGTGTGAGGAATGCAGAGCAGAAACACAAGGCTAGAAAGCATTCGCCGTCATTTTTGGTTGATGCGATGTTGGGAAACATTGCTAGAAAACTACGGATCTTCGGATATGATACCCTATATTTGAAGGATACCTCCGACACAAGCCTATTAGGAATAGCCTTGCGGGAAAAACGGGTGCTGCTAACTCGTGACAAGGAATTATTTAGACGAGTAATAAAGGAAGGCGTCGAGGGCATGCTTCTTGAGCAGTATGATGAAATTGGCAATATTGCCTATATTCTGTCAAAATGCAAGATACCACGTTTGTGCTTCGATACTGGAGTTGCAAGGTGCTCTAGTTGCAACATAATACTAACAATCAGAAAGGCTATCGATGTTACTGGATTCCTACCCATGAATATTGTAAAAAACAACTCCAATTTCTTTCAATGCATGAATTGTGGTAGGATTTATTGGGAAGGAAATCATGTGACCTGTCTCAAACTGCTGGCTAAAAGAATTAACAGTAGAATTGAAAATCATGAAGCTGATCCCAATGTCTTAAATTCTATAATCCTTAACAAAAGGTTAAAATCCCCACGGAAACACAAACCATTGCTGTCGCAAGATGAACAGAACTCCCGCCTTAGATAGAACGGTCGACAAAGTTCTGGCACAGAAGCAAGAAGATTTTATGACTCGTATTGATGCAGCATATCAGGAAGCAGCTTCTAACCTTGAATCCTCTAGGGGTAAGCTTAGATCCGAATATGAAAAAATCATACAAGGTTCTAGGAAGCAAGCAGAGAATCTAAAGAGACAAATATTGGGGTCAAAGCGACTCGAGTCTCGAAATCAAGAGCTTTTACTAGTTGAGATGGCTGTTAATAATTATTTTGAGAAGGCAAGAGAAAGGTTTCGTGAGCTATCAAGGGATAAGGAATACAAGAGTATGCTCAATGAAATGATCGATGACTGCATTTCTGCAATTGGGACAGGAGAAATCATCATCGAGTCGAATGAAAAAGACTCGAAAATTGTGGCAGAAATTGTAGCCAAAAAACCAAAGAAAGTCAAGCTTACGCTTTCGGATAAACCTATAAACGTTATTGGAGGACTGCGAGCTATATCTCCAGATGGATCGCTTACTTTTGACAGTACGATAGAATTACGAATGGAACGGCTCAAACCTTTAATAAGGAAGGAAATAGTCCAGACATTGAGAGGAGATAGATAGGTTATGGTGGCCAAAGGTAAAATCATCTGGGTCAGTGGGCCTGCCGTAAAAGCTGATGGTATGTCATCAGCCAAGATGTACGAGACAGTCGAGGTGGGGGATTTGAAGTTAATTGGGGAGGTAATACGTTTAACAGGTGACGTGGCATTTATTCAGGTTTACGAATCAACTTCGGGACTGAAGCCGGGGGAGACAGTTAAAGGAACAGGGCAGCCCTTATCCGTCTTGCTTGGCCCCGGTGTTATAGGAAAGATATATGATGGTATTCAGAGGCCTCTTGATGAAATAGCTCAGAAATCAGGGTCCTTCATAGGAAGGGGTATTGCTACTACTCCAATAGACCTGAAAAAGAAGTACAAGTTCATGCCGGCGGTAAAGATCGGTGATGAAATAGGAGCTGGCTCGGTTCTTGGTTTTGTAGAAGAAACTCCACTTTTGAATCATAGCATATTGGTACCCCCAAATCATCCCGGAGGCAAAATCACTGACGTAGCGAAGGAGACCGATCTTGACGTTGAACAGACTGTAGCAGTTTCAGAGAAAAGTGGCGGCAAGATAGAACTAACAATGCATCACAAGTGGCCTGTAAGAAGACCCCGTCCGTACGTGGAAAGATACGATCCTTCAGTTCCGTTGATAACAGGACAGCGCATCATTGACACATATTTTCCGATTGCAAAAGGCGGAACTGGCGCTATACCTGGGGGATTTGGCACGGGAAAAACGGTGACATTACATCAAATAGCGAAATGGGCCGACTCAAAGGTTGTGGTTTACATTGGTTGTGGTGAACGCGGTAATGAGATGACTGAGGTATTAGTCGAGTTTCCTCACCTTATCGATCCTAGGTCTGGGAGACCTTTAATGGAGCGAACGGTACTTGTGGCGAATACAAGCAATATGCCTGTAGCCGCGAGAGAGGCTTCGATCTATACCGGTGTTACCATAGCAGAGTATTATAGGGATATGGGTTTTGACGTAGTCCTCGTAGCAGATTCAACAAGTAGATGGGCAGAAGCCCTAAGGGAAATGTCCGGTCGGCTCGAAGAAATGCCAGCCGAGGAAGGATATCCATCTTATCTTGCGTCAAGGCTAGCAGAATTTTATGAACGGGCAGGCCGGGTTAAAGCCCTAGGCTCCCCAGAAAGATCGGGGTCGGTAACCATTGTTGGCGCAGTTTCCCCATCGGGCGCAGATTTCACAGAGCCAGTCACTACTCATACGATCAGATTCATAAAGACATTCTGGGCCCTTGACACTAGGTTGGCATATTCAAGACATTATCCATCTATAAATTGGATGCAATCATACTCTGGATATTTGGAAGATGTGTCAAAATGGTGGAAGCAGAACGTTAGTGATGAATGGTATAATTTGAGAGCAGAGTCATATCACATTCTCCAGAGGGAGGACACTCTTAAAGAAATAGTTAGACTACTTGGTCCTGAGGCGCTACCCGACGAAGAGAAATTGGTACTTGAGGTTGCAAGAATGATTAAGATTGGAATACTACAGCAGAATTCATTTGATAAAGTTGATACCTATTGCAGTCCTCAAAAGCAGCTAAAGCAAGTAAGTTTAATGGTACAATTCTACAAGAATGCCCAGCGGGCATTAAAGGAAGGAGTATCTCTGGTTGATATTCGAGCTATGCCGATATTAACCTCACTTCTAAAGGCCAAGTTTGAGATTACGGATGAGGAAATATCAAAGCTAAACGAGTTGGAAAAAACCATGGTAGGTCAGTTCAGTAAACTGACAAAACCAGAGGAGGTAAAAGTAGTTGTCTGAAGCTGCGGCTGGAATTGAGTATACCAAAGTGGCTGAAATTAAAGGACCACTTATGATCATTGATGGCATAACAAGAGCATCATTTGATGAGCTCGTAGAAATTGAAACGCCTGATAAGGAAAGACGACTGGGTAGGGTATTAGAAGTCGGCTATGGCAAGGCCGTAGTCCAAGTGTTTGAGGGAACTACAGGTCTTGCAATCAGTGGGACAAAGGCTAAATTTCTGGGTAAAACCATGCAGTTACCAGTCTCACAGGAGCTTCTAGGTCGGGTATTTGATGGGCTAGGTAGGCCCAACGATGGATTACCTGAACCCATCGCAGAGAAATTTATCGATGTAAACGGAGAGCCTATGAATCCAGAGAGGAGAGACTACCCTACCTCTTTCATTCAAACTGGAGTGTCGGTAATCGATGGGATGTTAACTTTGGTTAGAGGCCAAAAGCTTCCGATCTTTTCCGGTTCTGGTATGCCTCATAATATACTAGCAGCACAGATTGCAAGGCAGGCAACCGTCGTAGGTACTAAGGAGGACTTTGCGGTCGTTTTTGCTGCAATAGGGGTCCAGTATTCGGATGCCCAGTACTTTAAACGGAGTTTAGAAGAATCAGGGGCACTGAGACGCAGTGTTCTCTTTCTCAATCTTGCCGATGACCCAGCTATAGAGAGAATTATAACACCTAGAGTTGCACTTACGGTGGCGGAGTATCTGGCATTCGAACTGGGTATGCATGTGTTAGCGATTCTAACTGATATGACAAACTATGCTGAAGCTCTAAGAGAAATCAGTGCAGCCAGAGAAGAAGTCCCCGGACGAAAAGGCTATCCTGGGTATCTTTACACAGATCTTGCGAACAATTACGAACGGGCCGGTAGAATAAAGGAAAGGAACGGGAGTGTCACTCAGGTCCCAATTTTGTCAATGCCAGCTGATGATATTACCCATCCCATTCCGGACTTGACTGGCTATATAACAGAAGGACAGATAGTCTTAGGTCGAGACCTATTTCGTAAGGGAATCTATCCCCCGGTCAACGTACTCATGTCTCTCTCAAGACTTATGAAAGATGGAGTGGGCGAAGGAAAAACACGAACTGACCACATGGAAGTTGGAAATCAATTGTACGATGCATATTCCAGGGCTCAAGAAGTAAGAGCGCTAGCCGAGATCGTTGGTAAAGCTGGTCTTACTGGAGTTGATCTCAAATACTTGGGTGCTGGAGACATCTTTGAAGACCATTTCTTAAAGCAAAGCAATGATGAGAATAGGACGCTAGAAGAGACCCTTAATAGAGCTTGGGAGGTATTGTCTACTTTACCGGTGGGTGAATTGACAAAGATCAAGGACAAGAACGTAAGACAATATTACAAAGGGAACGAGTAGCCGCCCAATGTCATTTGGAAGAAAAGTTGTAGCAACAAAGATTGAACTAATAAAAATTCGCCGCTCAGTCCAGGTCGCAAAAATGGTACAGAAAATCCTTGACGACAAAAGAGAAGTGTTGCTTAAAAAAATAGATGAAATGATTGAAGAAGCTAATAAAGCTCGTGGAGATATATGGTCTCCTCTGGGAGAAATTTATACGTCCGTTTATAACGCGTACATGTCGTTAGGTACGACAACTTTAGAATCCGTAGCCTCCTCTACACCCAGCATAATGGAAGTTGACGTTAAAGTGAAGAGGGTTGTGGATGTTAAAATCCCGACACTGGAAGTGGAAAACAGAAAAGGTAGTCAGGACCTATCGTATGGGTTTGTAGAGACAAATGCCTCAGTAGATAAGGCAGCCAGGCTCATAAAGAATATGCTTCCACAGGTGTGTAAAGCAGCTGAATACGAAAATGCCATATTCAGCCTGGCAAAGGAATTGCAGAAAACGCAGAAACTGCTCAATGCTTTAGAATACGTTATTATTCCTCAATACGATGAGGCTATATCTTTCATTAGGGCCACTCTCGAGGAAAGAGAGCGGGAAGAATTTGTCAGACTTAAGAAGGTAAAAGTAATTTTGGAGAAGAAAAAAACAGGATGAAACGAACCACATACCCTCAGATTTGGCAAGATTGAAAATAATCTCACATTTGAAAGGACGTATGATAACTGCGCTCAAAATAAGTTACCACATTGAATAATTGAATATGAAGGTTAGATATTGCTATTATTAAGACAAACGATGATCAAGCTTCGCCCTTTTTTGAGTCAACTATTTGGGAGTCCGTAGTTATCATTAAATATGGCATTTTATCTCGAAAGTTTATGAACACCGAACGGGACAGAACCTTTTTGACTAGTCTGGCGATTATCGCTAGCCTTATTTCCTCAGGAATGTTCTTTGTATTTGGTCTACCCATCCATACCGCACCTGCGTACGCACAGGAAGAAACAGCAGGTTCAGACTCCGCTTCAAAACTAATAGGCGCAGGGATGGCATTTGGTCTAGCGGCATTAGGAGCAGGGATAGGTCTAGGTTTTGTAGGTGCTGCTGGGCTTGCCGCAATTAGCGACAATCCAAAAATGCAATCAAGGGTATTTATTATCGTGGGTATGGTTGAATCAATAGCCATATATGGTATAGTCATGATGTTTATCATCCTTGGTCAGTAAGCTGGCAAGAATGAAAGCACGTGTAATGTAGGCTTCCTCCCCCCAAATATTTCTAGATCTGTACTCTCTACTGTTTAGTGCAGTTAGTCGGATAAAGTCACATATTGCCTACCCAATGTCGTATTTTACTATGCCGTCAAATAATATTCGAAATCATGACAAGCGCAAGATATTAAAGTAATTGAAGACAGACAAAGCAATGTCAAATGGGAGTATCGAGGTTAGTTAAAGCTTCCCTGGTTCTACCACGAATAGAAACCCAGTCGGCCGTTAGCAAATTGGCAGAACTAGAGTGGTTTCATTCCTCTGAGAATAACTCTGAATTTTCTAATAGTTACTATGACGACCTAGTTTTAAGAGCACAGAGGTTATTCCAAGAGATCGACGAGGTTATACGTTCACTTGGAATACCGCTTGAGATTGGAGTAATGACAACCATGTTCAAGGGCGCTCCCAAAGAAAAGACGGATTACACAGTAGATGGTTTAGAGACCTTTATCGGCGAACTGGAAGATAGAAAAAATCTGTTATTAGAAGAACCGAACAGTATGTTAAAACAGCACGCAAAATTGTCAAAGGAGCTGGAGGAGTATGAGAATATAGGTTCTACGCTTGAAATGGCAGCAGAACTTGATATCGATATTTCTCTTTTCAAAAAGCTAAGGTTTTTTTCTGCTGACATATTTGTAATAAGCTCTACTGATGAGTCTGAAATTTTAAAGAGTCTTGGCGATATCTTTGTTTATACACGAAAACTAGACGAAAACAAGTCAGCATTATTAGTCTTCGGATCTGCGGATGATTCGGAACGAATAACAAAAATTCTAAGAAGCTTTGGTGTACACCCCTTAAACATTCCATCTAATATGCCACAGAATCCTAGCACTGCGTATAAAGAAGCCCGAGCTCGAACCAAGGAGTTGGAAGCAAAGTTAGCAAAAGTTAGCAAGGAAATGGAGAAGATAAGAAAATCGATTCTGGCCAAGGCACTCTCGTTGCATGAAGCTTCCAAAGCCGCAAAGGAGGCTCTAGAAACGACGAGAAAGCCCCCAGGAACTAAGCATTTTGCAATTATCCAAGGGTTTATTCCTGAATCCTACATGAACAAGTTTAGGAACCTAACGAAGGACTACATGTCGGTATTCGATCAAACAGGAGGCAACGATAATGATTATACTGAATCGGCCGAGGAAAAATTACCATCTCTCCTTTCGAATAAGCGCTATATCAATACATTTGAGGTAATTACAGAAACACAAGGACTCCCGAGATATGATGAGGTTGATCCAACACCAATTATTGCGTTTGTCTGGCCACTTTTCTACGGTATCATGTTCGCAGACCTAGGCCACGGTCTTTTGCTTTTTGGACTTGGCATGCTGCTAAGACAAAAAGGAAATGGATCAATACGGACGTGGGGCACCCTTTTAGCTGCTAGTGGAGCTGCGGCTTCCATAGCAGGCTTGGGTACCGGGGAATTATTTGGTTTCCATTTCGAACAGCTTGCCATATTGAAACCCATGGCCGAGGCTTTACCCTTCGTGGGGATGCTTAGCGTGTCTGAGCTTACCTTTGCAGAAGTGACCAAGATTCTGGAGGTTTCAATTGCAATTGGCATAGTCCACATCTTATTGGCGTTCTTTCTTAGACTTCATGCCGATTTTAAAAGACGGAATAAGTTACTGATTTGGACAAAGGATATTCCGACGATCCTGCAGTATCTGGCCGTGGTAGCGATTATACTGGCGGCTATTGGCTCAGGATATGATATAATTGGTATGTTCGGTATTACAGGTGTAACCCATGACGAACCGGTACCCTGGTTGACATTTCTTTTCGGAGATTGGGTTACTGTCGAACTTGTGGCAAAAGTTGCACCTCTGGTAATAATAGGCACCGTCGTTGTGATGATTATTGGTGGTATGAAAGAGGAGGAACATGCACGAAAACATGGCAGGGATGAAGGCGGTGGTATGGTTGGAATAGTTGTAGAAGTTATTATGGTCAGAATAATTGAAATGCTTTCCAATACCATAAGCTATTCCAGGCTCGGCATAATGTTGCTAGTTCATTCTGCATTGTTAGTTACCGTAAATGGCTCTTTTGAAGAGGGTGGTGGATATGCCGTATTGATTGGCGGCAATATAGGTATCATGATGATCGAAGGACTAATTGTATATATTCAGACAATAAGATTACATCTTTATGAATGGTTTCCTAAATGGTATATTGGAGACGGGATCGATTTCAAGAAGATAATTCCAAAGATGCTTTATACCAACTTAATCTGGAAAAAAGATAGTGTTTCAAAGCCCTCAGCTAGAGATAAAGAGTTTGAAGAACTAAAGCAGGTAGCTCGGTAGCTAGCCAATCTGTGTTCTTGCCAAATTATTAGAGGCAGTATAACAAATCCATAACTAGGGTCGAAGAGGTAAACAATCCCTTTCAGAGAACGGCGGCCAGATAAGTCATTCTGGTCTCACTAGATTCGAAACGATGGCATCTGTAGGAACCCTCTGCTCCACACCAGTTGTGATAGCGCATAAGTTTCTTATTTCGACCATCAATAACTTCAATGCGGAGAGCATGATAGACACGCTGAACATTATTCTAAACGAACTGACTACTCTTCTCAGACCTATGGCCTCAAACCCTAACTCGAGCTGCATGATCGCATCTATATCGTTTTTTGGCGCCTGTGGGATTATTTCTTTATATACGGTAGTTGCTAATTCCCCGTATGCCTCTGATATCTTTTCGTAACTTATCATTTTCTGGAGAGTGTCTCTTGTGACCTTTGGGGTTGCTGTAACGATCAAATCGGTAATCTCTACAGGACTAAGATTCCAGTATTTTCCTCTGAGAACTGCAAGAACATTGTAAGAGTCTATGTCCGTAGAGACGACTCTCTTGGTGTCTGGAGATTGGGCTTCTGTAACCATTGCTCTATCTAGTGTGTTATAGAAGACGTGATCCAAGTAAGTATCAAACAATCGCAGATCTCCCTTTTCTTTGTAAGCTGCGGCGGCCTTGGCGGCATCATCTGCAAATTCGCTCCCAGCTAATGCAGACACTGCTTCATCGAGATCCTTGGCTACAAGTGCTTTAACAATAAGGTCCCGCCTACCTACGAGCTCTTCGGCCCGAAGATTAATGCGGGGAAGTAATTCTTCATATGATTTGTTAAGTGCCTTTCCTTTTAGAACCAATTTCAAGTTCCAAGTAATGTACTTTACAAAGTATGCATTCAAGATCCCACCTCCCCCGACAATTTTTACCATTTTTGCGTGCGTGTTTACGAGGTATTCCCTTAGGGCTCCTTCCACCTTTTCCGCAGTGTATGGCTTGGTCAGCTTTGCAAAGGCATCAAGATAAATAGTATTTTTCATCCGAGTTACCAACTCTTCTAAATCTCTGGATTCAGCCAGATTTTGGAGCTCATTCTTTGTGAGCATCCGACCTCGTAATCCATGAGAAAGAACAGTGCCAAAGATTTTGCTCGGCATACTCGCCTTGCTCATGGTTTAGTGTTCTCTACGGCTCGTTTTTTAATTGTATTGATTGCAATTGCCATTCAAGTGTATCTGGTTGAAATGACATAACTTCATATTCTTGCGTAGAGATTAGTTTGAATCCGCGATGGTTCTATCCGGGCCGTTCAAGACTCGGAATCGAGGCAATATCGTCAATCAAAAAGGGACAGTAGAGCCTCTGAAGTTCGTGGAGAAAAAGCAAGAAGGCAAAAATGGGTAGCAAACCCAATCATGCTACCCAGTATCATATTGTTTGTCAAGTGAAGCAAACCCAAAAAAATACCCAATGCGGGTAGCGTTAAAATTAAGGCAATAGCAGTGCTTACCCAAATTGACTTTACCGCCCCTGCAGGTGACCCTGCTTCGTTTAAACGCTGACTACTAAAAATTAGTCTTGAAACCCGTATGTTGCTACTCATGAAATATCTATAAAATGTTTTGTACGATATTAAATTTAAACATTAGTTATATGAAATTTATCGAAATTAGTGAGGGACTAACAAGAAAACTCATATTCGGTTATTCCCCTTAAAAGTTTCGTCTCAACGGCTACGACATAAATGAAATTATCTAATAAGGCTTATCCCTTAGAATGCTGCTTTAGGGAAAGCATATACTGGTTTCGAAACATGGACCAATTTAGACATGTGTTATTCTGACTCAAAGTGATATCATTTGTTCCGCATAGGGGCTACCATTGCGCTGGCTACCTTAAAATTCGCAGCCATTTCGGGGTGTATAATCTTATATAGATTGCAGATGCAACATGAGCGATTCACGAAAATGATAGGATCAAATCCACCGGACACGCCACGAAAGATTAGTCGGATAAATCTGTTTGCAACAAGCACCATCCTCGCTTTAATAATTTCCGTCCCTGCGATATTAATTACACTGATAATGCATTATTTAATCAAGACAAACCTGATCCTAACAGTAGTAGCCGGTTCAGTTGTCTTGTTCATAGCTATGGGATTTAGTATCAAAATATCAAAAAGACTTGTTCGTTATTGAGTCCCATTATTTATCCCGATACTCTATTATCTTAAATAATCTTTACCTCTGATAGGTACCGAGATTATTGACAAATGAAGATGAAACTTTGGATAAACTTGACAAAATTTTCCAACTGCAAAAAGATCTGGCTTCTCTTGTCTCCTCTGAAAGATATCCGCGGACAAAAGAGGATAGGGTTTCTGCGCTTTGCACGGCTATCACTCACGAGGCAATCGAGCTTCAGAGGCTTACGAACTGGAAATGGTGGAAGAATAAAGTAGATTTCGACGAAGACCAGGCGCGAGAGGAACTAATTGATATCTGGCATTTTGTTGTCCAAACGGCGATCGAGCTCGATATTAGCCCGAAGTCTATCTTGGATGAATATTTAAAGAAAAACAGGATTAACAGACAAAGACACCAGGAGGGGTATTAACTTAATATGATGAACAGAACAAAAATGTGCAAGGCCTGACACTTTTAAACCCGATCCATAATTAGTTTTGTATAGTATGGGGACTAATGAAGTACTAACTTGAGGAATCAATGATTCCCTTTTTGACTATATCAAAGTAACTGTCTTTTGATGTTCTTGGATGTAGTAACGTGGCTCTGTACTTGGGCTTGTCAGAGTTCCAAGATTCGAGCTTGGCTCGTATGTGCGTGAAAAGAGAGATAGACATCATCATGAATTCTTGATCTACAAACGATCCGTTTGTCTGAGTATACCTTTGGGTGTTTGTTATGATTACAGCACAATCAAGGGCGATGGCTGTGAGACTCAGGGAATGCAAATGTTTCATAAGAACAAGATGCATCTGGACACCACTATATTCGTTAGAAATAAGAAAGGAGATATTATCTACTATTATCATTCTCGCATTCATAGTTTGAATTCTGTTTATAGCGTAGATTTGATCCGAAGAATTGAAGACCCTTAGATAGGATATCTTGCTAAGTACATTACTCTCTGCCTTGAAGCTAGCTATTTCTTTAATTCTTTCCGGTCTAAAGTTACCTGTTGTGTCAATGAAAATAATTCTTTCACTAGGCAAGATTTCATAAGCACAATTTACACAGAGGGTGAAGCAAATTTGTGACTTTCCAGTCCCACTCTTGCCAAAAAAATCGGTAACTAAACCAGAATGTACACCTCCTCCCAACAAACTATCCAATGACTTCGATCCTGTGCTTACAATCATCATCATCCACATTCTCTACACCATCGAATAAATCCACCGCTGATAATCTCCTCCAAAGGAAGCTTTTTATTGTAGGCGCGGTGTCTTTGAATTTCAGTGAACAATTAATTGTCTTCCCCGACGTCGCAACATCAACCCAAAAGACCTCTCACAACTTTGCAGCGAGGGATTAACAGAAAGGTGGCGGTAAGGCTGAAAAGCGAGGTAGAATATCGGGGTAAAATGAGCAACGTGGATTCGTATATGAACCTAATTTTGATAGACGCTGAAGAGTTTAATGGATCAAATGTTATTGCAAATTATGGCAAAGTCGTGATAAGGGGTAATAACGTGCTCTTTATTAAACTAGAAAAAGAAATTTAGTTCGAGTAGACTAGGGTTTCTACTGATTCGTCCTTTGTATATTGGAAATGGTTCGAAAGCACCTCTTTACGTCTGAGAGCGTCACGGAGGGACATCCTGATAAGATATGCGATCAGATTTCTGATTCAATCTTAGATGAATTTTTAAAATGTGATCCTGATTCAAGAATCGCTGTAGAATCTATGGCTACAACCGGGCTTGTCCTGGTTGCTGGTGAGGTAACATCACGTGGGCGAATAGACATACAACAAACAGTCAGAAATACCATAAGAAACATTGGCTATGACAAATCTGAATACGGATTTGATTGTGACAATTGTTCTGTCTTGGAATCACTACATGAGCAGAGTCCAGATATTTCAATCGGTATAACGCCTAACGGGATTAAAGAACAAGGCGCCGGTGATCAAGGTCTCATGTTCGGCTACGCCACCGATGAAACCCCGGAACTGATGCCTCTACCTATTGCGATGGCTCATAGGCTGTCGATGGCGTTATCAGAGGTTAGAAGAAACAAGAAATTAGACTGGATTAGACCTGATGGCAAATCTCAAGTTTCAGTGGTATACGAGGACTTCAAACCAAAAAGGATCGATACCGTCGTTGTATCTACTCAACACTCACCCGATATCGGACTGGAGCAGATCAGGAGAGAAGTAGTTGAAAATGTTATAAAGCCAGTCACCAGTGATTGGATCGACAATAACACCAAGTTCCTCGTAAATCCGACTGGAAGGTTTGTAATTGGAGGTCCCCCTGCCGACACCGGTCTTACCGGACGAAAGGTCATAGCAGATACATATGGTGGAATGGGTAGACACGGGGGAGGCGCATTTTCAGGAAAAGACCCTTCAAAGGTGGATAGATCTGCGTGTTACATGGCAAGGTATATTGCAAAGAACATTGTGGCATCGGGTTTAGCTACCAAATGTGAGGTGCAACTTGCATATGCGATTGGAGTTGCTGAACCTGTTTCGGTAATGGTAGACACATTTGGTACATCAAAAATCGCAGAAGAAGAAATAGAAGGAAAGATTAAAAATACTTTCGATATGAAACCAGCGGGCATCATTGAATCACTAAACTTGAAGCGACCGATATACAAGAAAACTGCTGCATATGGACATTTCGGTAGAAACGACCCTACTTTTACCTGGGAAAAAACTAATATGAGTTCTTCCTTACTCGGATAATTCTCCGTAGATTTTTTTAATGCGGGTTGAAGGTTAGACATTAGCAAGTTATGTACTACCATAAAACCGAGCCTGAATCATAACTCTTCTCAACAAAAAATCTGAATTTAAAATCCAGAGATCGGATCAGGGTTTATGATAGACCGACCATTAACAGTTTTGACAACTTCAATCCCAAGCTGATTGTTTCTTAACAGGTTTTGTTACGGCCATGTAGATGGGCGAACGAGAATATTCTTTTTTAAAGTTGGGTACAAAACATCTGGAGAGTAAAACCTTCACAATAGATACAAATAGTATGTTCACCGTTCCATTTTATGATTTGTTGCTAGAAGGAAAGGTAGCGCTTGTTACGGGCTCGACACAGGGGATTGGGCTGGCCATTGCGAAAGAATTTGCGGAACATAACGGAGCCACCGTCATAGTGTGTTCTAGAAGCGAGGACAGAGCCAAGAAGGTGGCAGCGCGAATCAACGGTATCACAGACTTTGTTGGTATAGATATTACTAATGACTCGAGTGTCGATAGAATGATGAAAAAGGTTTTAGCTAATCAGAAGCGCATAGATATTCTCATAAATAATGCCGGATTTCCTTTCGAGAGAAATATTTGGTACAGACCGTTTCATGAAATAGAAATTAAGGATCTTCAGGCTATTTTGGAAGTCGACACCATTGGATCTGTCAGGTTAACAAAAGCGGTTGTAAATAGTATGCTCACTAAACAATACGGTGGAGTCATTGTCAACATATCTTCTACTCCTGCAATATCCGGCCACTATGAGGGGGCTCCTTATACATTGGCCAAAGCTGCTGTCATTGCATTGACTAAACATATTGCCAGGGAATACGGCACTGACAAAATTCGCGCATATACTCTTTTGCTAGGAAATATTGCGACTGAAGCTACCTACAGTTCAATGACTGAAGAAGAAAGGCTTAGAGGTGCGCAAGAAGCTTCAATGAAAAGGTGGGGGAAGCCAGAGGAGGTTGCCAAAGTAGCCGCTTGTGTAGCAAGTGATAACTTCTCGTTTGTTACAGGGAATACTATTGTAATTGATGGAGGTGCAGTAATAACTTGATATGGTGTAACATATGACAAATTTGACAAGAGAAAATGAAGGAGCAGGTAAATCGTTTCACGACTGCGTAAATCTAGATGAATTTGATATTGACGCGGCCGAACTAGAGCAAGAACTTTCACAAGATATTGTGGAAAAGAAGAAGAAGGGAATGCTTCGGTCCGGATTTACCACTGGCACCTGTGCGGCAGTCGCAGCCAAAGCAGCTGTATTGACATTGCTTACTGGAAGAGTGGTAAAAACCATCCAAGTCTTCTTGCCCAAGGGCCGCGACGCCAACTTGCCGATAGCATACACACGGATAAATGAAGATTCATCCGTGACCGCATCTGTAATTAAAGATGCAGGGGATGATCCTGACGTCACCCACAATGCAGAAATTTGTTCCACAGCTTTTCGACTACCCTTAAAAGGACAAGTTGTTATCGATGGGGGAGTAGGAGTAGGGAGAGTAACAAAGCCTGGACTCGGACTTAAATTGGGGAATGCCGCGATTAATCCCGTTCCAATGTCTATGATAATGCAAGCGATCAAAGAAGTAGCTTTGGATCATCTTGAATCTCGCGGCATTAAAGTTGTCATCTCCGTACCAAGGGGTGAGGATATCGCATTAAAAACAGATAATCCCAGACTGGGTATCGTTGGTGGAATTTCAATATTGGGCACAACAGGAATTGTTCTGCCATACTCTACTGCTTCTTTCGCAGCGGCCATTAGGCAGAGTCTTGACGTATCAGTAGCGATGGGAACCGATAGGGTCGTATTAACGACCGGCGGGAGAAGTGAAGATTTCTCAAAAACGCTACTAGGTAATACCTTTCCTGATCATGCATATATTCAAATTGGTGATTTTATTGGTTATAGCATAAAACAATGTGTAAATAAGAGAATTCGGAAAGCGATTATTGCGGGGTTTATCGGAAAGCTAACCAAGATGGCAATGGGCGTTAAACAAACTCACGTAAAGGGTTCACATGTCAATATGGAATATATGGCGAAAATTGCTTCTACGTGCTCATCATCTACTGCTCTTACCAGAGATATTAGAGAGGCAAATACCGCAAGACATGTCTCCGAAATTATCGATAGGAACAGGGTGGAGGGATTCTACGACGCTATTTGTAGAGAAGTATATAGTCAATTAAATGATTATTCAAATGGCAGGATCGAATTACAAATAGTCATGTTCGAATTTGATGGAAAGGTCAAGGGATCATATCCACAAAAGCAAAGCTTGATCTAATTATTGCTTTTCAGAATTTATCCCTTGATTGAACTCGACCGTAACTAGTGGAAATTAATATTGTAGAAAAGAATATTTCGGTCTATTTTTCTTTATTCCTTTAAGGGTTAATTTCCATGAATACACATGGTCCTGCAATCGTTGCAATAACAAAACAGGGTATAATAATTGCTAGAAAAATTAAGGAGAATATTGGTGAGGCTGATGTCTATGTTCCAGCCAAATATAGTGACTCCAAAGAGGATATTAACTGGTTTGAGGAACAGACTGGGCAAATTATAGCCTCGTTATTTGAGAGATATGATGCATTGATTTGTATATTCTCACTTGGTGCTGTCATAAGACTCATCACGCCGGTTCTAAGGAATAAGAAAAGCGACCCTGCCGTTGTAGTCATTGATGATAAGGCTAAATTTGTTATTAGTGCATTGTCAGGGCATCTAGGTGGGGCTAATGATTTAGCACGGACGGTATCGTCTTTTCTTCCTAATTCAGAGCCGGTTATCACTACGGCAGCAGACGTAAATGAAACAGTAGCTGTTGATCTGATAGGAAAACAATTCGGATGGCAAATTGAAAACGATCAAAACGTAACAAGAATAAGTGCATATATGGTCAACGAGGAAAAAATAGCTCTCTATCAAGATACCGGGCAGCAAAATTGGTGGACAAATAATTCGCTTCCGAAAAATATTATTAAGGTGGCTGTATTGGAAGATCTAGCAAACCCAGACTATAAGGGTTGTTTGATTATCACAGATAAGCTAATTGCAGACCAAGCCATTTTGCATAAATCCGTTCTTTATAGACCTAAGAGTCTAGTAGTAGGATTGGGCTTACATTGGACAACAAATAGAGATCGGATCGAAAAGGCTATAGAAAATGTATTTGGTAGTCACGGGTTGAGTACGAAGTGTATTCAATCAATTGCGTCAATAAATCGGGGCGCCAAAATAAAGGGATTACTAGAGTACTCGGAACAAGAAAATATACCTATAGAACTTTATGAAAAGGACGTGTTGAACAAAGTTGAGGTACCAAATCCGTCTCAAACTGTACTAAACTACGAGGGAACAGCAAGCGTGTCGGAGGCATCGGCGATTCTAGCTTCGAGAGGAAATTTGATAGTCCCCAAACAAAAATTCCCACCAGATCTCACTGTAGCAATCGCAAGGATTAGATATTAATTCAAATTGAAAAGAGCACTACTAATTATCGATAGAGGAAGCAGAGAGCCAGAAGTAAATCAAGAGCTATCCGAAATATGTTCCCTTCTCAAACTAAAAGGGAATTATGATTATTCTGATTATTGCTTCCTGGAGGTCTTACCTCCATTTATAGAGGAAGGCATAAGAAAATGTGTTCAAAACAAATCAGTATTTATCACAATAATTCCGTACTTCTTATATCCTGGCTTAAAACTAAAGGAAACAGTTAAGCAGAGTGCTATTATTTGCAGAGACCAAAAATTGAGAATTGGTATCGCAAAGCCACTGTGCTACCACTACCTTTTGAGTGAACTAATTTTTGAAAGGGTCACCGAGACCAAGGTAGTGAACAATATCAATCTGAAGGACAAAGAGTGCGATGTTCTTGTGATTGGGCACGGAAGCAGTGATATAAGAGCGAGGGAGGCCTTCATCCATACCGTAAGTAGTCTATGTCAATATTATCGTAGTGTTAGTTTTTGTTTTCTCGAATTAGACGAACCAAGCATTGAAAAGGCGATTACGACAGTCATTTCTAATGGTTCGAAGACAATGTTAATGATGCCATATTTCCTCCATAAAGGCTCTCATATCAAGCATGATGTAATGCAAGAAGTCCGATCGGCTTTGATTAAAAATAAGTTCGAGAATGCGTTTGTCTCGAGACATTTAGGAGTGGATGATAGGCTGATCAAGTTGGTCTTGGAACGCGCTTCAGAGGTAGAAAGGAGATCTGGTCTTAAGCAATAGAAAGGAAAAGAATCAAGAGGAAAGGAGTCAAGCAGAACGCAGAAGATTATCAGAAAAATCGTACAGCATAGAGTCAGAGAGTTTCAGGATTATAGAGAACGAGGTAGGTGAACATTCATACAACAACTTGGAATGGCAGGTAGTTAGAAGGGTTATTCATGCAACAGCGGACTTTGACTTTGCCAGCTCCCAGGGTATACTCTTTGGAAACGATGTATTTGGATCTGCCTTCAATGCAATTAAAAACAAGTGTTCAATCGTGACTGATGTAGAAATGGTTAAAGTAGCATTGAATAAAACTATGCTTTCAAACCTAGGATTGAGAACAGTATGCAATATCGCAAATGAGATTGTTATCAACGAATCAAGAACTCGGAACAAAACTAGATCGGAACTTGCGATGCGATATTCCTCTAGCGAAATGGCTGGTGGCATTGTGGCTATCGGTAACGCACCTACGGCCTTGTATGAGACAATCAAGATGGTTAAAGAAGGAGCCCTGGTTCCCGCACTTATCATCGGTGTTCCTGTGGGGTTTGTATCGGCTGCAGAATCCAAAAAGGAACTTGCGGTGACTAAAATTCCATTTATCACCAACATAGGAAGAAAAGGAGGTAGCGCAGTTGCATCCTCAATTGTGAATGCTATCATGTTGCTCTATCAGCAGAAAATGTTGAATTCCTGAAAGTGTCTCTTGGAAGATTTGATATAATTGTTATGAATTCAATAGACAGGGTTTGTGGGGAGCAATGCATTGTATTTTACGCACAGAATTCGTTTTGAGGTAGATAAGGATCGTCGTGGCAACGGACGGAGTAATATGAATAAAAACTAATAAATGTCTATTCTATACTATATTCTACTGTATTTACAGTATATCTGATGTTTTCCCTTAAATTGAAGCAGAATTATGTCCTTATATCAACCTATTCTGTATTCCTATTACAATTTAGCTGTAAATTGATTTAAATCAAATATGTCTTAAGGTTTATAAGCATAAATCGAGGGGTTTAGTTGCAAAGATATTGGAAGTAGTTCCCAGAATTTCGGTTGATACTAATAGTTTTAAGGAAAATCATTGTTGTTATAAATATTCACCATTTCCAGAGACAGGTAGAAATAAGATCCTAGTAATAGGACTAGGTCAGTTAGGACTCCCAGTTGCTAAATATGTTAAAGGTAGAGGTTTTGATGTTTATGGATATGATATTAGTCCAAAAGCAATTGAACGTGCAGAGAAGACA
>Ga0075430_100000046_pt1 | contig 64782 bp, 104 predicted proteins | sample RhiMetdeltSRZDD4_FD_75294 | JGI IMG/M metagenome (GOLD analysis project Ga0075430, IMG submission 75294) | Populus rhizosphere microbial communities from Tennessee, USA - Rhizosphere MetaG P. deltoides SRZDD4 | ecosystem: Host-associated > Plants > Roots > Rhizosphere > Soil | place: USA... | reverse complement strand
CGATGCACCCGGCCCAGTCCAGGACGGTCAGGGACTTGCCGGAGTTCGGCTGGCCGTTGATCCGGCTGAAGGTGTTCTCCGTCAGCCACCCGTCGATCAGCCAGGCCGGAGTGGGCAGGCTGTCAAGGTCCGCCGGTGTCAGGAGCCGGGCCATCAGGGAAGCTACGGCTCCGGCGTCCTCCGGGTTGCGCACGGGCGGAGCATCCGCCACGGCCCGGGTCAGAAGATCCTGGAACTCCTGGTCCCGGTCTTCCCCGTCGGTCGCTTCGTCCCAGGCGGCCTCCAGGAAGTCGAAGATCTCCGTGGCCGGGATCTTCCAGTCCGCCGCCGCCCTGGCCGCCCATCCCAGCGCGATCATCATGGAGTCGTGACGGCCGCCGGGCTGTTGGTCGAACGCGTCCAGGACGAAACTGATGATCTCCGGTTCGTCGTTGCCGGTGGCCTCCGCCAGGAAGTCCGCCACCCCCGCTCCGGCTCCGGGGACGTCGTCTCGCTGGGCCTTGCCCAGGTGCGTCAGCCAGGCGTCCGGGAGCACGGCGAAGGCGCCCGGTTCCGGAGCCGTGGCGCACAGCTCCCCGGACGGCCGGTACCACCGGTACTCCGCATCCGTCTTGGGATGGACCGACGGCCACACCTGTGCGTACCGGTGGTGGTGCTGGATCACGTCGATATCGCGTCCGGCGAACGGCCGTAGCTCCCCGGCGTCCTCCGGGATCTTGAAGAAGTGGATCCGGCTGATCGCGTCCATCCCCCGGGACGTGCTTGTCCACGTCTTCGGGAGCGGGCCCAGCACCTCTTCCAGCTCCGCCAGCGTGGCCGCGCCGGTCTTCCCGTCGTAGTCGTCCACGTCCAGGCCGACGATCCCCGGGGGGACGCGCCACCCGATGTTGGACGTGCCGTATTTCTTGATCGCCCTGGGCCCGGCGTACTGGTCCGGCCTGAGCTGTTTCCCGTCCCGGCCAGTGATCTTGTCCTGGGACACGATCTTGGTCTTCGGGTTGATCGGGATGATCCCGCTCCAGCCCAGCCTGGCGTACTCCTTCGTCCCCCGGGCGTACGGCCCCTTCGGACGCGCCGGGGGAGCGTCATCGGACATCAGGAAGTCGTCGTCTTCCGCGTCCGGGCTGTGGCCGTTGGAGCGCGTAAGATCGCTCATGAGACCCCCTCCGATGGTCGGCAAAGGCTCCGGATCGCCCCCGGGGCCTTTCGCATGTTCTTGGTCTGGGGTGCAGGGACGGACCCTACGCCCCCTCTCACCGGCTCCGGCCGTTCTCTCCGTGCTCGAACCGGGCCGACCGGGCGGCCGTCAGGGCGTCCTGGATCCGGGCCTTGTCGGCCACCGGCGGGAACGGCCACGCGTCCACGGCCCGGAAGGTGGTCCAGCCCTCTTCGCACCTGTGGATCAGGTGCGGCCAGCCCTTCGCGCACGGGGCCCACTGCCAGAACACGAAGTCGTCCAGGTGCCGGGGGACTCCGCCCACCAGGATGATCAGGTTCGGGATGTGCTGGCACTTCGCCAGCTCCAGGTCCGACGGCCGGGGGCCCTTGATCTCCACGTAGAGATCCACATCCACCAGGTAGAAGTCCGGGAGGTAGCCCCCGGCCGGGGTGTGGAAGCCCTGGGCTTCGAAGTCCCAGGGGATGTCCAGGGCGTCCATGAAGACGGCCCAGCGCGCTTCCGTCCGGGACCTGAACCGGCACCCGGCGTAGCTGGTCTCGATGGCGCGGATGGGCTGATTCATGCCTGGGCCGCCGTCCGCTGTGCCGGGACCACCTGAAGGGTCAGGGCATCCAGGGCGTCCTGGTCGATCAGTACCGCGCGGTTGCCCAGGCGCCGGTACGTCGCCAGTTTCCCGGCCTTCCTCAGCCGGTCGATCGTGGCGGGATGGACCCCGGCGCGCTCCGCTGCCTGGTCCCTGGTGATCAGGTTCTTCGGTGTGTCGGTCATGCGTACGAATATACACAGTGGCTGAGAGTTGCATAACTATGCAGGCTAGCCGTACGGTGGCCGGGAACCGAACAGACGAACGAGACGGAGGGTTAATGATCTGCAAGCCGTGCCTGAACGGCGATCACTGCGGACGGCCCGGGGAGTCCACCCCGTCGTGTTTCTGCCAGCACCACCCGTCCGGGACCCGTCAGGACGTATGCCAATACGCCTGTCTGCACCCGAAGGCCGATCACGTCCCGGGGCGCGGCTGCACCAGGGCCGGGTGCCCGTGCCTGTGGAAGGCCCAGGAGCAGGGCCAGCCGGACCGTGGAGCACGCCCGGAGCCCTCCCGGGTCTCCCAGGACCCCCCGGCCCCCGTGCGCGAGCCACAGCGCCGTGTGCGGGATCTGGATCTCCGTGCGTATCTGAGGCGGCGGAGGCCCGGCCGGTGAAGGTGGAAGTGGTCTTCAAGCGGGACCTGAAGGGACGGCCCTCCGGGGCCCTGAAGTCGGGCGCCAGGCTGGACCTGCTCCTGGACGTGCTGACGTCCGCACAGGCCGCCGGAGCACCGGACGGGGCGAACATCACCCTGGAGGACTACGGCAAGCGCGCAGTGATCACATGGGAGGAAGAGCGCTGATGGGAATGATGACCTACAGCTTCAACGGCCATGAACTGGAGATCGTCGCGGAGTCCGTGGAGATCACATCGATCAACAGTTCCGAACCGGACCCGGACTGGACCGAGACGGACGCGGCCGGGCACCGGCACTACCACAGCAAGACCGAGACCGGCGGCCCGTACCCCACGCTGATGTGGAAGCCGGACATGGTCCACTGCCAGGACTGCCACGAAGAAGAGGATCACGGCTACCTGGTGTGCGGGGAGTGCGGGGAGCGTGTCCAGCCGGGCTTCCGGCCGCTGTCCCCGGCACGCACCTTCATCCCCGGCCTGACGTCGTACACGATCGACGGGGAGCCGGTCAGCAAGCAGGCGGCGGAGGACTTCATGGCCGCCATGAGGCAGGAGCGAGAGAACCGATGATCAATGGAGTGCACACGCTGAACGTGCTCACCGAAGTGGCCGGGGAGCGCGCGGCCCAGGATGAGCGCTGGGGACAGCAGGACCACCCGGTCCACGTCCCCGGGGATGAGACCGGCTTCCGCGTCCTGGGCCGCCCGTACCGGGCTCTGGCGCGTGTGCTGAAGGAGCGCTTCGCGTCCGGCCAGCGGTCCGGCGCGATCATCCTTCTGGAAGAGGTCATGGAGGCCCTGGAGGCGGAGACCCCCAGGCGCCAGCGCGAAGAGCTGATCCAGGTGGCCGCCGTGGCCGTGATGATGGCCGAAGCCCTGGACCGTGAGGACGCGAAGCACCACGGCCCCGGCTGTGAGCTGGAGCCGTTCCACGCCGGGGACTGCGGTCCCTCCGCCGTCCACCGGGCCCTGGCGGAGCGCGGCCAGGACAGGATCTTCAACACCTTCAAGGCCGTGTCCCAGGACTGCCCGCACTGCGGGAACGGGTACCTGGCGGACCGGCTGGCCGGTCACATCCGGGAGGCTCACCCCCAGGCCGTGGTCTTCCCGGCGCCGGGGCTGTCCTCCCCCCTGCTGGTCACCATCCAGATGCCGCACGCGTACAACGGCGCCGGACGGCTCCATGGGATCTGCCGCTGTGGCGAAGGCAAGGACGACCCGGTCCACCGGCCGGACCCGTGCCCTGGGTGCCCCCACCCGGCCCACGACCAGGTGTGCATGGTCCAGGTCTCCGCCGGTAGCCGTACGTTCTCGGAAGCGGAGATCGAATGTGGGTGCATCACCGGTGTCTGAAGGAGAGTTCCTGGCCGTCCCGAAGGTGTTCACGATCGACATAGGAGCTGACGGGGGCACGCTCACGATCGACCAGAGCCAGCCCGTCACCCGGTACCTGGTCAACGGTGAGCAGGTGGACGAAGGCCGCGCGTGGGAGTGGATCGCCAACTGGCACACGAAGCGGGACGAAGCCCTGGGCAACGCTCCGTGCCCCTGTGCCCCCTGCTCCTGGTTCCGGTCCGAACTGAAGCTGAGGGAGGTCCCCGGTGCCGAGTGATCCGCGCGTCAGCCTGACGATCAATGCCGGGACGGCCGCGCCGGAGCTGACCGGCCGCTGGGTGGTCTGTCCGTGGTGCAACTGGCCGGTGGACCAGGTCCGTTCGGGGATGGGCCTGATGGCCGTCCACTTCGCCAGCGAGCATCCGGACAAGAGCTTCAGTCTGGCGATCTTCAAGCACACGAACGATCTCGAAGAGTTCCGTATCAAGGTCCGGTGCGGCATCTGTGACCAGTTCGTGGACCGGCACGGGATGGACTACTTCCCCACCCACTACCTCCCTGACACGGCCGTGATGATCGTGTGCGAAGCGTCCGGCTTCACGGAGCCGGATGTGGACCTGATCCTGGCCGACCGGAGGGAGCAGGCCCGGCCTGGCCGGTACGTCAGGCCCCATCCGTAGACGGGTCCCCCACCCCGTCTACAGACTGTCGAGCGAGACCGAGACACATGGAGGGAGGGCCGCCGTGGGGAATGTGATCAGCCTCCGGCCCTATCAGCGTGAGGGCCTGGACGCCGTCCAGGACGACCTGGCCCGCACCCAGCGACCGGCCGCCGTGCTGGCCACCGGCCTGGGCAAGACCGTGATGTTCGTTCACCTGATCCTGGAGTGGACGGACCGGACCGGCGAACGCGCCGTCATCCTGGTCCACCGGGACGAACTGGCCGATCAGGCCGTGGACAAGATCCGGGACGTGGCACCCCACCTCAGCGTGGGGAAGATCAAGGGAACGGTGGACGAAGTGGAGGCGGACGTGATCGTTGCGTCCGTCCAGACTCTGTGGAGGGACAACCGGCTGGCCCGGCTTAAGGACTCCTTCGCCGTCCGCCGCAGGATCGGCCTGGTCGTCGTGGACGAATGCCACCACGCGGCCAGCCCCACGTACCAGAAGATCCTTAAGTCCCTGGGGTGCTTCACGAAGTCCCACAACGTCAAGGCCGTGGGGTTCACCGCGACCATGGCGCGCGGTGACGGAATCGGCCTGGGGGACACCTGGCAGAAGATCAGCTTCAGCCGGTCCGTGCTCTGGGGAATCGGCCACGGCTATCTGGTGGATCTCCGGCAGACGGAGGTCACGGCGGAGCTGGACTTCGACGCCGTGAAGCGCAGTGGATCACAGCGCGACTTCACCCAGGAGTCCCTGGCCGAAGCGCTGATGACCACCGGCTCCGGCTCCGTGATCGCACGGGCCTACCGGGAGCAGGCGGCCGACCGGCCGGGGATCACCTTCTCCCCCAACGTCGCCAGCGCGTGGGCCCTGGCCGAAGACTTCCGGGACCGGGGGATCACTTCCGCCGTGGTGGACGGGACCACCCCCCGGGCCGACCGGCTGAGGATCTACGACGACTCGCGCCGGGGAACCGTCCAGGTGATCCACAACTGTGGAGTCCTCACTGAGGGCTTCGACGCCCCCTGGATCAGTTGTGTCGTCCCCCGGCCCACGCTGAGTGAGCCGCTGTTCCAGCAGATGGTAGGGCGGATCACCCGCACCTTCCCCGGAAAGCCGGACGGCCTGGTACTGGCGTACGGCGGAGCCACCGGACAGATCCGGACGCTGATCGACCTGGAGCCCGGCTCCGTGCGGGTGATCCGCCCCGGGGAGACCCTGGCCGATGCCGTGGTCCGGGAGACCGAGGAAGCCAACACCCCGGTGTCCGCCGGACACCCGGCCTTCGCGCTGAAGCGCCGCCAGGTGGACATGTTCGCCGGTCGCTCCTCCGTCTGGCTGAGGACCCCGGCCGGAGTGATGTTCATCCCGCTGGCGGACGGAGAGATCATCCTGTGGCCGTCCCGGGAGGAGCCCGGCCTGTGGGACGTCCGCTTCGCCGCGAAGACGGCCCGCAAGTGGCCCCGGATGCACCGGTCCCTGTCCCTGGACCTGGCCATGGCCTGGGGGGAGACGGAGGCCGAAGACCTGGAGGCGGAGGCCGTCCTGTCGGTCGCCAGCCGGGGGGCCGCATGGCGCCGTAAGAAGGCTCCGGTGACCCCCGGCCAGCTCCAGGCCATGGCCGCGCTGGGAGTCCCTGTGAAGGGCATCCAGACCAAGCAGCAGGCCAGCGACGCTCTGTCAGTGCGGAGTGCAAGCATGCGCTTCGACAGGTTCGTACCGACGAAGGCGGTTGTGTGAACACCCAGAAGGATCAGGCCCGGCGCTTCAGGGACGCCGTGGAGGACTACTCCGTGGACCTGTGCTCCGCCCTCATGGACAGCTTCGCGGCCCGGGTCCGGGAAGAGGCCCGGCACCCGGACAACTCCCGTGCCACTCAAGGGGCCCTGCTGGCCGTGGCCCGCTCTGCCGAAGCCACGGCCCAGGGGGTCCGGGAAGACCTGGCCCGGCGGAGGAAGATCCCGGCTGATATCAGCCGGATCGTGATGGAACTGAAGGAGACCGAGACCGATGGATGAGGACGACGACTTCTGGGACGCGCCGGGCACCGACCCGGACGCCGACAAGGGCCCCTGGGTCCTGGCCACTTTCGACAGCGACTGTGCGTGCGGCCTTCACATGATCACGGGTGGGGTGGACATGATCCGCGCCGACGGTGACGGGGGCTGGGAACTGGAGTACTGCAATGTCTGATCTTCAAGACCTGACCCGGGCCCTGGAAGTGATCGCCCGTGCCTGGCCGGACGACAGCGACGCGTCGTTCATCCACGGCACGCTGTCCGACTTCATGGTCCGCTCCGACGTGGCGGAGAAGCTGAGCCTGGACGACCAGGCCACCTACCGGCCGGTGGACGGTTACTGCCCGGCGTGCGGCGGGACGTCCCTGGGGCAGACCAGCCGGACCCCCAAGATCTGGTGCTTCAACCTGGAGTGCCCCCAGCCGGACGCCGTCCACCAGCTCCTGGCCCAGACCCGGGAGGAGCACGAAGTGGAGTTCACGGCCGACGGGTGGACGATCAAGCACCCCACCGTGGAGCGGATCGGGGACGCGCTCTTCGCATGCCCGGCGTCCCGCTTCGTGGCCGACCTTGACCGGCCGGAGCCGGGCCGGTACCGGCTGGTCCGGAACATGGGTGACTGGAGTCTGGGAGAGGTGATCCGCTGATGGCGCGCGGGACATGCCAGGGGTGCCGACAGGACAAGGCCGTGACGAAGGCCGGAGTCGTCTGGGCTCACGGTCCCTGCAAGGGCGGGGGCCGGGTGCCGGTGCCGCCGGACTGCGACCGGTGCGACACGGACGATCACCGGTGCCCCGGATGCGGGGAGGCGATCTTCCATGAGGAAGGCGCCTGTGCCGAGTGCACAGCCCGGGTGGCGGCGGAGGAGAAGGCCGCCGTGCCCGTGAAGGCCACGGACGGGGAGTCGGACGACTTCCTGATGGGAGGGCCCAGCGGTACCGGCTCCGCCGGTGACGACGACGACTGGATCATGGAGCAGGACGCGGACGACCGGGAAGAGCGGCTGTTCGGCGCGAACAAGCGGTACCGCATGCCGGACCCGATCACCGGGGTCCCGAAGCTGTGGACCCGGGCCACCACCATGGCGGAGACGATCAGTGATCTCTATTCCCTGAACCTGTGGCGCCTTCGGATGGCGACCATCGGGTACGTCCGCCACCCCCACCTGATCGAAGAGCTGAGGGAACGGGACTACCTGGACCCGAAGGAACACAAGGATCTTCTGAACAGCTACGCCGGGAAGGCCCAGTGGCTGGCCGGATCGAAGGTCGCCGCATCCTGGGGGACCAGCTTCCACAAGCAGGTGGAGGGGTGGTCCCGGGAGGAGATCGCCTTCACGGAAGCTGACCCGGCGTACGCGGATGAACTGGTCGCGTACATCAGCACCATGCAGGAGTGGGAGCTGAGCCCGGTCCCCTCCCTGATCGAACGCCGCGTCTGTGTGCCCATGTACGGCGTGGCCGGGACCCTGGACCAGGCCGTCCGCGTCCACCGGACACGGGCCCTACGGGCCTTCGGCCGGACGATCCGGCTGGAAGGCGGACAGCACATCATCGGGGACGTCAAGTCCGGCAAGGATCTTGACTACGCCTGGCGGGAGATCGCCATCCAACTGGCGCTGTACGCCCACGGCCTGAAGGAAGGCCGCGTCCTGGTCTGGGACCCGGAGGCCCATGATCCGAAGTACGACACCCCCGGCGCCTGGGTGTGGGAGCCCACGGCCGTCCCGGCCAGCTCCGTGCGGACCGATGTGGGCGTGGTCATGCACATCCCGGTGGACCGGCCGGAGGACGAACCGGCGAAGTGCACGCTCTACTGGGTGGACCTGGAGGCCGGGTGGAAGGCCGTCCAGCTCTGTGAGGCCGTACGGGACTGGCGCAAGTCCAAGGGGCTGGCTGTCCCCGTCTCCGTCTCGGAAGTCGCCCTGGGCCGCCGCCCTGTCGTCCGGGATGCCAACTGGGACGAACGCTTCGGGGCCGTCCAGTCGACGGACCAGGCCCGGGAGATCCGCCGGGAGTGGATCGCGGCCGGAGGCCAGCCGAAGAGCGCTGAGGACAAGCGGCTGGTAGAGATCGCTAAGCGTCACCTCCGTGGTCTGGTGGAAGGGTCCGCCTAGGCCTTACCGAACGTTTATGCGACTAACAGGTACTATGAAGTCGGTTCGATCGAACGACCGGAAGCGCGAAGGACTGCGGTCCCCCTCCGCCGAAGGAAGGGACACGGACCACCCGGCTGGGGAGCCGGAGCGCTGAGGCCCGAAGGATCTCCCCAGCTGGTCACAGACCCCCGGCCTGGAGCCGGGCCCGCACCACAACTGAAGAGCGGTCCAGGAGCGGAAGGTGAACAGGTGCGCACCGACGGGAGTGGAGGCCTCCCCCGGACTCCTGGAGTTGATCGGTAGCTCAGAGGTCAGAGCCCCGGGGGTAATGGTCCGGGAGCCGTGGTCCAGTCGGTGATCACGGGATCTGTGCAAGGCGACGCACAGGGAGCGCGGGTTCGAATCCCGTCCGGTCAGCTGGAGCAGGGGTGCCACACACCACGTACGGGCGTGATCCCGTCCCCCTGCTCCTGATCAACAACTCAACATCGGTACACGGCTCTGTGCCTCCCCTCCGGGGGAGGTCCAGGGCAACCCGTGAACTCATCACCCAGTGATCCACTGAACCGAAGGAAGCACTCATGACGGAAGACGTGAACACCCGGGCCGGGGAAGTCGATGACGACGACTTCCTGATGTCCGGCGGCGGGATCTCCTGCCAGTTCCCGAAGAAGGGCGACAGCTACACCGGGACGATCGTGAAGACCGGGAAGGCTCGGGCCCAGACCGACCCGGAGTCCGGCGACGTGAAGACCTTCAAGTCCGGGGACACCCGGCTGACGAAGCCCGTCACGCTGGCCTGTGCGGACCCGCTGGGCCGCTGGGACAAGGAAGCCATGGAGCGTGTCGACGTCGAAGACGACAACGGCGAACGCGTCCTGTGGGTCCAGGGCCAGATGAAGAACGCGGTCCGGGACGCCATCCTGAAGGCCTTCAAGACCGCGAAGGTCCGCACGAAGCCCGGCCTGGAACTGGGTGGCATGCTCACGGTCACGTACTCCAGCTCCATCCCGTCCGGGAAGAAGGGTGTCAACCCCCAGAAGGTCTACAGCGCGGAATACGTGCTGGCCCAGGACAACAAGGCCAACGCCCACCTTCTGGAGGACGACGACGACCCGTTTGATGACGAAGGCTGATCATCAGACGTACCGCGCGCTGGCCCCGGCTCCTGGCCGGGGCCTTCGTGCAAGGAAGAAGCGATCATGAAGACGGACAAGCGCAAGGGCGACCGGCCGGAGACCCTGTCCCAGGCGATCAACTGGGAGACGGTCAAGGGCCGGTACCGCCGGGCCGGGCTGTGCGAAGGGTGCGCGGGCCAGGCTGCATACGGACACCAGATCAGCTTCACCCGGATCAATCCCCCGTGCGACTCATGCCGGGGCCGGGTCCTGACGGACCGGGTGCTCCGCCAGCAGGGCGGCCGGGGACAGCTCTGGGTGAACGGCCACTGGCACCCGGTGGTGAGTGACTGATGAGCGACAGGCCGCGCGGCGGACGCCGGAGTGAGGACTACCCGGATGCCGTCCGGCTGGATGAGTCCGTGATCCACATGCTTCGGACCATGACCCGTCCGGGACGTGATCCCCAGGGACTGAGCCGGAACGAACTGGCCGGTCTCACCGGCTGCACCCGGCTAAAGATCCGGTACAGCCTGAACCGGCTCCGGGCGCGCGGCCTGGTGCAGCACGTTCCGAAGGGCAACGAAGGCCACGGCTACTGGGCCGTGATCGTTAAGGAGACCGAGACAGATGAACCGTGACGAACTGTGGTCCAAGATCCGGGACGACGAATCCCCCTGCTCCAGGGCTGAGTTCGATCAGGCCATGGACCAGTACGACGAAGGCCGCCGGGGAGACGCGGCCGTGGAGCTGGCCGTGTTCGAAGCGATCACGGCGGAGGAGTACACGGAAGCCCAGATCCTGGTGCGCGGGATGGCGCCGAAGGACCGGGCCGTCCTGGAGTTCTGGGCCGGTGAGGTGGCCGGACTGGTGAGCAACGTCCAGATGAGTGAGGACCGGTTCACGTCATGACGAAGAAGATCACGTACGGCTGGGTGACCGTAGCCCTGGCCGTCTTCGCCGGAGTGCTGACGATCGCGCTCACCGGCGTGGCCTTCTGGCTGAGCTATGAACACCTTCACGACGTGGCCGGGGCCCACGGCCTGGTCCACACGTCCGCCCGGTCCTGGGCCTGGCCCGCCACCCTTGACGCGTTCATTGTGATTGGTGAGCTGTTGATCCTCCGGGCTTCGCTCCTGGGCCGCGTCGACAACTTCGCGATCTTCCTTGCGTTCGTCGGGTCGGCCGGGTCCATCACGCTGAACGTGGTGGGGGTCGGGGAGGACGCCGGGCTCCTGAACTACGTGGTGGCCGGTGTCCCGCCGGTGGCCGCCCTGCTTGCCTTCGCCGCGCTCATGCGCCAGCTCCATGGAGCGATCCGCACGTACCTGGCTGAGACAGACGGAGCCCCGCGTCCCACCGTGGCTGTCTCAGAGCCTCCGCCGGTACCGGAGGCCGCTCCCGCTGTCCCAGCGCCGGAGCGTCCCACTGAGGCTCCGTCTCAGGCCATCCCCGTCTCACTGCTGAAGGCGTCCCAGCCCGGTGTCTCACTGAGCCACTCGGGACGGCTCCCCCAGCGCAAGCGTCCCAGGGCGGCGGCCGGGCTTGTCCCACCGGCTCCCCCCACTGGGACGGCGCTCCTCACCACGTCCCAGGCGGCCGGTCTCGCCGGTGTCCCGGCGTCGACCATCCGGACCTGGAAGGCCCGGGGGAAGGGCGGGAAGAAGCTGACCCCGGTGGTCGAAGACCCGGACGTCCTGTACAGCCGGGACTCCGTGCTGGAGTTCATCGGGGGTAAGAAGTGATCTTGGCAGACATCGGGGCGGAGACCGGGCAGATCTGGCGGGTTGATCCTCACCGGCCGAATCCCCAGGACGTGGAGATCATGGGAAGCGGAACCCAGAACGGCCGGGCCGTGGTGCTGGTCCGTTCCGTCCTCCCCGGCGGGTTCACCGGAAGGGAACAGCGGCCGGTGGGCTTCGTGGACTTCGTACACCACGCCGTGCTCCTGTGCGGCGCCACGGAGCGCGGGGAGTACGACTCAGGGGACTGGCGGGAGCCGTTCGTTCGGTAGGCCGTTCGGTTCGCGCGCCCGTACGCGCCTGGACGTTTTCCACCGAACGCACCCCCGAACGAACGGGTACGCGCGAACGACCGAGACCAAGATCAGAGAGGAGGAAGATCATGGACCCCGAACTCCAGGACAGCCTGGGTGAACTCCTGTCCAAGATCGGTCCGCTGGGTGCCGCCTTCCTGCTGATCTACCTCTGGGTGAAGCTGGACGCGAAGGTCCGGAAGACCGTCCGGTCCTGGATCTGGAAGTGGATCAAAGCGCTCTTCCGGAAGATCTGTTACCTGGTCGCCGTGGCCTGGTGGGCCGCGAAGAACCAGATCCCCTTCCGTCTCGCCCTCCGCCTTCAGCCGGACCGCTGGGACTCCATGGTGGACCGGCGCCGTCTCACCGGCCTGAAGCGCGGGAAGATCAGGAAGAGCCCGATCGGTGTCTCAGTGCGTCTCACCCTGACGGGCCGTCTCACCGCGAAGTACGTGCACTCCCAGATCCGGCAACTTGAAACGGGGCTGGGCCTGAAGCGGGACACGGTCCGTCTCAGGCAGGTGTCCCGCTCTGACCGTCTCATCCTGGAGATCAGGGTCCGCAACCCCCTGGAGAAGGAGATCCCCTGGGAGCGTCCCGGCCGGAAGGTCAGGTTCGCTGACCCGGTGCGTCTCAGCGTCACCGACTTCGGGGACGTCGTCTCAATCTCGGTCAAGAACCGGCTGGGGATCTTCGGTGAGTCCGGCTCCGGCAAGTCGTGCACCCAGCGGGTGGTGGGGGCCCATGCCGTGCTGGCCGTGGATGCCGGGCTGGAGGTCTGGGACCTGAAGCAAGGTGTCGAAGGCCAGCACTACCGGGACAAGGCCCACGTGATCACCACGATCCCGGACGCCCTGGCCCGGCTGGACTGGCTCCTGAACGAAGAGTTCCCGCGCCGTGCCGCGATCATGAAGAAGCGCGGCTGGAGCGAATGGCGGGAGACGGAGCAGGACCCGGCTCTCCTGATCATCATGGACGAAGGAAACGTGATCGTCCGGGACTTCACGGCCGGTCAGTTCGGAAGGCTATGCACGGCGATCGAACAGGGCCGCGCGCTGGGGATCTTCTTTGCCTGGGCCACCCAGTTCCCGAAGGCGGAGAACCTCCCCACCCAGATCCGCTCCCAGCTGAACGTCACCGTGTGCCACAAGGTCCGCAACAGCGAAGAGGCCCAGGTGGTCTTCAAGGACGACGTGAAGAAGGGCTGGGCCCCCCACACCTTGCCGGGAGAGGGCTGGGTCATGGTCCAGTCGAAGACCCACCGGGACCCCGTGGAGTCGAAGGTGGTGTGGCTGTCGACGGACACCTTCCGGGACCTGGCCCTGGTGGGGAAGATCCCCGGCCGGTCGGTCGTCGTGGCCGACGCTGAGCCGGAGGAAGAGCCGGAGCCCGGGAAGGCCTCCGTGGCAGATGACATCTGGGCCGTGCTGGCCGTCAGCCCTGACCCCCTGGGGGTGTCGGAGCTGGCCCGCCGGACGGGCCGGAGCAAGGCCGCCGTACACGCGGCACTGATAAAGCTGGCGGAGAAGGGCTTCGTCCAGCGGACCGACCAGGGATATGTCATCCCGGTCAAAGATCCAGAAGGAGACGAAGGATGAAGATCCGACTGAACGTCAGCCCCAGCCGGGGAGCGCACTGGATCCGGGAGGGAGTGAAGCTGTTCCAGTACCCGCTGGCACTGATCGCCATCGTGATCGTTGCTTCCCTGCTCCCCGGGGACAACCAGCACATCAGCACCCTGGGGGCCTTCATCGGCCTGATCATGCTGGCCATGATCGACGCGGTCGTGTCGGTCCCGGCGCTGGTGATCGCAAAGAAGCTGGACCGTCCGGCCGTCCCGCCGGTCTCGGTCCGGGACACCTGGTGACCGGTCGCCACCGGCGGCGGAGCAGGGCCACTCTGATGTTGATCGTCGGGGCGGCCCTGTTCCTGATCGTCCTGGCCGACCAGATGGGATGGACCAACCATGGGTGAGATCCAGAAGAGGGACCCGATCACCCCGGCCGCGATCTGGCAGACCCGGGAGGTGGACCAGTCCGGCCGGGTGATCGAAGTCCACCACCACTACCACGCCCCGGAACCGGCGCCGGAGCGGAAGCTGAACGCGGCGGACCGCTTCACCCCGTACTTCGTGATCATGGCGTACCTGGTCGTGATCACCGGAGCCCTGGGGATCGTCGGGATGATGATCGTCCCTCCGTTCATGGCCATGATCGTGGCCCTCACCGCGTCGATCGTTTCGGTCCTGGCGGCGGCCGTGGGTGTCTTGATCGTGATAGCGGTGATCGCCTGGATCATCAAGGGGATGATCAACGACAGCCGGGAGCATGATCGGAATGAGTGACCACCGGCGGAGGAAAGATCCACACCCGTTCCTCCGCTGGCTTGATGATCTTGGACGGGTGATCGAAGCGGCGGCCTGGATGATCTTCTGGGCCGCCGTTGGCGCTGTGATCATGACGTGGCTGATGAAGTGGATCAGCGTAGGTATTCACTGACCATGATCACGGCCGACAGTTAAGAGCTAAAGATCCAAAGCCCTGTGTGGCCGTCTGACGGCCTGGACCCCCTTCCCGGGCCCCTCGTACCACCCCCTTGGAGTTAGGGCTTTGCCCTGGTCAGACACCATGATTGTTACCCGTCGGAAACAAGTGGGCCCCGGATAGATCATCCGGGGCTTCTGCATAGGTATGTTGATCGCCTCAAGTCTGGGAAGATTCTCAAAGAATCTTGGAAATTCATACTTGACACGACCACCCCCGCACCCCCCAAATGGTGGGTAGAACGACAACAGCACAACGACCGGTCGGCCCCCCGCTCAGGCGGGAACGTCGCAAGATCCGCAAGGGTCCGTGATCGGTTAGGAAGGCACACACCCCAGGGCCTTGATCGTCGGGAGACGGATCGAACAGCAGGATTGCGGGGACGACAGCCCGGAGGGGCTTCGGATAAACACTCAAGATCTAACGGAGTGGATCGGGAGCGACAGCGAAAGCTGATCACCGTACCCGCGAAGGGCTGGACCGGGAGCAAGCAACCTCCCTTAGCCAGGATCGAACCGATCAAGACCGGACCACGGAAGAGCTGACCGGGCGGAGACCCCACGGACTCCCAGTCGGACAGCCACCACGGATCCCCGGTGATCGGAAGACAGCCCGGGTGGAACTCCCGGACCTTATGCACCCAGGCGTGATCAACCGGGTTCGCTCGCACCCTTAAGCGACGCAAGCGATCACGCCGAATGCCCGCTCAGGAAGAGCGACGGAGCCGGGCCCGCTCGCACGGGCCCAGTAGCCACCGGGGAACCGGCTGGCGGTAAGGGGTTCGAATCCCGCTCAGGGCACGCAATGATCCACCGGACGCTGAGGAGCGAACGATGAACGAGACCTGGAACACGATGATCTCCCACCCGGCCAGCCAGACGGCCTACCAGGAGACGGAGTTCGAAGGCCGCACATACGCACGGGTGACCGTGGAGGGCCACGAAGTGGTCACCCCGCAACTGGACACGGAGCAGGTCTGGAAGATCTACAACGGCCGGGTGGCCCGCTGGATCGAAGAGGCGGAGCAGGCGGCCAGCGTCACCCAGTGGGACGTGGCCTTCAACAAGGCCCGCGCGCTGGGCAAGGACCACGGTGAAGCGGCCGACTACGCCAACCGGGTGGCGCCCCGGGACGGGAAGTACCGGCGGGAGTTCTCCCCCCGCAACCCCCGCAACGCGCAGTACCTGAGCGGCTGATCTCCAGTCGGGGGCGCGGGCTTCGGTCCGTGACCCCCTGTCGGGTGATCACCCGGAACGACCGGACCCTGAAGGGAACGAAGAACATGTTCGACATGATCCGTACAGCGTGGGAGTTCTGGCCCTGGATGATCAGCGCGGCCACGGCCGTCGTGATCGTCGTCCTGGTAGCCCGGACGGAGCGCTGACATGCAGACCGAGACGAAGATGATGAAGACCTCCGGACTCCGCCGCCACGACGTGGTGGACGTCCACGGGATGCGTGTCCTGCTGGTCCGTCCGGCTGAGCCCCGGGACCGGGACGCAATCGCCTGGCACGGCAAGGTGACCAACGTCGCCGAAGCTGTGGCCGCCGGTGTCCCGGCCTCCCTGATCCCCGGCGGGATCTGGCGCGTGGAGGGCACGGACGCACGCGCCTGGCCGGTCATCCGGACCGCACGCTGAACTACCCCGGCCGGGGGGTGATCCGGCCAGCCCGGCGGGGGGTCAAGCCTCCGCCGGGCACTGGCTGACCGGGCTGGCGCTGGCGCCCGGATCGGCCGTGGAGGGGCCCTGGGAGACCGGGGCCCTTCGCCCATCCACAAGCCAGCGTGGAAGAGAGACCGATCATGGAACTCACCCTTCAGAACGCGTCCTTCCAGGAGCTGTACAGCCAGCTTCAGGCGGAGCGGGACCGCAAGGTTGACCTGATCGTCCCGGCCGGGGACCTGTGCTCCAACCAGGGAGTCATCAAGGTCCGCAACGCCGGGGAGCCCGTCCTGACCGACACGGGAGTCACGCCCACGCACCTGGCGCTGACCCCCTCCAACGTCTTTGACGAAGGCCTGGCATCCAAGCTGGGGATCCCGCGCGCGTACCTGCGGACCATGCGGGACAACGGCTGGTACGACCTGGTGGACGTCAACGTGAACCGTCTCCTCCACGGCCAGCAGGATGTCCGCGAGCCTGACGGCCGCCGGTTCCTGCTCCGCACCTTCCGGGGCGAAGGCGGCCAGCCGGGTACGGCGCGCGCGTTCCTGTCCGACAGCTACAAGACGATCGACAACTGGGACATCGTGCACTCCGTCATGGAGGGCATGCAGTCGGCCGGGCTGGGCTCCAACGTGGTCCACTCCGCCGACCTGACGAACCGGCGCATGTACATCAAGGTCGTCGTCCCGGAGATCAGCATGTTGGCCCCGGAACTCCTCCGGGACTACCGCTCCCCCTTCTCCGGCCGCCGTGGTGCCGACAACCCCCAGGTGTTCGCCGGGTTCGTGATCGGCAACTCCGAGACCGGCAACGGCTCCTTCTTCATCCGCCCGGAGATCCAGATCCAGGTGTGTGACAACGGGATGACGATCAAGCAGGACGTCGTGTCGAAGCGCCACCTGGGCAGCAAGATCGAAGACGACGGAGTGATCCGCTACTCCGACGAAACGATGAAGAAGAACCTGGAGCTGATCCAGCTCCAGACCCGGGATGCCATCCGCACCTTCCTGGACGTGGAGTACATGCGCCGCGTCGTCACCCGGATGGAGGAGCAGGCAGGGGCGAAGGTCGACAAGCCCCAGGACGTGGTCACCCGGCTGGTCAAGCGGGAGGCCTTCAGCAAGGACGACGCGGACGGACTCCTGGAGCGCTTCATCCAGGGCGGGGACCTGACCCGGGGTGGCGTGATGAACGCGATCACGGCGTACTCCCAGGACGTCCGCAAGACCGACCCGGACCGGGCCCACGACATGAACCTTGACGCGCTGGACGCGGCCGGGTTCCGGGGGATCACCGGCCTGGCGACCGTCTGACCGCAAGACCGGCCAGCCCCTGGTCCCCTCCCCGGGGCTGGCCACCCCCGTCCAGGCCCCTGGCCGCCGCTGTGGTGGCCCGGCGCCGTGCTGGAAGGAGGTTGCACCACCCGCCCGTTGCGCGGTCCACTGAGGGCCGCTCACGGGCTTTACGCGCTTGTAGCTCAGCGGACAGAGCACCGGCCTACGGAGCCGGGTGGCGGGGGTTCGAATCCCTCCGGGCGCACGTGAGGACAGGACGGTACCGAGGAAGGGAAGCACGGCACCGGGTGCGCCGCTGGCGCGCGCCGGGCTGTGGTGGTTGACCCGAAGGTCTGTTGAAGGGCGTACGCCCCAGGAAACCGTCAACGCTGATCCGGCCGGACTGTCGGCCGTGGAGCCCCCAGGGTGAAGATCCGGAGGCACCCGGCCGGGCCAGTGCACCACTCATGACCGAGACCGAGACGGAGCACGCATGAAGAACCAGCCTGAGCCCGTGGCCCCCCCAGCACCAGCAGGTGGCCAGCACGGGGTTCGAAGGCCAGGAGATCGACTTCACCCCGGTGCCGGAGCTGTTCGACCCGGCCGCCCTCCAGCGGGAGATCCAGAACGCGATCAGCGGAAACTGATCGTCCACGCTTCACCGGACCGGAAGGAACGAAGATCCATGAAGCTTGCCAAGAGCCTGGAGCAGGCCGCGAACTTCGAAGAGGCGGAGTTCACGGAGAGCATGATCCAGGAGTGGGCCAGCAGTGAGGACGGCGGCGGCCTCCCGTACGCCAGCGCGCACGCGTTCGCTGCCTGGCTGGACAACGGCTGGAATGAGTTCAACGACCCGGAGTCCAGCCAGACCAACCTGGACATCCTGAAGTCCGGGCTGAGGGAGTGGACCGGCGGCCGGATCTACCTGGAGATCAGCAAGGACACCCGGGCGGCCTTCGTCAAGGCGGAGAACGCGCACGCCGCGCTGTATGACGAAAGCCTGGGTGACCAGTGGCGCCGGGGCCCGTACCCGATCGCGCTGGCGGACTTCTTCGCGGCCCTGGCGGCCACGGGGCTGTTCGAGCACCTGGCGGACTGATCACGCCGGGAGCGCACGGGACCCCACCCCGTGCGTTGCCGGGACTGATCAGCACCTGATCAGCTCAGAAGGGAATCATGAACGAGCGATTCAGCCGCGAAGTCCTGGCTCTGGCGCTGGCCCGGGAGGCTGTCTCCCGGCTGAAGAGGGCCCAGGACGGAGCCAACCTCCCGGAGGACGTGACCCACTTCCTGACGGCGTTCGATGTGCTGGACAACGTGGGGGTCTTCTCCCCCGTCGACAAGCAGACCGATTACACGGCGGCGGCGGACATCCTGGCGGCCAACGCGTCGGAGCGCTTCGTCAGCCCGGTCAGCCTGGCCCACAGCCAGATCCGGCACCCGTCCGGCCAGCTCCCCGTGACGCCGGAGTCGTCCGCCCTGGACGCTGCGGAGTGGGGCGACACCACCCGCGCGGACATGGCCCGGCACCAGGACGACACCCAGGACGGCCGGTTCTGATGAAGGCCACGGCCGGGTGGCTGGCCACGGGGCTGGGCTCCATGGCCGCCACCTACTCCACGATCATGACGGACCCGAACCCGGCCACTGGTCATCTGGTGGCCGGGTTCGCGGCCTTCTTCCTGGTCTCTGCCGGAGGCCGGGCCATTCACTTCGGGATCACTGGAAGGTGACCATGAAGAAGCAGTACGGCACCCATGAGAAGTGCGGAGCATGGAGAGACCGGGACGGGGTGGTCCTGATCTGTGGCCGCTCTGCCGGTCACTCCGTGCTGAAGTGCTGGGACCCGGACGAAGAGGTCCACTTCACCGCACCGGAGCGCAAGGGGTTCCCGAAGATCCAGCCCCTGGGGGTCCGGAAGTTGAGGCCGCTGGCGGCGGAGCTGGAGCAGGGGCTTAAGGATCTCCGTCAGTTCCTGGACCCGGACGACCCGAACTGTTCGGTACCGCCGGAGATCCGCAAGGACCCCAGGGTCCAGCGCTACCTGGAGACCTGGGTGGACGGACCCATGGCCCGTGCGCTGGCCGCGATCGACCCGTACTGGCGCGCCAGTGAGCAGGACCGGGAGGCCGGAGAGTGACCAGGCCCCTGGGGGACAACCAGCGATACGTCCTGTGGACGCTGGCCGGTCGTGACGGGGTCTGGTACCCCGGCGCCGGGTGGTACTGGGGGAACACGTCCACGACCCTCCGGATCATGGACAGCCTGACGCGCCGGGGCCTGGTGGCCAAGACCCTGATGAAGGCCCGGCGCACGGAGTACACGTACCCGCACTACACGATCACCGACGAAGGGCGGAAGGAAGCCGGGGACACCGGCACCCTTCCCGCCAGAACCCGGAAGGACTGATCACATGGGAAGCCGGAACTACACCCGGGAACTCCGCCGGGCCCAGGAGCAGGGAGCCAAGATCGTATGCTCCATGGTCCCGTTCGAGGGAACGGAGGTCACGTACTCCCCCAGGGCGAAGGGTGACCCCCAGCCGTGGGTGCCGGAGCAGAACGGCCACATGCCGGACGTGGAGTACCGCTACTCCGGCCGTGAGTGCCACGCCGTGGGCCAGAACGGCGGCCCCTGGGTGCTGGCCTCCCTGCTCCAGCTCTAGGCCGCCAGGCGGCCGTCTGGGCCCCTTCGGGGGCCATTCGGGTCTGTAGCTCAGATGGACAGAGCGCCGGAGTGAAATCCCGGAGGCCGCTGGTTCGAAGCCAGCCGGACCCACTTGATCGACCGGACCGAGACGGAACGAGGAACTATGGATCACGAAAAGCGGAAGACCGAACTGATCGCTGAGCTGGGCTCTTCCGCCATGGACAAGGGCTTCAGCCTGAAGCAGGCCAGCCACTGGGCCACCCAGAAGGTGGAAACCTTCGAGCGGAGCGCCATGGCGGCCTGGACCCCGGCCACCGGCGGCATGCCGGACACGCCGAAGCTGGCACCGGGGGACCCGATCATGGTGGTCCAGCACAAGACCCGGTACCGGCCTCAGTACGTCCAGTCCGGTCTGGTCCAGTCCATGGCCCGCTTCAAGGTCGGAGTGTCCTGGACCAGCCAGGAGACCGGCCGCCAGGAGAACGCGTTCTTCGACGTCCGGACCCGGGGGACCTGGTCCACCGGCCGGGACGCGGACCGGCTGTACCGGGGCGGCGGCCTGGAGATCTTCACGAACGACCAGTGGGCGTGGGAACTCCGGGCCCGGCTGGCAGATGAGTACCTGAAGGAGCGCGGGGTGTACCCCAGCTCCGTCCAGGGTCCGCTGTCCGGCCTGCTCCACAACGACCGGGTGGGCTTCGCCAACGCGCTCCGACGCCTGGAAGGCCTGGTGGAACTGTGAGCGCCGGAGCCTACGGCACGGATCAGGCCTGGCACTGCCCGTGCGGAGCCAGGCTGGCCGTCCTGTGCAAGTGCCAGCGGCTGGCCGACGAAGCCCCGGTCCGCGAAGCCCTGTACGCCCGTCTGGCGGCCCAGGGAGTCCGGCTGGATGCGGAGGGCCGGGCATGGGAGCTGGAGCGTCTGGCGGCCCTGCTGGTGGTCCTGGAGGACCCGTTCTGGTCGGAGTCCGACTCCGTCATGGGGCGGGACGCGGATTGCATGATCCAGATCTTGAGGAGCGAACTATGAGCGCCGTAGCGTTCTTCCGGCTCCAGTGCGACGGGGGCTGTGGTCGCTGGCTGTCCGATGTGACGGCCAGGGGCCTGGCGAAGGTGACCACAGTCAGGTCCCGCGCGCTGGTCTTCCCGGACGCCGGGGAGGCCATGGACCAGTCCGTGGAAGTGGGCTGGACGAAGGGCCAGGGCGAGATGACCCAGGGCGTGTCCCTGTGCGGGACGTGCCGGGCCCGGAGGAAGAAGGAGACCGAGCATGGGTGATGACATTCCCGCCGGAGCCTGCCTGCTGTGGGTGATAGTGATCATCGGCGGAATCGTCCTGGCGGTACTGGCCGCCACTGGAAAGCTGTAGAAGATCGGAGACCGGGACCTGATGAACATCCTGATTCAGATCCTGCTGTGGCTCTTCCTGGTGCTGGCCGCCGTGGGGATCCTGTCCGCCCTGACGGACGCGAAGAAGCCCCGCCAGACCGTCGAACCGGCGGCCGGGTGCCTGGCCGGGGGGCTGATCCTGGCCTGTGCCGTACCGCTGATCCTGGTTCTCACAGGGTCGTACAGCGACAAGGCCAAGATCCTGGCGGCCGTGCTGGCCGGGTTCCTGGTGTACTCCACGGGCCAGGCCGTCCGCGAAGTCCACGGAGTCCGTGGTCCGCGTACCCCGGTGTCCACCACGCTGGCCGTGCTGGCCGGGTTCGTGGAGATCACCGGCCTGGTCATGCTGCTGGCGGAGGTCTGACCCATGACGACCTGGCTGGACCGCATGACGGTGGATCTTCCGGAAGGGTCCGTGGGCCGGTACCACATCCGCCGGTTCACCGTGAAGCCCGGCTCCGTCCACGCCCTGAAGCTGGCGCTGTCCGGCCGCCCCATCCCGCCGGGTGAGTACACGAAGCTGGTGGTGGGCGACGACCCGGACGACAAGTACAGCCAGGCCCGGCTGTGGATGAGCGACACCCCGGCGGAGAAGCGCGACCACGCCATGGCCGTACTCATGATGGATGAGCTGAAGGCCCGGCGCGTTCTGATCAACGGGCTGGGCCTGGGGATGGTGCTGAAGGCCGCGCTGTCCTTCGACCACGTGGAGCGCGTGGACGTCGTGGAGGTCAGCGACGAAGTGATCAAACTGGTGGGCCCGCACTACGAACAGGACCAGCGCGTTCACATCATCAAGGGCGACGCGTACGAAGCCACCGGCTGGTGGCCGACCGGCACCCGTTGGGACGTCGGGTGGTCGGACATCTGGATGGACCTGGACACGGACGACCTGGCCGGGCATGCCCGGCTGAACTGGTCCTACGGCCAGCGCTGCACGTGGCACGGGTGCTGGGCCCACGAACTCCTGGTGGCCCGCCGCCGCCTGGAACGCGAAGAGGAGCGGAGGTACGAAGGATGACACATTCGATCAACCGTCGGTTCGTGGTCTGGATGATCATGATCCTGGCCGTGCTGGGTGTGGCCGCCGACTGTTCCAGCACCAGCGGCACATACCAGGGCGGGAACGACTCCAGCCCCTACTACCGGTAGACCAGCAAGACCCCCGGCTCCGGCCGGGGCCAGCCCCCATGAGGCAGCGGCCTAACCTGCTGGCTTCTCATGCCAGTCACGCCGGTTCGAATCCGGCTGGGGGTACGCGAGACCGAGACCGAGACGGAGAAGACCATGGATGCTGTCACGTTCGTGGCGCCGGTGATCGACAACGTGCCGACGCTCCCGTACGCGTGGCTGTGGGAGGCCTGGAGCCAGCACGTCCAGGAGTGCTCCCAGTGCGCGTTCGTCGTGCACGAGACGGAAGACCAGGCCGTAGACGCCCTGTGCTGGACCGGCCAGGGTATGAACCACGGCATCACCGCGAAGATCCGTAGGACGCGGGAGCTGGCCGCCCTCAACTGATCCACGGGGCCCGTAGCTCAGAGGTCAGAGCCCTGGATTCACGATCCAGGCCGGGGGACCAGGGACCCCACCGGTGCGCCGGTTCGAATCCGGCCGGGCCTTCCAAGACGACCGAGACCGAGACGAGAGAGACAAGATCATGACGACCGCTACCGCACCCACAGCCCGGCGCCGCCGTTCGTGGCGATCGTCGGCCAAGCACAAGATCTCCAACGGCAGGTTCTACGCCGTGCTGATCACTGTGGTCCTGGTGACCCAGACCCTGTCCGACACGATCGTGAAGCTGGCGGAGCTGACGGCCCGATGATCAATAATCTGGAGGACATCCCGGAGGACGTGAAGGCCGCGCGCTCCCTGGCGGCCTTCGCCCGTGATCACGGGTGGTCCTTCTTCGCGGTCCCTGTACAGCGCGACAGCGCGGGAGATCCGTTCTTCTCCGTGGAGGTGGGCACGAAGGGCGGGGAGCGCTTCAAGGTCACATGGCACACCCGGGCCACCGGCGGGAAGACGTACCGGGTCTTCTCCAAGATCTGGCGTCCGGCCGGAAAGGGTGTCTGGATGGACGCTCCCTCCCTGAAGAAGATCCGGGAGGTGATCGCCAATGTTCCAGAAGAGCCTGGCCTGTGACGGCCGCTGCGGAGCAGTGATCATCTGGAACCTGGAGCGCGGGGACGGGGTCACGAAGACCTCCATGGAGCAGGCCGCCAGGGATAAGGGCTGGCACGCACCGGACCGGCTGGGTGGGCACTGGTGCCTGAACTGCCGCACCCGGGCCGGAGCGGCCCAGTGGTGGCGTAAGGAGAACGTCCGGCGCGGACTCCCCGCCGGGTACGGCCTGGGGGCGTGCACGTGCGTCCCCGGGGCCGGGGTCAAGGACTGCGTGGCCGCCGGTCACCCCGGTGTGGTGTCCCGGCTATGACGGCCTGGTGGTCGTACGTGCTGGCGCCCTTCGGCCTGCTGGGCCTGTACCTGGCCGGGCGGAAGATCCGGTGGGGCTGGGCCCTGGGCCTGGTGACCCAGTCGTTGTGGCTGGCCTACTCCGTACAGACGCGCCAGTGGGGGTTCATCCCCGGGACGCTGGCGTACGCCTGGATCTACCTGAAGAACTTCCTGGCATGGAGCCGGGAGAAGGGAACGACAGATGACCGAGACGAAGACTGAGACGAAGAGGGTCCCCCGGACCATCCGCGTCCGCACGGTGGCCATCCTGGTGGCGACCCTGCTGGCGCTGGGGTTCGGTGCTACGGCCTGTGGGGCAAAGTTCACGGAGCCCTTCAAGGACGCTCCCCGTTCCCGCGTTGACAACGGGGACCCGGCTGACCTGATCCGCTTCCCGGACGGATTCTCCAACGCGGCCACGAAGTGTGACCACGGCAACCGGGTGTACGTCGCCTACCACGGGGATTCCGCCTACGCGGCCCTGGCCGTGGTACCCGGTGACCCCACCTGCTGATCCACTTCCACTCCTGGCCGGGGAGGTAATCTCCGGTCAGAACGGAGAACCAAGATCGTGACGGACGACATACGGAAGCTGTGGCCGGACCCGCCCCAGAACCTGGCGGAACGGCTCCAGCACTTCGTGGACAACTGGCCCCAGGTACCTGACTCCACGGTGGTCGTCATGGCCACCTCCGGGGTCTACGGCGTGGGGTTCATGACCGGGCTGACCATGGGCGACATTCGTACGCTGGCCGCGCGCGAAGCCCTGGGACCGGAGACTGTGGCATACGGAGCCAGGGCCGAACAACTGGGCCGACAGCTCCGCCATCGGCTGGCCGAAGAAGGCCGGTCGGAAGGGGAGTGGGGACATGGCCCAGCGACAGGTCAGGGTGGACCGCAGGAAGGCCACAGCGGCCCGTAGGAGCGGACGGGAGGAGCCGGTGGCCCAGGGCCCCCGGCCCGAAGTCCGCAAGGACGTACAGCGCATCTGGTGGCCCCAGGAGTCCTGATCCGCTGGAGCACGGTGAAGCCCCCGGGAGAACGGCGCCGGGGGCTTCGCCCTGTCCTCACGGAAGGGAGTGATCGTGGCATCGGTACGGAGGAACAGCGGCCAGACCCAGGGCGGGTTCTGTCCGCTGTGCGGGGGCGGCCGGAGCAAGGGCGGCGGCCTGTGGAAGTGGGTGATCGGAGCCGTGGTGATCTGGTTCCTGATCCAGAACAACTCCGGTGAAGGCGCCGGGTCCAGCGACTACAAGCCCCCGGCCCAGACCCAGACGGATGAGCGCAAGTGCGATCCGGGCGCACTGATCGACTTCGGGTGCACTCCCTGAGACCGAGACCGGGCGGGGGTACACGCTTTCCCTGAGAAGGGAGGCGACGACATGCCCAACCTGGGAAGTGCGCTTCTGTGGGGTATCGCCCTGGGAGTGCTCCTGGCGGACCTGGTGCTGTTCAAGGTGATCACGCCGTGATCAGTCTCCGGGACCTGGTGCTCATCCTGCTGGCCGTGATCCTGATCGTGATCCTGGTCAGCTTCATCTAGAACGATCAAGGGGGCCGGTCTCCGGCCTCCGCATGCCCCTGTGGTGTAGCGGCCTAGCACGGCCGGACTTTCAATCCGGGAGCACGGGTTCGAATCCCGTCAGGGGTACTGAGGCTTGATCGCGGGACACAGGGCCGCCGCGCTCCGGGCCGAAGAGGTGGGACCAAGATGAAGATCACGGAGGAAGACTGGCAAAAGATCCTGGAGCGCCACCACGGCGGCGGCCTCCCGGACGTGGAGCTTCACCACCTGCTGGACCCGGAGGACGGGGACTTCCAGCACATGGAGATCAGGATCCCTGAAGGGACAGCATGAACAACGACATGAACGGGGTGGATCTTTCCCAGGGGAAGGTCCAGCCCATGGACAGGACGCCCTACGACACGGGGAACCGGATGCTGTCCGAAGGCCCCATGGAAATGACCTTCGCGACGGTACAGACGCGTCAGGGCCAGCGGCTGGCCGTAACCTTCCGGACCCACTCCACGACCTTCACGGCGTTCTTCGACCGGGTCAACGGTGTGGCCGCCGGTCAGAAGATCATGGAGGAGTCATCCTCCCTGACGTCCCTGGTACTCCCCACGGACGTGCCGCCCGGCTTCAGGCCGGGACAGTGATCCCCAGACCGAGACCGGAAGATCCCATGGAAACCTTGATCCAGCTCGCAGAGAAGCGGCTCACCGAATCCCGGGACCTGAAGCCCGGGGACATCATCAGCCAGGAGTTCCTGGACACGAACAGGGGCGAAGAGTCCTGGACCACCCGGGACATCCGGCTGGACCGGGTCCTGTCGTCGTACCTGATCTACGCGTACGGCGGCCTGAGCTACCTGGTGCCGGTGGTCACGCTCTACGGCTGGGACGTGCGCAAGGGCCAGGGGGTCCGGATCACCTGTACGAACCAGAGCACGTGGCGGACCATGCGTCCGGCAAAGCAGTAACACCCGCCAGCGGAAAGGAGGTTGGGGCATGGCGGAGAACATCCTGAGTGACCGGCAGTACGAAGTACTGCACCTGGTTGCCCACGGCCTGACGAACCCGGAGATCTCCGTCCGTCTTGAGATCGCGGAATCCACGGTCAAGGACCACCTGAACCTGATCTTCGGGAAGCTGGGTGTCCACGACCGCGCGTCCGCCGTCCACACGGCGCACCGGATGGGGATCCTGTCGTGAGCGGGACCCGGCCTCCGCTGGGTGGTCCAATCACGCAGAAGGAACAGCGGCTCCTGGAACTCCTGGCGCGGGACGGCCTGTCCTTGCGCCAGGCCGCCCGGGAGCTGACCTCCGTCACCGGGGAGCAGGTCAGTTACGCGGCTGTGGCAAACGCGGCCTGGAGACTCCGGACCAAGCTGGGGGCCACCACGCTGGCCCACCTGGCGCACATCGCCACGGCGGACGGGCTGATAGGGACCCGGCGCCAGTGCGGGACCCGGGGCGGGGTGGCCATGCACGAACGCCACGACGAAGAGCTGTGCATCAAGTGCCGGTTGTTCTGGCGGCCTTATCGTCGTGAGATCAAGCGCCGGGCCAGGGACAAGGCCCGGTCGGAGAACAAGATCAGTGGGGGTGGTCGTGATGTGCAGCCACGCGACGGAAGCGGAAGCCCGGTCCTGTGAGTGCACCGGATACGGCTTCGGTGATCTTCTGTGCCGGTGCGGCCGGAAACGCAGTGATCACGAGAACGACACCGGCCGGTGCCTGGACGCTTCGGCCCGGTGCCATGAGTTCGTACTGAAGTTCCCCGAAGACCCCCGGCCGGTCACGGAGCAGGACATCACCGTGGCCGCGCTGGCGCTCGAAGGCCTGCTGTCCCAGTTCCCCACGGCGACCGTGGACGAACTGGCGCGGACTGCGCTCCTGGCGGCCACCGGATCCCAGTACGCCAGGGAGTGGGAGGTGGCCAGCCTCCGCCGCTCGAACGCCGCGTACCGGGCCCAGTTGGAGTTCATGACCCACCACCTACAGCGATTGGGGATGACCCTGGATGGAGGAGAACAAGTCCCGGTATGAGATCCGGGAGCAGGAGCCCAGCGAAGACCTGGTGCGCCTGTACCCGGACCTGGCCTACCCCCTGTACGTGGTCTGGGACCTGGAGCTGGACAAGCGCGTCCCCTTCGGGAACTACCGCGACCGGAGCCGGGCGGAAGTGAGGATCAACCGCCTGGAGGGCCGGGATGCTGGGTGACCCGGACCGCTTCGTCCTGTACACCTTCCACCTCAGCCCGGCGGCCAGAGCCCTGTGCCCGGATCTTCCGTCCTGGGTGTACCGGATCTACGACAGATACCACCGGGAACACGTGCACTTCGGAGGCAACCGGGATCCGGTGGCCGCGAAGGCCGTACTGGAGGATCTACAGGCCAACGGCCGACCGAGCATAGACGGGACGGCGGCCCTGGCACAGGCCGGGGCGGCCCGCTGGAGGGCCCGTGAGCGCTGAGGCGACGTACACCCCGTGCCAGTGTCCGAAGTGCCGCCACAGGCCCGTCTACGGCGTTTGCCGGTGCCGGTTCTGCAAGGGCGACCGGCCGGAGGACATCCGCGCCAGCATGGACGCCCACCGTAAGAAGCAGGCCCAGACCCGGGCCGGACAGCTCCTCCATCTGGAGGACACCCGGCCCCTGACAGAAGAAGAAGCGCTGGAGCTGGAACAGGCTCTGGCGTACCTGACCCGCAGGATATGAAGGGATCAAGATGTTCGGTAAGAAGCGTCCCGTCCAGGTCCGCCTGGACATGAGCAAGCCCGCTCCGGCGACGGCCCCCCAGGCCTCCATGATCAGCCTCCGCAAGGAAGCCTCCCACTCCCTGAAGAAGCACGAAGTGGAAGGCAAGGGCGTCAAGGTCTACTTCGTGGCCGACCACTCCGGGTCCATGTCCCAGTGGTACGCCAATGGCGCCGTCCAGCGGATCGCGGCTCAGACGCTGGCGCTGGGAGCGGAGCTGGACGACGACGGGAGCGTTGAAGCCTGGTACTACGGCTACGGCGCGTCCGACGTGTTCACGATCTCCCTGGACGAGAACTCCCCGGACAGCTACGTGGGGTGGGTGGACCGCACCCACAACAGCCAGAGCTGGGGGCACACCGACACGGCGGCGGCCATCCGGGCCGTGTCCCGGTACCACGCTCAGCACGGCGGCGGCCTCCCCGGCCTGGTGGTCTTCCAGACCGACGGGAGCCCCTGGACCGGGGGTTCCCAGGCGGCGGCCCGGCGCGACACGGAGACGGCCCTGATCCAGGCCAGCTACGACAAGGACACGGAGAACCTGTTCTTCGCCTTCGTCGGGTTCGGCACGGAGAAGACCGTGGACTTCCTGTTCACGCTGGACAAGCTGAAGGGACGCAAGCACGACAACGCGTCCGCCATGGCCGTGGAGGACTTCCGCCGGATCACGGACTCCCAGCTCTTTGACGGAGTCCTGGGGGAGTTCACCACGGAGTTCCTCCCGGAGATCCTGGGCCAGTGAGGAAGCGCCATAGCCGGGTCCTGCGGGAGTACACCCCGGACTTCCCGGCCGTTATCTACTGGATATGGGGAGCCATCCTGGTGGTCCCCGTGCTGATCGCGCTTCTCCTCCAGGTCACCCGATAGCCTTCCTGCCGGACACACCAGTCCGGCATGGAGGGCAGGATGAAGAAGATCAGGATCACGAAGAGCAGGGTGTCACTGGCGCTGGCCGCCGTGGCCGCCCTGCTCTTCGCACTGCTGGGACCGATCAGCGCGGGATCCGCCGTGACCCCGTCCCAGGACGCGTGCAAGACGACGAACAACAACACCCCGCGCGGGGACTGCGGTCCCTTCAAGCAGGTGTACGCAGAGAACTTCAACGGGGGCAACGTGCCGGTCGGCGCGTTCAGCCAGTGCGCCGGTGAGGGCAACTTCAAGTGCGCCGGGCTCAAGACCAAGTACCCCCGGTACTACAGCACGCTGGGGGCGTACCCCGTCGGATGGACCGACACGGCCGGGCACAACGGTGACGGGAACTCCGGGCCGGTGCCGGGTGACTACCGCCCCGACAAGACCATGTCCGTGGTGACCAACGGCACGGACGGCCAGATGCGCGTGGCCATGAAGTACGTGAACGGCCGCAACCAGGTGGCCGCCGTGGTCCCGGTGAAGTGCAACTTCCGGTACGGCAAGGTGACGGAACGCTTCGTGGTCCGGGGCCCGCTCAGTGACCGGTTCAAGATGGCCCACCTCCGCTACACCCCGGATGAGATCGACTACCCGGAGGCCGGTGGCACCTTCAAGGACCCGATCTACGAATACACCCACGGGTTCGCCAGCTCCGCCGCTCAGGCCGCGCCCAACAGCGCGTGGACGTCGTGGCACACCTACTCCACGGAGATCGTCCCGGGGAAGGTCCGCTTCTACTACGACGGGAAGCTGTTCAAGACCGTCAACGGCGACTATCCCCGGTCGGCCTTCTGGATCCTCCAGAACGAATCCGCGCTGGGTGTGGGCTCCGTGTCCGGGCCGACCAGCCAGACGATCGACACGACCTGGCTGGCCTGCTACAAGTACCAGCCCTGACACTGGCGGTATGAACCTGCTCCGCCAGCTCATCACGCCGTTCTACGGGTACCGCACGGGCAAGGCCCGGCGCCGTACGGACAAGGTCCGCGACGACATGGCCACGGTCCGCCGGGCCAGGTCGGAGCGAAAGAGGATCAAGGATCTGAAGAAGGCCGGGATCCTGAAGTAACCGATCACTGAAGCCCGGGGCCGGTGTCCCGGGCTTCGTCATGTCCTAGGAGATCAAGATGAGTGACCCCGGATTCCGTACGAGCCTTGCCCCGGCCCAGGACGACTCCGGGCCGGTGCCCGTCCTGATGGACGCTCCTCCGGCTCCCCCCGCCCACGCCGGGGGGCTGACCGACAGCCAGGTGATCCGGATCCACGCACTGGCGGCGGCCAGCCGGGCGAAGCCCCAGGCCGACCCGGACCACATACTCCGGCTGGCCGACCGGTTTGTGAACTGGATCAAGTATGGAGGCGGAGAGTGAAGATCTGTTCCGGCTACTGGCCAGAGCCAGCCGTCCCGTGTCAGCGGATACTCCGGGACGGGGTGTGCCCGAAGCAGGGGGACTCCGGGCACGGGTACCGGAAGGGCGGCCCGCCGGAGGATCCCCGCTGGGACTGGGTGAACGTCAGCACGATGTCCCGGCCGGACCAGTGGATCCGGGGAGAGTGCCGACACCTGGCGCCGGATCCCGTCCTGGTGAAGGACCCGGTGGACGTCACCGGGGAGACCCTGATCCTGGTGGCCTGGTACTGCCCGGACTGTGACGGCCAGTTCGAGCCGGACCGCTTCAGCCCGGACACCGATCCGTTCGGGGACGACGACCCCCCGGCCTGGAGCCGGTGGGACAGCGCGCCGGAGCCCAACGGGTTCGAGCGCTGGGCCTACGCGCCCCGGACCGTTGATCACCCGGCCGGGCTGGAAGAGACGGTCCGGCTGGCGCTGGGCAAGGACCCGCACGCGCACCTGGTCTTCGTGGCCGGAGGGGTGGTCAGCAAGAGCGATCCCCCGTCGCTGCCCTCCCGGATCTGGAAGGGCTACGTCAGCGTCTGGGAGTGGATCAAGGACCACTCCTGGGTGATCTGGCTCTGGGTCAGCTCCGTCCTGGTGCTGGCCGCCGTGACCGGCCACCTGGAGGGGTGGAAGTGACAGAGATCAAGTTCACGGAGTCGATCGGTATCGAACTGATCCGCTGCCTGGCGGATGACGCGTTCGTGGCCCAGGCCGCGCGGGTGTCGACGGCCGGGGACCTGAAGCCCGTGGAGCCGGGCCAGGGGAAGCTGATCAACTACCTGATGACGAAGAAGCACGGCTCCCCGTTCGAACACGGGCTGTTCACCTTCCGGGCGGAGGTACCGATCTTCGTGGCCCGGGAGTGGATGCGGCACCGGACCGGCTGGAGCTACAACGAACTGTCCGGCCGGTACACGGAGCTGTCACCGCGCTTCTACCTCCCACCGGCGGACCGGGCCATCACCCAGAGCGGGAAGCCCGGAGCGTACGACTACGCGCCCGGGTCTCTCACCCAGATGGGGCTTCTGAGGGCCCACACCCGGGAGTCGTGCGCGAAGGCCTGGACCGCGTATCAGGCCATGCTGGACGCCGGGATCTCCCGGGAGCTGGCGCGCGGGGTGCTCCCGCTGAACCTGGTGACGGTCTTCTACGCCACGTGCAACCCCCGGTCCCTCATGCACTGGCTTTCGCTCCGGTCGGTCAGCGACCATGCGGCCTACCCGTCCACCCCCCAGTGGGAGATAGCGGAGGCCGCCCGCCAGGTCGAAGATCACTTCAAGTACTGGATGCCGGTCACCTGGTCGGCATACGACAACGCAGGAAGGGTGAGTCCGTAATGATCAAGTACCTCCCCGCGCTGATCCCGGTGGCGCTCCTGGCGCTGGCCGTGCTGATCGCGGTGATCGTATGAAGGAAGAGACCTTCGATCCGGTGAAGCCGGGCACGTTCGAGCGGGAGAAGGTGGACCTGGACACCCTGGTTCATGAGGGAGACACGGACAAGATCCACCACTGGGTGGAAGAGACGGTCACCCGGCACCGGGCCCAGGCCTACGCCCACGGGGTGGACGCCGGACGGCGCCAGCGCCGGTACAACAGCTCCGCCGACCTGGCGGACATGGTCTCCGTGCTGACTCCCGTCCTGCTGGTCGTAGCCCTGATCCTGCTGGCAGTACTGCGGTGAGCGACGACCGGCCCCCGGCCGCACGCCGGTACGACGCGGACTGGGAGGAGCTGGAGGACTTCGTCCTGGAGGAAGACCGGGAGAGGGTACGTGCCTGGCTGGACCGGACGCTGTACGAACACCGGGCCCAGGCCAGGGCGGAAGCCCTTCAGGAGTCCTTCCACGGAACCTGGTGGGACCGGAACTGGTTCGGGCTGGCGTTCCTCGGTCTGGTCGCCGTCGCCATGCTGATGATCGGTCTGATCAATGGCTGGTCGTAAGAAGGCTCCAGAGCTGGCCGTGTACTGCCCCGGGTGCGGGGACGTACGCGGCCACACCGGCCAACTGGGAACCGACCCGGAGACCATGTCCCGGCCGGACGGAACTGTCTGGGTGCGCGGCCACTACCGGGCGTACATGACCCCGGTCCAGTCGTTCTGTCGGGGCGGGTTCGCCGACCCGGTGGCCGACCGGGCCCCGTAGAGAAAGAGACCAAGATCTATGAGCTATCTGGCGTTCAACACCCGGGAGCGCGAAGTCCACGTACGCGGCTGGGAGCGCCACCGGCTCCCCGGCATCTGCCAGAACTTCGCCTGGGGCCTGCTGGGGATGACCCCGGCGTCCGTCTCCATGGAGCGGATGGAAGCCCTTCTCCCGGAAGGCCACCCGCTCAGGGACGGCCAGCGCAAGACCGGGTACGCCGCACAGTGGGCGGAGCGCTACCGGCTGTTCTTCACCCAGGGGGACGACCGGCTGATCCAGTGGAAGGGCCGCCGGGTGCTGACGTACCCGGTGATCCTGAACACGGTCCTGGACCTGGGCAGTGACCCGATGAAGCTGGCCGCCCGGTTCGCCGGTCAGTCCTACGGACACGGCTGGATCGACGGGCCGGACCGGGGTTGGGCGGCGGACCTGATCACGGCCGGTCTGCTCACCGACGTCTTCCGGATGGAGATCCAGGTGACCGACCCGTCTTCGATCATCCCGAACACGATGGTCACGAAGCGCCACAAGGCCGGGTGGGCGGACGTGCTGGAACTCCTCCGGGAGGACGACAAGGGGCCGGTGGTCCTGTCCGTCTCCACGGACGACGACTTCCCGAACTCCTCCGTCCTGGGGGTCCCGTACGAGGGGTACGAAGAGATCCTGGCGGAGCCCAACGGCAACGACCAGATCTGGGATCTGGCGGAGCTGTGGCTGAGGAACCGGCACACCGGCCACAAGATCAGTGAGGCCACTCACGGGGAATACCGGTTCGATCACCGGCTGTCCGTCTGGGACCTGATCGCGACCGACTACGAAGCCCGGCTGGACCGGGCACTGGAGGAAGGGCGGATATGAAGATCAGCAGGTACCGGCTGAAGATCTGGTGGCGCCGTCAGGTGATGTGCCGGACCGGGTTCCACGCCCCTCCGAACTTCACCCTGGGGATACCCACCGTGACGTGTTCCCGGTGCGGGACCCCCCTTAGCTGAAGCAAACCAGGCCGGTACAAAGCCTGGTACGTGAAAGCCCTGTGTGCCCGTCTCCCGGCCTGGACCCCCTCCCCGGGCCCCTCGTACCGGGGGTAAGATCAACGGGATTTCCGCTGGTCAAAGGTACAAACGGAAGAGCCCGTCCCGGGGGATTGGGACGGGCTCTTCTTTGCTCCCCCTGGTGTGGGCGTGGGGGCGGGGGAGTTGTTCGGAGCGTAGTGGCTACTGAACGGAGTGGACCCCGTCCGCACCCTTCTTCGCCACCAGGGCTCCGGCCGGGCTGACCGAAGCGGGTACCGGCGCCGTGGACACCTTGCGGGTGTACCAGGCGACAGCCGCGATCACGAACGCCATGATCTTCATCTGGTTGTCCGGGGACAGGTCGTACCCGAGACCGACCACCAGCGACACCAGGGCCTGGGCCAGACCGAGCACGGCCGCCGCCACTCCGTCGTGCACGGAGATCGCGACGACCAGACCGAGCACGGCCGACGCGGCGGCCACGATCACAGCCTGAACGGTGGGGCTGACGTCCACCCCGAAAGCAGTGAGCGCACCCAGGGCGGCCGTCAGCACGGCAACCCAGAGGGCCGGTTCACGGCCCAGAAGGTTCTTCAGCATCTTGATCTTTCCTTCTTCCTGTGAGTCACCCGATCAGACGGCCCAGAGCTTCCAGGCTGTCCGTGACCTGATGGCCCACCCAGGTCTGGCCCGCATAGATCCCCATCAGGAAGGCCACCACGGCCAGGGGGAGTATGGGAGCCCGACGTCCCAGGAACAGCACGGCCCCGATCACGATGATCAGGACTGGGATAGCCAGAGTCACGACCCGGAGTCTACGCCGGTCCTATAAACGCCCCGTACGCCCTGCTGGCCGTCCGGCTGGAGCCCGTACCCGGTCCCCTGGGGGAACCGGAGCCGGGACCCGGTCCGCGCGGCTCAGAAGGGCGTACGGGGCGTTTTTGTGTCACGGACTGTTCTGGACGGACCGGGAGGCACAGACGATCGGTCCGTCACAGGCCAGGGGCCAGGGACAGCCGGTGCTCCGGCGCCAGCATTCCACCCCGGACTCCGTGCCAGGACACCGGCCACCACCCCGGCACTGGCGGCCGGTCTTCGCCGGGCAGTAGACCTTGCACTCCGTCCCGCGATCAGTCGTCACACGTACCGGACCTTGTCGCCCGGGTTGATCAGGTCGCCCTTGATCCCCGGGTTCAGGGCCCTCAGCTTTTCCACCGTGGTCTTGTACTTCGTCGCGATCTTCCACAGGGTGTCTCCGTCCACGACCGTGTGGTACTTCTTCGCCGGTGCCAGCCGGGCCTTCGCCAGCTGGATCACTCGCGGGAAGTTCATCCCGCCCGGGTCCCCGTGATCGTTCTCCGGAACGTGCTGGTGTCCGCACCACCCGGTGAAGGAGTTCCACTGAGCGCCGGTCATCCGGTACGGGTGCGCGCCGTAGCTGGCGGGGACGACCCCCGGGCGCCGGGTGTCCTTGCCGTACGCCAGCCAGTTGGACACACAGGTCAGCGGCACCTTGTGGTTGACGTTCAGCCACCAGACCAGCCACGACACCTGGTCCAGGGCCCAGTCCGGGGCGTCCGGCCAGTAGATGTAATCCGTCCCGGCCCGCTTGCCGGACCAGGTGCTGGAGTTCTTCGCGTCGCACGTGCCGACCAGCTCTATCTGGAACGCGTTGGCCTGGTTGGTCTGGACGCCCCCCAGCTTGTTGGCCAGGGCCCGCGCGGATTCGTCCACGTCGTAGTGCTGGTACCACTTGATCTTCTTCTGGCCGATCAGCGGAAGACCGGTCACGGTCGGTGCCATCGATCCGCCGGAGTAGCCCGGAAGCGTGCGGCCCTCTGTCGTGTGGGCCACACCACAGTTGATCTCCATGCTGGAGCCGGAGTACCGGCCGGTCCCGTAGAACGCGGACAGATCCGCGCCCGGGATCTTCTGGGGTCCCGTCATCACCACTTGTCTCGCCCACTCTCCTGGAGGAACTTGTCACACCCCAAGACACGGTAGCCGTCTTCGATCACTTCGAATGCGTGATCATATTTGGCCGGGTCCGGGGCGGCCTTCCGGCCCTGCTCCGACTTGCTGTCCAGGAAGATCCCGTACAGCGGGCACAGCGCGCGCTTGCGCTGTTCGGTCGCCTGCTCCGCCTGGGCCTGAGCGAAATCGTTGATCCGCTCCGAGTTGTTCACGGCCGTCATGCCCACCAGGGCCAGGACAACGGTGATCGCCAGGTCCAGGAACAGGGATCCGATCGTGGCGATGATCAGAATCCGGTTGTGCCGGGCCGTACGGGCCAGGGAGACGAACTGGCTCCCCGACTCATTGGCCATGGCCGCCACGTTCTGGTTCAGCTCCATGGCCGCCTGGATCAGGGCTTCCACCCGCTCCTGGTCCGGCGGCGGATTCTCCGGAGTCGTCACAGTCGATTCCCTCCCTCACTGCCTGATCGTCCCGTAGCGCGCCGGAGCTGGCGGACAGCTCTTGTGTCCAGGCTTCCACGGCCCCGGCCAGCTTCAGCAGGTCTTCGCGGATCTTCTCAGCATCCCTGATCAGTTTGTCCGTGCTGTCCTTGCCCACCGCGATCACGGACCCCTCCGTACCGCCGCCAGCGCGTCCGCCACGGCGCGGTTTGCTTCCTGCATGGCGTGGGCCGCGTTCGCCAACGTCGTGGCGTACTCCGTACGGATCGTCTCGTTCAGCTTCCGGAGTTCTTCTTCCAGCCGGTCCGCCCTGGCTATCTCACGGTCTACCGCTGCGGACATCCTGACGTACAGGACTCTGACGGCCGCCAGGGCCAGGACCGCGATCAGGCCCACAGCCCCGTACTGGAGCAGGAGATTCGACCCCGGGTCCGCGCCCTCCGCCGCTGTGATCACTCGTCCCCCTACAGGTAGTAACTGACGTTGTTGAAGCTGATCCACGACGGGTCGTTCACGTCGTGGTGGTGGCTCCCGTGGTTGTGAGTCGACTCCGCCGGGGTTTCCATCTGGGTGGTACCGGAGTGGCTGTGAGTGCTGTCGTTCGGGGTCTCCACGTTCGTGGTGCCGGAGTGGTTGTGGGTCGGGTGCTGGTGGCCGACGGTCGAAACGGCGCCGGAGTGGTTGTGTTCGCTCAGCCCGGCGTTCACAGCTGGGATCACGTGTTCATGGTTGCCGTGGTTGTGCGTGCTGTCGTCTATCCCGTGTTCGTGCTGGCCGTGGGTGTGAGAGCTGTCGTTCGGGGTGGCGGAGAACGGCGCCGTGGTACCCCCGACCATGGACACGGTTCCGTCCGCACCAATATCGATCTTCACGTCATTGGCCCCACCGGCATCCCTGGCACAGAGGACCGTCCGCCGGGTGGCATTGACCGGCCGGTACTTCGCGTCGATCGCGTTGCAGATGTTGTTCCCGGCGTAGTTGATCCCGCCCTGGAGATCCACCCGCCAGGCGCCGTGGTCCCACACCCGGCGCATCTGGAAGTTCCCGTTGCCGTTGCCGTTGTGGCTGTTGCCGTTGACCAGAGGAGCCGTGGTCCAGGTGGATTCCGCGAAGTTGGCGGCCACCTGGCCCAGCACCAGGACGGCGGAGTTCTGCCAGAGCACGTCCACCGTGTCCCCGGCCACCGGCGCGTAGCTGTCGATGTACCTCACGCCGGGGATCTCCGTGGTGGACCCGGACAGGGTGATCGTCAGGGTGGGGGGCGTGGCTGTGGACTGGATGGAGGCGACCACCCCTTTCTTGATCGTGCAGTAATCGGCCTTCGCGGCCATCTGGGTGAACAGCTCAGCGGACAGCGCGCGGATCTGCTCCGCCTGTGCGGCCTGTGCCGCCGCCAGGTCCGCCGCCGCCTGTGCCGCCGCCGCTTCGTCCGGTGTGGGCTCCGGCGTGGCCGGGACCGGGTTCTCCCCGGAGCCCTGGGGATCGCTGGGTGTCGTCATGCCGTGGCCTGCTTCGATCGGAGCGTGAGCGTCTGGGTGGCGCTGGCCGCCAGCGGGACATTGAAGGCGTCCACGGCGAACAGGCCTGTGATCTTCGACCGGGCCCGTTCCACCTGGACGACGTTCCCGGCCTCCAGCGCCGGATTGCACCAGGCCGTGACGCTGAGCTGGTAGCTGAAGCCCAGGACGTTCCGGACCAGCCGGTCCGCCGTGGACTGTGCGTCCTCCGTGGTCTTGATGTTCTGGTCCGTCACCGACTGGGGGACTTCGCCGTACGGGCCCAGGTGGTAGGTGGGGCTGGTCGGGTCTTCGTCCCAGGCCACGGCGCGCACGGGCGGGAGTTCGTCTCCGGGGGATTCGCCGGTGAGCACGATCCCGTTGAACCCGGGTTCGTCGCTGAACTTCTTCGACGCCCCCAGGAGCGTCGTCCCCTGGCCCTCCACGTAGGTGAAGTCCGGGGAGGGGAGGGCGTTGATGTCCACCGGCGGAGCGATCACCACCCAGCCGTCCACGTCGAAGTAGAGATCACACCCCATGGACTGGGCCAGGAGCCCGGCCTTCTCCCACGGGTTCTCGTTCGCGTCGTAGACCACCGGCTGGGTGGTCACCATGGCCGTGGTGATCGCGTCGTACTGGAGGTCATCGAAGGTGCGGGCCAGAATGTCCTTGATCGCCTGTACCAGGTTGGTCCCGGTGGGGATCACGTAGACGTCACTGAACCTGTCGCGCGTGACGATCCGGCTCAGGTCGTAGGCCTCCAGGCCGATGGTCACCCCCTGTGCGCTGTCGTCCACGGACGCGCTGGACAACTGGAAGATCCCCAGCGGCATGACCTCCACTTCGCCGGTGTCCGCGTACTGGACCCCCCGGTACGGCCGGAGCATGGTCCCGAACGGAGTGAGGAGATCAGTCGGTTCGTCGGGAGTGATCTCCCCGGTGATGTCCAGGCACGTCCCGGAGAAGGACCGGCGGATCTCCGCCGTCTTGTCCACCTTCACGTCCCCAGCCGTGAACGGGAGCCGGACGGTCTCCTGGCTGGGGGAGATCACGTCCACGTAGCTGACCACCCGGTGGGAGCGCTTGATCTCCTGGATGAACCGTGGGGTTGCGCGCGGTCCTGGCACTGCTCACCACCTCCGGCTGTTCTCTGCTTCCGGCGCCTTCAGCGCGTCCACCAGTTCCTCCGCCAGCGCGTACGCCGGAGAGACATCGGGTTCGTACTCCCGGAAGTACCGGCGTACGTACTCCTGCCATGCCGCCGGACGCTCAGCACGGGCACGGGCCAGGCACGTGGACTCCCCGGCGTCCATGGTGACGACCGTGAAGCCCTGGCGCCGGTAGTGCTCCCTCAGACTCCGCTTCGGAGCTGAGTTGATCACCCAGATAGCCACGTCCCGGCGCTTCATCCAGGTGCGGACCACAGCGTCCCGGGCTTCGTAGACGTACCGCTTCAGGGCCGCTTCGTGCTGGTGCGACGGGTGCCCGGAGAGAGCAATCATGATCGCGTCGTAGTCCACCACCAGGTCACCGGGGCGCGCGTGCCGGGACACGTACGTGTTCTTCCCGGAACAGGGGGAGCCGGTGACCAGGACGGCCGTCACGTCAGCCCCCGCAACTGGAAGGCGCCGCGCTGGTGGGCCTTGTGGTTGTGGGTGTGGAGCTGGGGGGCTTCGTTGTGGAGGTGGCCGTGGGCTTCGGGTCCGCCGGGCTGGCCGGGGCCCCGTTCGCCAGGGCGTACGCCAGGGATGCGGAGAAGGTCCCTGCCGGGGGGTTGCCGTTGCACGACCCGTCCGACTCCCCGGCCAGCTTCACCCAGAGCAGGGCTTCGACGTGGGCGTACCCGTCGGCCGTGGTGGGGTTGCGTCCGATCTTCCGGCCGGGAGGGTTGCACCAGGCCCCGTTCCCCGCCGGTCCGGCGCCGTTCCGGCTCACGTCGATCACGGCCTTCAGGCTCTTGTTCGACAGCTGGTCCAGGACGGACTTCGCGTACCCGGCCTCCGCCGCCGTGGTGTTGAAGTTGGACGTGTTCGTGGCGATCCCGTCGCCGTACTTCTCCACACCGGCGGCCTTCAGCCGGTTCACGTCCACCCGCCAGCCGGAGTGACCGACGTCGAAGTAGACCTTCACCTTCGGGTTCGCAGCATGGATCGACTGGGCCGCGCGCCCCAGCGCCGACAGCCGGGCGGATCCGCCACAGCCATGGTTCAGCGCGTCCGGCTCCAGGATCACGGCGGCCTGGCGCGTCCCCAGCCCGGCGGCCATGTCCCGGGCCCAGGAGTCGTACGCCGCGATCGACGGGGCTCCGCCGCCGGAGTACCCCCCACAGTCACGGTCCGGGATGTTGTAGAAGACGAAGACGGGGGTGGTGCCGTTCTTCGCGGCGGCGGAGCTGACGGCCGACACGTCCGCGCGCTTGCTCCAGCCCCCGATCCAGACGGCGGCGGGCTGGTCAGCAATCCGCTTGATGGCGCTCCGCCTGCTGTCGTTCGGGTTCGCCTTCACCCAGTTGTCCACGTTCTGGCTGGGGGAGTTGTAGAAGGGCCCGGCCAGGGTGACCGGGCCAGCCTGACCGGAGGGGCTGAGGACGATCACGGCCACGGCCCCCAGGGCTCCTCCGGCCGCGACCGTTCCCAGCACCAGTCCCCGGCGGGACTTCCTCCGGTGCGTTCCCTTGATCTTGGTCATAGCTCCGCCTTTACCTGTACGAAGGTCATCGTGAAGAACCTGATCGGGTTCGTCTTGCGCTGGCCGGTCACCTGGATCTCCGCCTTCAGGTCCCCGACCGGACGGACCCACCATGCATGATCCACGTCCGACTGGAGGAAGAGCGTACGGCCCCGGTTCAGCAGGGCCCGGAGCTGAGCGTGTTCCGTCCGGTTCAGGACCAGCGTGACTTCCAGGGTGTCCCCCTTGTAGCCCTCCGTCAGGACCACCGGGAGATCTTCTCCCAACGGCTGGAAGACGGCCGCCGTGTTGGTCGTGCCCACCCCGATGGGCTCCGCCTTCACCCGGAGCAGGAGCGCGCCGCCGGTCTCGGGATCCGGATCCCTCAGATCCTTGATCCACCAGTTCGTTGCCTCCAGGGAGACTTCATCGGAGTCGGGTCCGAAGCCGGACACGAAGCGGTCTCCGGCCAGGCCGTAACTGACCGTCTGGGCCCGGTACTTCCGGTTCGCCAGCGGGATGATCGTTTCGTCCTTGTAGACCATGAGCCCGGTGGACGGGTCGAAGGCCGGGGGCCGGATCGTCTGGCCGGGAAGGTCCGTCCAGTCGCCGTACCCGGACCCGAAGTCGTCCGCGTACTGGAGCTGGGGGGCCGACCAGACAGCGTGGACCGCGCGGCCGGTGCCGTTCCTCCACACCGTGGTGGACCCGAGCATGAGCCCCACCCGGTCGAAGTAGACGAAGTCCCCCACAGCCCGGTCCGGCGCCGACACCTCCCCCTTGACCCGGGTGGTCCCCTCCGGGATCTCGAAGACGGCCGAACTCTGGGACCAGATCGTGGTGTTGAAGGAGGAGCCCTGGCGCGTCTCCGACCGGATCAACTGGTTCGCCCGGTAGAAGTACAGCGTCAGGTACGGAGTGCCGCCGGTGGACCCCAGGAAGTCACAGAGGAAGGTCATCTGGTGCCCGGCCTGCTCCAGGACCCAGGACTCCACGGCGGAGACTTCGATGGCATCCGGCATGGTGCCGACCACCAGCCCGGCCGTCAGGGGTGTGGCCGGACGGATCAGGCCGACCCAGGAAGCCATGGATCCCACGGACGATCCGGAGCCCGGCGTGAAGACGGCCGTGACGGACGACGACCCGGCGCCCACCGGCGCGTTGGAGTCGTAGATCCCCGTGTACATCCAGGGGGAGGAAGACCCCACGGCTTCGTCCACGCGTTCCGTCTCGTTCGCTCCCGGCGCCGGAGCGGAGCTGAGCTGTTTCAGCAGGCCGATCCAGGACCCGGCCGCGTAGTAGCTCCGGTTCAGGGTGCCCGTCCGGCTGTGGTTGCCGGTGCCGACAGGGCCGTTGCTGTCCGCCGCCAGGAGCGTGGCCGTGCGGTAGCTCCACGCGCTGATCTGGTACTCCTGGCTGACGTCGTCGCGTTCGCTGGTCTCCGATGTGTACCCGGACGTGTAGTAGTCCCCGCTGAAGCCGTAGAACTCCACGCGCCAGGACGTGGACTCCGTGTTGTTCACGGTCGCCGTGGTGATCGTGTTCCCGGAGCCGGACTGGGATTCGTTCTCCGCCACGAACTGGTTGCTGGCCAGGTCACAGTTCCGGTAGGCCAGGGACTCCACGATCACCGGCTTCACCGTGGCGGACAGGGTGCCGGACCAGGACGTGGGCTCCGACGATCCGGCCGTCCGCTTCAGGATCGCCATCCGCGCCGACGCGAAGGAGTCGGAGGACGTGAACTGGCGGACCACGGTCCACCCGGCCGGAGCCGTGATGGTCGGGACCACGGAGTCCGCGATCACCACGGATGCCAGCATGAGGTCACCGGAGACCACGCCGGACGGCCGGTTGATCGTGAAGGACGTGGTGTTGGACGACGTGGCCCAGGCCGTCCCCTTGCCCACGAAGCTGATCGGGAGGGACGTCACCGGAGGCTGGGTGTTAGCGATCATTGTCCCGGACCCGGCGTCGTCGCTCACCGCGAAGGCGGCCACCCTCCAGGCGTTGACGTCCGTGTTCGCCACCGTGGCGGAGGTCAGGTACAGCGGGGTGTCCGTGGCCCGGGTGGTGACGCCCTCAGCGATGAACTGAGCGCTGGCATCCGCCGCTCCGGAGTAAGCGACCACGCGAGCGTTCCGCCGGGTGCTGGCGACCGAGAGAAGGCCGTCCGTCCAGGTGCTGGGCTCCGATCCGCCAGCGGTCCGCTTCAGGACGTGGAGCACGGTGTCCGTGGACCCGTCGTCCACGGCGGCGGAGTTCACCAGGGTCCACCCGGCCGGGGGCGTGACCGTCCCGTACTGGGAGCTGGTGACGAAGGCCAGCATGAGATCCCCGGTCGTCACACCGGCGGGCTTGTTCAGGGTGAAGTCCGTACCGCTGGACGTGCTGTTGAAGTTGGCGCCGGTGGCACGGAAGGCCAGGGACGGAGTGATCCCCGTGTACTCCAGCCGCTTCGTCAGGAGTCCGTGCGCGCCGGTACCGGTGACAGTGACGCGGCTGATCGTGGAGCCGGTACCGGCGATCCAGTTGGTACCCGACGGGTCGTCACCGGTGGCGGAGAAAGAGCTGAGCAGGTTCCGGGAGCTGTGGCCGCCGTCCGACCACAGGGTGTTCGTGCCGTAGCTCAGGCCCACGTGATCGATGTAGTGGACTTCCGCGTTCGCCGGGGACGTGATCTCCAGTTCCACCCGGGCCCACACCGCGTTGTCCGGAACGGTGGTGGTGATCACCGCTTCCTTCCAGGTGGATGCGGAGTCCGTAGTAGTCCCGGCGGAACTGGACGTGATGAAGGTGAACGCCGCGTCGTAGTAGTGCACCCGGACACTGGCCGTCCGCGCGGTGACGGCGGAGCGGAACTGAGCGCGCGCGGTGAGCGGGGAACCAGGGGCCACCCGGGCGTAGACCGTCCTGACCGACATGGTGGCGGCGGAGCTGGCCGTCAGCTTCCCGGAGCCCACGCCCCCGTAGAACACGGACGTGTCCACGGCGAACGCACAGTTGGTCGTCACGTACTCCGGCGCGTCGGTCGTCGTCTCGAAGTCCGCCGACTGGACGGACAGCAGGTTGGACGTGTCCCGCAGCGTGAGGGAGACGGAAGATCCGTAGTTGTCCGGGACCACGGAGATCACGCCGATGCCCGGCGTGCCGGACACCGTGTTGTCGTCGCTGGGCACGCCGGGGGACGGGGCCTGGATCGTGAACTGACGGGACGCCCACTGGCTTTTGGCTCCGAAGGAGCTGTACACCCGGACGTACGCCACGTAGCTGTCCGCGTTCAGGGACGTGGGCAGTGTGAGGGACGTCGTGTCCCCCGTCACCGTGGCCTGGTACACGGGGTCCGTGGTGTCCGGGTTGAAGGAGCTGGCGGCCACCTGGAGCGACGTGAAGACCTTGTACTGGGCCTTCGACTGGAGGTCTCCGTCCGCCTGGAAGTACGTCCAACTGATCGTGGGCGACGGGGTCAGGACCGTACCGGTGGGGTTGTCCACGGTGACAGTCGGCCGGACCCGGTAGTTGATGACCGCGAAGACCTTGTACACCCGGATGCAATGGAGCACGGAGTCATAGCTGAAGACCTGGCACAACAGCTTGTTGATCCGGTGGATGTCCCAAACCAGGCCGATCGGGTCCCGGGTGTAGGTGGCCACCTCATAGTCAGCGATCGTCTGGGTGAGCGGGATCGTCCGGGAGGTGAACCGGGACGGGTCGTCCTCACACAGCACGTTGATCGTCAGCTTTCGGTTCGCGCTGTCCATCTTGCGCGCGCGGACCTTGATGGTGACCGACGTGATCACGGCCCCTTCCGGGATCGTGGCTATGTCGAAGGGGAAGCGGACCGCACAGCGCCCCTTGTGCGGGGGGTTGAAGCAGTACTTTCCGTCGTCGTCGTTGTTCCAGCACAGGAAGGCCTGGATGGCGCCGACCAGCCCCCAACCTTCGTTCCGGTAGTCGCCCACACAGATATGGCTCAACTGGGTCATGACTTCTTCCCCACTCCCTGGGCCAGGGCGATCCGGAGCGTGTCCGGGAACTCACGCTGGAGCTTGTCCACGGCGGCCGGGGTGGCGCCGCGAGCGTCAATCTCCACGGTCACATGGGTGTCCCCGCCGGAGCCGGTCTCCCGGATCAGGTCCCGCATCGGGTCCACCTTCTCCCCGCCCCGGAACCGGACACGCTCCAGGCCCTGTTCCCCGACTGTGGCCCACCCGGCATTGGCGCCCGGGGTACCCGACGCGTACCAGTTGTTGGCCTTCTGGAAGCTGTTGGCCTTCGCCGGGGAACCGTACCGGCCCTTGATGTAGCCCAGCCCCCAGTGGATCTGTGTGCGGGGGTTGGTCCTCCAGTCGGCTCCGCTGGACTTCATCTTGGAGCCGGGGAGGGCCTGGGGGATGCCGTACGCGTCCGACGTCGGGTTGTCCGCGTTCCAGCGCCAGCCGGACTCACGGGTCCACAGGGCCTCCAGGTCCGGCCACTGGGAACCGGCGAACCCGAAGCTGGACATCATGGCCTTTCCGGTCGCCTTCGCGGCGGACACGGACGTTCCTCCACTGGCGCTCTTGCTGGGCAGGAAGCCGTACCAGTCGGTGAACATCCCGTTGTTGTAGCCGCGCGCCGACGCGCCGACCCGGACGCCCACCCCACCGGCGGACTCCACGTTGACCCCGTTCAGCGTCCCGGCCGTGTGGCCCACACCGGCGTTCGTGATGCCGACCATGAAGGGAGCCTTCTCCGAACGCTTCCAGCCGGACGGCGCGTTGGAGCCGTTGAAGGCGCCGGTGGCCCATACGCGCTGGTTGGCCTTCTTCCCCATGATCACGTTCTGGATCGCGCTCATGAACCCGGAACAGTCGTACCCGGCCGGGCCGACTCCTCCCCACTGGTACGGCTTGCCCACCTGGGACTTGGCCCAGGCAAGGGCCGCTTCGACGGACCCACCGGCGATCGTCGGGGCCACGTCGTTGGTCTTCACCCACGACTTGATCGTGTCGGCCACCTTGTCGACCATGCCGGTGCCCAGCTTCTCCAGGAGCAGGCCGTCACCGGGCACCACGGCGCGGACGGCCTTCTTACCCAGGCTGGCCACCCCGTCCACGGCCGCGCTGAAGGGGCCGGAGATCGCACCCAGCGCCAGATCCTTCAGCTTCCCCAGCGCGTTCTTAATGATCCCGTCGGGCACCAGGTCCGGTCCGACGTCCGGCCCGAAGCCCGTGCCGAACAGGCCGCCGCCGTCATCGAAGGATGTGGTCCCGTACGTCCTCACCGGCTTGCCACCCAGCACGGCGGAGCGCATGCGCGCCACGGCCTGGTGACCACCGGCGGCCTGGACTTCCTGGGACGTCCAGACGTGTTCGTTCGGATGGACGATCGCGGGCATGCCGTTGGGGGAGCCCGGCCCGGTGGGTCCGCCTTCCTTGAACTGGGGGAGCGTGAAGGCGTTCAGCTTCGGAGCACCGAAGGCACCGGCCACGATGTTCCAGAGCTTTACAATCCCGTTGTTGTAGACAACGTTCACAACCGCCTGGATGGGGTCCCGGACCAGTTTTCGGATCTTGTCCCAGCCCTTCCCCAGCAGGGACACGGCATCGTTGAACGCGCCCGGAATGGTCTTCGTGAAGAAGTCCCGGACGGGATTCCAGAACGTGGTCCTGAGCCAGGTCGATCCGGCGGAGAAGGCCGTCCTGATCGAATTCCAAAGAGTCGTGGCCGTGGCGATCACGCCGTCCTTGAACGCCGTGAAGAAGTCCCGGACGGCCGCCCATGCTGTGTTCCAGGCGGACTTCACCGCAGTGAGGAACGTGTTCAGGGCATTGCGGAATGTCGTCCAGGCGGCCTGAGCAATCGACACGATGGTGTTGACCAGGGTCTGGAAGAAGTTCTTCACCGCATTCCAGGTTGTGTCCCACAGGTTCTTGATCGCCGCAAGGGTGACCTGGAAGAGATTCTTGATCGCATTCCAGAAGGTGGTGGCCACATCCTTGATCGCATTCCAGAAGGCATTCCACACGGCCTTCCCGGTATTGATGAACCCGGTAAGGAGCGTGGTCATGACGTTCAGGAAGGTCTGCCACAGGGTCTTCATCAGATCCCAGATGGCGGAGGCCGCGTCCTTGATCGTGTTCCAGGCCTTCCCCCAGTTGCCCGTGAAGATCGCCAGGAAGGTTACGAAGATCGCAGTGACGACCTTCCACAGCGCGTCCCAGGCGGCCTTGATGATGTTCCAGACCCCGGTGGCTATGGCCACGATCGTGTTCCACGCCGTAGTGAACACGCCGGAGAACAGAGCGTAGAAGGTGTCCCAGATCCCCTTGACCACGGACCAGACGACTTGCCACGCGCCGGTCAGGACGGCCCAGGCGATCTTCGCCGTGCCGGTCAGGTAGGCCCACCCGATGTCCCAGGCCCCCTTCAGCAGGGCCCAGCCCGTGTCGAAGGTCCCCTTGATCACGGCCCACACCAGAGACCATGCGGAAGTCAGGGTGTCCCAGGCCGCCTGAGCCGTGGCCGTGGCACCGGTCCAGGCCGTCTTGAAGGTGCCGCCGAACGACCCCCAGAAGGCGTTCCAGACCAGGGTGATCCCGTCCCAGAGCAGGCCCCAGGCCGCCTTCAGGACGTTCCACACGTTCGTGGCCGCTTCCTTCAGCTCCGGCCACACGGTGTTCCAGGACTCCCGGATGGGGCCGGTCACGGCGTTCCACTTGTCCAGGAGCCAGGACACCGTGGCATCCCAGGCCGTCCGGATCGCTCCCCACACGGTCAGCGCCGTGTCCTTGATCCCGCCCCAGATCATGTCCCAGTGCTTCCACACCAGGATGAGCAGGCCGATCGGGCCCATGAACGCCAGGAGCACCTGGCCCCAGCCGTTCGTCAGGAAGCCCCAGACCTTCTTCGCGATGTCCACGATGAAGTTCCAGGTGGCTTCCCATGCCGTCTTCAGCCAGCCCCACACGGTCTGGGCCGTGTTCTTCACGAACGACCAGACCTGGTCCCAGTACTTGATCAGGAAGAAGATCGCGACACCCAGTGCGAGGATCGCCGCTACCACGATCGCGATGCTGGCCGCCGCTCCCAGCAGGAGCAGGCCCAGCGGGGTGGCCGCCAGCGTCATGGCCGTGGTGGCCGCCGCCGCGATGAAGGCAACCGTGTTGTAGACGATCAGTGCAGCGTTCCAGGAGATCCACGCGTAGGCCAGTGCCTGGATCAGTCCGGGCGGGAAGCTGGCCAGCACTTTCAGGAACGCACCGAAGACCGTGAGCGCGGCCGGTGCCATGTCGCCCACGGCCGTCCCGACGTTGGCCAGGAAGCGGCCCAGATCCTTCAGCACCTGGAGGAGCTGGGGACCGTTCTCGAACAGCCACCCGACGAACCGGCCGAAGCCTCCGCCGTTGGCCCACTTCTCCAGGTTGGCCGCACCCTTCGCCAGCCATCCGGCAAACTCCACACCCAGGGGGGCCAGCGTGCGCATGCCGTTCCCCAGGACCGTAAGCATGGACACCCCGGCCTTGTGGAGATTCTCGAACGCCGGGATGCCGTACACGATCAGGGTCCGGATGAAGCGGTCCAGGCCGCCGTCATTGACCCAGCCCCGGATGTTGTCCGCGATCCGCTGGACCAGCGGGCCCATGGCCTTCAGGAGCGGAGTGATCTTGGGGAGCGCGTCCACGAAGGCGTTGACCATGGTGGTGGCCGGGCCCAGGGTGAACTTCGCGTTCTCGTCATTGAACGCGGATATGGCGGCCTTCGCGTTGTCGTAGCTCCGGGCGAAGGCTTCCTGGACCGGAGGCATGGCGCGGATGGCCTCTTCGTGCGCCTTCGTCGCTTCGGTCAGATCCTTCTGGGCCTTCGTGTATTCCTCAGTGCCCTTCTCCGCTGACCGGAGCTGGCGTTCCGCTCTGTCGATCGCCTGCTGTGTGTCCTTGAAGGCGGAGCCGGTTCCGATCGTCGCGTTGATGGCCCCTTTCAGGGCCAGCGCATATATCCCGACGGCGGCCCCGGCAAGGGAGAACGCCGTGACGGCCGCCGCGCCGATTCCCAGCAGGCCGCCAGCGATAGGGGCGATAGCCGGGCCCAGGCCCAGCAGGATCGAAGTGAATTCCCGGCCGCCGGGGATCAGCTTCCCGTACGACTTCTCCAGTGCGTTCATGGAGCTGTCCAGGCGCGCGATGTCCCGGCGCGCCTGGGCCAGCCCTTCCCCGTTGTACGTGGAGTTCATGCGGAACATCAGGGACGTAACCGTGGCCATGGTGTCCGCCTTTCACTCCTCCCCGTCTTCGTCCTCCGGGTCGTCGTCCTCTTCCCAGAAGGCTTCGGGGATCTCCTCCGTGTAGTCCTGCGGATCTTGGTCTTCTTCTTCGTCGTGCACGACCCAGGGCCTGGGTACCTTCTTCGGCTCCGGGACCGGGTTCTTCCGGTGTTTCTTGTCCGTGAAGTGCGCCGCTCCCAGAAGCCTCATTTGCTGCTGGCCCAGTTCGTGGAGCTGAGCCAGGATCTCATCCCGCCACCGGTCGTTGATCGGCCCGTACTCCCGTTCGTAGGCCTCCCACTCCGACAGCTCCAGGGAAGAGATCCGGGCCAGCCCCCATGCGACAGAGGGCCAGCCCAGGGCCAGCGCTAGCCGGAAGTAGAGCCCCCGTTCGGGTCGTCGCCGAAACCCTCAGTCAGGGACTCCACGTCTTCTTCGGTGAAGCCGTTCAGCTTGTTGCATTCCGTGAAGACCCGGTCAAGGGCCTTCGCGCTCTTCTCACCCAGCCGCTTCAGGTCGGCCCGGCTGAAGAGCTTGTGTCCGTTGGGGTCCACGGCGCACTGGATGATCAGCCGCGCGCGGAAGTTGTCGAAGTTCTGCTTCTGCTTCCCGCCGCGCGTCTGGTTGATCGACGCTTCGAACAGGTCACGCTCCCGGCCGGTGAGGCCACGGAGCTTCAGGATCCAGCGCTCCGGATAGGGGTGTCCGTCGGGCGCCCACTCAGGGACCGGGACCTTCCCCCACTGCTGATCGTCCTTGTCCAGGATCTGGCCTGGGTTCGTGAAGAAGTACTCCTCCGGCTCCGGCTCAGCGGCCGGAACGGGGACAGGCTGAACGGGCACCGGCGCGCCGGATTCCCGCTCCACATCAGTGGTCATGATCTTCTGTTCTCGCTTACCTGCGGGTTCGCTGCGGATCTAGTGGAAGGGACCGGGTGACCCGCAGTGAGCCCCGGTCCCTTCCGTCTGTGGGTGATGCTAGATCACCGGCCGAACCCGGCCTCAGCGATGAAGCGCGCCGCGTCCTCCCAGACTTCGGTCAGACGGCGCTCCAGCTCCGGCTGGCCGTCCTGGATGACTTCGTTGAACCAGGAGCCTCCGGTGGTCTGGCGAACCCAGACCGACTTGTTGCCGAAGACCGGGTGGCGCCATCCGTCCCGGGCGTCCAGGTAGGCCGGGAGGTTGCGTTCGTCCTGCTGGTTCATGGACGCGCTGATCTGGACACCGGCGCTGGTGATCTTTACGCCGACACCCTTTGCGACACGGCCCCTCAGCCCGGTGTGTTTGGTGCCGGTCACCGGGATGGACAGCACGGCCTTCCGGGTTTCGTCGGCCAGCTCTTCCGCGCCGGAGCGGAGCCGGTGACGGAAGTCGTCGGCCGCGTTGGCGTCGATACGCCTCAGAGCCTGCTCCGTGCGCTTCCACTCCGGCCCCGTGGTGACACGGAACCGGATGGCGCCCGGAGTCTGGTTGAAGGCCATGGCTCAGGCCGTGGCCCTGGTGATGCCGGTCCGCTGGGTCGGGAAGGTCACTTCGGTCTCGGAAAGGTCTCCGACGGACCCGGACAGCGGCTGGTACTCCAGCAGGATGCACGTACCGCTGTAGGACGGGTTCGTGGCCGACACGGCGGACGACGTGGGCCGGACTTCCACCGTGAACTCCGTCTCATTGGCCCACAGCGGGTAGAGAACCGCGTCCACCTCACCGGCCGCGAAGTCCTGCTGGAAGTTGATCACGAAGTTGTCGTCCTTCAGACCGGCCACGCGCTCCCGGCCCTGGCCGGAGAAGTTCGTGGTCTCCACTTCGTCCTTCGACAGGTTCACTTCCACGGAGCTGACGTGGTCGCTGAAGTTCACAGCATTGACCACGATGTAGCAGTCCCGGAGAACGATCTTGGCCATGATCAGTCACCTTCCTTCTCAGGGCCCGCCATGGGCTCTTCCGGCTCCGGCTTGTCCGGGACCGCTTCTTCCGGCGAAGTCTGATCTTCCTTCGCCGGAACGATGTTGCCTGATTCGATCAGGGCCTTTTCAGCTCCTGGCGTGAGCGTGAGCCGGACGATCCCCGGCGCCGTCACCCCGCCGACTTCTTTGGGGCCGGTGACTTCGTACGCGCGTTCCTCCGGCTCCTGGGAGGCCTGGCGTACCGGGGGCACGGGGTTGGGCGGGAACGTGGGCTGGATCTGGGGCACGTCGTCCTGTGCCGGACGCGCTGTTCCCTTACGCGTGCGTGTCGGCATATCAGCGCTCCACGATCGCCATGGTCACGCCCGTCTGCTGGGACGTGGTGATCGTGATCACACCGGTGGTCGGATCCTGCATGAACTTCTCCAGCGGGATCCGGATCTCACTGGGAACGATGTTCCCGGCTCCGCCACCGGCGGCCAGTGTGTAGGCCTTGTCCGGGTACGCGTCGCCGGTGCCCAGGTTGCCGGGGACGACCACGGTCACCGTGGTGGCGGCGGAGTGGACGGACCGGTACTCAGCCCAGACGTTGGGTGCGGGGGCCGCCGTGTCGGACGCCGTGGCCGCGCTGAAGGTGGGACCGGCGCCGGTCGCCACGCTCATGGTCTGCTTCGTGCGGAGAGACATTGCTGATCACTCACTTTCCGGGGGAGCGGACGATCACCCGCAGAATCGCGCCGACATGTTCGATACGGGCCGTGGTGAACTTCCCGCCGTACTCCCGGACCCCCTCCACGAAGGCGTCCGTCCCGTCGGCCAGTCCCAAGTCAGCGTTATGGAACAGGACTTCAGGGATGCTCTTCTCCCCGGACGGGGATATGTACTGGTCAAGCTTGTTCTGAGCCACGGTGACCTCACCACGGGCCACCAGGACGTAGAGATCAAAACGCCAGGTGACCAGACCCCGGCCCATGGCCCCGGTGAAGTCGGCCGTGTCCCTGGCTGGCATCACGACCATGGCCGGGACCTGGGTCACGTCCGTGATGTCCCCGTACCCCTTGATCCCGGGAATTCGGTTCTCCACGGTCCGGTCCAGCGCGTCCTTGATGTCACCCAGTGTCGCCATCGGTCACCCCACCAGAATCCGGTCTTTGACCAGCCGGTTCAGCTTGTTCACGGCCATCTGGTTGTCCCGGACCCGGATCGTCCCCCACTGATCGGACCCGGCCACCCCAAAGGGTGCGTCCTTGATCTGGAAGGTGGCACCAGCCATGATCTTCCCGGACTGGACGACGTCCGCCGGGACGGACTCCCAGCCCCACGGAGCGTTCATCCGCAGGTACATTCCGGGGATCAGCCGGACCCCGTTGGCCGTGGGCTTCAGCTTCCACCGGGGCCAGCCGGGTTCGTCGTCCACGATCCCGTCCAGCGGCTCCAGGACGTAGCTACCGGCCGTCAGCACGGTCCCCGCCACGTCCGGCGCGCTGGAGATCTGGATCTCCGTGGGGTCGTCCCAGAAGTCGGCCGTGTCCACGAAGCTGGCGTACCTGATCGGGAAAGATCGCCAGCTGGCCGTAGGAGCCTTGTTGAACTGACGGTTGCAATGCCGGTTGATCTCTTTGGTGATCGACGCGATAGCTTCCGTCAGCTCCTGGTCAAACCGGCTGTCGTCCTCCATGGACAGGTACCGCTTCAGATCCGCCAGTTCCAGATACGGATCACCGATGGCGCCCACGGCACCTCCCCTCTCAGAAGATCATTCCGCCGATTGAGTACGTGATGGAGTCCGCGTCCGCATGCGTCGCCGTGATCCGGAAGACGGGCGGTAGGTAGTCCAGCGCCGTGACGTTCGCGGCGGCGGCCAGGTCCGGCCCGATCTTCATGGTGGTCGTTCCGGTGGCCACGATCGCGGCGGACGACAGGATGCCGGGGCTGGCCGGGAACAGCTTCCCCGACGTCCTGTCCACGCCCTGGACCATGACCACCACGGACGGGCTGGCATCAATCGCCGTAACGTCTACGACCAGGAGAAGACCCCGGATCCCGAAGCCCCGGCGGTCCACCACCACTTCCACCGTGTCGGGCGTGGCGATCCTGGCCGCCGACCCCATCACGGTGAAGTTCGGATCGTCGGCCGACACGTTCAGCACGGTGTTCGCCATGGGCTCAGTCGCCCGTCTTCGTTACCCGGCGGCCACGGCGCTGGGGGGCGGTAGGGGCGTCGTCGGAGGTGAGCCCGGCGGGCTTGCCCTCCGCCTTCGGTTCCTCCGCCTTCGGGACGACCTTCTTCGACTCCGGCGCCGACCGGGCGTCCTCCAGTTCGTAGTGGACGTCCAGTTCCTTGAACATGGACGCGCGCCCCTTCAGGAGCGGGTGGCCTTCGCGGACCCGGGTGACCCCGGTCTTCAAGGTCACGTAGTTCCCGTCCGGGAGCTGGCACAGCCCGTCCTGGATGGCCACAAAAATCTTGCCTTCGGCCATGATTCCTTCCTCCCTGAGTCCCCAGTGCCCGGCCCCCGTTCAGGGCCGGGCAAGGGATTCCTTAGCTGGTCTCCAGCAGGCGGAAGGCGTTGGGGTCCAGCACCTTCGACGTGTTCCGCCACACGGCGAACAGGCCGCGCTGTCCGGTCGGGAACCGGTTCGTGGCGCCGAAGAGGTGGGGGATCAGCTCCACGGACATACCGACCCTGTCCACGATCAGGAACTTCTTGAAGTCCCCGAGAACGGCCAGGCTGATGTTCGCCGTGGTGAGGTCCGAACCGTTCGCCATGGCGGACGCTTCGTACACCGGGTAGTCGACCAGACGCGCCGGACGGCCTTCGGCCAGCCGGGCCCACAGGTTCGCGCCACCGGCCGTGTCCAGCTGGCGGACCAGGTTGTACACGCCCTTGTTGGCCATCCACGACGCGTTGGCGACGTGGCGCGGGGGCAGTGCGTTGACCGGCTTGTACAGGTCCCCGACGGCCAGCGTTCCGGCGGCGGCCAGCGCCACCAGCGATCCGCCTACCGCGCGGATACCGGTGATGAAGCCCTCCGGGTTCGGGTCCACGCCGGAGCCGGTGGTGAAGGCTGTCGCCTCTTCCACGTCCTTCGCTTCATCGAACATCATGCCCAGTTCGGACCGCATCTGGGTCCAGTCCTGGTCCACTTCGAAGCTGAAGGGGACGAAGCCCTGGACACGGGTGGGAGTCGCCGTGGGCTGTGCGATCGTCGGCGCGTTGTCGCTGGCCTCAGCCGCTTCCGCCGCACGCGCGACGGAGATACCGGCAGAGGTGATCCCCTGCCACTGCTTCCCGGTGATCGTGACCACACGGGAGACGGCGCGCACCGGGTTGACCACGCTGTTGTTGGTCATGATCACGGTCGGGTCCAGGCTGAACGGGACCGCGAAGCCACCAGCCGTAGTCGTGCCGACGGCCAGCGCTGCACGCTCTTCGTTGGACAGGCCGTGGGTGTTGAGCGCCAGGCATGCCTTGCCGAACGCCCGGTCGTACAGCTCCGTACCGGTGACCAGGATCCGGCGCGCAAGGTCGCCGTCCCGCTTGTCCACGGTGCGAAGGAGGTGATCGATCCGGGCACGGACCGCGTCCTGGTCGGGCGCGTTGTCGTAGTGGTGCTCTTCGATCGCGCGGAACGCGTTCTCCCGGGTACGGGCGATCATGTCGTCCATGGAGCGGGAGTCCCGGCGGATGGCCGTCAGGTCGTAGATGTCCGTGGTGGACCGTCGCTGGTTGAAGGCCGGGGCTCCGTTGAACGGGGTGCCGCCTTCGCTGGACCCGGCGCCCGAAAGGGCCGCGATCCTCTGCTGACGCGCCACGGCCGCCGCGATGTGGCCGGTGTGCTCATCGAACTCCGCCGACAGGGTGTCCCACTCCGTCTGGCGTTCCTGGGGGAGGGCCGCGCCGTTGTACTCAGCGTCCAGTTCATTCAGTCGACGCTGAATGTCACCCTGGCGAGTCTGGCGCTCCTCCACGGTCATCGTGAGATCGCCCCCGGTCCCACCGGCGGGCTGGTTCTCTACGGGCATGGCATCGCTCCTGTTCGTGCCCGATCCGGATACGGAACCCGTGGAGTGCGTACGCGGCTCCCCGGTAGTGCTGGGTGCGGCCCCGGTGGGGGTGCTGGCGGCCCCGGTGGGGGTGCCTTGATCAGCGCCAGCATAGGTGATCGCGCCACCCTGCTCTTCGGCCTGGAGCCGCTGGAGTTCCTGGATGATCTCCGTAGCGCTGGACGGAGCGTCCGTGGCCGACACGGCGGCCTCCGCCTGCTGGGCCGTGAAGCCAGCGGCCACGATGGCCGCCACACGGTCTGTGCGCTCCTGTGCGGCCCGTTCATCGATACCCCGGCGCTGGGCTTCAGCCAGCTCCTGGCGGGTCTCCGTGGCGCTCCTGAGCGCTTCCGCGAACTCCTCCGGCCGACGGCGCTTCAGTCCGGCGTAGTACTCATCCGTGGTGGACCGGAGCCCGGCCGTGGCCTCCCCGTTGGCGGGGTACATGGTCGGCCCGAACTCCATGACGCGGACTTCCTTGATCGTCCGCTCCGGGATCCCCTGGGGATTGCGGGACGACTTCTCCGGCGCTTCGTTCCACTCGTCAATCATGACCTTGAAGCGGAAGGAGGATCCGTACGCTCCGGCCTCCAGGGCCGGGATCAGGTCCCGGACGTACGACGTGTCCAGGAGTTCCACTTCGTACCGGGCTCCCTGGCCGTCTTCTTCCAGGGTCTTGGGGACACCCAGGGGCTTGTCCGCCACCGTGGGGTCATGACCGTGTTCCAGGAGAACCTTGATCTTTCCGCCCGCGTTCTTCCTGGCCGCGTTGTCCTGGAAGGTCTTTTTGAAGGCCCCCGGAGAGACGCGCTCCATGAAGTGGCCTTCGAAGGCGGAGTTGATCTCATAGAAGTTCTCGAACGCGGAGAAGTGGCCCTCCATGGTCCGCGCCGCGCCGGACGCGCTGGCCCGGAGTTCACCCAGCTCCGGCTGGCTCCGGCAGACGGACACCGGCAGACGCGCCGGGGGGCCACTGATCGGATCGATCCCATCGGGCATGGTCAGCCCCCCTTCGGGGTCTTCTTCACAGGCTTCTTCGCCTGGGGCTTGATGTGCGGCCGTGGAGCGCTGATCGTCCCGGCCAAACCGCTGTACAGATCCACGCTCACGGGGTCGTCCTCCCGGTCACCGGGTTGTAGGTGAACTCCTGGGTGAGGGTGACAGAGATCGTATCCCCGTCCCGTTTCACAGACTTGATCTTCATACGGCCGCCGGTGACATATTCGCGAGCGTGATCGGGGTCCATGTCGTGGATGATCTCAGGGTCGTCTTCGTCCAGGTCGTACAGCTCTTCTCCCGGGTCTCCGGCCTTCATGTCGGAGTTGAAGCGCCGACCCATGATCCCCTGGGCCCCCGGCTCCAGGGTGAACATCACCTGGGTCCCGCCCTGTGATCCGCCCCGGTCTTTGCCGTAGAACTCCGGGTCCGCGAAGTAGTCGGCCACACCCTGGCTGTTCGTAAAGCTGACCAGGGAGAAGTCCATGGAGCCCTGGTCCCGGAAGGCCGCTTCCAGCTCCGCCGGGTCAGCCCCTTCATACCAGCTCCCCCGGTACATTTCCCCGGCGTAGGGCTTCGACGTGGCCAGGGACATCAGCATTCCGAAGGCCCCGGCCCGGGTGTACTGGCTGGACTCCCCTTCGCCCACCAGGAGATCGTGATTCCCCTGGTCAAGACCCACCAGTTCGTTGGCCGCCCGGCGCGTGGCGCGCGATCCCTCGAAGTTGCCGAACCAGTCCCCATTGGACGCGTAGAACCGGCCCAGGCCCTCATAGTCGACCGCTGAGGTCTCGCCCTCCCCCAGTTCGTCGTCTTCGTCGTAGTCGTGGGACCCGGGGTCCGTGTACGCGTTGTACTCCTTCGGGGTGTAGCCCTGGGCCCAGGCCCGGTCCAGGTCTTCCCGGAGGACCATTTCTTCACCTTCGTTCAGGTGGTCCTTCGTACTGATCCCGATTCCGTTCCCGCCACCGGCGCCGGGATGGAGCAGGGAGTATCCGGGGTCTCCCTTGTTCCCGTGCCTAGCCGGAACTTTTGGGGCCCCGTCACCACCCCCGGCCGGAAGTGCCTTCGGCTGGGACGGGACGTTGGTCCCCTTCGCCGGAGTGCCGTTGGGCGGAGCGGGGGGCTTCAGTCCCCCGGCGGGAGGACTCCCGTCCACCGTGGTGCCGGACTCCCCCGGCGGAAGGAGCTGGACGGAGACAAGGCCGGAGTGCTTCAGCTCCGACATGTCGCCGGTGGTCACGGCCTTCACCACGCTGTCCGGCTCGAACCCGGCCGTGATGAGCTTGGAGATCGTCTCCGCCTGAGCGTTCAGGATCTCCGCTTCGTCCTTGCGGTCCGTACGCAGGAACGCAACGTCCCGGTCGTCGTACCAGAGCCGGACGGTACCGGGGAGCGCGGGCTGACCCAGCGGCCGGGGAGGGGACAGGATCGTCTGGTACGCGGCGGCCACAGAGCGCCACAACGGCCTCAGCGTCTGGTCTCCCAGGGACTCCTTCACGGTCTTGTAGTTACCGGCGTTCAGGCTGGACCCCTGCATACCCTCCGACAGACCGACGATCACGGGGTGCACCCTGGCCGCCGCCGCGATCCGGGTTTCCCCGGCACCCTGGACGTTCTTGAAGTCCATCTGGACCATGTTGGCGCCGATCAGCGATACGTCCGCTCCGCCACCCAGGTACATGGTCTTGTACGCGTTCTCAATGCCGCCGTTGGCCGCGTCGAAGGCCGTCATGAAGTCCATGAACTGGGACTTCGTGACGGTCTCCTTCAGGGAGACAGCCAGCTTCGGAGTGGCCGCGTTGGAGTAGAACTTCCCCTTGTGCTCCGTGGCTTCCTTGTCGGCCAGGATCTCCGGGATCACCGGGGTGAGCCAGGACATCCCCCGGTACTGGGCCTCCGGGTCCGGGATGGGGCACCAGTGCGCGATCTCTTCGGGGGTGTAGATCTTGGCCCGCTCCGGGGAGTTGTGGATCCCGCCGGGCCAGTAGATGTACCCGACCACGTCCGACTCCACGGCCTCCGCCGGAGGAGCGCTCAGGACGATCTCCACCCAGTCCGGCCGGAGACGGCGGAGCCGGTTCCGCTCCCGCACCACGTAGTGGTTGCCGGTCAGGTCCACGTCCTGGATCGCGCGGGACAGGAGTTCTCCGGTCGTGCCGTTCGGCCAGGGGGTCTCCAGGATCGCCAGCTCCGGCGTCCCGAAGAGATCCAGGGGGCGGCCGTTCTTGATCCGCTGCCACTGGAAGCGCATTTCCGTGAAGAGGGAGCGCCGGGCCTCCATGCACGCGAAGACCACACCGTCCGTCTTGTACAGGCCGTTGATGTACCCGATGAAGCTGTTTTCGATCGCTTCCCGGTCCTGGCTCACCGACGTGCCGGACAGCATGTAGTTCAGGCCGCCGAACCCGAACATCTGGAGCCATGAATCCATGCTCAGCTCAGGGTCGGCGCGCTCCACTTCCAGGGTGTCCGTCCGGCCGGTCAGGGAGCGCCACAGCTTAGGCATCCGTCTTCACCTTCCCCGGTTGCTCATCCAGCAGGGCGGGAATGCCGATCACCAGCACGACTCCCGTGCCGACCAGGGCCCATGGCCCGTAGATCCATGTCAGTCCCGCCGCGATCATAGCCATTCCGGCCAGGACGACCATCAGAGCTTCCCGCCGCGTCATCGGACCACCACCCAGGGTTCGGACGCCTCTTCGACGTCCCCGTGTTCACGAAGTCCCCAGGCCGCGTTCGTGGCAGCCACCAGGGGGGTCAGATCCACCACGGCCGACTTGCGGTCCCAGGCCCAGAGGTCCGCCAGCTCCCGCTTGCAGGCACCGGCCACGGCCGCGCTCAGGCCGGTCTGGTCACGGTGGACCAGGACGGGCTTCTGTCCGCGCGGGGGCTGGACAGCTCCAGCGAACCAGCCACACGCGTGCGCGTACTCCCGGGCCGTGGGATGGACCAGGAGTTCGTCCACCTGGTCCTTCGTCAGCCCGGCGCCGGAGGGATCCTTCGGTTTGGCCGGGACCACCGGGGCCATCAGGAGATCCTTCAGTTCCTTGATCAGTGTCCCGGCCTGGGTGGCCTTGTCGATCACGATGCAAGCCGGTGACCAGGTCTTGTACAGCTCTACCATCCGGGGGACCATCCACCGGTCACCGGCGCCGGGCCGGTGGTCGATCACGTCCCGTCCGGTGATCTCCACGTGGGCTTTGTGCTCTTCGTTCCAGCCGGACACCACTATGGCGCCGGTCTTGCGGTCCGGGCTCAGGTCCAGCGCGAAGGCCAGCGGGCTGTCCGGGAGGCTGGCCACGTCACACGCGGTCTTCCAGGACAGTTCGCTGATGATCAGCCAGGAGTCGGAGTCCACCGGGTAGTCACCGATGCCCAGCCGCTCCTTTTCGAACTGATCGGGGTCCATGATCCGTCGTTCGGATTCGATGTGCTCCCAGGACTTCTCCGGGTTGTTCAGGCCGCCCATCCGGATGCCCCAGGCCGGGTTGGCCTTCGCATAGCTGGCGGCCAGCCGGGACAGCTTCCGCCGGTAGACGTCTTCCGGCATCTTCGGGTCGAAGCGGAACGGCATCTGATCATGGTCTTCGCAGTCCGGAGGGCAGAACTCCGAACAGGGTGTGATCGACCACTCCATGAAGCACAGCCGGGGATCCGTGGCGTACCGGAAGCCGGACTTCGTCTGGGCCCCCAGACCACGGGATCGGACCCGGCCCAGGGCCGTGGAGTCCTTGTTCCCGGCGGATGCTGCGTAGATCACCTGGGGGTTGGGGACGGCCGACAAGGTGGGGAGAATCGCACCCACGGTGACGCCCTCCAGGATCATGGCTTCGTTCAGGATCAGGCAGTCACACGACCAGCCACGGCCGCCGCCCTTCGTCCTGGTCCGGAAGCGGAGTTCCCTCAGCGCTCCGTCCCGGTAGATCTCTATCCCCTCTTCGCCGTGGGAGCGGGCCACCCGGCCCCGGTGCGCCGACAGATACCGGTCCAGGTCAGGGCACCCTTCGATCAGCGACAAGATCCGGTTGAAGTGCCTGATCGACGTGTCGAAGAGGTGGGCGGAGTGGATGATCAGTTCGTCGTCCGGCGACAGGAACAGGCCCCACAGCTCCCGGGCCTCCAGCACCCCGTCCTTGCCGTTCTGACGGCCGGTGATCAGGCCCACTTCGAAGGCGGCCCAGGTGTGGTCCTGGCGGTAGCCCAGCATGTTGTCCAGGGCAAGGGACTGCCAGGGGTCCGGGTTCAGACCGGCCCTGGCCGCCAGCTCCACGGCTTCCTGGCCGTACGTGCCGATCCGGGGAGGGTGGGTCAGGATGTTGGGCTCCTGGTCACCCAGAGCAGGCAGAACCAGGCCTTCGACGCTCACCGGTTGCTCCTCCGGCGGCGGCCGGAGCTGTTCTGGCGCCGGGGTGCTTCCTTGGTCCCGCGCTTCGACCGCATGGCCTCCAGGAAGTCCACCGGCGGGTTGTCCGAATCGTGCTGGGGCAGTGCCGACGGATCCGGAGTGGCGTCGATCTGGTCCAGCAGGTTCCCCAGCCGGAGCGCCAGGGACGACACGTCCGGCCCGGCATCCGCGTAGGCCAGCATCTGGGCCACCCGGTCACGCATGGCGCACAGCTTCTCCAGCCGCGTCCCGGTGGCGATCACCCGCATGAACTCCTCCGGTGACATGGGACCGTCCCACTCCGCCGGACTGTCCACCAGGTCGTCCACGTCGTCAAACGGATCTTGGTCTTCGGTCATCGCTCCTCCAGTTCGACCCGGTGCGTCCGGTCCTCCGGAAGGATCTCCATGACCCGGTCCTCCCGCAGGACGTACAGGGTCCGCGACTCCGGCGGGATCTTCACAGTAAGCGGGTTGTCGTACTGATCATCAGACATGGTGGGTCCGGTCCTCCCTGGGGATCACGACAACACGCGCGCCGACGATCCGGGTATGCGTGAAGATCGCACCGGTGAACTGGGGGATGTCCCCGTTGAATTCCCCGGTGATCTGGGCCGTCCCGGCTATGGAGCCGGTGAACGCGGGGATCTGCCCGTTCAGGCTTCCGGGGAGTGCGACGGTACCCGTCAGGGCCCCGGACAGGGCGGGGAGCGTGCCCGACAGGGCGACCGTGACAGTGGCGGCGGCGGCCACGGATCCGGTGAGCGGCTGAAGGCTTCCGGCCATCGTGGCTTCCGCTGAGGCGGCCACGGAGACAGCACCTGTGAGGCTGGGCAGGGTGCCCCCCAGGTCCGCCGTAGCCGTGGCCGTTACCGACAGGGACCCCGTGAAGGAAGGGATGGTTCCGCCTACTGTGCCGGAAACCGTGGCCTCCACGCTGATCGGGCCGGTGGGGAACGGCATCACCCCGGCCAGAACGGCTTCCACCTTCAGCTCCCCGTCCAGATCCCCGGTGAACGCCGGGAGCGTCCCGGCCAGGTCCCCGGCAACGGTCACGGAGCCGGTCCAGGTGCCTCCCTCCAGGGCCGGGAGGGTAGCCACCATGAAGTCCGTCACGGCTCCCTGGAAGAAGCCCGTGAGGGCCGGGAGAACGGCGTTCATGTCGGACGTGGCTCCGCCGCTGAAGGAGCCGGTGAAGGCCGGGATGGTCCCCGCCAGAGTGGCGTCCGCGCTGGCCGTGGCCGACACGGAACCGGTGAGCGCGGACAGTGATCCGGCCAGATCAGATGTCACCGTGACCGACGCGGCCAGGGATCCGGTCAGCTCCGGGAGCGTCCCGGCCAGGGTGGCGCTGATGGACGCTTCTCCGTCGATATCGCCCGTGAAGGCCGGGAGCGTCCCCGCCACGGTGCCTTCGTTGACCATGGTCCCGCTGAAGGAGCCCGTGAAGGCCGGGAGCGTCCCCGCCGGAAGCACGGTGATCGTGGCTTCTCCGGACACGGAGCCGGTGAGCGCGGACAGGCTTCCGTCCAGGGTGCCGGACACCGGGGTGGCCGCTTGTCCCTGGACCTGCTGGGTGACGTAGGACCCGGCTGGATGGGCCCGGCCAAGACGTGCCATGGCCCCTCCAGACCTAGATCTCTTCGAAGATGATGTACGCCAGCGCCGTGTAGGTGGCCGCCGTGTTGATCCGGAGCTGGCAGAACTTCGCTCCGTCCACCACGTAGTCCCGGCCAAGGGGGAATTGCTTCTCATACTGGCTGGTCGGCCCCACGAAGGCCGCCCCGAACTCCTTCTCCGTCGTGTTCGACGTGATGGCGCCGTTGCCGTACCCGCTGGTCGTCGTGCCCATGGACAGGGTGGACGTCTTGTTCCGGTCACCGATGGCCTTGATCGTGGAAGTGCTGTGCGCGCTGGAGCAGGTGGACGCGGCGGATGCCTGAGCCAGGGTGCAGACGGCCGGGGTCCCCGCCGCGTTGCCGTTGAAGCTGATCCCCCACTCCACAAGCCGGATGTCCGACCCGGACGGCGGAGCCAGTTGAATGGCCACCTTCGCCCCGGTGGCGTACGACGTACCGGCCGTGACGCCGGTCGTAGCGTCAAGGGCCGCGTTGTACGCGATGAAGAGGGCCATGGGCTACTTCGCCACCCCGAAGACCAGCAGGTAGGCGCCGTCCCGGCTCACACCGGCCGGGATGGTCACCACGGTGCCGGAGACGCTGGCCGACACGGCACCGGCCACGGTGGTCCCGACCAGCGCGCCGCGCTTCAGGATGTTGAACTGGGCCTCCAGGTCACAGGTGTCACCGGTGCTGATGTCCCGCAGTGCGTAGAGCGCGCTCCGGTCCGACTGGCCGTCCATCCACATGAGGGGGTAACGGGTTGGATCAAGTGCCGCCATGATCACTCCTACCTGAGAGAAGCCCGGCCTACCGCCTGGGACACGATGTTAGGCCGTCCGATGACACCCTGATCAGCGATCAGCGCGCCAGCGATGAAGTTCCAGACCAGTGCGGTCCCGGTGCCGGTGGCGGAGAACGAGGGAGCCGTGCCCACCCCCAGTTGCTCCACGGCCATCACGCTGGGTGTCGACGTGGCCGCCGTGGCCACGATCTCCCCGCGCTCCACCCAGGAGCCCCCGGGCCCGGCTGGGTTGTGATCGTTTCCGTTCCAACTGGACAGGCACGCCCCGGACCAGTGAACGGCCAGGTCAGTGGCCTGGACTCCGGTCAGCGCGGCGGAGGCTACGGGCCCGGCCGTGGTGGACGCTCCGCTGGTGGCCACGTTCGTGGTCCTGAAGGGGTCCCCGCTCTTGGTCACGCCCGTGTACCGGAGGATGTGGGCCGCACCGTAGTTGCCGTACGTTCCGTCCCACGTGATCGTGTAGTCCGCCGGTTCGGAGCTGGCCCGGCGGTAGTACAAGATCAGCGTGCTGTCCTGGTTGTCTCCGGTGGCCACCATGTCCTGGCGGACCTTCTGGGTCCAGGAGCCGGTCACGGTGGGGGTGACCCCCACGGACTCAGAGACCAGGATGGCCAACAGCAACATGTCCCCGTCAGCCGTGCTGGAGGGCTTAGTGATCACGGTGGTCGTGACGTTGTTGCCGGTGGCCGTGGTGGACGTTCCGAAGGCAATGGGCACGGCTTAACCCTTCTGACCTGGTAAAACGTCAGCCAGCGGGCATGGTCACGGTGCCGGACGTGATCGACAGGTTCACGCCCACGGAGACCGTGGTGGTGTTGAGCTGGATCGTGCCGCCGCCGCCGGTGCCGGTCACGTCACAGTCGAAGATCGTTCCTACGTTGCCGGAGCCGTTGGACTCACACCTGGCCCAGGTGGCAGTACCGGCCGCCGCGCCGGTGGTGCTCCGGGGCGTTCCCCCCAGTGTGATCACTCCGGAGCTGGCCGCGCCGAACGCCGGGTCGTCCAGGGTGAAGGTCGCCAGGAGCGTCTGGGAGCTGACAGCCGTGTTGGCGTTGGCGGGCTGGCTACCGTCGTAGATCTTGATGGTGGCCGCGCTGGCGCCGGAGTTGCACGCGTCGTCCAGGGCGTCCGCCAGGGAGTTTCGGATGGCCGTGGCGATCCGGAAGTTAGCCATGATCTGTCTCCTCCGCTACCGGTTCTTGACCCGGATCCTGATCGTGCGTTCGTCCACCCGGCCCACGGAAGTGGTGATCTTGTTCGCCACGGTGTAGACGGTACCCACCGTGCCCCCGGCCACCCACACCACGGTGTCCGTAGAGCTGAAACCGGCGTCGTGAATCGTGATCCCGGCGGAGGGGGTCATGACGGACGCGCTGATGGCTTCGCCTTCGTCCAGCCAGTCCGTCCAGTCAAAGTGCCAGTCCAGGTCAGCGTCCGGATCCTTGACCCAGTCGACAATGGGGGTCGTCATGGCGATCAGGGTAGCTTGGCCCCATGAGCGGCCCTCAGACGATCGACCTGAACGAAGTCCCCGTGGACGGGCTGTGGCACCCGGTGAAGCACGCGTCCACGCCCTTCTTCATCGCGGCCCGGCGCTCCGACCCCGTGGAGCTGTACTCCTGGCACCGGCCGGACCTGGGAGTCCGCTGGTTCCGGGTCTTCGACACCACGGAGCCCATCCCGGACGGCGCGAAGTACGTGGACTCAGTGATCACGAATGGCGGGCTGTACGTCCGCCACCTCTTCGAAGACCGTAATCCGCCTGCTGATGAGCGCGCCGCCCCGTAACCTGGCCAGCGGTCCAGGTGCGTAGGCCGGGGATACTTCTTCGGCGAACAGACCCCAGCCGTCTTGATCTCTGGATCACGAAAGGCCCGGCACCACCCCCACGGTGCCGGGCCTTCGCGCTGCGATCAGCGGAGCGGGATGGGCATGTTCTGACCCAGGTCCCTGGTGTCCATGCCTCCCAGGATGTAGATCACGGTTCCGAGCATGGGGCCCGTCCCGGCGTCCGCGATGTCCACGCTCATGTACGGCCCGGCCGTGAGCTGGGTGGGCTTCACGGCGAAGTAGATCATCTGTTCCACCTGGGCCTGGCCGGTGACCGTGGCGGCGGCGGCCTGGGTCTGGTAGCTCCAGCCTTCGTCGTTGTCCAGGGTCGCTTCGCTCTTGCGCCAGAACTCCGTGACCACGGCCCAGTTGGCCGAAGATCCACCGGTGGACGCGGTGTGCTGGCGGAGGGTCAGGACGGGAGGCTCCGCCGCCGCGCCAGCGGCACCCAGGTACAGGACGCCCACTTCCCGGAGCCCACCCAGGTACTGGCGCATGCCGGTGTTCGCACCGGTCGCCAGGTTGACGGGGGCGATCCCCCAGGCGATATCGAAGTCACTTCCCAGTCCGGGCATGGCTTGACCTCCGTTGATCGGATTGCGGGCCCGGTCCTGAGTATGCATGGCCATACGGGGTCTTCTGGATCACCTATTGGATCTTCAAAGGCGATCAGTACCCTGACCAGCGGAAACGCTCTTGATCTTACCCCCGGATAGAAGGTACCGGGGAGGGGGGTCCAGGCCGTCAGACGGCCGCACAGCGGTTTTATGTACCGCCCTTTGTGTGGGTGATCAAACGGACCCTTGCATATTCATACAGGACTTTGGATCTATGCAAACGAGTGAATGATCATGCGCATGAATATGCGGATAAAGATCACTATTCATACCATAACGATCTATGCAGGCCGGTCCTGCATAAATGATCAGGCCCCTGACCAGGCATTATGCGTTGATCAAATCTCGGACCCTAGAGAGAAAAGACGATCAC
>Ga0075430_100000043_pt1 | contig 66210 bp, 60 predicted proteins | sample RhiMetdeltSRZDD4_FD_75294 | JGI IMG/M metagenome (GOLD analysis project Ga0075430, IMG submission 75294) | Populus rhizosphere microbial communities from Tennessee, USA - Rhizosphere MetaG P. deltoides SRZDD4 | ecosystem: Host-associated > Plants > Roots > Rhizosphere > Soil | place: USA... | reverse complement strand
CGCGCAGCGCGGCTGGGCGGTGAGCGCGGACGAGGCGCTTAAGCTTGTGGGACGGCCGGACGTGACGCTGGTCGACCTGCGCGAGAAGTCGGAGCGCGAGAAGTACGGCGTGATCCCGGGCTCGCTGCACGCGCCCTACCCTGATCTCCAGGACAACATCCAGCCGGGCGGGATGCTGCACGAGCTCGCAACCGCGACCGGCAAGCGCATCCTGTTCTACTGCGCGTTCGGCGAACGCTCCGCGATGGCGGTGCAGGCCGCACAGGATTCCGGAATCGCCGCCGCACGCCACATCCACGGCGGCATCGACGCCTGGAAAAAGGCGGACGGCGCGTTGGTGCACTAGCGAGGCGGCGTCGCCAGCACCGAACGATAGATCGGAACCATGTCGGACAGCAGCGCGGCCTCTAGCCGACCGGCGTGCTCCGACCAGCTGATCCCCTGCTGGTATTGCAGCGCGGCTTCATGCTGACGGCGCCACAGGGCGTCGTCGGTCAGGAGCGCCACCGCCCGCTCAGCGAATTCGTTCTCGTCCGCCCGCACGAACCCGGTGACGCCGTCGATCACCCGCTCGGGCAGCGCCGTGACCGGCGCGAACACCGCCGGTAAGCCAAGCGCCTGCGCCTCGGCGGCGGCGATGCAGAAGGACTCGGCCTTGTGGCCCAGGAACAGCATCGCCCGCGACGCACGCATCGCGGCAATGAGATCCGCCCGGCTTGCGGACGGATGTACGCGCACTGACGCTTTGACATTGGCTGGCATGCCCGGCGGCAAGACGTTGCCCTCCCAGGAGCTCCAAGCGTCTTCGCCGGGCTTCAGCTGGTGCACGCCATAGACGTCGAGAACCGCGCCCGGCACCCGCGGCAGGATCGACGACGCCCAGATCTCGACCAGCCGGAATAAATTGCGCGTCGGATTCGACGCAAAGATCGCGTGCGGCGGCGGAATGTTGGGGAGCGGCGGATGTCCCCTGACATCCTCGGGCAGGCCGAACGGCAGCACGATCAGCGGATTGGGCCTCGGCAACACCCACGACCACGTCCTGGCCTGATAGTGGCTCACCAACACCGGGATGGGCCGGTAGAGCCACATCCTCCAGAATTTTTTGTAGTGCCGCAGTTGATTGGCCGGCCACATGACCCAAAGCGCGCGCCGTTTCGGGCGCGGCACGAACGACAGCAGCTCGAGTTGATGGCAGGCGATGTAGAGGTCGCACTCCTGTGGCGGCGCGCCCGACAGCGGACGCCAGGAGACCCCGTTGTCCTCGACCGGCCCGTCGCAATTGGTGAAGCAAGTGACCTGATGGCCGCGCCGCGCCAGTTCCCGCGCGCAACGGATGACGCTGGTCTCGGTGCCACCGAGCGGACGCCGCTCCAGATCGCGGCCGTCGTAACGCAACGTGGAATCGGCGAACACGATGGTGGCCACGCACGCAATTCCTTCAATGCAGGATCTGGCTGAGGAACGCCTTGGTGCGTTCGTGCTTGGGCGCGGTGAAGAACGGCTCCGGCTCGTTGACCTCGATGATCTGGCCCGCGTCCATCAGCACCATCCGCGTCGCTACCTGTCGTGCAAAACCCATCTCATGGCTGACGACCAGCATGGTCATGCCATCCATGGCGAGCCCGACCATGGTATCGAGCACTTCTTTGACCATTTCAGGGTCGAGCGAAGAGGTCGGCTCATCGAACAGCATGATCTTGGGCTGCATGCACAGCGCGCGAGCAATCGCCACGCGCTGCTGCTGGCCGCCCGAAAGCTGCGCGGGATACTTCGCCGCCTGCTCAGGGATGCGCACGCGCTCAAGGTAGTGATGCGCGATCGCCTCCGCCTCCTTGCGCGGCATGCCGCGTACCCACATCGGCGCCAGCGTGCAGTTGTCCAGCACGCTCAGGTGCGGGAACAGGTTGAACTGCTGGAACACCATACCGACCTCGCGCCGTACCTCGTCGATCGACTTGAGGTCCTCGGTCAGCTCGACGCCGTCGACAATAACGCGGCCCTGCTGCCAGTCTTCGATCCGGTTCATGCAGCGAAGCAGCGTAGACTTGCCGCCACCCGACGGTCCGCAGATCACGATGCGCTCGCCGCGCATGACCTGCAGGCTCACGTCGCGCAGCACATGAAAGCTGCCGAACCACTTGTTCACGCCCACCACGTCGACAGCAATCTTGTTCCGCGTGGTGCGGATGTCGCGCGCCGGCACGGCAGCCTTCGAAGCGTCGTTGTCCATGTCACTCAATGGGCTACACCCGTGCTCAAACGCCGTTCCACATAGAGCGCATAGCGCGAAATGATGAAGGATATGGCGAAATAGATCATCCCGGCAAAGGCGAAGCCGGTGAACAACGTCACCGGGGTCGCCCAGGTCGGGTCCGCGAACGACGCCCGCATCTGTCCGAGCAGGTCGAAGATCGCGACGATCAGTACCAAGGTCGTGTCCTTGAACAGGGCGATGAAGGAATTGACCATGCCGGGAATCACGAGCTTGAGCGCCTGCGGCAGAACGACGAAACCCATCATCTTCCAATAGCCCAGACCGAGCGCCCGGGCGGCCTCGTACTGCCCGCGCGGGATCGCCTGCAGGCCGCCGCGGATCACCTCCGCCATATAGGCGCCGGCAAACAGCACGACGCCGATCAGGACCCGCGCCAGCGCGTCGAGCTTCCAGGTCTCCGGCAGGAAGAACGGCAGCATGTAGGTTGCGAAGAACAGCACCGTGATCAGCGGAACGCCGCGCCAGAACTCGATGAAGATGATGCAGAACCAGCGGACCAACGGCAGTGAGGAACGGCGCCCGAGCGCGAGCAAGATGCCCAGCGGCACCGAACCGATGATGCCGGCGAAGGTGATGACCAGCGTGACCAGCAGACCGCCCCACAACCGCGTCTCGACATGTTGGAGGCCGAACACACCGCCCACCAGCAGGTAGAACGCGACGATCGGGAAGACGCCGAAGAACAGGATGGCGTTGAGCGTCTTGTACGGAACGCGCGGGACCATCAATGGCACCAGCAGGACGATGCCGGCTGCGTAAGTCAGGTTGATCCGCCAGACCTGATCGGCCGGATAGAAGCCGTACATGAACTGCCTGAACTTGGCCGCGATGAACGGCCAGCACGCGCCGACCGGACGTCCGACGGTCTCCGCGAGGCAATCGGTGCGGCTCGACCCGACCCATACCGCATCGATCAGGACGAACCGGACCGCCGGCCAGATCAGGGCGGCAAGGATCAAAGCGCTGAGCAGCGTCGCGATGGTGTTGAGAACGCTTCCGAACAGCTTCTGCTGCAACCAGGCGGGCGTGCCGACGATCGAGCGCGGCGGCGCCATTGGAGCGATCAGTTGCTGGCGGACGAAGGTTGCGCTCATCCTCGCCTCATACCCGCTCGGTCAGCCGCATACGGGCATTGTAGAAGTTCATCGCGAGGCTCGTGACCAACGAGATCGTGAGATAGACCGCCATGGTGATGGCGATGATCTCGATCGCTTTGTGAGTCTGGTTGAGCGTGGTGCCGGCAAAGACCGCGACCAGGTCGGGATAGCCGATGGCGACCGCCAGCGTCGAGTTCTTGGTCAGGTTCAGATACTGGTTGGTCAGCGGCGGAATGATGACGCGCATGGCCTGCGGAACCACGACCAGGCGTAGCGTGGTCTTGCGCCGCAGGCCGAGCGCCGTGGCCGCTTCGGTCTGCCCTTTGGGGACCGCCAGCACGCCGGCGCGGACCACCTCGGCGATGAAGGCTGCCGTGTAGGTCGTGAGCGCCACCAGGAGCGCCGTGAATTCCGGGATCACCCCCGTGCCGCCCACGAAGTTGAAGCCGCGCAGCACCGGCACATCGAAGCTGACCGGCGATCCGACGGCGAGGGTCGCCAGCACCGGCAGTCCGATGAGCAACGCCAGCGAGGCCCAGAGCACCGGAAAGCGCGCGCCGGTCGCATCCTGCCGGCGCCGTGCCCATATGCGCAGGCCGATGATGGCCAAAACCGCGATCACCAAGGCCGCCGCGACGATCCCGCTGCCCTCACCGAAAATGGCGCGCGGCATGATCAAGCCGCGATTGTTCAAAAACACCGCCGGCGGCCCGATCCATTCGGCCAGGCTGCGCCACCACTGCGCGATGACATCAGGCGCACCGAAGCGCTCCAGGTACGCAAACCCGTCTGCCGCGAACAGCAGCAACGGCTGCAGTCCGACCCCGACGCTCTGGCGTGGTGCCGGCATGGACAGGAGAACAGCGAGATACCAGAACAATATCTGAAACAAGAGCGGCAGATTGCGGATCGTCTCGACATAGCCGCCGGCGAGCCGGGCAAGCAGCCAGTTGGGACTGAGCCGCGCGAGGCCGATCGCGAATCCCAGGATGGTCGCCAGCACGATGCCGAGCACCGACACCAGCAGCGTGTTGAGCAAGCCGACGAAGAAAACGCGGAGGTAGTTGTCCTGCTCGCTATAGGAGATCAGCGCCTGGCTGATGTTGAAGCCCGCCGGGTCGTCGAGAAAACGAAGCCCGAAACGGAGGTTCTGTGTTTCGAGATTGGCGCGCGCGTTGATGAAGAATTCGACGGCGAACCAGACGACGGCCACCAGCACCACGATCTGGTAGAACGCGCTGCGAAATCTCGGGTTGTTGTAAAAGGCGGTTTTCGTCACGGCCCGACCCGACCTCGTCGCCCTGCCCTAAAGACGCTGATGCCCGGGCCGAGGCCCGGGCACACATCGAAGCAGATTTTCCGGCTCACCGGATCGGCGGGGCGTACTGAATACCGCCCTTGGTCCAGAGCCGGTTGAGCCCGCGGCTAATCCCGAGCCTGGACGAAGCCCCGACATTGCGCTCGAACACCTCGCCATAATTGCCCACGTGCCGGACGATGCGCGCCACCCAGTCCTTGGTCAAACCCAGCTGCTCGCCATGGGTTCCCTCAAGTCCGAGCACGCGGCGGATTTCCGGCTGCTTTGACTTCAGTGCTTCGTCGAGATTCTTGGAAGAAATCCCAAGCTCTTCGGCATTGAGCATCGCAAACAGCGTCCACTTCACGACGTCGAACCACTGGTCGTCGCCTTGCCGCACCACCGGCCCGAGCGGCTCCTTGGAGATGACCTCCGGCAGGATCACATGGTCGCTGACGTTGCTCAGCTTGAGCCTCTCGGCATAGAGCTGCGACACGTCGGTCGTGAACGCGTCGCAGCGGCCTGATTCGTAGGCCTTGATGGTCTCGTCGGCGGTGCCGAACGCGACGATCTCATATTTCATGTTGTTGGCGCGGAAGTAGTCCGCAAGGTTGAGCTCCGTGGTGGTGCCGCTCTGGGCGCAGACGCTGGCGCCGTTGAGCTCGAGCGCCGAATTCACCTTGAGCGCCTTGCGCACCATGAAGCCCTGGCCGTCGTAGTAGATCGTGCCCACGAAATTGAAGAGCGCGTCGCGGGAGCTCGTCCAGGTGGTGTTGCGCGAGAGCAGGTCGATTTCGCTCGACCGGAGCGGCTCGAACCGATCCTTGGAGGACAACGGCGTGAACTTGACCTTGCTCGGATCGTTGAAGATCGCCGCGGCGAGCGCGCGGCAGAAATCGACGTCGAGCCCGGTCCAGTTGCCCTTGTCGTCAGGACTGGAAAAGCCCGGCAGGCCCTGGCTGACGCCACAGATCAGCGAGCCGCGATCTCGAACGGTCTTGAGGGTCTGGGCATCGGCCTGCCCGCTCAAGCCGCCACTCAGGCCAAGAGCAAGTGTCAATCCAAGCACGCTGAAGACGCGTTTCATCATGCATCCTTCAAAGGAAAGTGAGCCTGTTTTTATAGCCTAATCGTCGCCTACGCGGCCTGCACGCACCCTTCTGGCGAAAAGGCGCCTCCCACTGCAAGGGCTTCGCGTATGGCCCTGCATCTGAGAACGATCGGCCATCCCGGTCAAGGGGTTGACGATGGTATAGAGTGGGCCGGTATATGCACCGGCGTGCAAACACTGCCCATTCGATGAGCAGCAGTCTGGCCGTTCCTTCCACGCTAGACCGGCGCTGTGCAGTCCGCCTGAAGGACCTTTGATGACCAAGAACCCCGCCGGACGCCCCTCGCATCCCGGCGTCAAGCCTGCGACGCGCTTTGTGACCGGAGGCCGCGATCCGTCCGCCTTTCACGGCTTCGTGAATCCGCCCGTCGTGCACGCCTCGACCGTGCTCTATCCGACCGTCGAGGAGTACAACGAGCGCCGCGGCCGCTATACCTACGGCCGGCGCGGCACCCCCACCTCGGACGCATTCGCCGGCGCGCTGGCGGAGATCGAAGGGCCGCAATGCGCGGGCGTCGCGCTGCTACCGTCGGGACTCGCGGCCGCGTCGCTCGCGCTGCAGTCCGCGCTGCAGTCCGGTGATCACGTCCTCGTCACCGACAATGTCTATGGGCCGACGCGGGCCTTCTGCGACACGGTGCTCAACCGTACCGGCGTCAGCACGACCTATTTCGACCCGCTGATCGGCAGCGGCATTGCTTCGCTGATGCAGCCCAATACCCGCGCGATCTATCTTGAATCGCCGGGTTCGCTCTCGTTCGAGGTGCAGGATGTCCCCGCCATCGCCGAAGTGGCGCACGCGCGCGACGCCGTCGTGCTGATGGACAATACCTGGGCCAGCCCGCTCTATTTCCGCGCACTTGAAAAAGGCGTCGATCTCGCGATCCAGTCCGGCAGCAAATACATCGGCGGCCACTCCGACCTGATGCTCGGGGTGGTCGCGGCCAACGCCAAATGCTGGCCGCAGCTCAATCACACGGTATTCACGATGGGGCTGTGCGTCGGCCCCGACGATATGTATCTCGGGATGCGCGGCCTGCGCACCATGGCGGTTCGCCTTGCGCATCATTACCAGGCCGGCTTGAAGGTCGCGCGCTGGTTCGAACAGAGGCCGGAGGTCGCGCGCGTGCTTCACCCTGCCCTCGAAAGCTTTCCGGGGCACGCGATCTGGAAGCGCGACTTCACCGGCGCGTGCGGCCTGTTCAGCATCGTTCTCAAGCCGGTGCCGCAGGCCGCGATCAACGCGTTCATCGATGCGCTGACGCTGTTCGGCATCGGCGCATCGTGGGGCGGCTACGAGAGCCTGGTGATTCCGTTCGATTGCGATGATGTCCGCAGCGCTACGGCTTGGTCACCCGGCGGCCCGACCGTGCGTTTCCATATCGGTCTCGAGGATGTGGACGACCTGATTGCCGATCTCGAACGCGGGTTCGCTGCACTCGCGGCAACGCGGTAGGTCCCGCACTCGCAAATCGTGGTAGCTCGGCAAATTGGTTGCTGACGTCGCTTTGCCCTCGAACGGCCAATACCAGATTCCCCTACGAGGTCCACTTTAGGCCGAAGGTGAAGATCAAGTGGCGCAGCAGCTTCTCGGTTGGTGGCTCTTCGATGCGGATCAGGCCCAGATCATTCATGCGACTACCGGTCAGGTTCTCCGCGCCCTTGGTCATCCCAATTCCGGCCCCGGGCTCACGGAATCCGGAAACCGCATCTGGATGCGGTTCGAATATCGAGATCGCGATATCCGCTTCCCCCTCCTCATCGAGTGGCGCAACGTTCCCTCAACGGCCGGCGGTCGCCTCCTCGTATGGCGGGTCGACTACATTCGTTCAGCGATGCTTTGGTGCGCCGAGACGAATGCTCAGCAGGCATTTCCACCCTATGGCGTATGGCGGCGGGTGGACGATTTTCTCACCGATGCGCTCGCCTGCTGGCCCACGCACGCGCAGACAGGCGCGAAGCCGGGGTCAATCGCCTTCAACGGCGGATGGCTGAACGGGCGCTGGACCAACGCATTCTACCGGTCGGTTTCGGCATCCTGGTGGCTTCAGCCATTTCCCGACGCATTCCAAAGCGCGGCCTTGGCGCCGCTCACTGCCGAACCGCCGGCGCCTTGGCGGCAGTTGCCCCCTGGGCCTCCTGAAAACCCGCCCTGGAAAGCCGGAGAGACCGACGCTTGGTCCGAGGCGCAGGTAGCTATGGAGACGCGGTCCTATCTGGGCACCGAAGACGCCAGCCGACTGCTTGTCGCGCTTCCGAAAGTCGCGGGCGCGCCTTGGAGCCTGAAAGGACCATTCCGTCTCTTTTACGCCGACGAGTCCATTCTCGCCGACATTGCCTATGTCGGCATATGGGATGCCCGAGGGCAAGAGCTGCCACATTGGTCGGTTAGGCTCAACAGCAACACGCCTCTCGGCATATTCGACCGGTCGAAGGTGGAGAAGATTGCGCCACTCACCTCCAACAACGTATTCCCTGACGGCACGATCATTCACGCACAACACACGCCTTACGCCGTGGAGCGACAGCTCGCCCACGCTTGCGTGGATGCCTTGCTTTCGCAGCCCGATCCTTCTTGGTCATGCGCCGAGCCATCTGATCGACTGGCAATCTCGTCGGTGCCGGCGACGATGGTTTCCATCACGTGGACGCTTGGCGGCTCCATCACGGAATCCCGCCTCGAAGCGCTGGCGTCCCTCGACCCTCGGCTCGGTGGCAAGCCCAACCCGCTTTCCTTCATGTTCGACGAAGAGAAAGACGGCATCGAACGCGGTTCCTCCTCGTTTTTCACCGCCGGCTTCTGGCGCTTCGATCCGCCCGCCCGCAGCCTCGTCAACGTTCTCTCGGGCCAACGCCTCCGTTTGGAGGAACGCATCAACCACGCAGCGGCCGACAACCAGCCCGCTGCGAGGGGCGGCAGGATGTGGCGCTTCCGATACGAAGACAGCGAATTCTCCTATCCGCTCGTCGTGTTCTCTCAAGTCCGCCCGGTGGTGGTGGGCAGTTTGCAGTTCGAGTGGGTGCTGGACCATGAGCGATCGATGGCCCTCTGGCAGCAAGAGGGTGGACACGACCTGCCGCCCTACGGCCTCTGGCAGCGCGTGAACGAATGTGCGAGCGACGCGCTGCTGTGCTGGCCGGAGCTCGAGGAGACGGGGCCGCCACCGTACAGAATCACCAGCGCGGCGGGGTGGTTTAACGGTAGCTGGTCAACGGCGATCCGGCGCCAGTACGAGCGCGGGCTGGATTTTTGCTTCGTCGAGCGAGATGCGCCGATGGAACCGTTCCTGCAGGATGTGAACGCTCCTGCGCAGGTTTGGCGCTTCGTCGATGCACCGCAGGCCGCCCCGATGGCTTCGCTCGCTCACGTACAGCAACTTGAACAGCACCGGCTCTACCTGCCAGCCGAGGCAGCGCTTGCTGGCTTCGAGACGGAAATGCCGCACCTCCTGCGAGATGACGGCCACGCCGTGATGTTCCCGGCCGGTTTGCGTAGCGAACTGCATCGCGGTGAGTCCTATGACGCTAAGCCGTTCTTTCTTTATGCCGACGAAGACCTTTTCTTCTGTCTGCGCGGAAGTGAGTTCAGCGGCTGGCGGTGGATGCACTCGAACTGGAAATTTGAGCTCGGCAAGCCATTTCGTATCGGCTTACGCCATCTCGATCAGTTCGACGCCTCCCAGCCGGACGGCGTTCCCGCCACCTATTTCTGGCGGGAAAGGCCGGTGGAGAAATGGATCCGCGTTCTGCCGGAAGCAAGCATGGCGATCCCATCCCCCGCGATCACACGGCGGATCGCTGCTGCGCTCATCGACGGCTGGCTTGCCTGGACGGGCACGTCCAAGCGGCTGCTCGACGACGCTGAACATCTGCAGAAACTCGCCGAGACAGCCCAGGTGCCCTCCTTGGAGCAGAGCGGCATCGATCTCGGGCGCAAGTCCAGGGTCATGGTCGAAGGCGCTTATGTCGGAGGCCGGTTCAACACGCGCGCCAGCACGACCGCATGGCTGGAAAGCGATCCCGCCGACCGTAGCTGAGCCGCGGCTTCGCGGCGCTCGCAGCCACGCGTTAGTTGTGAGTCGCGGTTATCAGCCGCCCGGCGCCTACGACTTATCCCGTGCGCGTAAGATCAACATGATGTTGCGAACATAAATCAGTGTCGCAACGCCTTGACCGAAGATGATCACCGGCTCGCGCTTGACGATTCCGTAGAGCAGCGTCATCAGGCCACCGCCCACCGAGAATAGCCAGAACGCGAACGGGACCACGCTCTTCCCGGCGCGTTCGCTCGAAATCCACTGAATGATGAAGCGTGCCGCAAACGTTAGTTGCGCAACGAGCCCGAAGACCAGCCAGAAATCGAACTTGTCGACAAAGGTCTCGCGAAAGAAGTTGCCGATCTCGGTGCCGAACTGAATGAGCATCAAGCGATCTCCGTTGCGTCCGGCACGCGTTTCTTGCGGCGCACGAGCCACCAGACCCCGCACAAGTCGAGGATGCCGACCCAGAGCCGATCCCACAGTCCGTAGTTCGATACGCCGTGGCCGCGCTGGCGGTCGACCACGTCCACGTAACCGATCTCGTACCCTTCGCGCCGGACCAGCGCGGGCAGGAAACGATGCAAGCCATCGAAATACGGCAGCGACAAGAACAGATCGCGGCGAAACGCTTTCAGCCCGCAGCCGGTGTCGCGCGTCCCGTCGCGCAATACTGTGTTCCGTACGCCGTTGGCGATGCGGGATTGGAATTTCTTGAACCCGGTATCCTTGCGGCCGACGCGTTGTCCGGCAACGAGACCGACACGCGGATCGGCCAAGACAGCCAGCAGCTTCGGCACGAATGCCGGATCGTTCTGTCCGTCGCCATCGAGGGTCGCGACCAGCGGCGCACGCGCATGCTTGACGCCGGTGCGCACCGCGGACGATTGCCCGCAGGATGCGGCGTGCTTGATCTGGCGCAGCCACGGCCGCGTCGCCCTCAAACCAGCGAGCTCGGCTTCGGTGCCGTCGGTCGAGCCGTCATTGACGTAGATGATCTCGAACGCCGTTCCAGCCAGCGCGCGCTCGATCTCGGAGACGAGCGGCGCGATGTTCCCGGCTTCGTTCTTCACCGGAACGACGACGCTGACCGACGGCGCTGCTTCGTTCTCACGCATGACTGTGTGCGGTATCCAGTTCGGCGCCAGCAGCGCTAACGCCCGCTCCCGGGGGCTTGGCGTGAGTTCTTATTGACCGGCGAGGCTGCGGGCAACCCCTTTGATCCGGGACCAAGACGGCCCTCCAAACGGCCTGACGGTGCCGTCGGAAAGCACCGAAAACCCCAAGCGGCGCGCCGCCATCCAGTCCCGCACCAGCAGCGCGCCGACCGTGCCGGCGATAGCGCCGGCGACCACGTCACTCGGGTGGTGCGCTGTCACAAAGACCCGGCTCAAGGCGATAACGATGGCATAGGTCCAGAAGAGCGGGCGCAGCCTGGGCCAGAGCACGCCAAATGCGACTGCAGCCGCGAAGGCGGTCGTGGCATGGCCCGACGGAAAGCTTGCATACTCCACCCGCCACAGGAAAAACTTGTACAGAAACGCGTCGTCACCGGCGACCAGCGGGCGAGCCCGGCCCACGATGCGCTTGACGATCGTGACGACGAGGCCCGGCACCGCAATCGCCAGGAACAAAAATCCAAGCCGCACCGACAGTGACGCCAGCACGAGTTGGCTCATGCGCGTCAATGACGGAGATGTGATGAGCGCGATCACCAGCAAAGCGCCGCCGAGCGGAGCAAGAAACCAGGGCGCGAGACCGAAATCGGTCACAAACTGGAATGACGCGACCAGCCACGACGGCGCCTGCCGCGCCGCCTTGATCGCAGCCACGTCGATGAAGACCATGATGAGGATCAGTAGCGCGACCGCGACGACCGTTCCCACCGCCAGCCGCGCATAAGCGCGCCAGACCGGAGTCGTGCTGCCGTGCGGCGGCCGCACCAGCCTGCTGAGCGCAATTACGACGTTGCCACCAACCCAGCGCAACCGCGACGGCGTGCTTTCCGCCATCGGCGGCGCACTCACGGCGGGCTCCCGGAGCGGTAGACCGCGATCGTCACCGCGCGGCCGTTGCCCATGTTGTATCCTTCGATCCGCGGACCGGACGAATAGAGCAAGCCAACCGCGTCGGCACGTTGCGCGAAACTGCGCTCCTGGCGTGCCTCGACGAAGGCGAAGCGGCATTCACCGCCGCGCAGGAATTCAGCGGCACCGGCGCCGTCGGTGTGGCGCGTTTCCGTCCCGGCGAGGAATACGAGGCTCGCCTCGCCATAGCCGGCGGTGGCGGCAAGCGGTTCGCTGCAACCGCTGTCGCGCATGATCTTCGCCAGCGTCACGCTCGGGAACGCCGCATGCAGCGACGGAACGATCAGCCCGAATATCGCAGCCGCCATCAGCAACGCTGCAACGAATGAACGCATCAACGCGTGCTCGGCGCCATCGCTGCGGTAAAGCGTCCAGGCGCGGAAGCCCATCACCATCGATGCGCCAATCAGCGGCCATGCCAGGAATCCGAATTGCCGCCCGATGAAGATCAGGAAGCCAAGTCCCACGAGGCCGAGCAGCACCGGCAGGATGAACCACCAGATTGTCCCCTGCTCCAGGCGGCTTCCCGACGGTAGGACACGCGCGCTGACCACGCCGGCCATCAGGATCGCGATCGCGGGATAGAGCGGCAGCACGTAGTGCGGCAGCTTGGTCACGATCAGCTCGAACAGAATCCAGGTCGGCACGATCCAGGCGAGCAGGAATTTGGCACCCGGTTCGCGTCGCGACGCCCATACCGCCGAGACCGACACGCCGGCCAGCGTCGCCGCCGGCCAGAACGTCAGCCAGAACAGCAGAAAATAGTATCCGGGCGGCGCACCGTGGGATTCCTGGCCCTGGAACAGCTTGCTCAGCAGATCCTGGCCGACCGATTCCTGGAAAAACCCGTCGCCGGCCCGCATGGTGATCGCCACGAACCAGGGCAGCACCAGCAACGCGGCCCACGCCATCCCGACGATGGGACGAAGCGCCCACAGCCACGCTAACGAGCGGTCAACGATCACGAGTGTCGCGACCGTCAGAAAAATGATCAGCGGAATGACCGGGCCCTTGAGCAGCACCGAGCCGGCCACCGCCGTCCAGAAAATCGCCGGCACGGCCCAGGACCACCCGCCCTCGAGTTGCGAGCGCTGTTCGGGCAGATAGGCGCGCGCCATCGCCCCCATGGCCGCGACCGCGGTCAGCAGCAGGCTCGCGTCGGTCTTGGCGATCCGTCCCTCGACGCTGAGCAGGATGCACGTCGCCATCATCAAGGCGGCCAACACTGAAGCACGCCGCGACAGGAACGCGAGCGCGGCCCAGTAGGTCAGCAACACCGATCCGACCGCGCCAAGCAGTGAGGGAATACGATACAGCCAGATGGTGGTGACCGCATCGCGCAGCCCCAGCGCCTGTGCGGTTTTGACGACGCCCACCTGCAACCAGTAGATGCCGACCGGCTTCTTGTAGCGCGAGGTTTCCTGGAAGCGGATGTCGATGTAGTCGCCGCTCTCGATCATCTGCTTAGAGGCTTGCGCGAACCGCGACTCGTCGCGGTCGGTCGGCGGGATCGAGAAGAAGCCCGGCAGGATGCTCAGGAGCGCCACCACCACAAGCAAAATCACCGCGCGCCCATGCGAACGCGTCGCGAACGCGAGCACCTCCATCAGCCCACGCGCCGGCCTGACTTGTCCCACCCGATTGTCGGCCGCAACGGCCATGCCCGCTCCCGTGTTGCAGTGCAGGCGGACAATAGGAAAACTGGCGAACCGGGGGAAGCGCGACTACTGCAGTCGCACCAGTACACTGTCGGTCGAGCCGGTGGCGTCGATCACCGTCAAGCGGACGAATCCGGGCCCTTCCGGCTCGAAAAACACCGTATTGCGCCGTCCGGAGGGTGCTTCCACTGGCAAGCCGTTGACCAGAACCGTCAGCGGCCCGACCCCGCCGGACAGCTTCAGGGCGATCGGCTCAGGGCGGCCGTCTCCGGCCGATGCGAGTTCCAGCCGGGCTCCGTTTGGCGGGAACATGATCCGGACCTGGGCATCGGCGCCCTCGCCGGCCGCACCACCCGGCCGGAACCTCTGCAAGGGCGGCGGCAGGCGGCCGGTCGCCGCCACCAGCGTGCCGCGCGGCGCCGCCGGCAACGCGACCGGAAGGATGCCGGTGCGGGCGAAGGCGTCGAACAGGATCGGCGCCGCGGCACTGCGGGCGATCAGCCCCGGCACCGGCGCGCCGTCAGGCCGTCCGACCCACACGCCGATGGTGCGCTTACCGTCGAAGCCGACGGCCCAGGCGTCGCGATAGCCGTAGGAGGTGCCGGTCTTGAACGCGATGCGGCCGCCGGCAGCGTTCTCCGGCGGCGGCGTGCCGAGCATGACATTGCCGAGATACCAGGCGGCGACCGGCTCCATCAGGCGGCGCGGCTGCGGTGGCTCACCGGCGCCGTCCATGCGCTCGGTCAGCGCGATCGTGTTGCCCTGCCGCGCGACGCCGGCATAGAGCATGACCAAATCGTTGAGCGTGACACCGACGCCGCCAAGGCCCATGGCCAGACCGGGCGCTTCGCCACGCGGCAGCACCAATGCGCCACCGGCCTGTCCGAGGCGGGCGGTGAAGCGGCTGGCGCCGACGCGGTCGAGCACCGCGACCGCGGGCACATTGAGCGAGAGTTGCAACGCGCGGCGAACCGTCACCGTGCCCTGGAACGTCAGGTCGAAGTTCTCCGGCGCGTAGCTGCCGAAACGGATCGGCCGATCGTCGATCAACGTTTCGGGATGGATCAGCCCGTCCTCGAAACCGAGACCGTAGATGAACGGCTTGAGCGCGGAGCCCGGCGAGCGCAGCGCCTGCGTCATGTCGACCTGGCCGGCACGGCTGGCGTCGAAATAATCCGACGACGCCACCCGCGCATGCACTTCGCCGGTCTCGTTGTCGACCACGACAATCGCAACCGAAAGCAACGGACCGAGCGCACGGGCGCGCTCGCGCGCGAGGTCTTCGAGCGACTTCTGGAGCGGTGCCTGGATCGTCAGCCTATGGACCGCGCGGCCGGGGACCGCAGCCGTGACCGCATCGGCCGCATGTGGCGCCAGCGCCGGCATCGGTCGCCTGCCCTCCGCAACCGTTTCCTGCTTGGCGCGCTCGATCTCGTCCGCCGGCACGACGCCCGCCGCCACCAGACGGTCGAGCACGCGATCGCGCGCGGCCCGTGCTGCGGCGACGGAACGATCCGGCCGCCGCACTTCCGGCGATTGCGGCAGCGCGACCAGCAGCGCGGATTCCGCAAGCGTCAGCCGCCGCGGCTCCTTGCCGAAATAGGCCAGCGACGCGGCGCGAATGCCTTCAAGATTGCCGCCATAGGGCGCCAGGCTAAAGTAAAGCGCGAGGATCTGGTCCTTGCTCAGGCTGCGCTCGAGCTGGATCGCCCGCACCACCTGGCGCAGCTTGGCGATAAAGCTGCGCTCGCTGCGCGGCTCCAAGAGCCGCGCCACCTGCATGGTCAGCGTCGACGCGCCCGACACGATGCGGCCGTTGACGAGCAACTGCGATGCGGCGCGGGCCTGCGCCAAGGGATCGACGCCTCGATGGTTGAGGAATCGGCGGTCCTCGTAAGCGAACAGCATCGCCAGGAAGCGCGGATCGACATCCGCGCGCGTCGCCGGCAGCCGCCAGCGGCCCTCCGGCGTGGTGTAAGGGCGTAACAGCCGCCCGTCGCGGTCGACCACCAGCGTCGAGTAGGCAAGCCCCTCGCCGCGCGGCACCGGGCCGAGCGACATAACCCATAGCCAGCTCGCACCGGTCATCATGAGCAACATGATGAGCGCCACGGCGGCGCCGAGACGCAGAACGCGCCATACCTTCCACCGGTCATTCCGGGGCCGGCTGAAAGCCGGAGCCCGGAATCCATACGCCGCAGCCGTGGTTATGGACTCCGGGCTCGCGGGCTTTCGCCCGCGCCCCGGAGTGACGGAAAGATTGGTCGTACCCTCGCTCATCGCGCCGCCGTCACCTCAACGGTGCCGGTGGCGGTGCGTCCGAAGCGGTCGGGGCGGTACATGTCCTCCACGAACGCCTGCGGGTGCACATAGGTCCCCGGCGACACCGCTCGCACCACATAGGCCACGGTGAACACCGACGGATCGCCGCTCCGGCGGTTGAACGCGGCGCTGAACCGGTCGTCGCGAAACTCCGAGTTCACCGGCGTTGCGCCGTCCTGGATCCACGGCAGCGTGCCGGTATCGCCGGACGAAACCAGCCGCGGGTTGTCGATCTCGAACCCGGCCGGCAGGTAGTCTGCGACGATGACGCGGCCGAACTGCGGCTTCGGCTCGGTGATCCGCAGCACTACGGCGAAGCGCTCATTCTGCCGTGCCTTCGAGGGATCGGTAGGCTTGCCGTCGAGCGTGAAGTAGAGCCGCTCGATCTTGAAGCCGCGGTCGGCGGCGGGCTCCGCCACCAGCGGCGCGCCGTTGACCGTGACCACCGCCTGCAACGGCCCCTCGCCGGTATTGCCGATCCGCAGCGGCTGCTGCAGCTGGCTCGGGACGAAGCGCCGGTTGAGCGCGCCCTGACGCCGCTCGCCCGCCACATCGAGCGCCACGCTGGTGGCGTCCTTGGCGAGCGCCCGCGCCGCCAGCACCATCCACGCGTTCTCCTGCGTGGAGGTGTAGGGCGTGAGGTCGCGCGCGGCCTCGACGCGCTCGATCGCGCCGGTGATGGTGGCGCGCGAGCCGCCGCCTTCCGACGCGAGCGTGATCAGCGCTGCGCCATCCCGCAGGACCGAACCGTAGTCGACGCGGCCGTATTCGAGCGTGGGCTGCGGCGCCATCGAGCGCAGTGCCGCCGTGTAAACGCGCTCAGCGCGGACCTTGTCACCGAGCATGCCGAGCGCGGCGGCGAGCTGCGCCTTGGCGATCGTGGTGGCGAAATCGTCGAGCTTGGTGTCGACGAAGTAGCGCAGGTCGCCGATCGGCGCGTTACCGTTGCGCGCGAGCACGTAGAGCGCATAGGCGAGATTGCGCCCGCCGTTGCGGCCGGGGTCTTCGGCGTTGGCGACGAAATTGCGCAGCCGCTGCACCGCCAGCCGGAAAGCAACATCCGGCACCGCGAAGTTGCGCTCACGGGCGCGGGTCAGGAAGTCGGTGACGTAGGCATCGAGCCAGACGTCGTCGCCGCCCACTGACCACAGGCCGAAAGAGCCGTTCGACCCTTGCCGCGACAGCAAGCGCTCGATCGATTCCTGGATGCGCTTGTCGACGCCCTCGTCGAGCGCGAGATGCGAGGCGCTGGCGAGATCGTTGACATAGAGCAGCGGCAGCGCGCGGCTGGTGATCTGCTCGGTACAGCCGAACGGATAACGGTCGAGCGCGGCCAGCAGCGCCGCCGCGTCGAGCGCGGTCGACAGGCCGACCGACACCGACACACTGCCGGTTCCGGGCACCAGATCGGCGAACAGGTCGTTCGACAGCGTGACGCTCTCGCCGCGGGCGACGGTCTGCACCGTGCGGCGGGCGAGGATCTGCGTCGCCGGCCGCACAGCGAGCGCGTAGTTGCGCTCCAGCGCGAAGCCGCCCGGCCCGCTGACGCGGACCGTGACGTTGCCGACGCCCACAGCAGGCGCGGTCAGCGGCAGCGAAATGGCGCTGCGCTGCTTGGTACCGAGTTGCACCGTCTGCGGCGCGGCAGTCCCGGTGACGTTGACGCCGTCGCTCTCCACCTCGACCCGGTAATCGCCGGCCTGGCCTTCGACGTTGTCGACGTCGAGATGCATCGTGCCGCGGTCCCCATTGAGCAGGAAACGCGGCAAGGTCGCCGTCACCACCACCTGATCGCGGATGGTGACGTCGGACGTGGCGCGACCGACCTTGTCGCGCGACCACGCCACCGCCATCACGCGGGCGGTGCCGGCGAAGTCCGGGATATCGAACGCGATCTCGGCGGTACCGTCGGGTTTGACGGTGACCACGCCCGAATAGAGCGCCAGCGGCTTCTGCGCCGGCGGGCTACCTTGCAGCTCCGCCGCCGAGATGTCGCCGCCGCTCCTGATCTGGCCGCGCGTGCCCTGCATACCGTCGATCAACTGGCCGTAGAGATCGCGGAGCTCGGCCGCGAGGCGACGCTGGCCGAGGTAGTGCTCGTCCGGCGCCGGCGGCTTGTAGTTGGTGAGATTGAGGATGCCGACGTCGACGGCGGCAACCACGATGCGCGCCTCCTCGCCGGCAGTAAGACCGCCGATCTTCACCGGAATGCGCAAGGCGCTGCCGGGCCGCGTCAGTTTCGGCGTCTCCATGCCGACGGTGAGCGTGCGCGCCTGGCGGTTGACGCTGAACCACTGCACGCCGATGGCGCGGCCGGGCATGCGCTGCGCACTGGCGTCGAGCGGACGCCGCAAGGTGGCGACGACATAAGCGCCCGCCCCCCAGTCCTTGCCGACCGGAACCTGCAGCCGGGCGGTGCCCGGCTTCACGTCCTGGGTAACTGTCGTCAGCAGCCGCTCGCCGATCACGCTCAGCGTGACCTTGCCGGCGGTGCGCGCCGTCACCGCGACCGTCATGCTGTCGCCGGGCGCGTATTCCGGCTTGTCGAGAGCGACCTCGAGCATGTCGGGCGTGTCGGCGGTCGCTTCGGTGTACCAGCCGGCATCGAAGCCGATCGAGGTGACCGGGCCGTCGCGCTCGCCGGACGAGATCTCCAGCCGATAGCGGCCCCACTGCACCGGCAAAGCGATACGCCCCGGCGTACCGGCTGCCGTGTTGACCTGCCCGTCGGCAACGCGCCGCGTCGACTTCACCGGCTCGAAGTCCCAGGTGTTGTCGCGGCGGTACCACTGGTAGCGCGTCTCGACCCGGAGCAACTCGTAGCGCAATCCGTTGCGCGTCAGCGCCGCGCCGTCGGGCCCGACGACGACGACATCGAACGTCGCCTGCTCGCCCTCGCCGAGCGAACGCCCGGAGAACAGCGGACGCACACCGATCATCGGCCCGGACGCCGCGACCGGCAGCGTGAGCTTGCGCTCGACCGCGCGGCCACCCGCTTCAGCAAGGCGAACAGTCACGCGCGCCTCGAGCGGACGCGTCGCCTGCGGCACCTTCTCGAGGCTGACCGGGAACGATGCGCGGCCGCTGGTGTCGGTCGCTGGCAGGCCGTCGAGCGGGCTGCGAGTCGACTCGATCTCCTCATCGGAGAGCCCAAACCGATAGCCGGCAAAACCGGCACGCTCGGAAGCCGTTGCGACGATCACCTCACCTGCCACTTCAAGGCCGGCCGCCGGCGCGCCATAGAGGTAGCGGCCTTCGAGGGCCACCTGCACGGGCTCCGTACGCGACACGCTTTGCGCGGGCGAATTGAGCTCGAACTCCAGGCGATCCGGCACATAGTCCTCGACCATGAAGGTCGCCTCGCCCACCGCCGGACGCTTCGGATCGGCGAAGGCACGCACGCGCCAGGTGCCGGTCGGGGCCGATTGCACCAGCGGGACTTCGAGGCTGCGTCCGCCGGCTCCCTGGTCGGCGACGGTCACACGCCGGTACTCGACGCCATCGGGACGCTCGACCACCAGCGTCAGCGGAACGCCGGCAGCGGCCGTCCCCTGCGCATCCCGCAGCAAGGCGGTGACATGTACATTCTCGCCCGAGCGATAGACGCCGCGCTCGGTAAACACGAAGCCGTCGAGACCGGACGGCGCGTTACGGCCGGAGACGCCGCGGTCGCTCAGGTCGAACGCCGGCGAGCGCAGGCTCAGGAACGCGTAGTCGCCCTTGGCGTCGGTCGCCACCAGCATTGCCGGCGCGGCGCCAACCTCGCCGCGCGCCAGCGCGGCTTCGAACTGCACATAGCCGAGATTGTTGGTGCGCTTGGTCGAGAGCACCTCGTTGTTGCGGGAGAGCAGCCGCACTTCAACGCCGTTGCCGCCCTGCGTGGTCTCGAGCGAATGCACGAAGGTGTGGATGCCGTCGTTGCCGGAATAAGCCGTGAGGCCGAGATCCGAGACGATGAACCATTGGGTCGCCAGGTCGGCGTATTCTTCGCCGACGTCGTTGGTGGCCTTCGCCACGATGACGTAGACGCCGGCGCCCAGATTGGGGATCGCCTCGCTCACCGGGAACGCCGTGGTGACGTCCGCATTCTGGACCGGGTCGACCTTCATCTCGCCCTTCCAGACCTGCGAACCGCGATCCTCCCGCAGGCGGGTGAGCTCGTAGCGGTTGAGCGTGCGCTGGAAGTCGTGGCCGAGCACGGTCGAGACCAGGTTACGGTCGCCAATGCGGTAGACCTCGATCGCCACGGCCGGGGCGTTCACGCTCACCACCGGGATGCCGCGCTGGCCGACGCGCGGCAGCACATAGGCGCGGCCGCTGAAGCGCACGACCGGCTTGCGGTCGCGGACATAGATGTTGAACTCGGCCGGCTTGGCCAGCGTCTCGCGCACCGTCGACGGAATGCCCGCACGTAGCGTGACCGTGTAGCTCTCGCCGTGCTTGAGCCCTTCGACGCAGAGCTGGCGGGTATCAACCGTCAGCGCCGGGCGGTCCTGACCTGAAACCGCAACAAACGGCGACAGGTCGGTGCGGCGGCCCGGCAGGTCCTCCGAGAACTGGAAGCACGCGCGCGGTGACGAGGCGTCGGCGTCGACCGAGTAGTCGAGCAGCCGGAAGCCGTGGTCCTCGCGCATGCGCTCGTATTGCTGCCGGACATCGGCGACCTCGCGCAGGTCGAGCGAGAGCCGCATGGCGTCGAGCGCGGGGCGCCAGAGCTGGCGATCGGCGTAGCTCCGGGAAACGATCAGCAGGCTCGCGGCCTCCTCGGCCGGCGACTTGGTGCGCTGATAGGCGATGTAGGCGGCGGTCGCCGCGCGCTCGAGCAGCGTCGTGCGCTCACGGATGTTGCCGGGCCTGATCTGCAGCACTGTCTGGGCGATTCGCAGCCAGTTGGCGCTGTCCTCAGGGGCCACCACGGTGATGCGGCCGAGGATCTGCAGGCCGCTGCGGAAATCGTTGCGCTGGAACGCCGCGTCGGCATCGCGCCGCAGCGCCGCGGCGGGGGCGGTCACCGCGCCCGATTCGGTCTTGATCTGCGCCTCGAGCTTGATCGCCGCATCGGCGAGGTCGTCGCGCTGGAACGCCTTCTGGGCGACGGCGACGCCGGGCATTGCCGACAGGATGGCGGCAGACACAAGGGTGACGAGCGCGGCAAACAGGCCGGCGCGAACGGGCGAAAACATGGGTGATCCTCCATCCCCGCCGGCCACCACCGCGCGGGACACGCAAAAATGATCGTCCAATCGTGTCGAGGTCGTGACGGGAAACATTAACTCGTGCGCTGGCGACGGGGGGGCCCCTTTGTTACAAATCAGCCGCACGGCCCCGTAGCTCAGTTGGATAGAGCAGCAGATTTCTAATCCGCAGGTCGCAGGTTCAAATCCTGCCGGGGTCGCCAGCCCGATTGTCGTTCGCGCACGCACTGCGGTCGATATCGCGTTACGTGGACCGGCGGCCGCCACCCTCACCCATCAAAGTGTCGATCAAGCCGGGCGGCGCCCGTGAACGCGCGCCCACCGAACCCTGCCAAATCTCGGCTTTTCAGCCTTTGGTTACCATTGGTTGCAATACTGCATTTGCGCTTCTTTTTGATTGGGGTGGGACGATGAAAGATCGCGCCCGAAAGGTCGTCATTTGCGGCGGCGTTGTTATCGCGTCGGCGCTGGCTGTCGCCTTTGCCATTCACGACAGGACGGCCAGCGACCCGTATACAACGGGCACGGTCCAAATCGCGCGACAGGGAACGAGCTGTCAGCGTCTGGTGATCGACCACAGCACCGGTGCGATCACATCGAGCCAGCAGGTCCCCTGCGGAAATCCGCCTAAGATAGCTCCGGCATCCAACGAGGCCGCGCCGCCGCCGCGCTATTCGAGCGGGTCGCGCGTCGACGCAATTCGAGATTCATTCTTAAACCGTTGAGATTTCTTGATTGAGATTTGCCATGCCAGAAGGACCTTTTCGAGATCTAGGACCGGGTCGCCGAAAGAGCCCGCGACGCGCGTTTCACTTTTTTGCAAAAGTGATGGGACCTGATGCGACGCAATGGGATGGCTTCATCGTCGACATTTCCGAAACGGGTGCACAGCTTGAATTGTTCGACACCGCGGGCGTCCCCGACAAGTTTTCATTGTTGGTCGGCGGTCATGGCGCGGTCAGGCGCCTGTGCCATGTGGTTTGGCGTACGCACGACCGCCTGGGCGTGAAATTCCTGCGTGGGCCGGAGCGGCTTCCAACCGCTCCAACCGGTCGCGCGTAAGCAGCGACAGGCATCGCCGCTCAGAAACGGACGTTTGATGCAGCGCTAGAGCTATCGGCGCTGCAATCCACTTCGGCAGAGCGTGCTAAGCCGGCGCATGTTCTGGCGCAGGCAAGCTCTTACGTTGTCCCGGTCCGGAATCGCGTGGCTGCAAAGCCGGAAGGCATCTGATTGGCAGGCCGACCTTTCGGCTTGCGTCGCCTCGGCATGCGCCGTTCCGCTCAGCGTCAACAGACCGACAGTGAAGACAGGCCCCAGCAATCGCCGCATCGAAGCGCCCCCCTCTTTTTGTCCCCGCACTCGGACAAGGCGCGCTCCCTGGCGAGCTATTTATCCCGTGCGATGGCCGAACAATATCATCGGCACAAAGTGATTCCGATGCCGATCGGGCGGAACTCACCGGTGTATTACGCCGTTAATGTGTGATCGCTCCGCTGCATGGCTCACGTCGTGCTGAACGGTTTGAAGCAAACGCACGATCGGGAGATTTCGATGGACGGAGACGGCCGGCGCGGGCCGGATCGAATGAAGCGCCCTGATGCGCGTACGGTCGTCCCGGCCGCCATGCTCGTGATGGCGGCCCTCGCCATTGCAATCGTTGTCGGCTATCGGTCGTCCGTCGGACCGCAACCCGCGTCAGGCAACATCATGCTCATTCTCCGCGGCGTCGCGAACGCGGAAAATCCGGGCGGCCAACTCGATGACGACGCCGCGCGCGAATACGCGCGACGGATCGGCTATCGCGGCGAAGTGCTCGACGTCGCCGGTGACGCGGACGGCCCGCAGGCGAAAATCGCGCTCGATCGCATCCATCACGACGAGAAGGTCACAGCGATCTACGGCTTCTCCGGCGGTGGCTACAACACGCGGCGCATCTGGAGCCAGTTGAGCGCCGAGCAGCGCCAGCGCATCGGCAAGGTCGTCGTGATCGGATCACCTGGCGTGAACAAGTCGGATTTCCCCGGAAGTGCCGACGTGCTGATTAAGCAGGATCCGCCCGCCGGGCACACGGCGGGACCAAAAGCGCTGTTGAACTCCCTCGATCCCGGCTGATGGTTGCTAACGGGCGGTGGTGGACGTGGCTTGTGCTGCCGGGCTTCCACGGAAATTCGAATAACTGTAGATCATATAGCCGCTGGCGATCAGGATGATGATCGACACGACCACGATGCCCACGACCGTGGCTGAACTCGGCGGCGCAATCGCGCGGTCATCGTAATCGCGCATTTTCAATTTCCTATTTTGTCGCCGGAATCGGCGCAGGCGCCTTGCGCTGCGCGCCACCATAGCCGGTCGTGCTGTCGGGCACCGACTGTTCGACCGCCGGCGTTTTGACCGAAACGATGCGCGAACGATCGTTCGTTACCGCGTACCACGCGATGCCGACCGCAACGATGGCGAACGCCGCGAGCGCAAGCATCGAGCCGTTGATAATTTTCCGGTCATGCTCGAGGGGCGCGCCACGGACGGAATCGCGGTGATCATCCGGGGGATATGTCATGGTTATCTCCTGGGACGATGAATCCACACCGAGATAACGCTTCTGTACTGCGGGATGTTCCCTGCTCTCACGAACCGGGATTCGGCGGGTTTTAGCGTATGTTATGTCAACAGGCCGACCTGCTTTGAGAGCTTTCGAGGGGAAGTTGTCGCAGACCCGGCCGCTCACCGCGTCGATCGAAGCCCCACCGCGTGCCCCACCGCGGGCATCAGGATTTGGCCATTCGGATCGACCGTCACGACGCGGCCGCACGGTGCCATGTCCCGCACGTCATGCGCCCGCAATTCGATCTCCCGCCGGTGCACCCGGCGTTCGGCCTCCGCGAGATTCCTGTCGGCGGCGATGATGTTCTCACCGCCGCATCGGATGGCGAGGCTCCAACCGCCGCGCACCGTCGTCAGATAGGCGCCGCAACCGAGCGCCGCTCCGGACATGATCTTGCAGTTGCTGATCGCGAGATGGATCGCCCGGTTGATCCGCGGATCGGTGGCCGTGCCCCATGCGCCGTCCGGCGCGATCGTCAGTACCGTGAAGTCATGCGCCCACTCCTCGATCGCAGCGGACTGCGGCGAAGCGGATTGCGCGAATGCCGCGACCAAGGCGCCGAGCGTGAGCGCCAGCGCACAGGCCATACCGGGAATGATCCGTCGAAGCATGATGGGCTCCCTGCGGGCGCCGGCGCGATGATTCGTGCACGCCGCGTGCCAAGCGCATGCACCATGTCGAAGCCGGCCACGCCCGGACATCATCCATGCTCATCGGCGACGGCATCCAAACGTATGAGAAACCGGTGCTTTGAGCCCGCTTTGGCGCTTTGGCGGGCGCCGCAGCGCCCCCGGCACGAACGTCGAGCCGCTTCCGCGGCGCTGCCCGGGCGGGTTAAATTTCGGTCACGTCGGGGCTTATCGCCGACGGGCCACAATAAAGACGCACCCTTTCGACATCTGGAAAACTCTGTAGGATGGCAGCGGTTAAGTGGTCATGCTACGATCTCGAAAGCGTGGGGCGACATTTCGGGCGATGAAACCAAGTCCCGGCAGGGACGACCAACCCACCTGAACCCACTTGGGAGTTTGAAAATGAAACTTGCTACGATCTTGGCCGCCATGACGGCTGCGACCATCGGCACGGCCTCGGTCACGGCGCTGGCTCAGACCTCGAGCGCCCCGCCGCCGCCGAAGCCCGCGGCAGGCGCGCTGCCGAACCCGAATGCCAATGCCGTGCAGAAGAGCTTCCGCACGCAGAACCCGGACGAGCAGCAGCAGTCCAACGCGGCGACGACTCCGCGCGACGTGATTCCCGCGGGCAGCTCGCGTAACTAACTGCCGGCGACGGTCAGACGCTCAAAAGGAACGGAGCCTGCGCAAGCGCAGGCTCCGTTTTTCATTTCAGCAATCGACGAGTGCCGTCAGTCCGTCAGCGTGATGCCGTCCCGGATGCTGTTGGCGTCGATCTTGGTGAAGCCCACGACCTTCTCGCCCGCCGCGCACTGATAGTCGCCAGTGGTGGTGCGATTGAAGCCGTCGCTCGGGTGGACGCAGCCGTAGGCGTCCTTGCCGCTGTAGGTGATCGTGCCCGGGCCGTCCTCGGCATACCAGAAGAAGTCGTTGCGCGGGAACGTGCCGCGTACCGGCGCACATTCACTCGGCTTGAAGTTGATCCAGCCGACCGTGCGCCAGGCATTGCCGTCGACCTTGTAGAGCATGGCGACGGACAGCGCCGTCCGCGAACGGTTGCAGACCTTGAACGTGAAGGTGTCGCCGCCGGCATCCTGAGCCGGCGCCGCCGGACTACCGCCACCACCACCACCGGGGCTCGGCTTGAATTGGGCATGCGCCGCCGGCAACAGTCCTAGTCCCAACGCGCACACGGCAACCGCCAGCGCTGACTTCCAAGCTCTCATGGGCGACACTCCTTCAGATTCAGATTTTTCGCAGGCCCCGCGCGCGGGACAATGGTACGGTTTTGTAGTGGCGACAAGGGGTAATTGTCGACCTCGGCAGCCCCGCCGCACGGCCATTTCAGATATGTGACGCCCGAAATCCTAAACTGTGCGAGCGACGGAATCACCCCCGCGCATACGACCGTTCAGCGGCCGCCCGATCATCCGAGATTTTCTCCCCTGGCACCGACGCGTACCGGCTTGGCGGCCGCGCCAGACCGAGATGATCGCGTAGCGTATGACCCTCGTACTCGGTGCGGAACAGGCCGCGCCGGCGCAACTCCGGCAGCACCAGCTCGACGAAATCGTCGAGCCCGCCGGGCAGGAACGGCGGCATCAGATTGAAGCCGTCGCAGCCGCCGTCACGGAACCACTCTTCCATCTGATCGGCGATCTGCGAAGGCGAGCCCTTCACCACGGCTTTGCCGCGCGCCCCCGCGACGCGCAGCGCGACCTCCTTGATGGTCAGCTTCTCCTTGCGCGCCATATCCATCACGTACTCAAACGTGCTCTGGCTCATGTTCGACTGCGGCAGATCCTGCGGCATCGGATCATCCAACGAATAGCGCGAGAGATCGGCATAGCCCATCACCATCGAGAGGATTTCCCGCGCCACGATCGGATGGATGAGCGATTGCAGGTGCGCGTATTGCTCTTCCGCCTCCTCGGCGGTGCGGCCGACGATACAAGACAGGCCCGGCATCACCTTGACCTGATCAGGGTCGCGGCCGTGGCTCGCCACCCTGCCCTTGAGGTCGACATAGAATTTCCTGGCGTGATCGAGCGAGAGCGGCGCGCAGAAGATCACCTCTGCGAACTCCGCCGCGACCTTGATCATGTCGTCCGAGCCGCCGGCCTGCACGATCACCGGCCGTCCCTGCGGCGTGCGCGGGACGTTGAGCGGGCCGCGCACCGAGAAATTCTCGCTCTTGTGGTTGAGCGGATGCAGCTTCTCCGGGTGGAAGAACTGCCCGCTCTCCTTGTTGCGAACGAAGGCGTCGTCGTCCCACGAGTCCCAGAGGCCGGTGACGATCTGCGCGAACTCACGCGCGCGCTCATACCGTTCGCCGTGGGCGAAGTGCTTCTCGCGGCCGAAATTCTTGGCCTCGGCTTCCTGGCCGGAGGTGACGAGATTCCACCCTGCGCGGCCGCCGCTGATGTGATCGATGGAAGCGAACTTCCGCGCGACATGGAACGGCTCGTTGTAGCTCGTCGAGGCGGTCGCCACGAGACCGATATGGGTCGTCATCGGCGCGAGCGCGGAGAGCAGCGTGAGCGGCTCAAAATTCGCGATATACTGCGCCGACCGCGAAAGCGCCTCCATGTTGGCTTCGCGCACGCAGACATTGTCTGCAAAAAACACCATGTCGAATTTTGCGCGCTCGGCGGTACGCGTGATCTCGACATAGTGCTGGAAGTTGATGCCGGCATCCGCCTGCGCGCGCGGATGCCGCCACGACGCGACGTGGTGTCCCGTCGGATTGAAAAAGGCGCCGAGTCGCATCCGGCCGTCAGCGTTCATTCCCAAACCTTATCTCGCTGTTGCGACCGCCGCCGCGGTGAACTCACTCCGGCTTCAGACCGGCGTCCTGAATCACCTTGCGCCACTTCGGCTCGTCGGACCTGATCCGCGCCGTCAGCTCTTCCGGCGAACCCACGATCGGCGTGAAATACTCGCGGTCGAGCGTCTTGCGCAACTCGGGGTCGGCGAACATGCGCCGGACCTCGGCATTGAGCTTGGCGACGATCTCAGGGGGCATGCCGGGCGGTCCGAACAGAGCGAACCACGACACCCCCTCGTAGCCGGGCACGCCGCCCTCCGACACGGTCGGCATTTGCGGCAGCAACGGCATGCGCTCCGCGGCAGCAACGGCGATGAATTTCACCTTGCGCTCCTGCCATTGCGGCACCACCGTGCCGACGCTGACGAACATCATCTGGATGTGGCCGCCGATCACGTCGGTCAGTGCCGGCGTCGCGCCCTTGTAGTGGATCGCGGTAAATTTCGTCCCCGACATGGTCTGGAGCATTTCCATGTTCAGGTGGCCGGTCGACCCGGCGCCGAAGGTGCCATAGTTGAGCCAGCCCGGCTTTTTCCTGGCGAGTTCGAGCAGATCCTTGACGTTCTCGACCGGCAACGACGGGTGCGTGATCAAGCCGTGGTTGATGATCACCAGCCCGGCAATCGGCGTGAAACCCTTGAACGGATCGTACGGCAGCCGCTTGTACAGGCTCGGATTCACCGCGAACGTGACCTCCGGACTGACCATCAAGGTGTAGCCGTCCGGCGGCGCCTTGGTGACGTACTCGGCGGCAAGCTGGTTGTTGGCGCCCGGGCGATGTTCGACCACGAACTGTCCGCCCCAGGCTTCCGAGAACCGCTGCGCGAGGATGCGGCCGATCCGGTCGATGACGCCGCCCGGCGCCGCTGGAACCACCAACGTCACCGGCCGCGCGGGATAGGTCTGGGTCTGCTGCGCTTGCGCTGTGCCGAGAAGAACGCCCGGTACCGCGCACCCCGCGACCATCAATGTCCGAATCCACGACGTCATGTCGAAAACCTCCCTCAGCACTCCCGCTTTCCGCGAACTATAGCACCGGATGCGGCTTCTGCGACGTCCGGCGCAGCGCTAGGATGTCGCGACGGCCCAAGAAGTGGCCCGGGGAGGAAACAATGACAAGGACCAAGACGGGCGGACTCTATCTGCCGCGCCGCGCCTTTTTGGCCGGCGGCGTCGCCTCATTCGCGTTCATCGGCAATGCATCAGCCACGCCGCCGGCAACCATCGTGAGCGGCAAGACGATCGGGCGCGGCGAGATGCTGGTGGTGCACGAAGATGCATCCGGTCGGATCGTCGCCTTCGATTCGTCGAGCTATCTCGGGCCGCACAAGACCCATCCGAACGACGTGATCGTCGTCGGTTCCTACTGTGGCACGCGCATCCTCGCGCCGATGTTCATTCGCGGCGTCAAGGCGGTGATCGCGACCGATGCCGGCGTCGGCAAGGACAATGCCGGCATCAGCGGTCTGCTGCACGCCGAGACCATCGACGTGCCGGTTGCCACCATTGCGGCAATGTCGGCCGAGACCAGCAACGGCCGTGAGACGCTGCTCATCGGCACGATCAGCCACGCCAATGCGCAGGCACGCGCGCTCGGCGTCGAGATCGGGATGATCGCCTACGAAGCCGCCGCGCGGCTCGCCAAGGCGCCGACCGGCAAATCCATTCCGACGCCGCTCGGCAACGAGGAAACGCCGACCGTGGTCGACAAGGTCGGCAACGGCCGCGTCTGGGCGGCGCCCGGCACCACCGCGATCAAGGAGCAGATCCCGAACGACGTCATCTGCAGTGGCGCGAATTCTTCCCGTGTATCCTCCGATGGCGTGCTGCGCATGGGCGCGAAGGGCTCGATCGCCAACGACGCCGGCATCTCCCGCAACAACACCGCGGTCGAAGGGGTCGCGTTGCTGGAGGAAAAAGGCGTGCCGGCCGCCGCCGTCGGCACCATGTCGGCGCGGCTGGGCGAAGGCATGAGCACCTGGAACGACGGTGTCATCTCGGTCCTCAACGCACCGGCCGCCAAGCGTGGCGTCAAGGTCGGGATGACGGCCAAGGACGCGGCGCGGCTGATGCTCGGCTGAACCACCCGGCGCGCCGGTTCACGTCACCGTCCGCGATCCGGCATGGATCGCGGCGCCGTTCGGTCGTATGTCTAAAGCCTGACCGGCGCCGACCGTGTCCGAAGAATCCTTGAGGAAACGCACGATGGCTAAGAAGGCCAAAGCGACTGGCAAGACTGCCGAGAAGGCCAACGGCAAGGCGGCCACCAAGCCGCGCTTCCGGTCGCAACTGTGGTTCGACAATCCCGACGATCCCGGCGCGACCGCGCTCTATTTCGAGCGCTACCTCAACTACGGGCTGACCCGCGGCGAGATCATGGGCGGCAAGCCGATCATCGGTATCGCGCAGACCGGGTCCGACCTGTCCCCGTGCAACCGCCATCATCTCGAACTCGCCAAGCGCGTCCGCGATGGCATCCGCGCCGCCGGCGGCATCGCCTTCGAATTCCCGATGCATCCGATCCAGGAGACCGGTAAGCGGCCGACCGCCGCGCTCGACCGGAATCTCGCCTATCTCGGGCTGGTCGAAGTGCTGCACGGCTACCCGATCGACGGGGTGGTGCTCACCACCGGCTGCGACAAGACCACGCCCGCGGCGATCATGGCGGCGGCGACCGTCAACATTCCGGCGATCGTGCTCTCGGGCGGGCCCATGCTCAACGGCTGGTGGAAGGGCAAGCGCGCCGGCTCCGGCACCATCAAATGGGCGATGGGCAAGCGGCTAGCGGCCGGCGAGATCGGCTACGACGAATTCGTCGATTCGATCGCGGCGGCGGCGCCGTCGATCGGCCATTGCAATTCGATGGGCACGGCGTCGACCATGAACGCGCTGGCCGAAGCGCTCGGTCTGTCATTGCCGGGCTGCGCCTCGATCCCGGCGCCGTACAAGGAGCGTGCGCAGATCGCCTATGAGACCGGCGTGCGTGCGGTCGAGATCGTGCTTGCCGACGTGAAGCCGCTCGACCTCCTCACCCGCAAGGCATTCGAGAACGCGATCGTCACCTGCTCGGCGATCGGCGGTTCGACCAACGCGCCGATCCATCTCAACGCGATTGCGCGCCATGCCGGGGTCAGGCTCTCGATCGAGGATTGGGAAACTGTCGGCTACGATGTGCCGCTGCTGGTCAACATGCAGCCGGCGGGCACGTATCTCGGCGAAGACTACCATCGCGCTGGCGGGCTGCCCGCCGTGCTCAACGAGTTGCGCAAGGCCAAGCGGCTGCATGCAGACGCGATGACCGTCAATGGCAAGACCATCGGCGAGAATGTGCGGCGCGCCGAAATCGAGGACACCGACGTCATCCGCGCCTACGGCGAGCCGCTGATGCAGCGTGCCGGCTTCAAGGTGCTCAAGGGCAACCTGTTCGATGCCGCGATCATGAAGACCAGCGTGATCTCCGACGCATTCCGAAAGCGCTACCTCTCCGACCCCAAGGACCAGGACGCGTTCGAAGGCCGCGCCGTGGTGTTCGACGGCCCGGAGGACTATCACCGCCGCATCGAAGATCCGGTGCTCAAGATCGACGACAACACGATCCTGTTCATGCGCGGCGTCGGCGCCATCGGCTATCCGGGCTCGGCCGAGGTCGTGAACATGCGGCCACCGGCGGCGCTGATCAAAAAGGGCATCGACTCCCTGCCCTGCATCGGCGACGGCCGCCAGTCCGGCACCTCCGGATCGCCCTCGATCCTCAATGCGTCGCCCGAGGCCGCCGCCAACGGCGGTCTCGCGCTGCTCAAGACCGGCGACCGCGTGCGCATCGATCTGCGCAAAGGCACCGCCGACATCCTGATCTCGAAGGCGGAACTGGCGAAACGCCGTACCGAGCTGGAGAAGAGCGGCGGCTATCCCTATCCGGAAAGCCAGACGCCCTGGCAGGAGATCCAACGCGGCATCGTCGACCAGCTCGCCGAAGGCATGGTGCTGAAGCCCGCGGTGAAGTACCAGCGCGTGGCGCAGACCCGGCAGCCGCGCCACAGCCACTGACGGATTGAACCGGCATGCCGACCATCGCCGACAAGCGCAAGACGTTCCGCAAACTGCATGAGAGCGGTTGCTTCGTGATCCCCAATCCGTGGGACGTCGGCAGCGCCCGCTATCTACAGCATCTCGGCTTCAAGGCGATCGCCTCGACCAGCGCCGGCTTTGCGTTCGCGCAGGGCTACCCCGACGGCGCCGTATCCCGTGACGTGATGCTCGCGCATCTCCACGAACTTGCGCATGCCTCCGACCTGCCGCTCAACGCGGATTTCGAGGCCGGCTATGCCGACGATCTCGCCGGTGTCGCCGAGAGCGTGCGGCTCGCCATCGAAGCCGGCGTGTCCGGCCTGTCGATCGAGGACGGCGTCGATCGCAAGCTCTATTCCATCGACGACGCGATCGCGCGCGTTAAGGCCGCGCGCGCAGCTATCGATAAAGCAGGCGGCGAGGTGCTGTTGGTCGGCCGCTGCGAGGGCATCCTCTGGGGCCGATCGAACCTCGACGAAACAATCGCACGGCTCAAGGCCTATGCGGACGCCGGCGCCGACTGCCTTTATGCCCCCGGGATCAAGAGCCGCGAACAGATCGCGGCGGTGGTGAACGCGATCGCGCCCAAGCCAGTCAATTTGCTGATGTCGTCGGGCGCGCAGCCGTTGACCGTGGCGGATCTCGCCGCGCTCGGCGTGCGCCGCATCAGCGTCGGCGGTGCGCTGGCGCGCGTCGCCTGGGGCGGCGTGATGCGCGTGGCGAAGCAGATCGCGGACGAAGGCCGGTTCGACGGGCTCAATGACAGCGCGACGGGCGCCGAGCTCAATGCGCTGTTCCGCGACGACCTGAAGAAACGCAACGCATGACCGAATTGCCCATTGGCCCGCTGGTCGACAGCACGCCCGCGCAGCGGCCCGGTCCGGTCGTGCTCGAAGGCCGGCACGGACGGCTTGAAAAGCTCGCGGCGCACCACGCCACCGCGCTGTGGGATGCCGTGCGCGGCCACGACCCGATCTGGACCTACATGTCGAGCTACGGGCCGTTCGCGGACGGCCACACCTTCGTGGCTTGGGTGGCGAGCCGCGTGCCGCTCGACGACCCCTACTCCTACGCGATCGTTGAGCCCTCCGGCGCGGCCGTCGGCATCGCAACGCTGATGGAAATCCGTCCCGCGGCGCGCTCGGTCGAGGTTGGGCACATCGTCTATTCGCCGGCGCTGCAGCGCACGCCGCTCGGCACCGAAGTGCAATATTTACTCGCCCGCTACGCGTTCGAGACGCTGGGCAACCGCCGCTACGAATGGAAATGCAATTCACTCAACGCGCCGTCGCGACGCGCGGCGCTGCGTTACGGTTTCGTGTTCGAAGGCGTCTTGCGCCAGCACAATATTGCCAAGGGCCGCAGCCGCGACACCGCCTACTTCTCGATGCTCGACAGCGAGTGGCCGGCACGCAAGGCCGCGTTCGAGCGCTGGCTCGCACCCGACAATTTCGACGCGCAGGGCCGTCAGAAGATCAGCCTGGCAGCCCTGAACGACTGTGCCGCGCGATAGATGAACCGGGCAGACCCATCAGACGCCTCCAAGGGCGCGTCGATTGCCATCATCGCGCTGCTCGCCGCCGGCTTCGCGCTGACGATAGCCGCATTCTATCCCGGCTACATGACCGTCGACGCCGAATGGGTCTACAAGGCCATCAAGGGCGGGTTCGGCGACTGGCAATCACCGGTGATGTCGATCCTTTGGGGCTGGGTCGACCCGATCGCGCCCGGCTCAATGAGCATGTTTCTCTTGATGGCCCTGCTCTACTGGGGCGGGTTCGGTCTCGTCGCATTCACGGTCGCGCGGAGCCGTGCATGGCTCGGCATTGTTGCTGTGCTGCTCGCATTCACGCCACCGGCGTTCTTTTTCTCCGGACTGATCTGGCGCGATATTCTGTTCGCCGATGTCTGGCTGTTCGCCGCGGCGCTCATCTACGCGACCACCACCCGCCCAGCCGCGGCGCGATGGCCGGCGCAAACCGTTGCGATGGTCCTCGTCGCTGTCGGCGTTCTGCTGCGGCCGAATGCCATCGTCGCGGCGCCCCTGCTCTCTGCCTACGTCGCGTGGCCGACTGCGTTCCACTGGAAACGCGTCGCGGTCGTGCTGATCCCCGGGATCGTCGCCGGCTATGCTTTGATCCACGTGACCTACTACACGATCCTGAATGCCGAGCGGCTCTATCCGCTCCATTCGGTGTTCGTCTTCGATCTCGGCGGCATCTCCTACTATTCGGGCGAGAACCGGTTTCCGGTCGCGTTCACTCCCGAGCAGACCGCCATGCTCCTGAGTGACAAGTGCTACAAGCCGGATCGCTGGGACTATTACTGGCACATCGCGCCGTGCGACTTCGTGATGCGCCGGCTCGAGCGTAAAGACGACAAGGTCTTCGGCACGCCGCGCCTGGTTGAGGCCTGGCGCAACGCCGTGCTGTCAGATCCCATCGCCTATCTGAAGCACCGCGCCACATTCATGCGGACGTTTCTCAGCCGCGACGTTCTGCTGATCCCGGTGCTCGACCTCAACGAGCCGTCGCGGCAGGTGCACGCCCGCAATCCGCTGTTCATGGCGATGATCGCCGTGCAGAACGCGCTGCAACCGACTTGGCTGCTCAGCCTCGGATTCTGGCTGGCGATCGCGATCGCTATATGCGCAGCGGCCTGGCCGATACGCGCCACGCCTTCGGGGGCGTTCGCGTTCGGCGCGACCGGCTCGTCCGTTGTCTACGTGCTGTCGTTCTTCCCGTTCGGGGTCGCCGCCGACTTCCGCTACGGCTACTGGTGCGTGCTGGCGAGCCTGGTTGGGGCCATGGCCGTGATCGCCGGTCGCCGCGCCGCCACTAGCGTGGGGACGCCGGCCCCGGCATGAGCTTCTGGTTCTCCAGAAGCCGCGTGAAGATCGGTCCGGAGGCCGCCACCATGCGGGCGAGCAATTCTGCGCCGTGCTCGGCGGTAGCGCTTCCCGGATCGCCGATGATGCCGTCACGGCCGAGGCGTACGTCGTCGCTGCGCCAGCCCCAGGTGGTGCCGCGCTCGAAGATCAGCGCCTGAACCGCTTTCGGGTCAGGCGGTCCGCCTGATGCAATCCGATCGCGCCGCACCTTGTCGGGCGCGAGCGCCAGCATCACCGACGTCTCGCCCCTGCCGCCGTGGACGTCGACACTGGACGTGTCGGCGCCGGCAAGATCGAAGGGATGCAGCACCACCGCATTCAATCCAAAATCGCCGCGCAGCTCGTGCAGCAGGTTCTCGAGGATGCCGCGGTTGCCACCGTGACCGTTGACGATCGCGAGATTGCGCGCCGGCAGCGACCGCGCGACCGTGGCCGCGAAATCGCGCAGATAGGCGGTAAAGCCGTGGATCGACAGGCTGAGCGTGCCCGCCGCCCAGTCGTGCTCGCGTGAGAGGCCGACCGACAGCGTCGGAAGCTGCCAGAGATCGAACGCCTCGCCCCAGCGCTCCAGCAGCTCGCGCGTCAACCCTTCGGCAACGATGACATCGGTATTGAGCGGCAGGTGTGCGCCATGCTGTTCGATGGCGCCGAGCGGCAGGCACAGGATCGACGTCTCCTTGATCGCGCGCGCCGCGTCGTGAAACGTCAGCTCGCCCAGCACGCGGCTCGTCGGGGCGCTGGCCATCAACTACCGGAGATCATGCGCATAAGGAGTCGGTCCTTGCGCACGAAGTGGTGGTGGAGTGCGGCACCGATATGCATCGCTACGACAATCGCGAGCAGAATACCGATATTTCGGTGCACGAGCGACAATGCATCCGACAGCGGGCGATCCGACGGCCAGAGCGCCGGTAAATTAAACAGACCGAAGAACGGCACCGGCGCCGGATACGCCGAGGTCATAATGTAGCCCACGATCGGCTGTACCAGGATCAGCACGTACAGAGCCGAGTGGGTAGCATGAGCAGCAAATCGTTGGATCGCCGGAATGTCACTCGGCAACGGCGGCGCCGGATGGGTCAACCGATAGAGCATACGGATAACGACCAGCGGGATCAGCGTCGCGCCTATCGACTTGTGCAGGTTATAGAGGAATTGCTGCGCGGGCCCGCCCCACTCATAAGCGATGACGAAACCAAGCGGGATCATCAGCAGCACTAGCGCGGCAATGAGCCAGTGCAAAAAGCGCGCGATCGGCGTGTAGCCCGGCACAGCCGCCGTCGTGTCGCTCATCGAAGCCCCCTCCCAGTGCCGCCTTCAAATCATTCGGCCGGGCTGGTGCTCACCGGCTCAATGGTCAAATTATCGAGCTTGTGCCCGGCCCGCATCGCCTTGGCGGTGAGATACCGCCTGTTATCGGCGTTGACCGGCCCGTGCAACGGAATCCGTCCGCACACCTCGATTCCCGCCTTGGTCAGCCAATCGAGCTTGGCGGGATTGTTGGTCAACAGCTTCACGCGCGTGCATCCGAGAATCTGCAGCATCCTCACGGCGATGCCATAGTCGCGCTCGTCGTCGTCGAAGCCGAGCATCGTGTTGGCGTCGAGCGTATCGAGCCCTTCATCCTGCAGCGCATAGGCGCGCATCTTGTTGGTGAGTCCGAGGCCGCGGCCTTCCTGCTCCAGATAGAGGATGATACCTCCGCCCAAATCTTCCAGACGCCCCAACGCGATGCGCAACTGATCGCCGCAATCGCAACGGCGGGAGCCGAACACGTCGCCGGTCAGGCAGGCCGAGTGCAGGCGCAGCGGCACGGGGGCGGCCTTGTCCGCATCGCCGACGATCACCGCCGTCGAACTGCCGCCGATCGCATCGCGGAAGATCACGAAGCGCGCCGATAGCGCTCCGTTGAGCGGCACATCCGCCTCGGCCGCGACTGCGAGCGAATCAATCGCCACGCGGCGGAATTTGAAAATCGCGTCCGCGCCGGCGCGCATCAGCGTGCCGGTGTTCGCGGCATTGCTGGTCACATCCGCCACCAGCAATGCTGGCAGGCGCTGCGCGAGCTTGGCCAGCTCGATGGCTGCCGGTGCGTTGGCGCCCGCGTTAACGATATCGGACGGAGGCCTCACGAAAGCGTCAGCGACCAGGGAAAACAACGCTGCGGCGTTGGCACCCTCGGGCAGCGCAATACCAACCGGGTTTGTCGCATCGAGGCCGAGCGCTCGCGCCCGGCTTGCTGTGATGACGACGTGCAACTGCGCCGGGACGCAAAGCTGGCGGAAGCCGGCTAGGCGTGCATCCGTTATTCCGTCGATCGGCAAGGCGGCAATCGATCCCAAAGAGGAATCGATGACGACCGGACGCCCGGAGCGAAACTCTGCTAGAGCACGCTCAACGGCGATATGAGCCGCCGGCCCGAACGGCGCGGCGGACGCAACACTCGTACTCTCGATCACTGACGGTCTCCAGCCCCTGCTGTGTCCGCTATTATCCGCAATAGTGGCCGCCAAAACAGGCGTTTTCACGGTATCCCTCTCCAAATATCATGACACGATGGCGACCGATCCGAAAGAACCCCCGAGAGAGGTAACCGACAGCACGGCCAGGAGTGATAACCCTGATACGTGGGCTGATGTTCCAAGGATGCTTCGGGAATCGGGTTTTTTACTTCACTCCCCCTGGCGGGACATTTTTGGGCCATTGCGCCGGGGACTGGTTGACGACCTTATGGTGGTCGCCCAGTGCGGCCAGTCAATCGACGCCCGCATCGCCACCGCCAGTGGACACTCGCACTACATCAACGGGCCCGAAGGGCTTGCGCATCTGCATCGCCTGCGCGCGTTGGTCGACGCCGTCGTTGTCGGCGTCGGCACCGTGCTGGCCGACGATCCGCAACTGACCGTCCGCCTTGTCGCCGGGCCAAACCCCGCTCGCGTCGTGATCGATCCGAGCGGCCGGCTGACCCGGACCGCGCGCCTGCTGGCGGACGACGGGGTCCGCAGGCTGGTGATCACACGGTCCGACACGACGCTCGATCTTGCCGCCGGTATCGACGTGGTCAAGATCACAGCAACGGACGGGCAGCTCGCGCCGGCTGACGTCCTCGCCATCCTCGCGGAGCGCGGCTACCGCCGCATCCTCATCGAAGGCGGATCGAACACCATCTCGCGATTCCTTGCCGCCGGATGCCTCGACCGGCTGCACGTGATGATCGCGCCGATGATCATCGGTGCCGGCCCGTCGAGCGTGAGCCTTGCACCGATCAACCGGGTCGACGAGGCGATCAGGGCGCCGATGCGCGCCCACATCCTCGGCGACGAGGTGCTGCTCGATTGCGACCTCTCCGCTCAGCGGATCGGCGTCGGCATCGCGAAGAAATCGAGATGACCGACGCGCATGCTGGAAGCGCCGGCGGCGACGAGTTCGAGCCGTCGCGCCAACCAGTCCGCAATGCGATCGGCGGATAGACTGCCGAGTTCGCCTGCCGCATCCGCAAAGCCGCGCAGCACCTCGCGCTGAATCGCCTGATCGGCGGCGTCGAATGCCCAGTCGGACGTTCCTTCGACGAACGAGTAGCCAACCCGCTTCGCAATAGCCGCCGCATTTCGCGCGGCATCCGGGCCGAGCGCCGGGCCAAATCCTTTATCGCCGCGCTGGTGCCGGTTGACCGCCGCGACGATGTCCATGTCGAAACGTCCCACCGGATCGAACGACACGCGCCCGTCGTAGCTGAGCGCCGCATAGAGCGGGAGCCGTCGCGCCGCGGCTTCGATCAGAAGCCGTTCCAGCCAATCCTCCGACACCAGATCGAGCAGCGCCGACGTCGTGATCAGGTCGACGGGCCCGTCGAGCGCGAGTTCGAGATCGCGCACGAGGTCGATGGCACGCGCCGCGACCGTGACGTCCGGTGGCCGTCCCAAAGCCGCCGCACTGCCGAGCAGTCCGAGGTCATTGTCGACCAGCCGCCAGGTCTGCCGCTTCGGCAACCGCTGGCCGATGGCGCGGAGCGTCGAACCGGTGCCGCACGCAAGATCGACGACCGAGATCGACGCCTGCCCCTCGAACGCCGCCAACATGGCCTCGAGCACGGCCTTGTTTCGCGCCGCGAGGTCATAAGGCTCACGCAAGGTGAGCCATTCCGACGAGAAGCCGCTCATGCGACGTTCTCCAGTACTTGCTCCAGCGCTTGCGAGAATAGCCGCCCGGCATCGTCCCACGTCGGCAGGGCTGCGGCCGCCGCACGGGCGCCGGCGGTGAGGCGCGCGCGTTCAGCGGGGTGTCCGATCAGCCGCATCAACGCCAGTGTGAGTTCACTGACGCTGTCTGGCGCAACCAACATGCCGGCGCCGGGAGGCACCGCCTCCGGGATCGCGCCCGCAGTCGTCCCGACCACGGGCAGCCCGCGCGCGATCGCTTCGGTATAGGCCATGCCATAGCCCTCGTACCGGGACGGCAGCACAAACAGGTCGGCGCTTGCATAAAGTTCTTCCAGCCGCTGTTCCGAAACCACCCCGGCCAGTTCGACCCGTTCAGTAAGACGCAGCGACGCGATCTGCGCCTCCAGCGCCCGGGTGGTCTCGGGGCTGCGGCTGGGATCGGCAGCAATGACCAGCCGCCACGGCAGGTCCGGAATCTGACCGAGCGCGGCAATCAACAGATCGTACCCCTTACGCGGCACGATCGAACCGACCGCCAGCACGTTGACGACATTGCTGGGGCGGCGCTCGGCAATCGCAACACGGTCGTTGCCCGGCAGCACCACGCTGATCTTCTCCTCCGCCACCGCAAAATTGTTTGCCAACAGCCGCGCCGTCGTCTTGCTCGTGGTAATGACGCCATGGACGAATGACAATACGAGCCGTTCGCTCGCCTTGAATTTCGCCGCCTCTCGCTCTGACAGGCCGGTCTCGAGCGCAAGCGGATGATGAACCAGCGCCACCAACCTGTGCGACCGGTGCAGCGCCTGGGCGCTGTCAGTCATCACCCCGAAGGCGAGGCCGTCGATGACGATCAACCGCCCGGCCGGCAAGGCGGCAAGCTGCAAGTGCGCGGTCGCACGCTCGGCAACCGAGGCGCGCGGAAAGCTGGCGCCGATATCGAGGACGTCGACCTGCCATCCCGATTTCGGCAGCTCCGCGACGATCCGCCTGTCATAGACATAACCGCCTGTCGGGGTCGACAGGTCACCCGGGACCGCGAACACCACCTGCTTCATCGCAGCGGGGCCTCGAACCAGGCCCGTGCGCTCGGCGATTCCGCCACCGTCACCCGGATCGACGACAGTTCGCCGCCAGGACGGCCGAGACCGCCGGAGCGGGCCGCATCCGCCAGCAGGTCGTAGACGTATCTGGTGAGGAATTCGGTGGTCGTGTTCACGCCCTTGAACTGGGGCAGGTCGTCGAGATTGCGGAAGTTGAGCGGTTTGAGGGCTGCCTTCAGAACGTCATGGGCACGCCCGATATCGACGACGATGCCGTTCTCATCGAGCCGCTCGGAGAAGAACGCGGCGCGCACCACGAAGGTCGCGCCGTGCAATTCCTGCGCGGGACCGAACACGGCGCCACGGAACGAATGGGCAATCATGATCTGGTCCGAGACCTCAACCGCGTACAAGGAACACCTCCATTCGCCTTCTTCAGGGATAGCGGATCAACGGGCAACGCGCATCCGCATCAACCGCCAGCAATGCTGGCAGGCGCTCCGGCAGGTCCGTGAACGCCACGGCCGGCGCGAGCAGTGCATCGAGCGCAGGATCGTCGAGCAGTTCGAGCGCCGCCGACAATCGTTGATGATACGTCCAGCGCGGCCGGTGGGATGCAGCCACCTTGCCGACCTGGCTCGAAATCAATCGCAGGCGCCGGCTATGGAAAGCTTGGCCGAGCGGCACCGCAACGTCGCCACTGCCGTACCAGCTCAATTCGATGACGGTGGCCTCGTCTCCGGCGAGGCGGAGCGCGGTCGCGAGCCCGGCCGCGCTGGCGCTGGCGTGGAACACCACGTCGCAATTCTCCGGCGCAGCGTCGGGCGTCACAAAGCCGGCGCCGAATGCGCGTGCAAGATCGCTCCGGCCGGCGGAGACATCGACCACGGTCACGCGTGTGCCAGGCATCCGGGCACACAACCGCGCGACCATCAGACCGACGACACCCCCGCCAACGACGGCGATGCGATCGGCCGGTCCGGGCGCGCCGTCCCAGACCGCGTTGAGCGCGGTCTCCATATTGGCGGCGAGCACCGCGCGCTGTGGCGGAACGTTCTCCGGCACCACCACGGCGGCCTGCTCCGGCACGACGAACTCGCTTTGGTGCGGATGCAGCACGAATACGTTGCGGCCACGCAGCGGCCCGTCCGCGACCGTGCCGACGATCGAATAGCCGTACTTCACCGGGTGCGGAAACGTACCGGCCATGAACGGCGCGCGCATGCGCTCGAACTCGCTTTCCGGCACGCGCCCCTCGAACACCAGCCGTTCGGTGCCGCGGCTGACGGCGCCGAAGCGCGCGCGCACGAGCAGCTCGCCGGCGGACGGCGCGGCCACCGCCTCGTCACGCAGTTCGGCTCGCTTGTTCGCGACGTACCAGAGAGCCTTCGACGCCATTACCTATGCTCGAACGTCATGAACTTCGGGTTCGGGATACCAGGAAATTGAGCTATAGCCATATCCGCTGGAAATGAAAGTCATGCTCGAACGCTCTGCCAATATCGTGACCGACGCGCCGCCGACCGGCCGCCGTATCCTGTTCTTTACGCTGGTCGGACTGTCCCTGGCGGGCATGATCTGGCTCCAGGTCTACGCGCTGTCGGCGGGCGGTTTCAGCCCCGGCGACCTGCTGCTTGTGATGCTGTTTGCGGTCACGCTGCCGTGGCTGGTGATCGGCTTCTGGAACGCCACTATCGGCCTGATGATCATGCTGTTCGCGCGCGACCCGGTTACCGCCGTGACGCCGTCGGCCGGGCGGGTGTCGGGGCACGAGCCGATCGTGTCGTCGACTGCGATCCTAGTCTGCATCCGCAGCGAGCCGCCGGAACGCGTTATCCGGCACATCGCCCCGATGATCGACGGCCTGGTCAAGCAGGGCGTCGGGCAGCAGTTTCATGTCTATATCCTCAGCGACACCAGCGACCTCGCACACGCCGCGATCGAGGCCCGGCACTTCGCCGAGCTCGCCAACGCCTGGCGTGGCCACATCGCGCTCACATACCGGCGGCGTGAAGTGAACACCGGCTTCAAGGCTGGCAACGTCCGCGACTTCTGCGATCGCTGGGGCGACCAGCACGAACAGGCGCTTGTGCTGGACGCCGACAGCCTGATGACCGCGGACGCCGTACTGCGCCTCGTACGCATCATGCAGGCCAATCCGCAGCTCGGCATCCTGCAAAGCCTGGTTATCGGCATGCCATCGACTAGTGCATTCGCACGCACGTTCCAGTTCGGCATGCGGCTCGGCATGCGCTCCTACACCATCGGCAGCGCCTGGTGGCAGGCCGACTGCGGCCCCTACTGGGGTCACAACGCAGTCATCCGCATCGCGCCGTTCATGGCCCATTGTCATCTTCCGGTGCTCGGCAAGGGCGCCCTCATTCCGGGGCATGTTCTCAGTCACGATCAGGTCGAAGCGGTGCTGATGCGGCGCGCCGGCTACGAGGTGCGCGTGCTGCCGGAAGAAGGCACCAGCTTCGAGCAGAACCCGCCGACGCTGCTCGAATTCATCCACCGCGATTTTCGCTGGTGCCAGGGCAACATGCAGTACGGCCACTTTTTGACGATGCCGGGGCTGAAGTGGGTCAGCCGCTACCAGCTCGCCTTCGCACTGCTGATGTTCCTCGGCTCGCCCGGATGGATCGGACTGCTGGTGTTCGGCTCCATCGCGGTCGCGTTTACCGGCGCGGGCCATGACTTCATCCGGCCCGGCGCCGGACTCCTTCTATTCGGTCTCGTGCTCCTGATGTGGTTCGCGCCGAAAATCGCGACCGTCATCGACGTGCTGCTGCGGCCGACGCTGCGGCGCAGCTTCGGCGGCGGCATCCGTTTCGTCGCGGGCGTGGTCACGGAGGTGACCTTCTTCCTGCTGCTCGCGCCGATCATGTGGTTCGCGCACACCGTGTTCCTTGTTCGCCTGCTGTTGGGCCGCTCGATCGGCTGGGGCGCGCAGGCGCGCGACGACCACCGCGTGCCGTGGTCGCTGGCCGCGCGACAGCTCTGGCCGCACACCCTGCTCGGCGCGTCCACGGTCGGCCTGTTGGCATTCACCGTGCCTGGAGCAATCCCCTACGCGCTGTTCGTCGCCGGCGGCCCGCTACTGTCGATCCCGCTCGCCGTCGTCACCGCGTCACCCGCACTCGGGCGTGCCATGGTCCGGCTGGGCCTTGCCCGGCTGCCGGAGGAAACGGCGCCGCCGCGGGAAATGGCCGCGCTCGCCCTGCCCGCGGTCGAGCTCGCAACCGGACAACGCGCGTGACGCTCTCCGAACAGTGGCGGACGCTGCGCGGCGTCGCCCGCTCGCTGCGCATCTATTACGGCAACCGCGCACGGCGCGGCGACATGGACCGTCTCTACCGCCGGTTCGTGCAGCCGGGCGATCTCGTGTTCGACGTCGGCGCCCATGTCGGCGACCGCATTGCATCGTTCCGGCGGCTGGGCGCGCGTGTCGTCGCGGTCGAGCCGCAGCCGGCGCTGGCACGCACGCTGAAGCTGCTTTACGGCCGCGACCGCGCCGTCACCATCGAACCGGTGGCGGTCGGACGCAGCGCCGGATCGATCGACCTCAAGATCAATCTCGACAACCCGACGGTGTCGAGCGCCTCCGATGCCTTCATCAAGGCGGCCGACGGCGCACCGGGCTGGGAGGGCCAGCAGTGGAGCAAGACCGTGCGTGTGCCGGTGACCACGCTCGACGAGCTGATCAATCGGCATGGATCGCCATCCTTCATCAAGCTCGATGTCGAAGGATTCGAGGTCGAAGCCATGGCCGGCCTGACCCGGCCGGTCCCCGCCCTGTCGTTTGAATTCACCACCATCCAGCGCGACTTGGCGACGGCCGGCGTCGAATGCTGCGCGTCGCTCGGGTTTGCGCGCTTCAACGCCGCGCTCGGCGAGAGCCAATCCCTGGTGCATACCGAATGGCAGACCGCGCCGGGCATTCAGGACTGGCTCAAGGCGCTGCCGATGGCGGCGAATTCGGGCGACATCTACGCCCTCCGCGACGGGTCGGCCGGCATTTGACGAGCGCACCACGCTCCGTCGTCATTCCGGAAGCTGCGAGAGCGGCTGTCCGAATGACCGGAGATGATTGTTCGTCAGCCGCTCAGTGAGTCCACGACCCGCGGCGCTTGAACGCGAAATTGTCGGAATAGGAGATCGGCCGACGTGCCGGCGGCGCCTTGGCCTCGGACACCTGATAGGGAATGCCGTGGCGCTCGGCATAGGCGACCGCTTCCTCGGCGGTCGCAAAGCGCAGCTTGACCTGCTGGCGCATGTCGCCGGATGAGGTCCAGCCCATCAGCGGCTCGATCTCCCGCGGCTGCTCCGGCTCGTAGTCGAGGACCCATTCCCGGGTCTTGGCCGTGCCCGACTGCATCGCCGTCTTCGCGGGCTTGTAGATCCGTGCCGCCATGATTTCTGCCTGCTACTCCGCGGTGCGGCCTGGTCGGGGCAGCAGGATTCGAACCTGCGACCTTCTGGTCCCAAACCAGACGCGCTACCAGACTGCGCTATACCCCGGGGCACCGCGCGCGCTCTCGATACACTTTTCGGATTTGACCAGCAAGTCGCGTACCGGCGCGGATGCCGGCGATGCGGAACCGCCGGCAGCTTGCTAGTGGGAGGCTGGCCCGGTCGGAGCGCCCTCCGGGCGCACCTCGGCTGCCATCAAGCCCTTCGAACCGGGCCCGAAGCGGACCAGGACGAACTGGCCGGGACGCAACTCGGTGATGCCGTAGCGCCGGAGCGTTTCCATGTGCACGAAGATATCGGGCGTGCCGTCGCCGCGTGTGAGGAAACCGAACCCGCGCAGGCGATTGAACCACTTGACCTGCGCCCGCTCGAGTCCGCTGGTCGGCGTGACCGTCACGTGCGTCCGCGGCGGCGGCATTTGCGCTGGATGGATCGCCGTCGAGTCATCCATCGAGAGAACGCGGAACGCCTGCAGGCCGCGCGGGCGCTGTAGCACCTCGCACACCACGCGCGCGCCCTCGTACGCGACCTGATAGCCATCACGGCGCAGGCACGTCACATGAAGGAGGACATCCGGCAAGCCATTATCGGGGACGATGAATCCAAAACCTTTGGACACATCGAACCACTTTATGACCCCGCTAAGCTCTATGACGCTCGTCGCCTCATCGGCGAGATCGCCCATCGCTTCGCGATTGGGTCCGATACTTGTGCCGGGCCCCTTTGATCCCATCCCGTCCGACGCCATGACGCCGCACGCTGCCCAATGTTTGCCGCCTCTTACCGGGCGTTTCGACGAATCTGAATCTCATGTCGAGGATAGCACCCGAATGTCGGCTGGCTAGGCCAATCATCGGACCGTGCCGCTGCCTGTGCACATCTTTTTGGATAGTTGCCCGCAAACAACGCCCCAGCAAAATTTCGAATCGAATCAATGGGCGATATCGAATCAATGGGCAATAAGGGGCGCGAGCACTGTCCCAATGTCCTCGCGGACCACGAGATCGGCAATTTCGTCGAAGTCGGTCGCTTCGCGGTTGATGATCACCAAACGCGCGCCATTTCGTTTTGCCATCAAGGGAAATCCGGCTGCCGGCCACACAACCAGCGACGATCCGACCGCAAGGAAGAGGTCGCAGGCGAGCGTGAGTTCCTCCGCGCGGCGCATGGCGCGCTCAGGCATGGCCTGTCCGAACGATACTGTCGCGGTCTTGATGTGTCCGCCGCAAGTGGGGCAATCGGGGGCGCGGCTCCCTGCCGCAGCAAATTGCTGCTTCACCCACGGCAATTCATACCGCGCTGCACAGTCGAGGCATGAGGCATAAGTGCTGTTTCCGTGCAATTCGACGATATGTTCCGCTGCGATCCCGGATGCTTGGTGCAAATTGTCGATGTTTTGCGTCACGATCCCCGGAACCTTGCCGGCGCGGTAAAGGCTCGCCAGCGCGAGATGTCCGCGCCCGGGCTTGGCACCGCCGAAATGTTCCTCCATCGCGAACCGGCGCCGCCAGGACTCGTCGCGCATCTCCTGACTGGCGAGAAATTCGTCGAACGGGATCGGCCGCATCTTGGTCCAGATGCCACCGGGTGACCGAAAATCCGGGATGCCGGATTCGGTGGAGATGCCCGCGCCCGTGAACGGCACGACCGACGTCGCCGCTTCAACGAGGTCGCGCAGCGCGGTGATGCCGGCTTGCAGGTCGGCGGCGATCATAGTCACCTCTGACTGTCGGCAGGTTCCTCAGGGATCAACAAATATTGAATCATATCGCCCGCTGCCGTCTACCGCTCGGGATGCTAAGTTTTGCACCATCCCGCCCACACACCTTTGTGAGGACATCCGATGCGCTATCTGCACACCATGCTGCGCGTACGCGACCTCGATCGCGCGCTTGATTTCTACTGCAACGCGCTCGGTCTCAAGGAGACGCGCCGGCGGGTCGACGAAAAGAACCGCTATACGAATGTGTTCCTGACCGCGCCGGACGACGAACGTCTGCTCGGCAATGCCGGCAGCAAGGGCCGCGACGCACCGCAGGTCGAGCTGACCTACAATTGGGACAGCGAGGACTATGGCGAGGCCCGCTACTTCGGCCACCTCGCCTACGAGGTCGACGACATCTATGCGGCGTGCGAACGGCTGATGAAGGCCGGCGTCACGATCAACCGCCCGCCGCGCGACGGCACCATGGCGTTCGTGCGCTCCCCCGACAAACACTCCATCGAGCTGTTGCAGCAGGGCGCGGCGCTGCCGCCGAGCGAGCCCTGGAAGTCGATGCCCAACACCGGGCACTGGTAGGCGCCCCCCCCCACAGGGGACCTGCCTGCGGTCAAAAGGGGGGGCCCGCCCCCGGTCAATCGACCCGCCGACCCGTTGCTTGCCCCTCTGCGCAAAGCTCTTTATATGTCGCGGCGCTTCGCGCGCCCTTCGTCTAGCGGTCCAGGACGCCGCCCTTTCACGGCGGTAACACGGGTTCGAGTCCCGTAGGGCGCGCCAAACCTACAAAAAAACGCCGGAATCGACCGGCGGCGCCCGCGTCGGGGGGAAATGTGACCAACAACACGGACGAGAGCCGTCGCGTCGACACGCGCGAGCCCCTTGGCGCCGATTTCATCATCCCCGTGATGGCATGCGTCCTCGCGGGCTACTACCTCGCGACCACCACCGATCTGGTCTGGGAGGCACGGGCGGCCGGCGTGGTCGTCGGCGTGCCGCTGCTCGCCATGTGCCTCTATCACATGGGACGCACGATCTACCGTATCGTCCGGGGCAACGGCAGCTTTGGCTTCGGCGAAATATTCGAGGACACCTTATTCAACCGGCAGCGCCTCGGGCTGCTGATCCTGACCACGCTCTTCATCATCGCCCTGCCCTGGACCGGCACCACGCTTGGCCTTTTCCTGGTCCTGGTCGCCAGCATGCGCCTCCTCGGGGTGACGAGTATCCGGCAGCTCGTCGGGGTGGCCGCGGCCACCGCCGCGACGGTCTATGTGCTGTTGATCTACCTGGTGAGCAGTCGGCTTCCCCAGGGGCCGGTCGAGTGGCTGATCAACCGCATCTTCGGAATCGGGGCCTGACCGTGGATGTGACCTTCCCATTTCTCCTGGAGTTGTTCGGCCGCTCGGTCTCGCTCTGGTGGATCATCCTGCCCGGGATGATCCTCGGCACCATCGTCGGCATCCTGCCGGGCTTCAGCGCCCAGAATACCCTGATCATCCTGTTGCCGTTGACGCTCTACATGAACATCGAGGCCGGCATGGCCTTGATGATCTCGCTGTATTGCACGACTCAGCTCGGCGGCGGCATCCCGGCCATCCTCTTCAATATGCCCGGTGAAGGAGGCGCGGCGGCGACCGTCCTTGACGGCTACCCGATGACCAAGAAAGGCCAGGCACAGCAGGCGCTGGTCTGCTGCTTCGCAGCGTCGGCGTTCGGAGGCCTCATCACCACCGTCATCACGATGGCGATGCTGCCCGCGCTTGCCCAGATCGGCCTTTATTTCCGCAGCGTCGAGATGGTGGTCGTGATGGTGTTCGGCCTCACGCTGATCGCCGCGATTGCCGCGCAGGACCTGCTCAAGGGACTGATCGCCGGATTCTTCGGGCTGATGATCGGCGCCATCGGCGTCGACCCGGTGTTCGGCACGCCGCGCGCGACGTTCGGATTGCTCGAGCTGTATGACGGCGTCCCGCTGATCCCCGCACTGATCGGCCTGTTCGCCATTTCCGAAGCATTCGTGATGCTCGAAACCGAAACCATCGTGCGCCACCAGGATATCCAGGCCGCCAAGGCGGCGCGCTGGGCCGACACGCTCGAAGGACTGCGCATCAACGCTCATTATTGGTGGCAGACGGTCTGGACCTCGCTCATCGGCCTGATCATCGGCATCCTGCCGGGAGCCGGCGCCACCATCGCGGCGTTCCTCGCCTATCACTATTCCAAGATGCTTTCGAAGACGCCGGAGCTCTACGGCACCGGCCATCCGCCCGGCGTCATCGCACCGGAATCCGCCAACAACGGGGTGACCTCGGGCACCCTGGTGCCGGTGTTCGCGCTCGGCATTCCGGGCGGCACCACTGGCGCGATCATGATGCTGGTGCTCACCTATCACGGCGTCGTGCTCGGCCCACGGCTGTTCATCGAGCGCCCCGAGTTGGTCTACACCGTCTATATGCAGATGTTCGTCTGCTACATCCTGATGGCGCTGCTCATTCTTCCCATGGCCCGTTACATGAGCCGCGTGGTCTGGATCCCGACCAAGTTCCTCGTTCCGTTGATCCTGTCGCTGGTCACGATCGCCGCCTTCTCGGAGCGCGAATACATCTTCGACATGGGGCTGGCGCTGTTCTTCGGGCTGGTCGGCTACTTCGCTCGCAAGGGCAAGTACGAAGTGAGCGCGCTGCTCATCGGCGTGATCATGGGACCGCTGTTCGAAACCTACTTCCTGCGCGCCATGCGGCTCGGCCAGGGCGACCTGATGATCCTGTTCTCGTCGTGGCTGGGGAATGCGTTGTGGGTGATGGTGGTGCTGGCGCTGTTCCTGCCGTTCCTGCGCAACCGCAAGAAGTCGGGCGTGCTGGCGCAGACCGTGCAGGCCGGGCACGAGAGCTGAGAGTGCGGGGCTCTATCCTCCGCTCATTCCCGCGTAAGCGGGAATCCACTCTTGTTGTTCGACTGGGTCCCCGCTTTCGCCGGGACGAGCGGATGAGAGATCAAGCCAAGCCCTACGGTTCTACAATCTTGCGAAGCCGGTCGATCACGGCCGGCGCGGACGCATAGGCGCTCTCGACCACGCGCTGCACGTCCTCGCCGCTCTGCGCGGTGATCTCGATGCGCACTTTGCCGGCCTCGGCCAGGAACTCCTTGTTCTTCAGCACCGCGGCAAAGGCCTGACGCAAAATGGCCACCCGCTCGACCGGCGTGTCCGGCGGCACCAAATACGACTTTCCGAACGCCTGCTCGAAGCCGACCATGACCTCGACGGCGCGGCGGTCGGTCTCGTCCTTGATGAAGGACCACGGCACCGGCACGCCAAGCTTGGCGAGCTCCGGATGCGGCTCGATCGACGCCTGAACCAGGATGTTGAGCTTTCCGTCGCGCAGCCACTCCGGCTGCTGTGACTTCAGCGCCGTCCAATCGAGGCCGCAGACGCCCTCGATCTCGCCGCGCGACATCGCCAGGAACAGATCCGGTGGCCCCTTGTAGCCGGAGACGATCTCGAACTGCGCCCCGGTCGCGTGCTTGATCATCGCGGCGTATTCGCGGGTCGGGCTGCCGGCCGACGTCGCGCCGATCACCGTGCGCTGCCGCAGCGCGTCCGCGAACGCGCGGGTCTTCGAGTGCGCAAAAGTCATGCACAGCCGCGTGCCGCGTTCCGCGCCCGCGAGATACTGGAATTTCGTCGGGTCGTATTGGCTCACATTGCCGTCGAGCAGCCGGCCGAGGATAGCGTTGGGAGCGACCGACCCGATGACGGTGCCGTCCTTAGGCGCGATCCGATAGAGATAGCTCGCGGCCGTCGTACCGCCGGCACCCGGCATGTTCTTCATCACCACCGTCGGCGCACCGGGAATGAAGCGACCGAGATGACGCGACAGCACCCGGCCATAGATGCTGAAGCCGCCGCCGACATCGGTGCCGACGATGAAGTTGACGGTCTTGCCGGCATAGAAGGCATTGGCGGCAGTGCAGTCGCTGCCGGCGATCACCGCAGTCGCGGCGAGAACGGCAAGGCCCCTCACCCGTCTGCCAGCGCTCGACATCGTCAGTCCCGCGTCATGGTCCGGCTGAGCGTCGTCTGCGGCAGATACGAACCGGCAGCGCGCAGGCTCTCGACCAGGTCCAACGTGTCGAGATCGCAGGCCGGCTGGCCAGTGCGCATCGACTGCACCGCGGCAGTGGCGGACGCCTGGCCCATCAGAAAGGCCGCCGACTGCGAGCGGATCGAACCGTGCACCTTGGTGTCGCTCGAATGGCAGCGCCCGGCGATCCAAAGATTCTCCCAGCCCTTCGGAACCAGGATGCTGTAGGGAATGCCGAGGCTCTTGCCGCGCGGCAGCTTGTTCGCGCCGTACATGTCCTTCATGAACCGTTCGTACTCTTCTTTCGAAGCGTTGGTCGAGTGCACGTCCGCGGGACGGTTATAGACCGCGACCTGGTCGGGGAACTGGCGCGCCGCGCTGTAGTGCTCGGTGGTCAGTTCGAACTCGCCGACGATCCGGCGGGTGTCGCGCACGCCCATCACCGGTGACGTGGCGGCAAGCTCGATCCGGTCGCAGCCGGGAACATATTTGCGATAGAACTCCATATATTCGACGGCGACCTTGCGGCCCTCGATCATCCCTTCGGACAGGCTCTTCACGTTCAGCCCGTCGAGGCCGTAGATGTGGCCGGCATTGAGATTGCCGGTCACTTGGCCGACCTTCTTCATCCCGGCGATGAAGCGGTCCGGATGCGTGAAGTGTCCGGCCGCGTTGGCTTGCGGAAGATATTCTTCCTTCACCTTCTCGCGGATCGCATCGGTGCCGCGGTTGGTGGTGTAGGCGGGATCGTCCCAGTTGATGCCGGAGAAGGTCGAGCACACCGTCGCCGGCTGGAACGGCCAGTCGCGCCCGGCAACCTTGCACTCCGCGCCGCACGCGTCGGCTAGCACCGCGTCACCGGTGCAGTCGATGAAGGTCTTGGCCTTGATGTATTTGAGCCCTTCGATGTTGCTGATGATCGCGCCGTTGACGGTGCGGCCCGAGACGTCGGCGTCGATCACGCGCGTGAAGTAGCGGATCTCGACGCCGACGTTCACGCAGTACTCGTCGAGCAGCCGCTTGAGCGCCTCGGGGTCGAACGGGATCCACCGGTTGTAGTGCGTGATCCAGTATTCCGGCGTCACCTCCGGCCCGAGATGGCCGCGCTCATGCATGGTTTCGATCAATTCGCGGGTGAAGCCACCGACCAGGGTGCGCTCGCCGTCGCCCATCGGGCCGAAAGTAGCCACCAGCCCTGACGTCGACATGCCGCCGAGCGAGCCGGTCGCTTCGACCAGCAGCACCTTGGCGCCGAGCCGCGCGGCGCAGACAGCAGCCGCGCTGCCGGCCGGGCCGCCGCCCGCGACCAGGACGTCGTAGCCCTCCTCGACCGGAACGCTGCGGGTGAAATTGTAGGACTGCATGCGGCGGGCCCCCTGATTGGCGCCCGCAAAGCTAGAGCATGATCCCGAAAAGTGGAAACCGGTTTTCAGACAAGATCATGCGCGAAAGCGAAAAAGTCGTCAGGCGTCCCGTAAATCGTTCGGCCCGCACGTTGCCGCAGGCGGCGCATAGCTGTGGCGGCCGCCGTTGAAATCCTCGACCACGTGGCCGCCATCACCTTGCAGATGTTCCAGGTAGGACGGACCGATCGGCGACTTGCCGTGGCCGCCCGGAATGTCGAGCACGTAGGATGGCTGGCAGAGGCCGGAATAACGGCCGTGCAGCGCGCGCATCAGCGCCTGCCCCTCGTCTATGCCGGTGCGCAGATGCGCGGTCCCCGGCGCAAGGTCACAGTGGTGCAGGTAGTAAGGCTTGATGCGGTTCTCGACGAACGCGCGCATCAGCGCGCCGAGCGTATCCGCATCGTCATTGACGCCGCGCAGCAGCACGCTCTGGCTCAGCATCGGGATGCCGGCATCGACGAGGCGCGCGCAGGCCGCCCGCGCGGTCTCGGTCAGTTCGCGCGGATGGTTGGCGTGCAGAACGACGTAGGTGCTCTTGCCCGGCGCCTTGAGCGCGCGAACGAGTGCTGGCGAAATCCGATCCGGTGCCACCACCGGCACGCGTGTGTGCACGCGGATGACCTTGACGTGCTCGATCGCGCCGAGTTCGCGCGCGACCTCGCGCAGCCGCCGCGGCGACAGGATCAGCGGATCGCCGCCGGTGAGGATGACCTCCCAGATCTCGGGATGCGCGCGGATGTAGTCGAGCGCCGCCGCCAGCGCTTCGCGCGACAGCGACTGCCGGCGGCCCGGCCCAACCATCTCGCGGCGGAAGCAGAACCGGCAATAGACCGGACACACATACACGAGCTTGAGCAGCACGCGGTCGGGATAGCGATGCACGATCCCTTCAACCGGACTGTGCGCGTCGTCGCCGATCGGATCGGATGACTCGCCCGCTCGCGTCTCGAGTTCCGCCGCATCCGGCACGAACTGGCGCGCGATCGGATCGTGCGGATCGGCAGCATCAATCAAAGCGGCCATATCGGGCGTCACCGACACCGCATAGCGCGCGGCGACGCGCTCGAGCTCGCCGAGCCGCTCCGGCGGGATCAGGCCCGCCGCCAGCAGCGCGGCTGGATCGCGCAAAGTGAATTCGCTGTGTTGTGTCATTGCTACATCCTCGATCCCGCGAGGATGTAGTCAGTTCAGGTAGCGCCGTCCAGCAGCCGGACCTGTTGCAATCATCGATGTGAGGCAAGAACCGTGCGGCGCACTGGGTCGGCTCCCTCTCCCCGGTGGGGATGAGGGATGGGGTGAGGGGATAGGTCCCTCGATAGGTTCGCCCCCCTCACCCTCACCCTCACCCTCACCCTCACCCTCTTCCCTCTGGGGAGAGGGAACACACCGAGTCCGACGCACGACTGCAAACGGACAGAGCAGTTCTAGTCTGTGACCACCCCGGCGGCGCGGACCATCTTGCCCCAGTTGGAGACCTCGCTTTTGAAATAGGCGTCGGTCTCGGGGAGGTTCTTGAAGATCGGGTCGAACCCGATCTGCGCGAGCTTCGCCTGTACGTCGGGCGCCTTCATCAGCTCGTTGATCTCGGCGTTGAGCCGCTGCACCACCGCATCAGGCGTCTTGGCCGGCGCGAAGAAGCCGACCCACGATCCGGACAGGACGTCGAAGCCCATCTCACGGTAGGTCGGCACGTCCTTCACCGCCGGCACACGTTTCTCGCTGGCGACGCCGAGCCCGCGCAGGCGACCCTCGACAATATGCGGCGTCACCGTCGGCAGCGTCAGCACCAGCGCATTGACGTGGTTGCCGAGTGCCGCAGTCGTCGCCGGCGCGCCGCCCGTGAACGGCACATGCACCGACTGCACCTTGGCCACTTCCTTGAACAGATATTCGGCGCCGATATGCGGCGCGGTGCCGACACCTGCGCTGGCATAGGTGAAGCTCGCCTTCTGACCGTTGGCGATGAACTCCTTCATGTTCTTGGCCGGGTTGGACGGATGGATCGCCAGCACGTCCGGGCTGATCGCGACAATCGCGACCGGGCGCAGATCCGCGGTGTTGTAGCCGCGGTTCTTCGAGGCGGTGTCGTTCACCGCCAGCGCCGTCGTCGTGGCGAGCAGCGTGTGGCCGTCGGCCGCCGCGGTCGCAACCGCCCGCGCCGCGAGATTGCCGCCGGCGCCGCCGCGATTCTCGATCACGAACGATTGCTTCAGGCTATCGCTGAGTTTCTGGGCGATCAGGCGGCCGATACCGTCAGCGATGCCGCCGGCTGCGAATGCCACGATCACGTTGACGTTGCCGGTCGGGTAGGTCTGTGCCGATGCCGGCTGCGCGATCACGCAACCGGCAAGACCCGCGATTAACGCAACGCGATCGAGGCTCCGAAAGACAGCCATGGAACTCCCCTGTGTATGGTGCTCGTTGTTATCGTTGCTCGGACGCAATGGTACCACGCCACCCGCCCCGAAAACCGCGCCTTCAAGCCGCAGCCATGATGGCCCGGACCTGCGGCCAGTGCTGCTCCCCACGCGTTTTCATCAGGATGAGGTACTTCTCGTTCTCCCATTTGCGCAGCGCATCGGCGAAGCTCGGCCGCGCCTGGCAGCGCCGATACCAGTCGGCCACCCGCGGCCGATCGACAATCATTCCAAGTAAGTCGAGATGCTCGAGCCGCAGCAGATACGGCGTGAACGCAACGTCGGCCAGCGTGTATTCGTCGCCGACCAGCCACGGATGCACGGACAGCGCCTCCTCCATCTCATCGAGGAGCTGAACCATGCGCTGCACGGCAATGACAAAATGGAGCGAGTCCGGCCCCTTCTCGATCACGTCGCGTCGGCGCTCGCGCTTGAACAGGTTCGGGATCTGCTCGAGCATCGCCACGCCGGCCTCGCCGCGTTCGAGATATTGATGCCGGAATGCGATGCCGAAGCTGATGATCGCCGCGCTCGCGTCATGGATGTCTTCGTCGAGCTGCTTGGTCCAGAGCCGCATCTTTGCTTTGCCGAAGGCGTCCTCCGGCGACAGCCGCGGCGTCGGATAGGCATCTTCGAGATATTCGAGGATGACGTTCGATTCCGGGATCACTTTGTCGCCGTCGATCAGGGTCGGCACCACGGCGCGGCGGTTGAGCTTCTTGTACCAGTCCTGCTGATGCACGCCGTCGCGCAGGATGAGGTGGCGGTCCTCCCACGGCAGGCCCTTCTCCGCCAGGCACACGCGCACCTTCTGCGCGCACAGCGACATGTCGTTGTGATAGAGCGCGAGCATGTCATCCTCCCGTCTTTTTTATTTACGGTCTTCTGTCTACGGCACGTCGACCGGCGCCCACATCACCTGATCAATCCGTGTCGCGCCGGCCGCCAGCATCACCAGGCGATCGAAGCCGAGCGCGACGCCGCAGGACGGCGGCATGGTGCGCAACGCGGCGATGAAATCATCATCGATCGGATAGCGCTCGTGATAGATGCGCTCCTTCTCGGCCATCTCGGCGGCAAGCCGGCGCCGCTGCTCGACCGGATCGGTGAGTTCGCCGAAGCCGTTCGCAAGCTCGACGCCGCAGATGTAGACCTCGAAGCGCTCGGCCACCCGCGCATCGCCGAGCTTGGGTCGCGCCAGCGCCGACATCACCGCCGGATACTCATCCAGGATCGTCGGCCGGCCGATGCCGAGATTGGGCTCGATCTTCTCCACCAGCACGCGGCTGAAGACATCACCCCAGCTATCCTCGTTGGGCACGTTCACGCCGGCTTCGTTCGCCATCAGCGCGAAGCGGCGGCGGTCAGGACCTTCCGGCGGCAGCGCCGCCATCAGGTCGATGCCCGCGAAGCGGTCGAACGCCTCGGCGACTGTCATCCGTTCAGGCTCGGCGAACGGGCTCGCGCTGCGGTCGCGGTAGGTGAATTGCCGGGTGCCCGCGGTCTGCGCGGCGCAGGCCATCACCGCCATGCAGTCGTCCATCAGCAGCTCGTACTGGCCGTGCGCCCGGTACCATTCCAGCATGGTGAATTCCGGGTGATGCAGCGGTCCGCTTTCGCGGTTGCGGAAGCAGCGTGCGAACTCGAAGATCCGCCGTTCGCCGGCTGCCAAGAGCTTCTTGCAGGCGAATTCCGGGGACGTGCGCAGGTAGCGCCGGTCGCGGCCGGTGGGCGAAGCGACCTCGGTCCGCATGGCGTGGATATGGGTCTCGTTGCCCGGCGAGACCTGCAGCGTCGCGGTTTCGACCTCGACGAACTCCAGCACCCCGAACAGATCCCGCGCCGCCCGGGCGATCTCGCCCCGGATTATCAGGAACGGCCGGCGCTCGGCGTGGGTGTCTGGAGCCCAGAAACGGGGGCGGTTGGCCATCAGAAAAGGTCCATGAAAAGGGCCACGGGGCTCGAAAATCGCTGGCGGTGGGGCCCAGGATCAGTATGTTGCGCCCCGAAATGACGGCTGGACGGCCCCGAACCGCCAGATTCGCTCAAACAAGGATGCATGTTCGTGAAGGTCATCGCCAGCTCGCTCCGTAAAGGCAATATCGTCGAACTCGAGGACGGTAAACTCTACGTCGTCCTTAACGCCGAAAGCTTCCATCCCGGCAAGGGCACCCCCACCACCCAGATCGATATGCGCCGGATCAGCGACGGCGTGAAAACCGCCCACCGCTACAAGACCACGGAGCAGGTCGAGCGCGCCCATGTGGAGGAACAGGACTTCCAGTACCTCTACCAGGACGGCGAAGGCTTCCACTTCATGAATAGCGAGAGCTACGACCAGGTCACCCTGCAGGCGGACATGGTCGGCGACCAGGCCCCCTATCTCCAGCCGGAGATGAAGATCATCATGGCGGTCTACGATGGCCTGCCGGTGTCGATGGAATTGCCCCAGAAGGTCACGCTCGAAGTCACCGAAACCGAGCCCAGTATCAAGAGCCAGACCGCCGCGTCATCCTACAAGCCGGCGACGCTGTCCAACGGCGTGCGCACGATGGTGCCGCCGTTCGTGAGCACCGGCACCCGGATCGTGGTGATGACCGCCGACGGCTCCTACGTCGAGCGCGCCAAGGACTGAGCGGATTTTTTCGGGCGGGCTATCCGCCCGGCTTTATTAGTGGCAACGCGTTCCAGGTCGGGGGGGCAAATCACCCCCCGCTACCAGCCACAAAATACGTATGTTGTTGGCGAGCTTTGCAGGCCTGAACGGCTCTCCTGCCCTTTTCGGCGACTAACTCGTTAGCAACGCCTTTCGCTTTTCACATCGACGGTGCTGTAGTGGCTCCGGGCGAGAGCAATACCCTCATCGCCTGGCGCTTGTTGCGGGAGAGACGCATGCCGGAAGGCTACAACATCGAAATTGCGCACAAGCTGGCTGAACACGAGGCGGACGCAAAGACGGCCCGGTTCGACCTGCTGGAGATCGTTGAAGCCGTGATGCTTGCGCTGATTGCCGTGGCAACGGCGTGGAGCGGCTACCACGCAGCGAAGTGGGATGGCCATCAGGCGATGTTGTACGCGCACGCCTCAACGCTACGCTCGGAGGCCGGCGTCGCCGCCATCGAAGGTGCCCAACAACGCCTGCTGGACGTTGTTCAATCCAACGAATGGATCAGAGCCCGCGACGCAAAGAACCCGCAGCTCGCCGACGCCTTCCGGGATCGGTTGAGCGACGAATACCGTATCGCCTTCGACGCCTGGCTCAAGACCGAGCCGCTGACGAATCCGGCTGCGCCGTCCGGCCCGACGGCCATGCCCCAATATCGCAACGCCTTGCTGGCGCAGGCCGCCGAGCTCAACCACAAAGCCACGGCAACATTCGTCGAGGGCACGAAATCGCGGGCGATCGCGGAAAACTATGTCCGCAGCACGGTGCTGCTCGCCACTGTGCTGTTCCTCGTCGCCATAGCCCAGCGATTCAGGATCCGGAACGTACGACGAGGTTTGCTCCTCGTCGCAGGCACCGTGATGATCTATGCACTCGTCGATGTGGCGATGTACCCGCGCTTGTAACGCACAGGGTTAAAGCACGCCGCACCTTCGACCATGCCTACCAGCGGCGATGTCCGCGGTCGTGATGGTGGTGCTGATGCCCGCCGCGGTAATAGCCGTAGCCACCCGCGACATAGGGCCGGTAGCCGTACGCACCATAGCCGGGGTAGCCGGGGCCGACATAAACCCGGCGCGGCGGAACGTAATACGGTTCGGGGTACGGCTCAGGCACGACGACGACGGCCGGCGGAGCCTGCTCGTAGTACACGGGCGGCGGCTGACGGTAGACGCGGCGCTCCGGATAGACGTAGTTCTCCTGGACCGGCGGCCCGCCGTAGTAAGGCTCAGCCGGAATGTCGGCGGCGTTCGCCGGTTGAATGACAGCACAGGCGAGAGCGATGGTTCCCGCGCAAGCGGTCAGCGCCCTTTTCGTCACGTTCGTCATCTTGGCCCTCAATGATGAAACCAGAGAGGGCACAGGAAAATCCGGCGGCACGGCCGAATTAGAGCGTGCGCACGGCGGATTGGTGGAGATTTGCGTAACGCCCGTTCAGGAACCGGGCCGGCGCTTTCTGGCGTGGTACCGGGGAGCTTATGTGTCGCGAGCACGGTAAACTGCGTCCAGATTCGCGACACTTGTTTGTCCGCATTTTGAACGAAAAGCTCGTTCAGGCCCTTGGCAAAATGGATTCGCGCGCAAGGCTAACGCCATGACCGAACAACGTTTCCTCTCCCGCCGCGCAGTTTTCCCCGTGCTCACCGGTGCGCTGACCTCGTCCATCGCCTGGCCGCTGCATGCGCAGGCGCAAGGCGCGCGGCCGTTCCCGCAATGGGTCGAGAGTTTCCGTTCGCGGGCCACCGAACGCGGCGTCTCCGACGAGACCTACACGCGGGTGATGGGCGGCCTCAAGCCGGACATGTCGGTGTTCGCCGCGATCAACAATCAGCCCGAGTTTAAGGAAAAGATCTGGCAGTACCTCAACCGCCGCGTCTCCGATTGGCGCATTCAGACCGGCAAGGAGAAGCTCAAGGAGCACGGCGCGCTTCTCGCACGCATTGAAAAAGACGTCGGCGTTTCGCGCACGGTGCTGCTGGCGCTATGGGGCATCGAGTCCGCTTACGGGGATCCCGATGTGCAGCGCAGCGCCATGCGTCCGATCTTCCCCTCGCTTGCCGCGCTGGCCTGGGGCGAACCGCGCCGCCGCAAATACTGGGAGCAGGAGCTAATCAACGCGCTGCGCATCGTCGAGCGCGGCTGGTCGACGCCTGCGGAAATGCGCGGCTCTTGGGCCGGCGCCATGGGGCACACCCAATGGATGCCGGAGGTCTGGCTCAACATGGGCACGGACTACAACGGCGACGGCCGCGTGTCGCCGTTCGGCCCTCCCGACGACGCGCTCGGATCGACAGCGCGTTATCTCGTCAGCCGCGGCAAATGGCGTCGCGGCGAGCATTGGGGCTACGAGGTGAACGCGCGCGGGCAGCGCGGCGGCAGTGCCTCACGCAAATACGAGGCCTGGCAGAAGGCCGGCATCACCCGCGCCGACGGCCGTCCGTTCCCCTCGCCGTCTGCCACCGCCAAGCTGTGGGTGCCGGAACCGGGCGGACCAGGATTCCTGCTCGGTCCGAATTTCTATGCGGTGCGCAGCTACAATCCGTCGATGAACTACGCGCTGTCGATCGTGCACCTCGCCGACGTGATCAACGGCGGCGAACTGGTCGCGCCCAAATTCCCCGGCGGTGAACGGCCCCCGACGCTCGCCGAGATCCAGGAGATCCAGCGCCGACTGACCTCGATCGGCTTCGACACCAAGGGCGCCGACGGCCGTGTCGGCGCCGGCACCATGCAGGCGGTCAGCGACTATCAGCGCAAGATCGGCTTGGATGCCGACGGTTATGCCGGCGTGCGGCTGCTGGCACGGTTGCGCCAAGGCTCTTGAGCCGCGCCTCCTACAAGCGATTGATCTGCGCGATCAGCCGGATGGAATCCGCAGGCGACGCATCATCGGACAACTGCCGGAGCCGGCGCGCTTCGAGCGCGGCCGGCCGTTCGAGGCACCGCTTGAGCCAGGCGCCGAGATGCGGCGTCGCGGAAAGATCCATCTCGATCGCCCGGCTGATCACAGCGGCGACGTTGAGATCGGCAACCGTGAAGTCGTCCCCCACGAGGTAGGCCTGCTCGGCGAGCGCCTTGTCGAGCACCTTGAACGGCCGCTCGATGACCTTGAGCGCTTCCGCGAGCTTGGCCGGATCGCGGTCCTCCGGCGGCAGCCGGATCGCGTGCAGCGACCAGATGTTCACGCCGCGGTCGACCTCGGTGAGCGCCCACAGGGTCCACTGCCAGGTCTTGGCCTCGGCCTCCGGCGTCGCCGGGTAAAGGCCGCCGAGCGAATGCTTCTTGGCGAGGTAGAGCGTGATCGCCAGCGACTCCCAGAGGACGAAGCCATCGTCGACGATCGCCGGCAGGCGGCCGTTGGGATTGACCGCCAAGAACTCCGGCGCGCGGGCGCCGGCCGAGCCGATCTCCAGCGGCATGTGCTCATAGTCGATGCCGAGTTCCATCGCCACCCAGAGCGCGCGAAAGGCGCGGGTGCGAGCGATGCCGTAGATGCGCAAGCCGGACATTCAGTGGTCTCCTCCATGGCCCCCTCGGGGCCTTATGACCGCGTTCAGCAATAACACGTCTCGGTAGAGCGGTCGGGCTCCCCCCTGCGCCTGCCGGGGTGAGACCACTTGCACGGTTGCGCTGGCCCCGCCGATCCGATTTTATGCCGCTCGGTTCCTGCCGAAAAACAAGGATTTGTCCAGTGAGCACTCCCGCCAAGGCGGCGCCCGCCGCCGAGATTTCAACTGAAGCCCATCCTTCCCTGAAAGAAGTCGACCGTCCCGCAAACCTGACGCCCGCCAACACCCCCGGCTGGGGCTCGGACGTGATCGCCGACTCACTTCGCGACCTTAAGATCCCATATATTGCCCTTAATCCCGGCGCGAGCTATCGCGGCATCCACGACTCGATCGTGAACTATCTCGGCAACGAGACGCCGCAGATGATCCTCTGCCTCCACGAAGAGGTCGCGGTCGCGATCGCGCACGGCTACGCCAAGGTGACCGGCAAGGCGATGGCGGCGGCGGTGCACTCCAACGTTGGCCTGTTCCACGCCACGATGGCCATATTCAATGCGTGGTGCGACCGCATGCCGATGGTCATCGTCGGCGCTACCGGTCCGGTCGACGCGCATAAGCGACGTCCGTGGATCGACTGGATCCACACCTCGCGCGACCAGGGCGCGATCATCCGCGATTACACCAAGTGGGACGACCAGCCCTCCTCGCCGCAAGCCTCGCGCGAGGCGATCTACCGTGGCGCCTGGATTGCCAACACCAGCCCCCAGGGGCCGGTCTACATCAACTTCGACGCCGAGCTGCAGGAAGCGAAGCTCACCGAGGAGATCAAGCCTGTCGATCCTGCGCGCTTCATGCCGCAGACCGACACAGCGGCTTCGGCGGAGATGATCAAGAAGGCGGCCGCGATCCTCAAGGGCGCGAAGAACGTCGTCATCCTTTGCGGGCGCACCTCTCGCAGCCTCGACGCCTGGAACGAGCGCGTGGCGTTCGCCGAAGGACTCAACGCCAAGGTCATCACCGAGCTCAAGATCGGCGCAAGCTTCCCGACCGACCATCCGCTGATGGCCGCGGTTCCCGCAGGCGCCGCGATTCCGCCTGACGCGCAGGCGGCGGTGAAGGCCGCCGACGTGATCATCAATCTCGACTGGGTCGACCTCGCTGGCGTGTTCAAGGTGGCATTCGGCGACGAGCAGCCGAAGGCGAAGGTGATCTCGATCACCAACGACTTCCGCATCCACCGCGGCTGGAGCATGGACTACCAGGGCCTGCCGACGGTCGACGTGCTGCTGCCGGTGACGCCGGACGAAGCGGTACCTGAACTCAACAAGGCGCTCGGCTTCACCGCCAAGCCGTTCACCAAGCGCGCCCTCCCGAAGCGCGACAAGCCCGAGCTCTCGACCGGCAAGATGGTCGTCAACGACCTCGTCCGCGCGCTCAAGTTCGCCTGCGGCGACCGTGACGTGACGCTCTCCCACATCTCGCTGTCGTGGGACGGCGCGACCTGGCCGTTCCAGCACCCGCTCGACTATGTCGGTTCGGAAGGCGGCGGCGGCGTCGGCGGCGGCCCGGGCAATGCGGTCGGCTCCGCGCTCGCGCTCAAGGGCTCCGGCCGCCTCTCGGTCGCGGTCTGCGGCGACGGCGACTTCATGATGAGCAACGTCGCGATCTGGACCGCAGCGCACTACAAGATCCCGCTCCTCATCGTAGTCGCCAACAACCGCTCGTTCTTCAATGACGAGTTGCACCAGGAGCGCGTCGCGCGCATCCGCTCACGGCCGCCGGAGAACCGCTGGATCGGTCAGCGCATCTCGCCGCCGGACATCGACATCGCGGCGCTCGCCCGTTCGCAGGGAGCGCAGGGCTTCGGCCCGGTGACCCAACAGGACGATCTGGTCGAGACCTTCCGCAAGGCGATCGCCGCCGTCGAGGCCGGCGAGGTCGCGGTGGTCGACGTGCGGGTCGAGCCCGGCTATTCCGCGGTGACGACGCAAGCGATGCTGCGCGGCACGGAACCGACGAAGAAGTAAGCGTCGATATTCATCGACGACATAACGTCATGGCCGGGCCCCTCGCCCGGCCATGATCGTTTTTGAGCGCCCGCTAGATCGTGAAGCTCTCGTGCGTCGACGGATGGAACATCTCCTCCGGCGTCACCAGCCGCTGCGACAGCCCCTCCGAATGGTGGTGACGCAGGAACGTCTCCAGCACCTTGCGGTTGGCGTGCAGCCCGTAGGTCCAGAAGTCGTGCCCCATCAGCTCGCGCGCGGCGCGGATCTGCTCGTCCAGGAACGGCAGCGTGCATTTGCTGGTGGCGGTGTCTTCCATCTCCTCCATGCACTTCGCCTTTGACTGCTCCAGCGCCTTGAACACCGCCGCCGGCAGCCACGGATGCTGCTCGACCAACGTGCGGCGGATGCCGGTCACATGCATGATCGGGAAGATCCCGGTGCGCTTGAAGTAGTCCTTGCCGGCCGCGATCGGATCGGGAAACAGCCAGCCGATGTTCGGGTTCTTCTTGCCCACCAGCCGCGGCACCCGCGGCGCGATGAACGCATCGATCTCACCGCTCTCGAGCAGTTGCGAGATCGTCCTGCCTTCCGGCGCATCCACCATCTTCACGTCCGCCGGCAGCTTGATCGTGATCTTCTCCGGCCGCGTCGGATCGTCTATACCGCCCCGCACCCACTCGATGTCCGACGGCTTCACGCCGTAGTCGTCCTGCAGGATCGAGCGCGCCCAGACGCAGGCGGTGAGCTGGAATTCCGGCAGGCCGACGCGCTTGCCCTTGAGGTCTTCCGGCTTCTTGATCCGGTCGGTGCGCACATAGATGCAGTTGTGCCGGAACATCCGCGACACGAATGCCGGGACACCAACATAGGGACAATTGCCCTGCGCCGTCTTGACCGTGTAGCTCGACATCGACAGCTCGCAGATGTCGAAATCCATGGTGCGGAACGCGCGGAAGAAAATCTCCTCCGGCGGCAGCATCATGAATACGGGGTCGACGCCGTCGATCTGCACGGCGCCGTCAAACAGCGGGCGCGCCCGGTCGTAATTGCCAATAGCCACCGATAGCTTGAGTTTCGACATCGCCCTCAATCTTTCTGTAAAGGTTCCCGGGGCTAATTACCCCTACCTGCGCAGCCAGAGCAACCATGGCCATGCTGACCGCCGCCCGAACCCTGCTGCTGGCCGCAATCCTGGCGGCCTCCCCGGTCGTCTCAGGCGCCGACGACCTCACGGATTTCAGCGCGGCGGTCGGGCGCGCCGAATTGCAGTACCGGGTCGCGCTGCGCACGCTCGAGGCGTCGGGGCGGGACGAGACCGCCGCCGAGGTGCGGTTGTTCCGGGAAGCGCTGCAAGACGCCATCGCACGGCTCGACGAGCACCGTCCGCCGCAATCCGAGAGTGACGACTCTTATGCCGGGACAATGCTGCAGATCGACATGGCGATCGTCGGCGCGCTGATCGTCATCGATATCGGCAGCCGCGAGGCGGCGCGCGCGGCGCTGGCTCCGATAGGCGAACGGCTCGCGAAGCTGCGCGGGCGTATGGAACCGCGGTAGGCTTCTCCGTCAACGTCACCCGAGCCTGCCGACCTCGGCTTCGAGCAGGGACCAGCAGCGCTGGCCCAGCCGTTGCCGCCAGGCCGCATAGACGCCCGCGAGCCGCGCGCGGAACGCCGCCTGATCGACCTCGTTGAACGCGAGGCCGCGCCGCTCCAAGTCCTGACGCGCTAAGTCCTGTCGCAGCGCGGCGTTTAGCGCACTCTGGTCCGCGCGCTGCTGGCGAACATGCTTGACCACGTTGCGCGCGATCACGCTTCGGATGTCGTCGGGCAGCCGCTGCCAGGTCGGCAGATGCGCCATCAGGTTAAAGCCCGACCACATATGATTGGTCATGCTGACATATTTCACCAGCTCGTAAAGCTTGAAGCCTTCCAGCACCGCGAGCGGATTTTCCTGCGCCGCCACCTGCCCGGTCGCGAGCCCGTCATAGAGCTGATACGCCGGGATGATCACCGGCTCCGCGCCAAAGGCCTGGAACGTGTCGAAGATCAATTGCCCCGGCGGGACTCGGATTCGCATGCCGGCGAGGTCGTCGGGCGTCGCGACCGCGCGTGTGACGCTGGCGACCTGGCGCATGCCGTTGTCGAAGCCGCCGTGCGGAAACAGATGCATGCCCTTCGCCGCCATCTCGTCGGCCAGCATACGGCCGAGCGGGCCGTCGATCGCGTTGTGCGCCTGCGCCGCGCTCGCGAACGCAAACGGCACCTGCTGCACCTCGGCGACCGGCACCACGGTTCCGATGATGCCGCCCATCAGGGTGTAGAATTGGATTTCGCCGGCGATCAGCATGCGCAACGCCGTCGGGTCGCCGCCGGCGACCTTGCCATTTTCGGCATGGACCGAAGCGCTCACGCGGCCACCGGTTTCCGCCTCGATTGCCGTCCACAGCCCGACGAGGTTGCCATGCAAGGTGCTGCCCGCGGACTGGCCGTGGTATTGGATGAAGGAATAGTCGGAGGCTTGCACCGGCGTCACCGTCCTGGTCTGGGGTGCTGATACTGCATCAGTGCGGCGATGCGACAAGTGGCCACTGCCGCAAGGTTTTCCGGGCTTGAAATAGCGCGTGACAGCCCGTCTAAATCCGCTAATTTTTCAACAACATGTAGGGAGGAATGAATGAGAATAATGTTGCAGGCAAGCGTCCTGGCCGCCGCGGTCGCCGGAATGCTCGCGCCGCCGCTGGCGCCGGCACATGCGCAAGCGGATTTCTACAAGGGCAAGACCGTCGCGATCGTGATTGGCGCAAAGACCGGCAGCCTCGCCGTCGCCGCCCAGCTCGTCGGCCGACACCTCGGCAAGCATATCCCCGGCAATCCGACCGTGATCAATCGGCAGATGCCGGGCGGCGCGCACCTCAACGCCACCAACAACGTCTTCAACGTCGCCGAAGCCGACGGCCTGACCATCCTGGCAGCCAATCCGAACGTGGCGATGGGCCAGCTCGCAAAGCTGCCGAACGTCCGGTTCGACGCCAGCAAGTTCATCTGGCTCGGCTCGTCCGGCCCTGACGGATCGATGTTCGCGATCCGCTCGTCGCTGCCGTTCAAGACGTTCCAGGAGATGCGGGACTCCGGGAAGGAGTTCGTCGCCGGAACGACCGGCCCCGGCTCCAACGCCCATGACATGCCGCTGCTGCTGAAGGAGTTCGCCGGGCTGAATATCCGGCTGGTCGCGGGCTATGCCGCCAACAGCGATATTCTGCTCGCGGTCGAGCGCGGGGAATCGGATTCCTACTCGGCGCTTGCCACCACCATCCAACTTGCGGTCGACCGCGGCGCCGTGCGCCCGCTGGTGCGCAGCCGCACGCCGGTGCCGGGCTGGAACCAGCTGCCCACGGATGAATCGCTCGCGACCAACGACACCGGCCGCGCGCTGATGGCGATCCGGGGCATCCCGCAGTCGATCGGACGCGCCTTCGCCGTGCGGCCCGGTACCCCGCCCGAGCGCGTAGCGATGCTGCGCGAAGCGCTGGCCAAGACGATGAAAGATCCGGCGTTGCTGGCCGAGGCCGAGAAGGCGAAGATCGAGATGGCGTACATCTCGCCCGACGACGTGACCAAATGGTTCGGCGACCTCCTCAACCAGCCGCCGCAGGTGCTGGAGGCGATGAACAAATATCTCAAGGTCGGCGAATAGGCCGGTTGGAATGAATGAGTACCGGAGTCGCGCGCGCGGCTCCGGTTCGTTCCGTTGATGGCGAGGACAGCGACGACAAGAACTGCGACGACCGGAAGAACCACTACAATAAGAAAACGCTACAACAAGAAAACGCTGCAACAACAAGAAGCAGCAACAACAAGAAGACACGGGAGAGGAAATTCATGCGGCACGTTCGCCTGGGCACCCTGCTCGCCTGCTGCCTGATCGCGTCAATGGCGCCGCAGACGGCACATGCGCAAGCCGACTTCTACAAGGGCAAGACCATCACCCTGATCGTCGGCACACGGGTCGGCGGCTCGATCGGCAATACGTCGCTGCTCGTCAGCCGTTACCTCGGACGATACATCCCGGGCAATCCAACGATCATCCTGCGCCAACAGCCTGGCGGCGCTCATCTCAACGCCACCAACGCCGTCTACAACGTCGCCGATGCCGACGGCCTGACCATCCTCGGCTCGAATCCGGCAATTGCGATGGCGCAGCTCGCCAAGGTGCAGCAGGTGCGTTTCGACGTGCGGCAGCTCCAGTGGATCGGCTCGACAGGGCCCGACGGCACCTTGTTCGCGATCCGCTCGGAACTGCCCTACAAGAGCTTCGAGGAGCTCAAGACCGCCAAAGAGGACCTCGTCATCGGGACCACCGGCCCGGGCTCGAACTCTTACGACGTTCCCCTGCTGCTGAAGGAATTCGCGGGGGCGAGATTCAAGATGCTCTCGGGCTTCCAGGCTAACGGCGACATCCGCCTCGCGCTCGAACGCGGCGAAGCGGACGGATGGTCGGCACTGGCGACGCCGGTGCGGCAGGCCGCCGCCGCCGGCAAAGTGCGTCCGCTGGTACGCGGCCGCGCCCCGGTGAAGGGCTTCGAGAGCCTGCCCGTCGATGAGCAACTCGCGCCGCCC
>Ga0075430_100000042_pt1 | contig 66464 bp, 62 predicted proteins | sample RhiMetdeltSRZDD4_FD_75294 | JGI IMG/M metagenome (GOLD analysis project Ga0075430, IMG submission 75294) | Populus rhizosphere microbial communities from Tennessee, USA - Rhizosphere MetaG P. deltoides SRZDD4 | ecosystem: Host-associated > Plants > Roots > Rhizosphere > Soil | place: USA... | reverse complement strand
CGCGCACACGAGGTTGACGCCGAGACCGCCGGCGGCGACGAGCGCCATCGGACCGGCCAGCACCGCCGACGGCGACTCCCACCGGCGCCAGGCCTCGAACAGGATCCCGCCGGCCACCGCCAGCAGGACCAGGGCGTTCACGAGGGCGGCCAGGATCTCCGCCCGGTAGTAGCCGTAGGTCTTGGCCGGCGTCGGCGGGCGCGCCGCGATCCAGGTGGCGAACAGCGCGAGCGCCAGCGCGCCGGCGTCGGTCAGCATGTGGCCGGCGTCGGCGAGGAGCGCGAGGCTGCCCGTCCAGAAGCCGGCCGCGAGCTCGACCAGCATGAACGCGCCGGTGAGGACGAGCGTCGCCGCCAGGACCGGGCGCGAGCGCGCCGCGGCCGTCGCGCGCTCGTGCGCGTGTCCGGCGTGCGTCGCCATCAGGCGGATCGTAGCAGGTTACAATCCGGCCATGCACACCGATCGGACCGTCACGCTGGGCGACCGGCGCTTCCACTACACCGAGTGGGGGGCGCCGACGTCGCCGGCCCTCGTCTTCCTGCACGGCATCACCGGGCATGCGCGGACCTGGGACGAGGAGGCGCGCCTGCTGGCCGGGCGCTATCGCGCGCTCGCCCTCGACCAGCGCGGGCACGGCGACACCGACCCCGCGCCGGACGGCGACTACTCCGACGGCGCGCTGCTCGGGGACCTGACGGCCTTCGTCGACGCGCTGGGGCTGCCACGCGTGACGCTCGTGGCTCTCTCGCTCGGCGGGCGCGTGGCGATCAACTTCGCCGGACGGCACCCCGGGCGCGTCGAGCGGCTGGTCGTCGTGGACATCGGCCCCGAGATCGCGCCGGCCGGCCGCGCCCGGGTCGGCACGCTCATGGCGACGGCGCCCGAGCGCTTCGCCTCGCTCGACGACGTCGTCGCTCACCTGCGCGCCAACGCCCCGCTCTACGCCGAGACCCTGCTCCGCCACCGGGCCCAGCACGCCGTGCGACCGCTGCCGGACGGCGGGTTCACCTGGAAGTACGACCGCGCGCTGCGCGACGCGATCCGCCAGGGACGGATGCGCGCACCGACCGACCTGTGGCCGCAGTGGCGTGCGATCACCTGCCCCACCCTCCTCGTGCGCGGGGCCATGTCCGACGTGCTCTCCGACGAGACCGCCAAGCGCATGGTCGACGAGCTGCCGGTGGCGCGTCTCGTCGTGGTGCCGGGCGCCGGCCACACGGTGCCCGGCGATCAGCCGGCGGCGTTCCAGTCGCTGCTGCGCGAGTTCCTGCTGTCGTGACCGCGAGCGCCGGCCCCGTCGCGCGGCGACGCCGCTGAGCGGCCGGTCGGTGCGGCCGCTCAGCGCGGGGTGAGCCGACGCAGGAAGTCCACGACCGGGCCGTTGCCGGGGTCGTCGACCCGGCGCTCGAGGGTGAGCGCCGGGCGCCGACCGGCCCGCGCCGGCTCGCCGATCGAGATGGTGCCCGCCACGTCCCAGGTGTCGTCGCGGGCGGCGGCCGCCGCGCCCTCGCCCACGGCCAGGAGAAACACCGCGGACTGTCGCACCCACGAGAGCGGCCTGATCTGGCGGAGTGCGTAGCGGATCTCGGCCTGGCGGGTCGCGAGCGCGGCGGCGCCGGAGGTCGGACAGCGGGCCGTGGCGCCGTCGGATCGGGCGCTGCTGTCGGGGGCGATGACCGCGTATCCTTCGCGGCTGAGCCGCTCGCCCCAGGCGACCGCCTCGGGGCCGGGCCCCCCGCAATCGTGGGCGTAGAGCACCGCGGGCACGCGGGTTCCGACCGGGATCCGGTCCAGGCTCGGCGCCGCGACGGCGAGACGGCGGCCGCCCGGGAGACGCTCCGGCTCGGCCACCACACCGCTCGGCAGCCAGATCCGCGCGGCCTGCCAGGTCCGCTCGAGCTGGGCCTCGCCGCCGGCCAGGAGCGTCGCGCAGCCGGCGGTGACGAGCGCGAGCGCGACGCCCGGTCGCCTCAGCGGTCGCGGAGCTTGCGCGCGGCCTCGGCGCGCATCTGCTGCATCGCGCGGGTCTCCTGGTCCGAGTAGCGCTCCTCGGTCCAGGGGTCGGCGTGCATGTGGTAGCCGTTCTGCTCCCAGAACCCGGGCGGATTGACGTCGAGGAACTCGAAGGCGCGCAGCCACTTGCTCGACTTCCACAGGTAGAGCCCGGGCAGGACCAGCCTCATGGGGCCACCGTGATCGGGCTCGAGGTCGCGGCCGTTGTGCCTGAGGGCCAGCACCACGTCGTCGTCGAGGAGATCCTCGATCGCCGTGTTGGTCGTGTAGTCCGGATCGGCGTGCTGCAGGATGAACCGCGCCCCGGCCAGCGGCCGGCAGGCCTCGATGACGGTGCGGGCGCGCACGCCCTCCCACACGTTGTCCAGCCGCGACCATCGCGTCACGCAGTGGATGTCGGACGTGACGGTCACGCGCGGCAGGCGGCCGAACTCCTCCCACGTCCACGACACCGGCCGCTCGACCAGGCCGAAGCAGCGAAAGGTCCAGCGGGCAGGATCGAAGCGGGGTGTCCGGCCGTAGGTGAGCACCGGCCACTTGCTCGTCAGCTGCTGGCCGGGCGGCACGCGCGCGGCCAGCGCGGGATCGATCTCCTTCGCCATGGCGGCCACTATAAACCCTCGCGGACGCCCCGAGCCCCGGACATATAATGGACGCACGGGCGCGAGTCGACGGCGCCCCGCCCGGAAGGAGCCCAGGTGGACGGCGAACGCAAGCTGGCGATGTTCATGGATTTCGAGAACATCGCCCGCGGGGTCAAGGAGGCGCAGTACAAGCAGTTCGAGCTCAAGCTGGTCCTGGAGCGGTTACTCGAGAAGGGCAAGATCATCGTCCGCCGCGCCTACGCCGACTGGAACCGCTTCACCGAGTACAAGCGCCCCTTCCACGAGTGGGCCATCGAGCTGATCGACGTCCCCCAGTCGCGGTACAGCGGCAAGAACTCGGCGGACATCCGGATGGTCGTCGACGCGCTCGACCTGGCCTACGGCAAGACCCACATCGACAGCTTCGTGCTGGTCTCGGGCGATTCCGACTTCTCGCCGCTGGTCTCCAAGCTGCGGGAGAACGACCGCTACGTGATCGGGCTCGGCGTCAAGTCGTCCTCGTCCGACCTGCTCGTCGCCAACTGCGACGAGTTCATCTTCTACGAGGACCTCATCCGCGACACGAAGAAGACGCGCCTGCTGAGCGGCATGCCCGAGAAGAAGGCCGAGGCCATGGCCCAGCTCATCGACGCCATCCAGGCCCTGGAGCGCGAGAACAAGGAGACGCTGTGGGGCTCGATGGTGAAGCAGACGATGATCCGCAAGAACCCCGCGTTCAACGAGTCCTACTACGGGTACTCCACCTTCAGCAAGCTCCTGGAGGAGGCCGCCAAGCAGAAGATCGTCACGCTGGAGCGCGACGAGAAGAGCGGCACCTACATCATCACCTCGCTCACTGAAGAAGGCGGCCGGGCCGCCTAGCCCGCGCCGGCCCTGCGAGGCGAACGGGACCCGGCGGGGCTGGCAGGTGGGTGGGGAGCCTCTGACCACGGCCCCGCTCGGCTCCGGACGACGCCGTCGAAGTTCCCAACCTCTCGGGCGGCGGAATCGTCGTCCTTGGAGGGAACGGGTCACCCGGCCCCCCACCCACCTACCAGCCCCGCCGGGTCCCGTTCGCCCCGCAGGACTGTGTTCATGGTCGCTCGCCGTGAACTGCAGCTAGCGCGAGCTGTACCGTTCGATGCGGCCGTGGTCGCTGACGAAGGCGGTCAGGGCCCAGCTGACGACCGAGACGAGGAGCGCCCCCAGCACGGCCGCCAGCGCGCCGTCGACGTCGAAGCCGGGCACCAGCCACGCGGTCGCCGCCAGGCACAGGCCGTTGAGCACGAGCAGGAACAGGCCCAGCGTCAGGAGCGTGAGCGGCAGCGTGAGGATGACGAGCGCCGGCCGCACGAGCGCGTTGATGAGCCCGAGCACGACCCCGGCCAGCAGCGCCGGCGCGGCGCCGTCGAGATGGATGCCCGGGATCAGCGCGGCCGCCAGCGCGATCGTCGCCGCGTTGACGAGCGCCCGCACGATGAACCCCACCGCCCGACCGGATCAGCCGCCGTGCGGGCGAAGCACGTAGTCGACGGACAGCGCCCCGGCGCCGCCGATGATCACGGCCAGCGCCAGCGCGATCAGGACGAAGTTGTATTCCCAGCCGTTGGCCTGGCCGGGGCGGCTGGCCAGGAAGAACCCGTTCCTCCAGTGCACCTTCGCGATGGCCACCAGCATCACCGCGACGATGCCGACCGCGGCGGGTCGGGCCAGCACGCCCACGACCAGCGCCATTCCGCCGAAGCACTCGACGAGCGCCGCCAGCACGGTCGCCGCCGGCGGCACCTTCAGGTGCTGCTCGAACATCTGGACGGTCGCCTTCAGCCCGCCGCCGCCGAACCAGCCGAAGACCTTCTGGCCGCCGTGCGCGACGAAGACGATGCCCAGCGCGAGCCGGACCACCAGGCGCGACCACGAGGGATACGTCCCGAGCAGGAGATCCAGCGTGTTGTCCATGGTATTCTCCGCGTGGTGAACCGCGTTCGCGTCGCGTCGCTCCGCCGACCGCGAGTCTACACCGGTCAGACCGCGGGGTTCGTGGCGCTGCTGGCGATCCTGGCCGGTGTCGCCTGCGCGCAGACCGCCCCGCCCGAGTCGGGCGCCGACCCCGGCATGGTGAAGGGGCCCGCCGCCGCTCCGGTCATTATCGTGGAGTTCTCCGACTATCAGTGACCGTACTGCGCGCGCGTCCAGCGGTCGCTGGACCGGCTGCTGACGGAGTACGACGGCCGCGTGCGCCTCGTCTTCAAGGACCTCCCCTTGCCGTCGCACGCGCTGGCCCGTCCCGCGCACGAGGCGGCGCGCTGCGCCGGCGCCCAGGGGCGCTACTGGGCGTACCACGACCGCCTGTTCTCCGCCCAGCCGGCGTTCGAGCGCGACGATCTGATCCGCTACGCCGCCGAGGTGGGGCTGGCCCGCGAGCCGTTCGCCACGTGCCTGGACGAGCGGCGCTTCGCGTCGGCCGTGGAGGCCGACGTGGTCCAGGCGCGCGCGCTCGGCGTCAGGTCGACGCCGACGTTTCTCATCAACGGTCAGCCGATCGTCGGGGCCCAGCCGATCGAGACGTTCCGCGGCGTGATCGACCAGGCGCTGCGGGCGGCCGGTCGCTGATGCCGTTCGTGGCGGTGGCCCGTGCGACCGAGATCCCGGAGGGCCAGGGCGCGTTCGTCGAGCGCGACGGGCTGCCGCTGGCGCTGTTCAACGCGGGCGGCGGCCGCTTCTACGCCACCGGCGCCACGTGCCCCCACGAGGACGGGCCGCTCAGCGAGGGCTGGCTCGAGGGCGGCGCCGTCGTCTGTCCGTGGCACGGCTTCGACTTCGACCTGGCCTCCGGCCGCTGCAACGTCGACGAGGGCCTGGGCATCCCCGTCTACCCCGCGCGGGTCGTCGACGGGGTCGTCGAGGTCGATCTGCCGTGAGAAGCCGGTGTCGGAGAACCCGCGGGCACGAAACTTGTAGGTCGCCGAGGGGCAGTCGTGGGAGAGAGAGCGGTCAAGCACGTTCGCAAGTTCCTGGGGCAGCGCCTGCGCGCGCTGCGCAAGCAGCGCGCCCTGAGCCAGGAGCGCCTGGGCGAGCGGTCGGGGCTGAGCGGCAAGTTCATCGGCGAGGTGGAGCGCGGCGAGAAGTCGATCTCGATCGACAGCCTCTACCACGTCGCGGTCGCCCTGGAGATTCCCCTGCGTGAGCTCACCGACGTTCGCGCCGACAAGCCGGCCGGCGTACCGTCCGAAGAAGCCGAGCGGATCTTCGCCCTGGTGTCGGGGCGCCGCCGGCCCGAAGACCTGCGCAAGGCCTACAAGGTCTTGCAAGCGATGTTCGGGCGCTCGGCCTAGCCCCCTCGGGGTGGCCGTCCCCGGCCACCGACGTCCAGTCCCCGGCGAGGTACTCCCAGCATGATGACGGAACACGTGTGGCTCGGCTTCGGCCTGCTCGGACAGGCGTGCTTCTCGGCCCGCTTCCTGGTGCAGTGGATCGCCTCCGAGCGGCACAAGAAGAGCGTGGTGCCCGTGCACTTCTGGTACTTCTCGGTCGGCGGCGGGCTCATGCTGCTGGCCTACGCCGTCTACCGGCAAGACCCCGTGTTCATCCTCGGCCAGGGCGCCGGACTGTTCGTCTACGCGCGCAATCTCTACTTCATCCGGCGCGCGCCCGGCCCGCTGGCCCGTCACTCGGGATGATAGAATGACGCCACTTTTCCGCGAAGGAGACTCCACGTGCCGTCGACCCTGAACTGGAGCCAGGTCCAGACGCGCCCCACGCTGATGATCCCCGGTCCCACCGAGCTGCCGTGGCCGGTGATCCAGGCGCTGAACCAGCCGCCGTCCATCCAGTACGACCGCGGCTTCGACGAGACGGTGCTGGAGCCGACGACGCTGGCGCTGCGCGAGGTCTTCCAGACCAAGGGCGAGGTCATCATCATGCCCGGGTCGGGCCGCACCGCCCTGGAGGCCGGCGCGCTGTCGGTCATCGAGCCCGGCGACCGCGTGCTGGTCGTCGGCGCCGGCGTGTTCGGCGTCCTCATGCGGGAGATCATGGACCGGGTCGGTGCCGACATGACCGAGTTCCCCGTCGAGTGGGGCGGCCGCCTCGACCTCGAGCGGCTGGCCCACGAGGCCGGACGGCTGAAGCCCAAGGTCATCACGCTCGTGCACAACGAGACGTCGACCGGCACTACCTACCCGGCCGCCGAGGTCGGCCGCATCGCCCGCGCCCACGGCAGCCTGTTCCTGCTCGACACCGTCTCCTCGATCGCCGGCATCGACGTCCGCACCGACGAGTGGGGCGTGGACCTCAACATGACGGGCTCCCAGAAGTGTCTGGCCGCGCCGCTCGGCATGGGCCTGGTCGCGGTGAGCGCGCGCGCCTGGGAGGCGATGGAGCGACGGAAGAGCCCGGCCCGCTCCTACGCCTACGACCTGCTGCGCTGGCGGGAGCAGTGGGTGCCGGTCTCGCGCGGCGGCAAGGTCCCCGACGGCACGCCGCGGCGCCAGCCGGTGTCGATCCCCACCCACCTCACCGAGGCGATGCGCGTGGCGGTGCGGCTCATCCTCGAGGAGGGGCTGGAGCACCGCTTCCGCCGCCACGCGGTCGCGGCCGGCGCGTTGCGGTCCGGCGCCGCCGCCATGGGGCTCGAGATGTTTCCGGACCCCTCGATCCTGTCGAACACGGTGTCGTCGATCCGGGTCCCCAAGGGCATCGACACCGCGTCGGTGGTGAGCACCATGCGCGACCGCTACGGCATCCTCATCGGCACCGGTCTCGACAAGATCCGCACGAGCACGCTGCGCATCGGCACCATGGGCATCACCGCCAGCCCGCACTACGTGCTGCCGACGCTCTCGGCGCTGGAGCTGGCCCTGCGCGACCTCGGCTACAAGGCCGAGCCCGGGGCCGGCGTCGCTGCCGCCCAGGCCTCGTTCGCCAACGCCATCTGATGACTCGCGCGCGGCTCGGCCAGGCTGGGAGTCGGGACGCCGCCGCCGCGGGCGCGCCCGTGTGGCTCGCCTGTCGCCGTAACTCGCTCCGGGCCCGGCTCGCTCGAGCCCCCCATCCTCCGGAGGGGGCTGGGTCGGCGGCCAGTCGAAGCGAGTGCGGCTCGCTCGCCGGGCCCTACGCTCGAACGGCGACGACGGCTCGCCACGAGGGCGCGCCCGCGGCGGCGGCGTCCCGACTCCCAGCCTGGCCGAGCCACGGGCAAATCATCAGGTGACAGTCGTGCCCGACCCGCTCATCGCGGTCCCCGACGATTTCCCGAGCGTCTTCGAGGGCTCGGTGGCCCACGAGCGTGCTCGCAAGATCGGCGAGGTCGTGGTCGTCACCGCGCGGGGCGCCGACGACGAGACCGAGCTGATCCGCCGCATCGGCCGCGCCCGGGTGGCGATCAACATCCGCGCCCACGCCCGGTTCAGCGACGGCGTCTTCGCCGCCTGCCGCGCGCTGAAGCTCGTGTCGGTCTGGGGAACCGGCACCGACAACATCGACCTCGACGCCGCCGGCCGGCGCGGCGTCACCGTGTGCAACACGCCCGGCGTCAACGCGTTCGCGGTGGCCGAGCACGCCATCGCGCTGATGCTGACCACCGGCCGCAAGATCCCGCGGATCGACCGCGAGATGCGCGGCGGCGCCTGGCCGCGCGAGATGCTCACCCAGTGCCTGGGCAAGACGCTCGGCGTGTTCGGCACCGGCACCATCGGCGCGCGCGTGATCGCGGTGGCCCGCGCGCTCGGCATGGAGGTCCTGGCCTGGAGCGCGCGCGGCGACGACGGCCACGTCCGCAGCCTGGGCGCCCGCCCCGCCGCCAAGGACGACATCCTGCGCGAGGCCGACTTCGTGTCGCTGCACCTGCGGCTGACCCCGGAGACGCGCGGCTTCCTCACGCGGCGCGAGTTCGCGCTCATGAAGAAGACCGCCATCCTGGTCAACACCGGCCGCGGTGCGCTGGTCGAGCGGGACGCGCTGCTGGACGCGCTGCGCCAGGGCCGCATCGCCGGCGCCGGCCTCGACGTCTTCCACGAGGAGCCGCTCAAGCCCGGCGATCCGATCCTGACGCTGCCCACCGTGGTCCTGTCGCCGCACAACGCCGGGCAGACGCCGGAGGTCATCCGCGACGGCCTGCTGCGGGCGGTGGCCAACGTCGAGAACTTCCTCAAGGGCGAGCCGACCGACGTGGTGGTGGCGCCCCTGAGGTAGCGCCGCTCAGCCGGCCCGCGGGTCGCGCGCCAGCACCGCCGCGATCGCGGCCTCGTCGGCGCGGACGCGGACGCCGGCCCGCTCCTCCTGCAGCAGCATGGGCGAGCGCGAGTCGCGATCGGCCCAGCCGCGGTTCAGCGCCTCGGTCATCTCCTCCAGCACGAGATTGGCGACGCGCATCGGCACCCGGTGCTCGCGCCCCAGGGCCACCGCGAGGCTGACGTCCTTGTGGGCCAGGCGCAGCGCGAAGCTCGGCGGATCGTAGGCGCCGAGCAGGAAGCCGTCCGCCAGCCGATCGAAGGTCCGCTGCCGTCCGGTGGCGCCGTAGCGGACCGCCTGCCACAGGTCGAGCGGCTCCACGCCGGCCTTGACGCCCAGCGTGAACACCTCGGCCAGCGCGGTCTGCACGCAGTACGTCGTCATGTTGTGGACGAGCTTGGCCACGGAGCCGGCGCCGATGGCGCCCACCCGGATGACCTGGTCGCCCATCGCGTCGAGCACCGGCTTGAAGCGCTGGAAGACCGCCTCGTCGCCGCCGACCCAGATGGCCAGCTTGCGGGTCCGGGCGCCGCGCGGGCCGCCGCTCACCGGCGCGTCCAGCACCGGGATGCCGCGCTCGGCGAACCGTGCGTGCAGGCGCCGCACGACCGTCGGCGAGTTCGTCGACAGGTCGAAGAACGCCTTGTCCTGGGTCAGCCCGGCCAGCAGCCCGTCGTCGGCCAGCGCCACCGCCTCCACCTCCGCCGGCCCGGGCAACGAGGTGAGTACCACGTCGCTCGCCTCGGCCACCTCCCTCGCCGTCTTCGCCCACGTGGCGCCGGCGGCCAGGTGCGCCGTCGCCGCCTCTGCCCGCACGTCGTGGACGACCAGCGCGTGGCCCGCCTTCTGGACGTTCGAGGCCATGCTGGCGCCCATGGTGCCCAGCCCGATGAACCCGACTCTCATGACAGCCTCCTTGGAAGGCGAGCAGTATGAGTCGCCCGGCGAGCTTGTCAAGGCGTGGAGTCGCTGACGTGGCAGCGTACACGCCGATTGACGTCCGCCCCGTTGGCCCTACCGTCCCGGATGGAACGCCGCCGGTTCCTACTGACCGCGCTGGTCGGTGCCGCGTCCACTTCGCTCGTCCCGTCTCGCGCCGACGGACAGCAGTCCGCGACGCCCCTGCCCAGGCGGGTCGCCTTCCTGTGCATCGGCTCGTGTACGAGTCTGCCTCACGTCGTGTTTCCGGGAGACCAGGCGTTCGTGAGTCGGCTTGCGCACGCGGGCTATGTCATTGGCCAGCACATCCAGATCGACTCGAGCGGGGTGAGCGTTGGTGCAGAACGGGTCCGCGAGCGCGCCATGCGGCTCACGGAGCGCCGGGCTGCCGTCATCGTGGCCGTCGGCACCCTGACGGCCGGAATCGCGCGGCAGGTGACGACGCGCATCCCCATCGTCATGATGGGCGCCGAGGATCCCGTCGAGGAAGGGCTCGTGGCAAGCCTTGGCCGCCCCGGCGGCAACATCACGGGGCTTGCGATTCCCTCGGGGGAGCTCGTCGTGAAACAGATCGAGCTTCTCCGTGAGATCGTGCCGAATATCTCCCGGGTCGCGATTCTGTGGGATCCGCAGGCACGTCAAGGTGAGCGACTTCAGCGGATCGAGAAGGCCTTGTCGGCCGTCGGTGTGCGTGTCCAGCGAGTGGAGCTCGCCAGTCAGCGAGATACGGAACGGGCCTTGACGACGGTCATGACCCTCAGGGCCGAGGCCGTGCTGCCTCTCGAACACCTTTCCTACGCCACGCTCGGGCGTGATCTGTCGCTGTTTGCGTTGCGGGCCCGCCTGCCGATGGTGTCGACGACGATCGGCTTCCTGTTGTCGGGCGCCCTGTTCCGGTACGGGCCGAACGGCGTCGACCTGTTCGACGAGGCAGCTGGGTACGTGGCGAAGATCCTCGGGGGCGCAAGGCCGAGTGAGCTGCCCGTGGAAGAGCCGAGGCGCTTCGAGCTGAGTCTGAACCGCACGACCGCCAGGGCCCTCGGGCTCACGTTTCCCCAGTCGCTGCTGGCGCGGGCGGACCAGGTGATCGACTGATAGACTGCCGTCACCCGTCCATGGCGGGCGGCCCGTCGACGCCCGGGCTCCGGCCCGGAGAGAGGACCGCGATGGTCGAGTTCCCCAGGCTGACGTACGAGCGGCTGCAGGTCGGCGAGGAGTTCGTGTCGGACACGTTCCTGGTCACGCCCGAGGAGATCGAGACGTACGCCTTCGCGGTCGACGACCACCATCCGTGGTTCGTCGACGACTCGCCGTTCGGCGGCCCCGTGGCGCACCCGACCCTGCTCGGCAACCAGGCGCTCCGCCTCCGCCACAGCCGCTACACGGTGGCCGGTGGGCTGCACGCCAAGATGGAGTTCGAGTTCGTGGAGCCGATCCGGCCCGGGATGCGCGCGCGCTCGCGCGGGCGCGTGGTGGACAAGTACGAGCGCCGCGGCAAGCCCTACATGGTCACCGAGTTCACCACCGAGGACGAGGCGGGCACCGTGCTCGTGCGGGGCCGCTTCACCCAGATGCTCTTCCGCGACTGAGAGGCCCTCGTGTCCACTCCGACCACCGCATCCGTCGGCATCGGCCAGGAGCTGCCGCCGCTGGTGAAGAACATCCCGCAGCGGAAGATCGACGCCTACTCGGGCGTCCGCCCCAACTACATCCACAGCGACGAGGCGTTCGCGCGCAAGAAGGGGTTCCGCGCCCCGCTGGCCCAGGCCATGATGTCCACCGCCTACGTGTCGGAGATGATGACCCGCTTCGTCGGCGCCGGGTTCGTCAAGGGCGGCGCGCTGTCGATGACGTTCATCAAGCCCGTGCTGGCCGGCGACCGCCTGACCGTGCGCGGCGTCGTGAAGGAGCAGCGGCCCGAGGGTGGCCGCACCCGCGTCGTCGTCGAGGTCTGGTGCGAGAACCAGGACGGCGTCACGACCGCGGTCGGCACCGCCAGCGGCCTGGTGGATTGAGCGTGGCGATCACGCACCGGGAGGTCGAGACCAACGGCATCCGCATGCACGTGGCCGAGGCCGGCCAGGGACCGCTGGTCGTCCTCTGCCACGGCTTCCCGGAATCCTGGTACTCGTGGCGGCATCAGCTGACGGCACTGGCCGACGCGGGCTATCACGCGGTCGCCCCCGACCAGCGCGGCTACGGCCGGACGGAGACGCCGGGGCCCATCGAGCAGTACACGCTGCTGCATCTGATCGGCGACGTCGTGGGCCTGGTGACCGCGCTGGGCGAGAAGACGGCGGTGGTGGTCGGCCACGACTGGGGCGCGCCGGTCGCCTGGAACGCGGCCCTCCTGCGCCCGGACGTCTTCCGTGGCGTCGTCGGCCTCAGCGTGCCCTTCATTCCGCGCCGCGCGGTGCGGCCGACGAGCGTCATGCCGCAGACGCCCGAGGCGGTCTTCTATCAGCTCTACTTCCAGGAGCCCGGCGTGGCCGAGGCCGATCTGGAGCGTGATCCGGCCGCCACCATCCGGCGGCTGCTGTACTGGGCGTCCGGGGAGGCGCGCGATCCGTCGGCGCGCCGGGTCGCGACCGGTGACGTCGGCATGGTCCCGCGCGACGTCGGTCTGGTGAACAGCCGCCCGGATCCCCCCTCGCTGCCGTCGTGGCTGGGTCAGGCCGAGATCGACTTCTACGCGGGCGAGTTCGCGCGCGCGGGCTTCCGCGGCGGACTGAACTGGTATCGCAACATCGACCGCAACTGGGAGCTCATGGCGCCCTGGGCCGGCGCGAAGGTCACCGTGCCCGCGCTCTACGTCGCCGGCGACCGGGATCTCGTGCTGGCCTTCCGCGGGATGGATCAGCTGCTGCCGGCCCTGCCGATGCTCGTGCCGAACCTCAGCCGGACGATCATCCTCCCCGGCTGCGGTCACTGGACCCAGCAGGAGCGGCCGGACGAGGTCAACGCGGCCCTCCTGGACTTCCTGAAGGCCCTCGGCTAGACCGCGCGGAGCGCCTCCAGCCCCTTCCAGTCGAACTCGACGCCGTGGCCCGGCCGCTCGGGCGCGATCGCCGTGCCGGCCTCGATGCGCAGGGGCTCGGCGATGAAGCGGTCGAGACCGAAGCCGTGGGCTTCCAGGTAGGAGCGGTTCGGCACCGCCGCCAGCAGGTGCACGGTGAGGTCGTGGGCGCCGTGCGAGGTCACCGGGAGGTTGAAGGCCTCCGCCAGGTGGCAGACCTTCATGAACACCGTCACACCGCCGCAGTTGGTGACGTCGGGCTCGGGGAACGTCACGCCGCCGGCAGCGATGAGCTGCCGGAACTCGTACAGCGTGTGCAGGTTCTCGCCGGCCGCCACCGGCAGGCCGCCCTCGCGCACGATGCGCGCGTGGCCCGGGACGTCGTCGGGGATGGTCGGCTCCTCCAGCCACACCGGCTCCAGCTCGCGCAGCGCGCGGGCCGCGCGGACGGCCTCGTCCACGCTCCAGCGCATGTTGGCGTCGACCATCAGGGGGAAGCCGGGCCCGAGGTGCGAGCGCATCGCCCGCACCCGCTCCACGTCCTCGCGCAGGGACGGCCGGCCGACCTTCATCTTGATCGCGCGGAAGCCGCGCGCCAGGTTGTCGTCGGTCTGGCGCAGGAGCGCGTCGAGCGGAAAGTCGAGGTCGATCCCGCCCGCGTAGCACGGCACCCGGGGATCGTGGCCGCCGAGCACGCGCCAGAGCGGCGCGCCCTGGCGGCGGCCGCGGAGGTCCCAGAGCGCGATGTCGACGGCCGAGATGGCCAGGGCCTGGGCGCCGCCGCGACCGCCGTAGTGCAGCGCCCACCACATCGCCTGCCAGATGGCCTCGATGCGGTCGCCGTCGCGGCCGGCCAGCAGCGGCGCCAGATCCCGGGCGAGCAGGGCGTGGACGGCGGCGCCGCCGGCGCCGACGGTGTAGGTGTAGCCGACGCCCTCGGCGCCGTCGTCGTCGCGCAGACGCACGGTGACCAGCTCGAAGCCGCGGATGGTCCCGTGCGTGCTGTCGGACAGCGCGACGGGCAGCGTGATCCGGTAGTGGTCGGCCTGCAGGTCGCGGATCGGCATCGCGCGCAGTCTATCGCAATCCCGCCGCCGCGTCGGCGCCGGCCCCACCGCCGTCCTTGACAGGGCGAGGCCGCCTCTCCTAGAGTCCGAGCACGTTGGCGCGGCTGGCGCTCCTGCCTCTCGTGCTGCTGCTCGTCGTCGCGTGGCCACCCCCGGCCGGCGCGCAGCGACCGTTCAACCTCGAGAGCAACGTGCGGCTGCTCGGCGCGTCCCGCAACAACACCCGCTACCTGGTGACGATCACGCCCGGCGCCGATCCGGTCGTTCCCCTCGCCTTCCGGGTGGACATGGCGCCCGAGGAGACCGGCAAGGCCGAGCTGCAGCTGACCCCGTTCGACTCCGAGGGGGCGCCGCCGATCGCCTTTACGCTGATGGAGCCCACCGCCGACAACCCCGGTCCCGACGGCCGCCCGATCGACGTCCAGCTGCAGCCGGGCACGCTCTACGTCGACGTGCGCCTGCAGCGGCTCCGCCCGCGGACGACCTACACGTCGACGCTGACCCTGGTGTTCCGCGGCAAGAAGCACGAGTGGGACATCACGCTGAAGGTGGGCGATCTCGGCGCCCTGCACGTGGACCGGCTGCCGCCCCTGCAGCTTGTCACGCTGGCGCCGCTGGCCCGGGACAGCGCGCGCCAGTTCCCGATCACGCTGCGCGACGCCTCCGGACGCGGGCCGTTCACCCGCGTCCGGGCCCGCGTCGAGGAGCCCAACCAGGTCAAGACGACGGCGATCGCCTCGAACTTCACACTGGAGGCGCTGTCGTTCTGGCGGGACTGCCAGTCGCGCGACGGGTGCGTCGTCGTCCCCAACCTCGACGCCCCGCGCACGGCCCGTCTCGACGTGCCCAAGGGGGGCGAGCTGAAGCTGTGGGCCCGGGTCGAGTGGCTGAGTCCCGGCGAGTACAATCCCGTGCTCCGCTTCTCCGCCGACGAGGCGAGCGAGCGCGCCGAGGAGTCCCGGCTCGCCCTGAATCTCCAGGTGCGTCACCACTGGTGGCTGGCGGTGGTGGTGATCCTGCTCGGCTCGGCCGCCGGCCTGTTCGGCAACAAGTACGTGGCCGGCTTCTGGACCGCGCGCGCGCTGCGCCGCGAGACGGCCGCGGCCGAGCAGGCGGCGGCCGCGCTGGCCCGGCCCGACCCGCGGGGCAGCCCCTGGTGGCTGCGCGCCAGCGCGCACTCCTACGGCCTCACCCGGGCCCGGCTCGTGCTGCGTCAGGCCGAGTTCCTGTCCCAGAGCGTCTTCCGCGTGCTCGCGGTCGAGACGGAGATCCGCGAGCGGGTCGTCGACGCCCGTCGGCGGCTCGACGCGCTGGAGGCGCTGGAGGCCACGCGGCTGCGGCTGCAGCTGGCCTCGATCGATCGGGCCGTCGTCCAGCAGCGCATCGGCGCCTCGATCCGGCGCGCGCTGGCCATCGTGGACGGCGCCCGGCTGGAAGCCTCCCAGCGCGCCGCGCTCGACGCGCTGCTGGCCGACGTGGAGGCGTGGCTGCTGCCCGACAAGCAGGACGCGCTCTACCGCGACGCGGTGCTGGCGCGCGTCCGCGAGCTGCTGGTGACGGTGACGCCGTACGACGTGCCGGGCGAGAAGGTGCGCGCCCGCGTGGCCGAGCTGCTCGCGCAGCTCGAGCAGACGCTCAAGCTCGGCGACGCGCCGACCACGCAGCTCGTGCCCTACGACCACGCCGCCGCGCGCCTGGCGCTGCTGTGGCGCGAGCGCCTCAAGGGCTACGCCGAGGAGCTGGCCCGGCGCGAGGCCCACGGCGACGCGCTCGAGGAGCTTCACCGGATGGCCAATCGCGAGCTGTGGGGCCGGCTGCAGGCCGCCGCCGCCGACGGCCGCATCCAGGTGCGGGTACCGGACGACGACCTCCGGGCCTACGATCTCGTCGAGGCCCGCCTGACGCTCAACGCAGCCATCCAGGAGGTCGAGGTCGTGAACCACCCCTGCATCGTGCGCTGGCGCGTGCGCCAGGCCGACGGGGTCGAGACCGAGGCCCTCAGCTACGGCCTGTCGCTCGTGCACTACTTCCCGGTCGCCGGCGTCATGACGTTCAGCGCCAGCCTCGAGTGGGACGGGGCGCGCATCGAGCTGCCGGCGCCCGCGACCGTGAACGTGAGGGCCAACGCGGACTACCGCCCGTGGGCCTCCGTGCAGTCCGTGGAGCTGGCCGTGACCGGGCTGGCCGCGCTGTTCGCGATCGCGACCGGCCTCGGCTACGGCTACAACGCCACCTTCGGCACCTCGGCCCAGTACATCGGCCTCTTCCTGTGGGCGGCCGGGGCCAGCGCCGGCGGCAACCTGTTCAGGCAGCGAGGCGACGGGCGCACGGTCGGCGGCCTGGCCGCCCAGTGGCCGTCCAAGTAGAATCCTCGCGGAGGACGGCGTCATGGCCATGTACTGGAAGGAGATCACCGTCAACTGGGGGGAGTCGGATCCCTTCGGGCTCGTCTACTACCCGCGCATCGTGGCGTGGTTCAACGACACCGAGCACGAGCTGTTCCGGATCATCGGCTACCCGATCGAGCAGATGATCAAGAACGACCGGACCACGTTCGTCATGGGCGAGATCCACTTCCGGTTCATCGGTCCCGCCGCCTACGGCGACCGCATCGTGACGACCATCAACCTGGCCGACGTCGGGGAGCACACGCTGCACTGGAACTGCAAGGCCAAGAACGCGGCCACCGGCGCCGCGGTCAGCGAGGGGCGCGCCACGCGCGTTTACGCGCGCATCAACGAGGACGGCACGCTCAAGGCCCAGCCGATCCCGCCGGCGATGATCAGCGCGCTCCGCGAGCTGGGCGACCTCAAGCACCTGCGCAGCAACAGCGGCCCCTCCCGCCTGCCCGCCGAGCGCTGAGCCGCGGCGTCCTGACCCCGTGACCCCGTGAAGCGTGGTGGGGCCACCGCGCGGGTCGCCCACCGAGACGGGCGAGCAGCCGCGCATGGCTCCGCGCGGGCGCGCCATCATGGCGAACCGTTGTCGCCGTTCGAGCGGAGGGCCCGGCGAGCGAGCCGCCCTCGCCTCTACTGGCCGCCGGCCGAGCCCCCTGTGGGGGATGGGGGGCCCGAAGCGAGCCGGGCTCGGAGTGAGTTACGGCGACAGGCGAGCCATGTTGCGCGCCCGCGCGGAGCCATGCGCGGCTGCTCGCCCGTCTCGGTGGGCGACCCGCGCGGTGGCCCCACCACGCTTCACGGGGTCACGGGGTCTCGGTGCTGCCGGCCCTGGCGGGGCGGGCGGCGGCGGTCGGACGGAGCCGTCCGCTCCACAACGCCAGGAAGCTGCCGAGGATGCCGCGGGGCAAGAAGATGATGAACAGCACGAGGAGGACGCCGTAGACGAGGTTGTCGTAGCCGACGGCGCGGGTGCCGAACGAGATGCGCAGGATTTCGGCGAGGAGGATCGTGATCACCGCGCCGACCGTGGGGCCGAGCGAGACGTAGATGCCGCCGACCACCACCGCGAAGACCATCTGCAGCGAGACCGAGATGCCGCTGACCGTGTCGGGCGAGATGAACATCTGGTACTGGCAGTAGAGGGCGCCCGCCAGCGCCGTCATCGTCGCGCTGAGGACGGTGATCTTGAGCTTCTCGGCCGTCACGTGCACGCCGGTGGCGGCGGCGGCGTCCTCGTCCTCGGAGATCGCCTCCAGCGCGTAGCGCAGCATGCTGCGGTCCACGCGGCGCCAGACCCACAGCCCGCCCGCCCAGACGGCCAGCGCGATGAGGTACCAGGTCGTCTTGCTCCCGAACTGAATCGCGTAGAGCGAGCTGCCGCCCTGGTAGCGCTCGGGAGTGTAGCCCAGGGAGCCGCCCGTGTGGTCCCGGGTGGCGGTGATGACCTGCAGCACGATCCCGCTCAGGGCCAGGGTGACGAGGGCGAAGTAGTGGCCGGTGATCCGGAAGCGGAAGCAGGGGTAGGCGACCAGCAGGGCCAGGGCGGCGCTGGCGGCCAGCGCCACCGGGATGCCGAGCCAGGGGCTGAGCCCGGCCTTGTTCCACAGCAGCGCCGTCACGTAGGCGCCCACGCCCATGAAGCCGCCGTGCCCCAGCGAGGTCAGGCCGAAGCGGCCCATGACCGACCACGACGTGTAGGCGAACGACCAGATGAGGATGACGACCAGGATGTGCAGCGGATAGGGCGCCTGGTAGGCGAACGGCAGGACGACCAGCGCGGCGCCCGCGAGCCAGGGGAGCAGCCGCCGCGTCACGACCGGCGCGCCATCAGCCCCTGGGGCCGCACGAACATCATCACGATGAAGAACGCGAAGGCCAGCACGTAGCCCCACTCGAGGTCGGAGTAGAGGCCGCCCAGGGCGATGATCTCGGCGAACACGAACGCGGCCACGAAGCCGCCGGCGAAGTTCCCGAGGCTGCCCAGCACGCAGATCAGGAACGTGATGGGGCCGAACGACAGGCCCACGAACGGGTGCACGTCGTACTGCAGCACGAGCAGGCAGGCGGCCAGGCCGGCCAGGCCTCCGCCGAGCGCCGAGGTGATCACGTAGATCCGGCGGCTGTCCACGCCCATGAGCGGCATGATGTGCCGGTCCTGGGCGATGGCCCGGATGGCCGCGCCGGTGTAGGTGCGGCTGAGGAACAGCCACACCAGGACCATGCCGATCAGCGCGGCGGCGAAGGCCAGCAGCCGCGCGTAGCTGATGAACATGCCCGACACCTTCAGCACCGGCAGCCGCAGCCCGAGGTTCTTGAACTCGATGCCGAACAGCACGGTGGCCGACGACTGCAGGAAGAACAGCACGCCGCCGGTGGCCAGCAGCTGGTTGATCGGGGCCGCCCCCAGGAGCGGCGCGATGACTAGGAGGTGCAGGACGACGGCGAGGACGCCGACCGCGGCCACGCAGGCCAGGCCGGCCACGACGAGGGGCGCGTGGTAGACCGTGTAGAGGAAGTACATGCCGTACATCCCCAGCATGATCAGCTCGGCGTAGCAGATCCACACCACGTCGATGACGCCGAAGACCAGGTTCAGGCCGAGCGACAGCAGGGCCAGCACGCCGCCCAGCAGGACGCCGTTGATCAGCGCCTCCAGCAGGTAGATGTCCAGGATGCCCATCGGGCCGCGCGCCTCCTCGCTCAGACGCCCAGGTACGCTTCGCGGATCGTGTCGGTGGCGAGCAGCTCGGCGGCCGTGCCGGAGGCGCGCAGGGTTCCCGCCTTGAGCAGGTACGCGCGGTCGACGACCCGCAGCACCTGCTGCACGTTCTGCTCGACGACGAGCACGGTGAGGCCGCCGGCCCGGATCCGGCTCATCAGCTCGAAGACCTGCTGCACCACCACCGGAGCCAGCCCCGCCGAGGGCTCGTCGAGCAGCAGCAGCCGCGGATCGGACATGAGCGCCCGGCCGATCGCGCACATCTGCTGCTCGCCGCCCGACATGCTGCCGGCCAGCTGGCGGCGCCGCTCGGCCAGCCGGGGGAAGAGGCCGTAGACGACCTCGAGCCGCTGGCCATACTTGCGCCGCGCCGACGGCGTGAAGCCGCCGATCTTCAGGTTGTCCTCGACCGTCATCCGCGCGAACAGCCGCCGGCTCTCCGGCACGTGGGCGATGCCGGCGCCGACGATCCGGTGGGCCGGCGTGGCCACCAGGTCGACGCCGTCCATGACGATCGTCCCCGCCGTCGGCCGGATCAGGCCGGAGACGACACGCATGAGCGTGGTCTTGCCGGCTCCGTTGGGTCCGATGACGGCGACCGCCTCGCCGCGCCGGACCTCGAGCGAGACGTCGAACAGCGCCTGGAAGCTCCCGTAGCCGGCCCGGACGTCGCGCAGCTCGAGCACGCCGGGTCAGGCGCGGGCCGAGGCGGCGGCGCGGGCGGCGGCGGCCTCGGTGCCCAGGTAGACCTCGATCACGCGGAGGTCGGTGGCGACCTTCGAGGGCGGGCCCTCGGCGATCTTCTCGCCGTGGTCGAGCACCATGACACGGTCGACGGCGCGCATGAGCACGCCCATGATGTGCTCGACCCAGATGATCGTGATGCCCTGCTCCTTGCAGATGCGCCGCAGCATGTCGGCGGCCTGCTCCATCTCGTGCTCGTCCAGGCCGCTGAGGCTCTCGTCGGCCAGCAGCAGCTTGGGCGACGTCGCCAGCGCCTTGGCCAGCTCCAGCTTCTTCAGGGCGGCGGCGCCGAGGCCGTCGACGGTGGCCCGCCGGTCGCTCGACAGGCCGACCAGGGTCAGCGCCCGCTCGGCGGCCTCGAAGGCTCGCGCGCGCGACGGTCGGTCCTGGCCGTAGAAGCCGGACAGCACGACGTTCTCGACGAGCGAGAGCCGGCGGAACGGCCGCGGGATCTGGAAGGTGCGGCCGATCCCGCGGTTGACGATGCGGTGCGGCGGCAGGCCGGCGATCTCCCGGCCCTCGAAGCGGATCGAGCCGTGGTTGGGGACCAGCGCGCCGGCCAGCATGTTGAAGATCGTGCTCTTGCCGGAGCCGTTGGGGCCGATCAGGCCGAGCAGCTCGCCGGCCTCGACGACGAACGACACCTCGTTGACCGCGGTGAAGCCGCCGAAGCGCTTGGTCAGCCGCTCGACCGTCAGCACCGAGCCGAACGCCGCCGGCTCAGTTCGCCGAGTACGGCGAGGTGCCCGGCAGCGGCAGGACCGGCTCGCGGTGCTGCAGGCTCTTGGGCCACACGACGTTCACCTTGTCGTCCACGTACTGCACGATCACCGGGAACGCGCGCTCGTTCTGGCCGGCCATCGGCGAGCCCTCGCCCGCGAACTTGACGCCGAAGCCGAGCATGGTGCCGCCCTCGGGCAGGTCGACCTCCAGCGCGGCCTTGCGGAGGGCCTCGGCGTCGACGCCGCCGTGCTTCTTGATGGCGCGCGGCAGCACCTCGGTCATCAGCACGTAGGTGTTGCTGGCCGACATGCCGACGTGAGCCGACTTCACGACGACGCCCGGCCGGGCCTTCTCGTACTCGTCGCCCACCATCTTGATCAGGGGCGGCAGCGTCGGCTTGAGCGCCTTCTCGTTGGCCAGCCACACCGAGATCGGGTCGACGTTGAAGAAGTAGTTCACGTCCTTGCCGAGGGATTCCTTGAGCTTGTCGTAGACGCCGTAGCCGGCGCCGTGGCCGATCAGCGCGCTGAAGCGCAGGCCCAGCTCGCGGGCCTGGCGCAGGAACAGCGAGATGTCCGGGTTGTAGCCGGTGTGGAAGATGACGTCGGGGCGGCCGCGCTTGAGCTTGGTCACCAGCGGCGACAGGTCGGGCGCCGTCGCCGAGTAGCCTTCCTTGAGCACGACGTTGAAGCCGGCCTTCTTGGCGCCCTCCTCGTTGCCCTTGGAGACGTCCACGCCGTAGGCGCCGTCCTCGTGGATGATGGCCACCCGGACGTCCTTGGCGTCCTTGCCGAGCTTGGCCCTGGCGTTCTGGGCCAGGAAGTCCATGGACATCAGCCCGAACTGGCGGCCGCTCGGCTGCACCCGGAAGACGTACTTCAGATGGCGGTTCTCCAGCACTGCCGACGAGATGCAGGTGGTGATCCACATGAACTTGTGCAGCTGCTCGACGCGCGCCGCCGCCGGCACGCACTGGGCCGAGGAATAGAAGCCCAGCAGCATGTCGACCTTCTCCTGCTCGATCAGCCGCACCGCCTCGTTGATGGCGACCTCCGGCTTGCTCTGGGCGTCGGCGTAGAGCGCCTCGATCGCGTAGCCCTCGACCCCGCCCTTCTTGGCGAAGTGGTCGATCATGATCTTGGCGCCCAGCGCGTGCAGGTCGGAGCCGCCGCCGGCCAGCGGTCCCGTGTAGTCGAAGATCACCCCGATCTTCAGCTTCTTGGCCTGCGCGGGCGCGTCGACCACGAGGAACGCGCCCACGACCAGGGTCGCCGCGATCAGGACGCACGCGAGACGGCTCACGACGGACCGGGACATGGACACCTCCTCTGGACGACCGCGACCGGGATGATCGGCGCGGCCATTAAAGATGGCGCCTCCGGCGTTGTCAAGGCGCGTCCGCGTCGCGTGCCGGACGCGGTTGACTTTGCCGGTGGAGGGCGCTACCGACTCGGGGCGTGGACCTCTCGGCGACCATTCACCTGCTGGGCGAGGCGCTCGGTGACGTGCTCCGCGGCCAGGAGTCCGCCGCCCTGCTCGAGACCGAGGAGCGCATCCGCGCGCTGGCCAAGGGACGTCGGCTCGGCGACCGGGATTCGGCCGCGCGGCTGGCCGCCGCGGTGGGCACGCTGTCCGACGACGCCGCCCGGGCGGTCGCCTCCGCGTTCGCCGTCTACTTCGACCTCGTGAACCTCGCCGAGGAGGCGCACCGCATCGCCGCGCTGCGCGAGCGCGAGCGCAGCCGCCATCCGGAGCCGATCGCCGAGTCGGTCCGCGAGGCGGTCGGGCTCCTGGCCGTGCGCGGCACGACGCCGGACCGGATGCGCGAGCTGCTGCGCGCGCTCAGGGTCGAGCTGGTGCTGACCGCCCACCCGACCGAGGCCAAGCGGCGCACCGTCCTGTCCAAGCTGCAGCGCGTGAGCGCGTCGCTGCGTCGGCTGGCCGACGCCGGGCTGTTGCCCCGCGAGCGCGCTGTCCTGACCGCCGAGCTGCGGGCGGAGGTGACCACGCTGTGGCTCACGGACCGGGCGCGCACCGCGCGGCCGGCCGTCACCGACGAGGTGCGGACCGGCCTCTACTTCGTCGACGCCGTCTTCTGGGACGTGCTGCCGCGCATCGCCGACGATCTCGACGCCGCGCTGCGCGAGCACTATCCCGGCCTCCGCGCCGACGCCGGCTGGCTCGGGCTTGCCTCCTGGATCGGCGGCGACCGCGACGGCAATCCCGCCGTGACGGCCGCGGTGACCGCCGAGACGCTGCGGCTGCACCGGGGCCTCGCCGTCGAGCGCCACCGCCGGTCGCTGCAGGACCTGGCGCGGCGTCTGAGCGTGAGCGAGCGCCGGTGTCCGCCGTCGCCGTCGCTCGAGGCCTGGCTGCAGGCGCGACGGCCCCTGCCACCGCGCGTGGCGTTTCTCGAACAGCGCTACGCGCGGGAGCCCTACCGGCTGGCGCTGGCGCTGCTGGCCGCCGATCTCGAGGCCGCCTCGCACGAGGACATGACCGCGCGCCTCCTGGAGGACACGCCGCACCACGCGCGCCTGACCGCGGAAGAGGTCGGGCGCGTGCTCGACCTGGTGGCCGCCACGCTGCCCCGCGCGATCGCCGACGACCGCCTGCGCGTCGTCCGCCATCAGGTCGACACGTTCGGCCTGCACACGGCGCGGCTGGACGTTCGCGAGGACGCCGGGCGCCTGGCCGGCGCGCTCGCCCGCGCGCTGGAGGCCCTCGGCGTCGCGGCGGACTTCGCGAGCCGCGACGACGCCGGACGCGGCGGCCTCCTCGTCCGCCTGCTGGCCGGGGAGCCTCCGCCGTCCGAGCGCCTGGCCACGGCCTTCGGGGCCGACGAGTCGGCGGCGGAGACGTGGCGGCTCTTTCGCCTGCTGGCGCGGGCCGCGCGCGTGTACGGGCCGGTCTCGCTGGGCCCGTTCGTGGTCTCGATGACGCGCGGAGCGGCCGACGTGCTGGCCGTGCTGCTCCTGGCGCGGTGGGCCGGCGGCGTCCCCGGTCTGGCCGTGGTCCCGCTGTTCGAGACGCTGGCCGACCTCGACGCCGCGCCGCGCGTCATGACCGAGCTGTTCGAGCTACCCGTCTACGCCGAGCACCTGCGAGCCACCGGCGGCGAGCAGACCGTGATGATCGGCTACTCCGATAGCAACAAGGACTGCGGCTACCTGGCCGCCAACTGGGCGCTCTACCAGGCGCAGGAGTCGCTCGCGCGGACGGCCGACGCGCACGCGGTCACGCTCACGCTCTTCCATGGCCGGGGCGGTAGCGTGGCGCGCGGCGGTGGACCGGCCGGCCGGGCCATCCGCGCCCAGCCGCCCGGCACCGTGCGCGGCCGCTTCCGCGTCACCGAGCAGGGCGAGACGATCGCCTCCCGCTACGCCGAGCCGGATCTCGCCCATCGCCACCTCGAGCAGATCGTCAGCGCCGTCCTGCTCGCCTCCGCGGACCCGGCGCGCGACGTCCCCGCCGACTGGCGGGCGGCCATGAACGCCGTGGCGGCCGCGGCGCGCGACGCGTACGCCGAACTCGTCGAGCGGACACCCGGGTTCCTCGAGTTCTGGCGCGCGGCCACGCCGATCGAGGAGATCAGCCGGCTCCGCCTGGGCTCGCGCCCCGCCGCCCGTGGACGGGGGACGCTGACGCGCGCCGAGGTCCGGGCCATTCCCTGGGTGTTCTCGTGGATGCAGAGCCGCTTCAACGTGCCGGGCTGGTACGGCCTCGGCAGTGGCCTGCGGGCCGCCGGCGAGGCGACGCTGCGCGCGATGTACGCGGGCTGGCCGTTCTTCCGGGCGCTGCTCGACAACGCCGAGATGTCCCTGCTCAAGGCCGACCTCGGCATCGCCGCGCTCTACGCCGATCTCGTGCCCGACCGGCGGCTGGCCGCGGCGGTCTTCGGCGCCGTCCAGGCCGAGTTCGTCCGCGCGCGCGACGCGATCCTGGCGGCGACGGGCCACGCCGAGCTGATGGACGCCGATCCCGTCATCCAGCGGTCGGTCCAGCTGCGCAATCCCTACGTCGACCCGCTGAACTACGTGCAGGTGGAGATGCTGCGGCGCCTGCGCGCGCTGGCCGATCCCGAGGGCCCCGAGGCCGAACGCTGCCGCGAGGTCATCGTACTGACGATCAACGGCATCGCCGCCGGCCTCCGGAACACCGGCTAGCCCGGGCTGTTGATGAACGCGGTGACGGCCGAACGGGACACGGCGGAAGGCGGGTGGATGGGGGTCCGGGTGACCCGTTCCCTCCGAGCCCGAGGACGCCACCGCGCCCGAGAGATTGGGAACTTCGACGGCGTCATCCGGAGCCGAGCGGGACGTGGTCAGAGCGACCCCCATCCACCCGCCTTCCGTCGTGTCTCGTTCGACCGTCATCGCGTTCATCAATAGCCCGGACCGCGGGCCGGGCCCCGCATCCCGCCCCGTCCGTCGCCGGGCGGTGGTACGGTGGAGACGGCCATGGGCCTCGTCCTGTGCCTCGTGCTGGTGCTCGTGACGCCGATCCTGGCGGTCGCCCAGACCGCGCCGTTCCCGCCCTCGGTGGTCACGAACCAGGAGAAGCTCGACTGGCTCACCACCGAGGCCGATGCGGCCGCCCAGGCCGTCGACGCGGAGGCCGAGCGGCCCGTCACCGAGCAGCGCGACGCCGTCTACGGCGCCGCCCTCACGCGGAGCACGGAGCTGCTGCGTCTCAGCGAGACCATCCCCGGCCGGCTGCCCCGACTCGAGAATCGCCTGAACGAGACGATCACCAAGGCGCTGCTGGGCCTCGAGCGGCTCGAGAACGAGCGCCTGGTCATCGGCATGACGACCCAGGAGGTGCGTCAGATCCGCGGCGAGCCGTCCCACATCTCGGAGACGACCACGACGGCCGGCGTGCGCGAGCTGTGGCGGTACGGCCGGACCGTGCTGTCCTTCGACAACGGCAAGCTCGTGGAGATCCGCCAGACCCTGAAGGACGACTGACCGCACGCCTCAATCGAGCGTGAGCACCGCCTTGCCGGGGAAGCGCCGGGCCATGAGCGCCTGGGCGACCTCACCGATCTCGGTCCACGGCCGCTCGAGGCTGATGCGAGGCGCGATCTGTCCCGCCGCCACGAGCTCGGCCAGGCGTCGCAGGCCCAGGCCCGCCGGCTCGTTGCCCAGCTCCACGAACAGGTAGAAGCCGTACAGGGTCGCGCGGCCGCCGACGAAGAACGTCCGCGTGTCGAAGGTGACGTCCGCCGAGGCCGACACGCCCAGGGTCACGCACACACCGCCGCGCTCGAGCGCGGCGAGCGCGGTCCCGAGCGTGCGGCCGCCGACCGACTCGATGACCAGGTCGTACTTCGGCGTCGCCGGGATCTCCTCGCCGACCAGCACCTCGTGCGCGCCGGCCTGGCGCACGAGCGCGCCCTGGTCGTCGCGTCGCACGCCGGCCGTCACGTGGGCGCCGCCCAGCCGCGCCAGCTGCACGGCGAAGTCGCCCACGCCGCCGGTGGCGCCGGTGACGAGGACGCGGCGGGCGAGCAGCGAGCCCCGCTTGCCCAGCGCGTACAGCGCGGTCAAGCCCGCCACCGGAAGGGTCGCCGCCTGCGCGAACGTGACCTTGTCGGGCAGCTCGGCCAGGGCGTGCGTCGGCACCCCCACCCGCTCGGCCCAGGCGCCCTCGGCGAGCATCCCCACGACCCGTGTCCCGGCGCGCGGTCCCGTGCCGTCCGCCGCCGCGCGCTCCACGGTGCCGGCCAGGTCCCAGCCGGGTCGCCAGCCGGCGGCGGCCAGGCCCGAGCGCCGCACCTCGCCGCGGTTGAGCGACAGCGCTTTCAGGCGCACGACGGCCTCTCCGCGATCGGGAGCCGGATCGGCCACCGGACGGATGACGAGCCGGCCCGGGGCCTCGGGATCGACGACGACGGCGCGGTTGCTCACGGCGCACCTCCGACGATGACGTGCTCGCGGGTCACGATGAACGGGGGCGATCCGGGCGCCAGGAAGCGCGCTCGATCGGCGACGGCCTCCGCGTAGGCGGCGGATCCCGCGGCCGCGCGCAGGGATTCCGCGGAATCGAACCACATGAGGGTGGCGCCGTCGTACACGGGCGTGCGGCCTGCCGCATAGGCGGAGCGGCGGGTGGCGCTCAGCACGCACCGGCGCAGGCCGGGGACGGCGGCCAGGATCGGGCCGTGGCGCTCGCGCCAGTGCGCCTGGAACTCGTCGACCGACGCGTCGGGCCGGCGGGTGAGGAACTCGACCGCCTTCACCGCGCCGGCGCCGGGCGCGTCGTCGACGACGGCGTGGTCCTCGGTGACGATGAGCCCCATCGTGGTCCGGTCGATGAACCGGGCCTCGTCGGTTTGCACGTCGGCGTTCGCCGGGCTGCGCGTCATCGCGCGCAGGGCGTCGGTGTCATCCGCCCACACCTCCGCGATGCCGTCCCAGGCCGGCTCGCCCTTGCGGTAGCTGGTGGGCAGCGCGTGCGACTGCACGTAGCGGCGCACGCCGGGCAGCCGCGTCACCACGGCCGGATGCCGCGTCAGCCAGTACTGCTGGAAGTCCTCGACCGACATGCCGGGCTTCCGCTTGATGAACGTCAGGACCTTGACCATGGGCGCCTGAAGGATAACATTCGGGCCACGACGCCCGAGGAGGGATGACGCGATGAAGCGAAGCGCCGACCGGATCCTCACCACGCACACCGGCAGCCTGCCCCGCCCCGCGGACCTCACGGAGACGCTCGAGGCGTTCGATGCCGGCCGCGAGCCCGAGCCCGTCGCCTTCGAGACCCGGGTGCGGCGCGCCGTGGCCGACGTCGTGCGGCAGCAGATCGGGGCCGGTGTGGACGTGGTGAACGACGGCGAGCAGGGCAAGGTCGGCTACTCGACCTACGTGCGCCACCGGCTGACGGGGTTCGGCGGCCAGGCGGCGGTGCCGACGCGGGCCGACTGGGCCGACTTCCCGACCGCCGCCGCGCGGTCGGAGCGCCGGTCCACCATTCTCCGCCCCGCCTGCAACGGGCCGATCGAGTGGAAGGACCGCGGCGCCGTGCAGACGGACATCGCGAACTTCCGCGCGGCGCTGCAGGACGTGCGGCCCACCGAGGCGTTCATGACGGCGGCCTCGCCCGGCGTCATCGCCCACTTCCTCCGCAACGAGCACTACCCGACCCGCGAGGCGTACCTGGCCCGGCTGGTGGACGTCATGAAGGAGGAGTACGACGCGATCCACCGCGCGGGATTCGTGCTCCAGATCGACTGCCCCGACCTGGCGATGAGCCGCCACCTGGCGTTTCCCGAGCTCAGCAACGCCCAGTTCCTGAAGATCGCCGAGGGCAACGTCGAGGCGCTCAACCACGCGCTGCGCGACATCCCGGCCGACCGGCTGCGGCTGCACCTGTGCTGGGGCAACTACGCGGGTCCGCACCACCGCGACATCCCGCTGCGGGAGATCCTGCCCATCGCGCTGCGGGCCCGACCGCAGGCGCTGTCCTTCGAGGGCGCCAATCCGCGCCACGAGCACGAGTGGGTCGTCTTCCGCGAGGTGAAGCTGCCCGACGACCGGCTCATCATCCCCGGGGTGCTGGACTCGACCACGAACTTCATCGAGCACCCCGAGCTGGTGGCCCAGCGGCTGGTGCGCTACGCCGAGGTCGTCGGCCGCGAGCGCGTCCTCGCGGGGACCGACTGCGGCTTCGCGACGTTCGCGCGCGCAACGCTGCCGGTCGAGCCCGAGATCGCCTGGGCCAAGTTCAAGGCCCTGGCCGAGGGCGCCCGCATCGCGTCGGCGCAGCTCTGGCGCTGAGCGTCACCGCGCGCGCAGCCGCACCTCCTCGAGCGGCGCCGACCACGGATAGGGATCGATCAGCATGAGCGCCGGCTCCTCCACGCGGGGGCCGATGCCGCTGGGCCAGATGTAGTCGTAGATGGGGGCGAAGCGCACGCGCTCGTGGACGAGCTGCTGGATCTGCCGGAGCATCTGGGCGCGCTTCTTGCGGTCGAGCTCGCGCGCCTGCTGGCGGTACAGCGCCTCCACGTCGGGATCGGAGCCGTAGGCGTAGGCGCCGTCGGCCGGCACCACCTGGGACAGCCGCGAGGCGGCGTTGCCGTAGACGGCGTCGATGCAGACGCACACTCCCTTGAGCTTCTTGCTGGCCAGCGCCGCGTAGAACGCCGCGCGCTCCATCGTGCGCACGCGCGTCCTGATGCCCACCGCGGCCAGGTTGGCGTTGACCGACTCGCCCACCGAGAAGTACGGCGGCCACGGGTGCAGGTCGCCGGCGTCGAAGCCGTTGGGATAGCCCGCCTCGGCCAGCAGCTGCTTGGCCTTGGCCGGATCGTAGGGGTGCGGCTCGATCGGGATGGCGAAGTCGAAGGTGCGCGGCACGAGGTTGCCCGTCAGCCGCGAGGCGCCCAGGTTCTCGGCCTCGTTGAGCCCGCGCCGGTCGACGGCCAGGCTGGCGGCCAGCCGGACCCGGCGGTCGGCCCACGGCGACTTCGGGTCCCACTGCTCGAAGAAGTCCAGGTAGAACGTCCCGATCGCCCCGGAGAAGGCCAGTCGCAGGTTGGGATCGCGCTTGATGTCGGCCGCCATCGGCGCGTCGAGCAGGTAGGCGATGTCGACCTCGCCGCGCTTGAGCATGGCCAGGCGGGTCGTCGCCTCCGGCACGCTCTTGTAGACCAGCCGCTTCACCGAGGCGGTCTTGCGCCAGTAGCCCTCGAAGGCCTCCATCACCAGCTCCACGCCGGGGGTGTGACTCACGAACCGGTAGGGCCCGAGCCCGACCGGCGCCTTCTTGAAGCCGTCCACGCCCACCTGCTCCATGTACTTGCGGGGGGCGATCCACGCGGCCGACGTCGCCAGCGTGCCGTAGAAGGTCAGGAAGTCGGGCCACGGCTCCTGCAGCTGGAAGCGGACGCGATGCCGGTCGACGACGACGATCTCGCGCACCTTCTCCTGGAGGATCTTGGCGCCCTTGGCCCGCCGGAAGCTGAACTCGACGTCCTCGGCGGTGAACGGATCGCCGTTGTGGAACGTCAGCCCCTCGCGGAGCTTGAACTCGTAGGTCCGCTGGTCGGGGCTGACCGTCCACGACTCGGCGAGGCTCGGCGCCAGGTGGTTGCCCGGCATGGGCTTCACCAGCGCGTCGTGCATGGCGTACATGACCCAGAACGGCGTGAGGACGCCGATCACCTCGGCCGGGTCGAACCACTGGGGCGACAGGGTGACGTAGAGCGCCCACCGCATCTCGCCTTCCGGCTTGGCCTGGGCGGACGCGTCCTGCGGCGAGCCGGCCGCGAGCACCCCGACCAGGACGGCGACCACCAGGGTCAGACTCCGCTTGCCGTTCATCGTCCCCTCCCCCGTGACGCCTGATAGACTATGGCGGATTCGAGAGGCATGCATTCGACCCAACGAGGAGCGATCGATGCGTAAGTATCACGAAATCAGGCTGGACGACCGGACGATCACCACCCGCGAGCTGCACGGCGAGGACATCGTCAAGGCAGGCCGCTATCTCATCGCCAGGACGCTGCTGGACCGCGGCGTGGCCACCGTCGACCCCCTGTCGCCGGAGAACCCGCTCGTCTTCTCGGCCGGTCCGTTCGCGGGCACCAGCTTCTCGAACGCCAACCGCACCAGCGTCGGCTGCAAGAGCCCCCTGACGGGCGGTGTCAAGGAAGCCAACGGCGGCGGCTCGTTCGGGTACGCGCTGGGCCAGCTGCAGATCGCCGGGTTCACGCTGAACGGCGCGGCGCGGGACTGGGTCGTCATCCACTTCAAGAAGGACGGGACGATCGCGTTCGACGACGCGTCCCCCTACCTCGGCAAGGGCAACTTCGAGGCGCACGACCTGATGGTCAAGCGCTACGGCAAGAAGATCGCGATCGGCCTCTGCGGGCCGGTCGGCGAGTACCAGGGACTCCTCGCCGGCATCGCGTTCAGCGACAAGGATGGGCGGCCGGCCCGCCTGGCCGCGCGCGGCGGCGTGGGCGCGGTCATGGGCAGCAAGAAGGTCAAGGCCATCGTCGTCGACCTGGACAAGATCCCGCCGTTCAGCGAGCCGAAAAAGGTCACCGCGGCCATCAAGGACTACTCCAAGCTGCTGCTGGCCGACGGCATCGTGAAGAACTTCTACCAGGCCATCGGCACCATGGGCATGGCCGACGTCCAGAACCAGATGGGCGGCCTGCCCGTGCGCAACTTCAGCGCCGGCCAGCAGGTGAACATCTCGACCGGCGAGAAGTTCAAGATGGGCGGCAGCTACATCGCCGAGCTGAACAAGTCGCGCGGCGGCGAGCACACCCACGCCTGCATGCCCGGCTGCGTGATCCAGTGCAGCAACGTCTACGTGGACGCCAGCGGCAAGGAGGTCGTCTCGCCGGTCGAGTACGAGACGCTGGGGCTGCTCGGCACCAACTGCGGGCTCACCGACCCCGACGACCTCGCCCAGCTCAACCACGTGTGCAACGATCTCGGCGTGGACACGATCGAGGCGGGGGCGATGCTGGCCGTGCTCATGGAGGCCGGACTCGGCAGCTTCGGCGACGCCAAGTTCATGGCCGACTGCCTGGTGGAGGTCCGCAACGGGAGCGAGAAGGGCCGCCTGTGGGCGCAGGGCACGGCGCGGGTCGGCAAGCACTACAAGGTCCGCCGGGTGCCCGTCATCAAGAAGCAGGCGATCAGCGCCTACGACCCCCGCGTGGTCGAGGCCACCGGCATCGCCATGATGGCCACCGCCCAGGGCGCCGATCACACGGCCGGCAACCTGCCGCGGCTCAAGACCCGCGAGATGGACCTGAGCGCGATGATCGAGCAGAGTCTCGTCGCCCAGACGAACACCGCCGCCACCGACTCGCTGGGTCTCTGCATCTTCGGTCGCAGCGTCACCGAGCCCAACATCGAGTTCATCGTCAACGCCATCAACGCCGCCTGCGGCACCAGCCTCACCACCGAGTTCTTCACGCGCCTCGGGCAGGAGACACTGCGCCTGGAGCACGAGTTCAACCGCCGCGCCGGCTTCACCGAGAAGGACGACGAACTGCCCGAGTTCTTCTACACGGACGCGCTGCCGCCCACCAACCACGTGGCCCGCTTCCACGGGGCGGACGTCCACGGGATGTACGAGCGGCTGCCGGCGTAGGGTCGCGCCTGACATCGAGGAGCGTCACGGCTCCGCCGGGCCGCGACGAGCGTTGGGGGGCCGTCTCGGTGTCCCGACCGGAAGGCTCCCTTCTGACTCGATCGCGGTTAGGGCTTGATTCCCAACGTCTCCAGCGCGCCCTTCGCCGTCCTTTCCGATTCGGCATGGTTACCGGCCGCGTGTAACTCGCTGGCTCTGGCGGCTGCGATCTTCGCATTCGCGGCCGTTGGGTCGAAGCGAATGGCAGTCGTATCCTGAATCTGCTTGATCAGCTTCGGGCACTGATTGGCGAACGTCTGACTGGCCAAGAGCATGGCGGTGAGACCGATGACGGCACCCAGCACTACGCGCGGCATAGACGTACCCTCCGATTCGAATTGAATATCGGGTGGGCGGACTATACGCCAATTCGCAGAGCCGGTAAGGAAATGTTTCCCACTCTGTGGAGGCGCCGGAAAGCGAAAATACCTCAGTGGAGAGGGAAGTCGGAGCCCCACGTCAATCAGATCAGAAGTACTCGAACGTCCCCGGCTCTCGCGCCATGCTGAGACGCACCTGGGCCATGAAGACCAGGTACGGGTGCGCGCCCAGAGCCACCAGCCGGTCGCGGTCGCCGGCGGTCAGCGCGGCCCGGGCGTCCTCGTCCAGGCCGTGCTCGCGCATGGTGGTGTCGGCGTCGGCCGCGTAGCTCTCACGCACCGCGGTGTCCGACTTGAGCGCGAAGAGGAACCGGTTCAGGGGATAAGCGGCCGCCGGCGGAAAGAAGTAGTGCGTGTCCATCGCGCTCACACCGGCCACGCCACCACGGCGTTGCCGTGGTGCCAGGAGGGCTCGTAGCACAGCACCTCGGCGCGGGCGTCGCCGACGGCCCCCAGCAGCGTGCTCCACGTCCGCAGCTCCACGTTGCCGGCCTTGTCCAGCTCCTCGCTGGTCAGCCGCGCGGTCTCGGCGCCACGGCCTTCGGCCAGCGAGGCCAGCAGCGCGCGGTCGAACTCGTAGTCCGGCGAGGCGTACCGGTCGGTGCCGGGATAGTGCGAGAGCCCCCCGGAGGCGACGAGGGCGACCCGCTCGGGCCGGGCATCGAGGATGCGGCGGAGCGCCTGCCCCCACGCGTGACAGCGACGCGGCGTCGGTTGCGGCGGCAGGTACACGTTCACGTAGAGCGGCACGATCGGCACGCGCGGCTCGGTCATCGTGAAGTGCAGCGGCACGTAGAACGCGTAGTCGAGCCGCAGGTCCTGCGAATACGCCAGGTCGAAGCCCGCCTCGATCCCCTGCTCCACGATGGCCCGGGCCAGCGGCTCGTGGACGTCGAAGGCGTAGCGGTAGCGCCCGAACTCGCCGGCCGCGCGCCGGCCCACGAACACGGCCAGCGCCGGCACCGCGTTCAGGAAGAAGCCCTCGATGTGGTCGCCGCCGACGATCGTCACGACGTCCGGCCGGGCCGCGGCGAGCCGGCGCTTCACCTCGGCGTAGGCGGCGTGGACCCGCAGGACGAGATCGCGGTCCTCCGTCGGCGGGCGGACGAGCAGCTGCGGCGTGTGCGGCAGGGCGAAGGCGGCGACCAGCGGCATGGCCCGAGGATACCGCAGCCAGACGTCAACCGCAGGCGGGCGCGGCGGACGCCGAAAGAGGTCACGCCGGCAACCGCCGCAACGCCTCCTCGCAGCGCCGCTGCAGCGGGCGCATGCCGAGCGTCCGCGCCAGCGCCAGCGCGTCGCGATAGTGTTGCCCGGCCTCGGTGAGCGCGGGGGACGCCTGTCCGACGGACACGTCGCCCATGACCGCCAGCGCCCAGGCTTCCAGGCCACGCTCGTGCTGCGCGCGAGCCAGCCCGAGCGCCTCGCGCCCATGCACCAGCGCCTCGGCGGGGTGCTGCGTCCACAGCAAGGCTTCGGCCAGGCGTCCCACGAGCAGCGCCCGGCCGGAGCGTCGCAGCTCGCCGGCCTGGGCCACCGCGTCGGCGAGCATCGGCAGGCCCTCGGCGATCCGTGCGGTCAGCACGTAGGCGTACCCGAGATGCGAGCGGGTGCCGGCGAGGTTGAGCGCGATGCCGCGGCTCTCGATGAGTCGGAGCGCCTGCTCCAGGACGGGGATGGCGGTCTCGGGCGCTCCACGCGACAGGTGCAGGCGTCCGAGCGTGGACTTCGCAAAGGCGAGGCTGTAGGGATGGCTCACGGCTTCCGCCGCCGCGTGCGCCTCCTCGGCGATCGCCACGGCCTCGTCGAAGCGGCCCAGCTCCGACAGCGACAGCGCGAGCCAGAGCCGGGACTGCAGCGGGACCAGTCCCGGTCCGGCGAACCGCTCGAGGGCGCGCGCGCCCTTCGCCAGCTCGCCGTTGCGGGCGAGATAGCGGACGGCTCTCGCATAGTCGCCCAGCTGATGGCACACCTCGCCGAGGTAGAAATTGCCGAGGATCTCCAGCGCCACGTCCCGCAGCCCCCGGGCGGCCCGGGCCGTACGGCGCGCGAGCTTGAGGGCGCGATCGGGCTCGCCGCACAGCCACAGACAGTGGGCGAGATGGCCGGAGGCCAGGGCGATGCGGCGCTCGTCACCCAGCCCCGTGGCCAGCGCATGCGCCTCGTCGAGATACGCGCGGAGTCGGGACAGCTCGCCGAGCGGCATCAGCCAGTCGCGCAGATCGAATCGCAGATCGACCGCCAGCTCCCTGGCGCGGCGGTCGCCGGGCAGGCGCGGCAGCGCGGCCAGCGCACGCTCGAACAGCGACACGGCCTGGCGGTACGCGCCGCGCCGCGCGGCCTCGGCGCCGGCGGCGCGCAGATACGTCACCGCCTTGTCCCAGCGCTCCGCGATCTCGTAGTGAATCGCGAGTGCGGAGACGTGCGCGGCCAGGTCGTCCCGGTGAAGGTCCTCGAGCGCCGCCGCCACCTCCGCGTGCAGCAGCCGGCGGCGGGGTACGAGCAGGTGCGCGTACACCGCCTGACGGATGCGGTCGTGGGAGAAGTCGAACTGCTCGCCCACGTCGCGCAGCACCTGTCGGCGAATGAGCTCCTCGACGCCGTCGGCCGCCCGGCGCGGCTCGAGTCCGGAGGCGCGCTGCAGGAGCGCGAACGAGAAGCCGCGGCCGATCACCGCGGCCACGGCCACGAGCCGCTGGGCGCCGTCGCTCGCGCGCTGCAGGCGCGCGAGGATGATCTCCTGGACCCGTTCGGGCAGCGCCGGCAGCGCCGGCGCCGCCGGCGCCGGCGCGTTGCCGGGCGGCAGGCTTCGCATCGCCTCGACGACGACGAACGGGTTGCCCTCGCTCATGGCCCACACGTGCTCGATCAGCCCCTCGCGCGCGACGCTCCTCGCGATCGACGGCCTGAGGGCGGTGATGAGCGCCACGGTGTCGGGGCGAGGCAGAGGGGCGAGCGGCAGCGACACCAGACACCGGTCCTCGCGGAGCTCGGCGAGGGTCGGGCCCAGGATGGCCGGGCGGTCGAGCTCCTCGACGCGGGCGGTGACGACGACCAGGACCGGCCACCGTGACAGCCGCCGTCCCAGGAACGCGAGAAACCGGAGGCTCGCATCGTCTGCCCAGTGGAGATCCTCGAGGACGAGCAGGAGCGCCTGGCCCTCGGCCAGCTGGATCACGAGCTGGGTCAGCGCCTCGAATAGCGACAGCGTGTCGCCGGCGCCGTTCCGGCCTCGCCCCGGCGCCAGCTCGGGAAACAGCCGGGCCAGATCGCGGGCCCACGTCGGCCCGCGATCGCCGGCCGCCCGGACGAGCGCCACCGCCGGCTCCCTCAAGGCCTCGGCCCACGGCGCGAACGGCAGGATCCGCTCGGTCTCGTGCGCCTGTGCGCGCAGGACACGACAGTCCTGCCCGATCGCCCGCATGCCGAGCTCCTCGGTCAGCCGCGTCTTGCCGATTCCAGCCTCGCCGAGGACGGCGACGATGCGGCCGCGACCGGCGCCGGCGGCCGCGAGCTGCTCGAGCAGCGCCGTCAGCTCACGCCGCCGCCCGACGAGCGGCATCGCCTCGGCGCTCGGATCGGCCACGTCGGCGGTGACGCCGGCGCCCACCTGGACGATCCGGCGATACAGCGCCTTCGTCTCCGGCTCGGGCTCGGTTCCCAGCTCGCGCTGCAGCGTCGCCGCGCATGCGCGGTATTGCCGGAGCGCGGCGGCCCGCTGTCCCCGCTCGAGGGAGAGACGCATCAGGGTGCGGTGGACGCTCTCCTGCAGGGGCTCGAGGGCGAGCAGGCGCCGCGCCGTGGCCATCGCCTGCTCCGGTGACGCGCTGTCGAGCTGGTGGTCCAGCAAGCGTGTCAGCGCGGCGACGGCCACGTGACGCAGTCGCTCGCGCTCGAGGGCGAGCCACTCCTCGAAGCCGGGATCTGCCACGCTCAGACCGGCCAGCAGGTCGCCGCGGTACATCGCCGCCGCCGCCGCGAGGTCGTCGTCGACGGATGAGACGGCCAGCCGCTCGAAGGCCGCGACGTCGACGTCGATCGCACCCGGACGCAGCGCCACCACGTCCGCCGCGAGCTCCAGGCAGGGCAAGCGCGCCGCGGCCAGCGCCTTGCGCAGGCCGAACAGTGTCTGCCGCAGGCTGTTCCTCGCGTGCGCGTCGGCGCGGTCACCCCACAGCAGCGCGGCGAGCCCCTCGCGGGTGTGGGCGCGTCCCGGCGTCAGGGCGAGATAGGCCAGCAGCGCCCGGGCTTTCCTGAGCGGAACACCGACGGGCCGGACCCCCACACGGGCCCGAAAGCCGCCCAGCAGCGTCAGGCTCAGGCGCGCCGCCATGCCGTGAGGACCCCGGTACCGCGGACTATAGCACCGGCCCGCGCCGGCGCGTGTGACGCCGCCCATAACGTGCTGATAACGCCGTCGGTGCTACGCCGTGCGGACAGGACGTCGAACGCTCGACCGAGGAGGACGGCTGATGGAGACGGTGGACGTGACGCGACGCAGTCTGGTGCAGGTCCTGGCGGTCGCTCCCCTGCTCGCGTCGGTGGCCCGCGCCGACCAGGCGAGCGCGCAGGCCGGGGGCCCGGTCCCGGTCCGCGTGGAGACGAAGGGACTGGTGGCCAGGATCAAGTTCGAGCACGCGCTGGAGGGCTATCTCACGGAGATCAACGGCAAGTACAAGCTGCGCGTGACCGAGCTGACCCTGGAGCCGGGCGGGCACGTGGGCGCGCACAATCACGTCGGGCCCGGCATCCGGATGATGACGTTCGGCGAGATGACCTACGTGCTGCCCGACAAGACGCTCGTCTACGGCCCCGGCGATTTCTTCTTCGAGTCCGGCGACGTCAACCACACCGTGTACAACCGGAGCGACAAGCCGAACCAGCACCTGCTGTTCGAGATCTTGCCGGCCGACCTGAAGGGGCCCTCGCTCATGCCCGTGAAGACGACACCTTAGCCCGGCCGGCGCGGTACCAGTCGGCGATCTCCTCGCCGGTGGTGAACCACACGCCCTTCTTGCGGCGGATGTAGTCGTAGACCGCCTCGAAGTACTTGATGCGGTGGGGGACGCCGTGGATGTAGGGGTGCACGGCGATGGCCATCACGCGCGGGTTGCGGGCGCCCTCGGCGTAGAGCCGGTCGAACTGGTCGCGGCAGCGCTCCACCCAGGCCGGCGAGGCGTGGTGCTGGATCACCATCATCGGGATGTCGTTGAGCTCGAGCGTGTAGGGGACCGACACCAGGGGGCCGCGCGTGGTCCTGATCTCGTAGGGCTGGTCGTCGTTCACCCAGTCCGAGACGTACTCGATGCCGGCCTCGGCCAGCAGGTCGAGCGTCTCCCACGTCTCGGTGAGCCCGGGCCCGAGCCAGCCCCTGGGCGGCTTGCCGGTGAAGTCGCGGATGATGTCGACGGCCTCGCGGATCGACGCGCGCTGGTCGGCGAGCAGGTGCATCGCGCCCTGGCGGACGCCGTGGCCCATGAACTCCCAGCCGGCGTCGAACATGGCGCGCGCCACGCGCGGGTACGAGCGGCACACCGACGCGTTGATGGCCGTGGTCGCCCGCAGCTTGCGGGTCCGCAGCGCCTCGTACAGCCGCCAGAATCCCACCCGCATCCCGTACTCGTGCCACGCCCAGTTCGGCACGTCGGGCGTGACGGCCACGCCCTGCGGCGTCGCCAGGTACTGACGCGCCATCGGCTTCTCGACGTCCCACTCCTCGATGTTGACGATCGTCCACACCGCGATGCGCGCGCCCCGCGGCAGCGTCCAGCGCGGCCGGTCCACGATCGCGGAATACTCGAAGCGCTCGGACGGCAGTTTCACGCGACCTCCTCGCCCGGGACCGGGCGTCGCCCGGGCCGGTCCCGCTGCTTATAGTACAATCTGCCGCCGTGGCGACATGACCGCGGAGTTCTGGATCACCCAGACCTTCAACGGGCTGTCCTACGGCGCGCTGCTGTTCCTGCTCGCCAGCGGGCTCTCGCTGATCTTCGGCGTCATGCGCATCGTCAACCTGGCCCACGGCTCGTACTTCCTGCTCGGCGGCTACGTGGGGCTGTCGGTGGCGTGGCGCACGCGCAGCTTCGTGGCCGCGCTCCTGGCCGGCGCGCTGGCCATCGCCCTGATCGGCGTCGGCATGGAGCGCCTGTTCCTGCGTCGCCTGAGCGGGCAGACGCTCGGGCAGGTGCTGCTCACGATCGGCTTCGCGCTGATCTTCCAGGACCTGGCCCTGCTGCTGTGGGGTGGCGACCCGTACTCGCTGCCGGTGCCGCCGGCCCTGCAGGGCGTGCTCACCGTGGGCGGTTTGCGGTTCCCCCGCTACCGGCTCTTCATCATGGCGCTGGCCGTCCTGGTCGGCGCCTCCCTGTGGCTCGCCCTCGACCGCACGCGCGTGGGCGCGATGATCCGCGCCGCCGTCGACGACGCCGAGATGGCCCAGGGAGTGGGCATCCGGGTGCCGACCGTGTCCATGGGCGTGTTCGCGCTCGGCGCCTTCCTGGCCGCGCTGGGCGGGGTCATCGGCGGCGGCTTCCTGGGCGTCTATCCCGGCCTGGACTTCGAGATCCTTCCCTACGCGTTCGTCGTCGTGATCGTGGGCGGCCTCGGCAGCCTGCCCGGCGCGATGGTAGGCAGCCTGCTCGTCGGCCTGCTCGACAACTTCGGCAAGGCGCTGTTCCCCGAGCTGGCGTACTTCACCCTGTTCGCGCCGATGGCGCTCATCCTCGCCCTGCGTCCGACCGGGCTCTTCGGCCGCACGTGAGAAACCGGCGGGCCGTGGTGGTCGGGGTGACGGTGGCCGCCGGCGCCGCCGTGGTGGCGCCGTTCCTGTCGGCGTACCCGCTGACCCTGCTCACCCAGGCGGCGATCGTGGGGATCCTGGCCATGAGCCTCGATCTGCTGCTCGGCTACACGGGCCTGCCGTCGCTGGGCCACGCCGCCTACTTCGGCGTGGCGGCCTACGCCGTCGGCATCCTCAGCACCGAGTACCGGAGCGGGTTCTTCACGTGCCTGCTCGTCGGCCTGACGCTGGCCACCCTCACCGCCGCCGTCTTCGGCCTGCTGGCGATCCGGGCCACCGGCACCTACTTCCTGATGATCACGCTGGCGCTCGGCATGGTGGTGTGGGGGCTCGCCTTCCGGTGGGTGTCGATGACGAAGGGCGACAACGGCATCGCCGGCGTGCCGCGTCCCGAGGGATTCCTGCCGTGGAGTCTCGGCGCGCCGCTGCCGTTCTTCTACTTCACCCTGCTCGCCGCGCTCGTGGCCTGGACGCTGCTCGGGCTGCTCGTGCGCTCGCCGTTCGGGCTGGGCCTCATGGGCATCCGGGAGAGCGAGTCCCGCATGCGCGCCCTCGGCTACAACGTGTGGCTGCACAAGTACCTGGCCTTCGTCATCGCGGGCGGTTTCGCGGGGTTCGCCGGGGTGTTCTGGGCCTACTACAACGGCTTCGTCAGCCCCGTGGACGTGCAGCTCGTCACCTCCGTGGAGATCCTGCTGATGGTCGCCCTGGGCGGTCCCGGCACCCTGGCGGGACCGGCGCTGGGCGCGGCCGTGATCGTGTTCCTGAAGAACTTCGTGAGCGTGTACACCAAGCGCTGGCTGCTGATCCTGGGCGCCGTCTATATCGGCGTCATCCTCTTCGCGCCGCGCGGCGTCCTCGGCGCCTTCCGGCGCGAGCGCTGATGGCAGGCTCTCCCCGCCGCCGGCCGTGGTGAGCCCGCCCGGGGGCGAGCCCTTCGCCCTGCGGCTGCACGGGGTGTCCAAGATGTTCGGCGGCCTGCGCGCCGTCGACGGCGTGGAGCTCGCCGTGCGCCCGGGCGAGCGGCGCGCGCTGATCGGCCCCAACGGCGCCGGCAAGACCACGCTGTTCAATCTCATCGCGGGCGCGCTGCCGGTGAGCGCGGGACGCATCACGCTGTTCGGCGCCGACGTCACCGCCATGGCCCAGCACCGCCGGGCGGCGCTCGGGCTGGCCCGGACGTTCCAGATCACCAACCTGTTCCCGACGCTGACCGTGCTCGACAACGCGCGGCTGGCCGCCCAGGCCCGGACACCGGCCCGCTTCGCCATGCTGCGGCCGCTCGGCGGCTTCGCCGAGGTGGAGGCGCGCGCGCGCGAGGCGCTGATCGCCGTCGGGCTGGACGACCGCGCGGGCGCCCGCGTCCGCCACCTCTCCCACGGGGAGCAGCGGCAGCTGGAGATCGCGCTGGCCCTGGCCGGGCGGCCGCGCGTGCTGCTGCTCGACGAGCCGGCCGCGGGCCTGTCCCAGGCCGAGGCCCAGCTGATGACGGCGCTGCTGCGCCGGCTCGACCCCGCCATCACGCTGCTGATCATCGAGCACGACATGGACATCGCCCTGCAGGTCGCCCGCGACGTCACCGTGCTGCACTACGGACGCGTGATCGCCGACGGCACCCCCGACGCCGTCCGCGCCGATCCCACCGTGCGGGAGATCTATCTCGGTGCCTGACCCCGCCCTGGCCGTGGCCGAGCTCCACACGTACTACGGCGACAGTCACGTGCTGCACGGGGTGTCGCTCGCCGTCGCCGCCGGCGAGGTCGTGGCCATCCTGGGGCGCAACGGCATGGGCAAGACCACGCTCGTCCGCTCCATCGTGGGCTTCACGCCGCCGCGCCGCGGCCGCGTGCACTTCGCCGGCGAGGACATCACCGCGTGGGCGCCCTTCCGGCGCATCGCGCGCGGGATGGCGCTGGTGCCCCAGGGCCGCCGCGTGTTCCCGTCGCTCAGCGTCCGCGAGAACCTCGACGTCGCCCGGGCCGGCGTCGGCCGCTGGAGCCGCGAGCGCGTGTACCAGCTGTTCCCGCGCCTGCGCGAGCGCGGGCTCAACCGGGCCGGCAAGCTATCGGGCGGCGAGCAGCAGATGCTCGCGATCGGCCGCAGCCTCATGAGCAACCCCACCCTGCTGCTCATGGACGAGCCGACCGAGGGCCTGGCGCCGCTGCTCGTGCGGGAGGTGGGACGCGTGATCGGCGAGCTCAAGCGCGAGGGGCTCTCGATCCTGCTGGTGGAGCAGAACCTGGCGATGGCGGCGGCCGTCGCCGACCGGGTGCACGTGCTGAATCGAGGCGAGATCGTCTACTCGGGCACCCCGGCCGCCCTGCTGGCCGACGAGACGGTGAAGTCGCGCTACCTCGGCGTCGCCTGAGCCGGCCGGCTCGCGAGGCATCCGGGCGTTTGCCTTCTGCCGGCGGACGCGCTAGGGTACGCGCGTTGCCGGGCTCGGGGAGCGCGGCGCGTGACTGTCCGGCGCGTCGGGCGGCCGCGGACGGGCTGGCCGGCGTGCTCCTCTCGATTGATCAGAACGTGGTCTCCCGGAGTCCTCTCGGTCGTGGACCAGGCGTGGACGTGAGGCAGCCATGCAGATGATGAGCCCCCGGGAAACGACGCTGGAGGTGGGCGGCAAGGCCATCCAGCTCTTCAGCGGCGGCGAGGGCCCGCCGCTCCTCTACCTGCACGGAGCCGGCACGTTCTGGTGGATGCCCGTCCACGATCGTCTGGCCGGCCGCCGGCGTGTTTACATGCCGGTCCACCCCGGCTTCGGCGCCTCCCAGGGCCTCGACGAGATCGAGTCGATGGAGGATCTCGTGTTCCACACGCTCGACGTGATGGACGCGCTGGGCCTGGCCCGCGTCGACGTCGTGGGGGTCTCGCTCGGCGGCTGGCTCGCCGCCGAGCTGGCCGTGCGTCACGGCGAGCGGGTGCAGCGCCTGGTCCTGGCGGACGCGGCCGGCACGCGCGTGCCGGGCGTCGAGCGGGCGGACCCGTTCCTGGCCCCGGCGCCCCGGGTCCGCGAGATGCTCTTCGCCGATCCGACCTCCGCGCTGGCCCGGGCCCTCGTGCCCGACACGCCGCGGCCCGACCGGCTGGAGGTCACGCTGCGCGGACGCGAGGCGGCCGCCCGGCTGCTGTGGAACCCCCACACGCAGCACCGCAAGCTCACGAGCCGCCTCGGCCGGATCACGGCCCCCACGCTCGTCGTGTGGGGCGCCCAGGACCGGGTCCTGCCGCTGGCCTTCGGGGAGGCCTATCATCGCGGCATCGCGGGCTCCAAGCTCGCCGTGCTGGAGGCGTGCGGGCACCTGCCGCAACTCGAGCAGCCCGACCGCTTCGCGGACACCGTGCTGGCGTTCCTGGCCGGCTGAGGACGCGCCCTGCAATTCGTCTGCTTCCACCTGATGCCGTGGCCGTACCTGCCGGACGACTTCGAGGAGCGTCACGAGTCGGCGTGGCTCACCGTGCCCAACGCGCTCTACGACCCGCGGCGCGGCCACGCGCTCTACCGCGACTACCTGGATCAGCTCGTCGCCGCCGAGGCGCTCGGCTTCGACGTGATCGGGGTGAACGAGCATCACCAGAACGCCTACGGCCTGATGCCGTCACCCAACATCGTGGCCTCGGCCCTGATCCAGCGCACGAGCCGCGTCAAGGTGCTCGTGCTCGGCAACGCGCTGCCCCTGTACGACCATCCCCAGCGCGTCGCCGAGGAGCTGGCGATGCTCGACGTGCTGTCGGCGGGCCGGCTCATCGCCGGCATGGTCGTGGGGCTCGGCGTCGAGGCGTTCTCCTACGAGGTGAACCCGACGTTCGTGCGCGAGCGCTATCGCGAGGCCCACGACCTCATCGTCCGGGCGTGGACGGAGCCGGGTCCGTTCCACTTCGAGGGCAAGCACTACGACTTCCGCTGGGTCAACGTGTGGCCGCGCCCGTACCAGGACCCGCACCCGCCCATCTGGATCCCCGGCTCGGGCAGCCTGGAGACGATCCGCTTCGTGGCCGAGCGGAAGTACCCGTGGATCGCCCTGCCCTACTCGCAGTTCGACGTCATGAAGGAGCACTTCGACCTGCTGCGCGAGCACGCCGCCTCCCGCGGCGAGGAGGTGCCGCCCGCGCGCGTCGGCTGGCCGTGCATGATCTACGTGGCCGAGACCGACGCCGAGGCCCGCCGAGAGTTCGAGCCCCACTTCTGGTATCTGGCCAGGAAGCTGCTGCGCCTGCCCCGCGAGTACATGTTCCCGCCGGGCCACACCTCGATCGAGTCGCAGCTGCGGCCCGGCCACGCCAGGCGGAAGTTCATCTCGCTGCTCTCGTCGTGGCAGGAGGTCGAGGAGGGCCGGTACGCGATCGTCGGCAGCCCGGCCACCGTGCGCGAGCAGATGCGCGAGGGCATCAAGCAGGCCGGCTGCGGCATCATCCAGGGCATCTTCCAGGTCGGCAGCCTCCCCCACGAGCTGGCCCTGAAGAACATGACGCTCTTCGCCCGCGAGGTGATGCCGGCCCTGCGCGCCGAGTTCGGCTAGCCCGGCCATTCACGAACCCGCGTGCTGCGGCCGAACGGGACACGGCGGCCGGCGGGTGGATGGGGGTCCTCTGACCACGGTCCCGCTCGGCTCCGGACGACGGCGGAGGAGTTCCCAAACTGTCGGGCGGCGGCGTCCTCGTACTTGCAGGGAACGGGTCATCCGGACCCCCATCCACCCGCCGGCCGCCGTGTCCCGTTCAGCCGGCCACGCGATTCATGAATCGTCTCGGCCACCGGCCGAGCCAGCCGCGCAAGCGGCTCAGCGGCGGGCCAGCTCGGTGATCACGACGGCGAGGTCGGCGGCGCCGTGGCCGGCGGTCTGGGCGGCGGCGTAGAGCCGCTCGGCGACGTCGGTCAGTGGCAGCGGGGCGCCGACGGTGCCCGCCGCCTCCTGGATCAGGTGCAGGTCCTTCATGAACAGGTCGAGCTTCATCTGGGCCGGGAACTCGCCGCAGGCCATCATCGGGCCGCGGACGTCGAGCATGCGCGAGGTCGCCGCCCCGGTCCGCAGCACGTCGACGACCATCTGCGGATCGAGGCCGCCTCGCCGCGCCATGGTGAGCGCCTCGGCCACCGAGGCGCTGTTGAGCGCGACCAGCAGGTTGGCGACGAGCTTCAGCAGCATCGCCTGCCCGGCGGCGCCGACGTGGACGGCGCTCGGCACTATCGACTCCAGCACCGGGCGCCAGCGCTCATAGACCGCGCGCTCGCCCCCGACGAAGATCACGCCGTGGCCGGTGGCCACCATGCCGCTGGTCCCGCTGATCGGGCAGTCGAGGAAGGCGAGCCCGCGCGCGGCCGTCTCGCGGGCCAGGCGCTCGCTCAGGGCCGGAGAGATCGTGCTCATCTGGCAGATCGTCTGGCCGGGCCGGGCGGCGCTGACCACGCCGTCGGGCCCGAGGATCGCCGCCTCCACCGCGGCCAGCGACGGCAGCACCGTGCAGACGATGTCGGAGGCCCCGGCCACCCCGGCCGCCGACGGGGCGGCGACGCCGCCGATCGCCACGAGGCGCTCGACGCAGGCCGGGACGATGTCATGGCCGACCACCGCGTGGCCGGCGCCGCGAAGCCGCCCGGAGACGGCGCTGCCGAGCAGCCCCAGGCCGACGACGCCGACGGTGCTCACCGGCAGTGTCGGCAGGGAGGATTGTTGCGGTCGTAGACGGGCTGCTTGAGGAACTCGTCCGGCTTGTAGGTCCAGAACTGCGACACGGCCGGGAACGTGTGGATCACGGTGTTCTGCAGGCGGCCGTTCACCCGCTCGACCTTGCGCACGTAGACGTTCATGACGGGGTTGCCGTAGTCGTCGAAGCGCACGGGCCCGCGCGGGACGTCGGAGAGGTCGACCTTGCGCAGGGCGGCCAGGAACCGGTCGACGTTCTCGATGTCGCCGCCGGTCGCCTCCAGCGCCGCCTTGAGGACGAGCCCGGCCACGTACGTTCCCTCCGAGTAGTAGGACGGGGTCTGCCGGTACTTCGCCTCGTAGGCCTGGGCGAAGCGCTTGTTGGCCGGGTTCTCGAGCACCGCCGAGTAGTGCAGCGGCGAGATGACCCCGAGCACCTCGTCGCCCATCGTGCGCAGCACGTGCTCGTCGGTCGTGGTGCCGCCGGCGATCAGGGGCAGCTTGCCCTTGAGGCCGGCCTCGGCGTACTGCTTGGTGAAGCGCAGCGCGTCGGCTCCCGAGAACTGCGCGAACACGGCGTCCACGTCGCGACGCAGCTGGGACACGTAGGGCGCGAAGTCCGCGTTGCCGAGCGGCGGCCACAGCTTCTGCACGATCTCGCCCCCGGCCTCCTCGAAGGTGCGCTGGAAGCCGGCCACCACCTCCCAGCCGAAGGCGAAGTCGTAGGCGATGACGGCGATCCGCTTGTACTTGAGCGTGTCGTGGACCCAGCGCCCGAAGGGGTGGGACGGCTGCGAGCTGGCCCAGCCGACACGCACGATGTAGGGGCTGCGCTTGCGCTGGGTGAGGTCGTCGGCGGCCACGATCGGGAACAGCGCCGGGACCTTCTTGCCGTCGATGTAGGGGGCCACCGCGTACCCGACCCCCGCGCTGAGCGGGCCGGTGACCAGGTGAACGCCCTGGCCCTCGACGAGGCCGCGGATCTTGGTGAGCCCGGTGGCCGGCTTGCCCTCGTCGTCCTCGACCAGGAACGTCACCTCCCGCCCGGCCAGCCGGTACTTGTTCTCCTCGAAGAACAGCTCGTAGCCGTTGATCATGTCCTTGCCGTTGGCGGCCAGCGGGCCGCTCTGCGGCACGATCATGCCGATCTTGATGGGCCCCTTCTGGGCCGGCGCCGGTGGCGGCCCGAGCAGGCCCGCGACGAGGGCGACGAGCACGGACGTGACGAGCGTGCGCATGGGGATGTCCTTCCTCCGGGTCGTGGCCCGGCCGCCGCGCGCCTCCGCGCGCCGGCCTCCGAGCGTGATCAGCGGCCGGTGAGGCCGGCCCACAGGCTCTGCAGCAGCGCCAGCGCGGGCGCCGGCAGCGGCCCGCGCTCGACGACCGTGATCGCGCGCTCGAGGTGCTCGAGCGTCGAGTAACCGACGAGCACCGTCGAGACTGCCTCGGTGGACAGCGCGAAGCGGATCGAGGCTTCCATCAGATCCTCGGCGTAGCCCTTGTCGACGACGGGGCGCAGCCGGCGGGCCCGCTCGACGTCGGCGGCGTAGTCGGCGCCGGAGGCGATGGGGGCGACCTCGGGCATCGCGATCGCGTGCCGCGCCGTCGTGCCGCTGAGCGCGCCGGCGGCGAGCACGCGGATGTTGATCGCGCCGACGCCGTGCTGGTCGGCGCGGTCCAGCAGGCGACCGAAGTCCTGGGCCGGGAAGCCGGCCGGGACCGCCACCGCCGCGCTCGGGTTCAGCAGATTCAGGCACACCTGCGCGGTGTCGATCACGCCGGCGTCGACGACCTCGTGGACGGCGGCGGTGTCCCCGAGCGCCGTGATGCCGGCGAAGCGGATCTTGCCCGCGCGCCGCAGGCCGGCCAGGGCCGGCATCACCTCGTCGATCACCCGGCGCGCGGACAGGCCGCGGCCGGGCGCCGGCGCGCCATCGTCGCGCACGATCAGGTTGTGCAGCTGCAGCAGGTCCACGCTGTCCAGGCCGAGCCGCTCCAGGCTGGCCTCCAGCGAGCGCGCGATGGCGCCCGGCAGGTCGCGGTCGCCCGGGTCGACGCGGAACTTGGTGCCCACGTGGGGCCGGACGCCGAGGGCCTTGAGCGTCCGTCCCAGGTTTCGCTCGGATTCTCCGCTGCCGTACGACGAGGCGGTGTCGAAGTAGTTGACGCCGGCCTCGATCGCGCGCCCCACCGCCCGCTCGCGCTCGGCCTGGGTGCCGCGCACGATGAGACCTCCGACGTCGCCGCACCCGAAGCCCAGCGCGGAGACGCGCAGTCCCGTCCGCCCCAGCACCCGCTGTTGCATTCCACTGGCCCTCCCGGCGCCCGAATACTACACGGATTCCTTGACGCCTGTGCGGGGGGCGGCTAGCCTGGGTCCGCCATGGACGCCCTCGACTTCGATCGTGTCGTCGATCGCCGCGCGAGCGACAGCAACAAGTGGCACAAGTTCCCCGCCGACGTGCTGCCGCTCTGGGTCGCCGACATGGACTTCCCCTCGCCGCCGGCGGTGGTGCAGGCGCTGCGCGCGCGGGTCGAGCACGGCTTCTTCGGCTACCTCAAGGAGCACCCCGAGCTGCCCGAGGTCGTCGCCGAGCGGGTCGCCAAGCGCTACGGCTGGCGCGTCGGGCCGGACGCCGTCGTCACGCTGCCCGGCGTGATCGCCGGCTTCAACCAGGCCCTGCGCGCGCTGACGTCGCCCGGGGACGGGCTGCTCGTGCAGACGCCGGTGTACCCGCCCATCCTCCGCGCGGCCGGCAACCACGGCCTGCGCCGCGACGAGCACGCGCTGACCCGGGGCCCCGACGGGCGCTACACGGTCGACCTCGAGACGTTCGAGGCGAGCTTCCGCGAGCGCACGCGCGCGTTCCTGCTCTGCAGCCCGCACAACCCGGTCGGGCGGCTGTACGGGCGCGCCGAGCTGGAGGGCATGGCCACCGCGTGCCTGCGTCGCGACGTCGTGATCGTGGCCGACGAGATCCACTGCGACCTGCTGTTCGACGGCCGCCCGCACGTGCCGATCGCCTCGCTGGCCCCCGAGATCGAGCGGCGTACGATCACGCTGATGGCGCCCAGCAAGACCTTCAACCTCCCCGGCCTCAAGTGCGCGGTGGGCATCATCCCCGACGCCGCCCTCCGTCAGCGCTTCGTGGCGGCCGCCGCCGACCTCGTGCCGAAGATCAACGTCCTCGGCCACACCGCCGCCGTCGCCGCCTACCGGGAGAGCGAGGACTGGCTCGAGGCGCTGCTGGACTACCTGAAGGGCAACCGCGACTTCCTGGTCGCGCAGGTCCGGACCCGCCTGCCCGGCGTCGTGATGGCGCCGCCCGAGGCGACCTATCTGGCGTGGCTCGACTGCCGGAGCGCGGGGCCGGCCGCCGCCGGCCCCTGCGCGTTCTTCCTCGAGCGCGCCCGCGTCGCCCTGAACGACGGGGCGGCCTTCGGCCCCGGCGGCGCCGGCTTCGTACGCCTGAACTTCGGCTGTCCACGACCGCTGCTGGTCCAGGCTCTGGAGCGGATGCGCGCCGCGCTGGCGTGATCCGGGCCCATGGCCCTCCGGCGCCATCTCGTCATCCTGGCGGCCCTCACCGTCCTCCCGCTGCTGATCTTCACGACCTGGACCGTGCTCGAGATGCATCGCGAGGAGCGGGCCCGGTCCGAGCGCGCGCTGGTGGCCACCGCGCGGGCGCTGACGCTCGCCATCGACGGCGAGCTGACGGCCGCCGTGACCGCGCTCGAAGGACTGGCGACCTCCAGCCACCTCGACACCGGCGACCTGCGGGCGTTCCACGCCCAGGCCTCGGTCCTGCGCCAGCAGCGGCCGGGCTGGACGACCATCGCCCTCGACGACCGCTCCGGCACCGAGGTCGTGAACGTGCTGCGCCCGCTGGGGACGGAGCTCGCCCTGACCGGCGAGGATCCCGAGGACATCCGCCGGGTGGTGACGACCGCCCGGCCCGTGATCAGCGACGCCTTCGTCGGCCCGCTGTCGGGCCAGTGGGTCATCGGCGTCCACGTTCCGGTCATCCGGAACGGCACGGTCCGCTACGTGCTGTCGACCACGATCCACACGCACGAGCTGCGCGACGTCCTGATCGATCAGCGCCTGCCGTCGGACTGGATCGGTACGATCCTCGACCACAAGCGCATCATCGTCGCCCGCACCCAGGGAGAGGAGAAGTTCGTCGGCCAGCCCGCCTCCGATCGGCTGCTGGCCGCCAGCGCCCAGGCGAGCGAGGGCTGGTACCGGGGCCTGACCAAGGAAGGCACCTCGACCTACTCGGCCTTCAGTCGATCGCCGCGCACCGGCATGACGGTCGCGCTCGGGGTTCCGGCCTATCTCATCGAGGCGCCGCTGGCCCGGTCGCTCTGGCGCCTGGCCGGCTCCGGAGTCCTGGCGCTGGCGCTGGGGATCGCGGTCGCCGTCTTCATCGCCCGCCGCATCGCGGGACCCATCACCACGCTGGCCGTCGCGGCGCACGATATCAGCCGGGGCACGGCGCCGCAACCCGCCGCCAGCACGATCACCGAGGTCAACGCCCTCCGTCACGCCATGGACGAGGCCGCGCGGCTGGTCCGGGACGAGCGTGACACGCTGGAGACGGTCGCCCGGACGGGGCAGCTCCTCTCCGGCGAGCTCAGCCTGGAGCGGCTCGTCCAGGGCGTGACCGACGCCTGCACGCGGCTGTGCCGGGCCGCGTTCGGCGCGTTCTTCTACAACGCCGGGGGCGAGCGCGGCGACGCCTACACGCTCTCCGCGGTCTCCGGCGTGCCGCGCGAGGCGCTCGCGCAGGTCCCGGTGCCGACCCGCACGGAGCTGTTCGGGCCGACCTTCCGCGGCGAGCGCGTGGTCCGCATCGACGACCTGACCGTCGATCCCCGCTACCGCGACCAGGCGCCGTTCGAAGGGATGCCGTCCAGCCACGAGCCGGTCCGCAGCTACCTGGCGGTGTCCGTCGTCTCCCGGGCGGGCGAGGTGCTCGGCGGCCTGTTCTTCGGCCATCCGGATCCGGGGGTCTTCACCGAGCGGGAGGAGGCGCTCGTGCGGGGCCTGGCCCCCCAGATCGCCACCGCCATCGACAACGCCCGTCTCTACGAGCGCCAGCAGGCGGCCCGCGCCGAGGCGGAGGCCGCCAACACGCTGAAGGACGAGTTCCTGGCGACGCTCTCCCACGAGCTCCGCACGCCGCTGAACGCGGTGCTCGGCTGGGCGCGCATGCTCAAGACGAGCAGCCTGGACCAGGCGACCGCCAAGCGCGCCATCGACGTCATCGAGCGGAACGCCCACGCCCAGATGCAGCTCATCGAGGACCTGCTCGACGTCTCCCGCATCATCACCGGCAAGCTGCGGCTCGACGTCCGGGCGGTCTCGCCGGCCTCGGTCATCGAGGCCGCTGTGGACGCGCTGCGGCCGGCTGCCGAGGCCAAGTCGATCCGGTTGCAGCCCATGCTCGATCCGCGGGCCGGCCCCGTGTCGGGTGACCCTGATCGGCTGCAGCAGGTCGTGTGGAACCTGCTGTCGAACGCGGTGAAGTTCACGCCGCGCGGCGGACGCGTGCAGGTCCGGCTGGCCCGGGTGAACTCCCACGTCGAGATCGTCGTCACCGACACCGGCAAGGGCATCGCGGCCGACGTGCTGCCGTTCGTCTTCGACCGGTTCCGCCAGGCCGACAGCTCCAGCCAGCGCGCGCACGGCGGCCTCGGCATCGGGCTGGCCCTCGTGAAGAACCTGGTCGAGCTGCACGGCGGCTCGGTCCAGGCGGACAGTCGCGGATCCGACCAGGGCGCGACCTTCACCGTCAAGCTGCCCCTGATGCTGCACGCCGAGACGGCCGAGCGGGACGTCGCCGCCCCCGGCGTGACCGTGGCCGGCTCGCTGGGCGGCGTCAGCCTGCTCATCGTCGACGACGACAGCGACGCCGTGGACCTGTTCGCCACCGTCCTGCGCCAGGCCGGGGGCGAGGTGCGCTCGGCGGCCTCGGTGCGGGACGCGATGGCGCTCCTCCAGCGGTGGGAGCCCGACGTCATCGTCTCCGACATCGAGATGCCCGAGGAGAACGGCTACGCGTTCATCCGTCAGCTGCGCGGCGGCACCGTGCCCCACGGGGATCGGATACCCGCCATCGCGGTCACGGCCTACGGGGGCGTGAACGAGCGCATCCGGGTCCTGTCGGCTGGTTTCGACGCCTACGTCGCCAAGCCCGTCGAGCCCGACGAGCTGGCCGCGATCATCGGCCGGCTGGTCACGCGCGCGCGGACCTCCCGCCGCGGCCGCGACGACTGAGGCCGCGGCATGACGCGCGCCGCGGGCCCCTGTCGGCATCGAGGCCTCCCGGACGTCGCCGTCGTGGAGCGGTAGCCGTGCGACGAGGCGCGCTCGTCCTGGCGCTGCTCGGATGCCTGACGGTGGCCGTCGCCGCGCACGCGGTGACGCCGGAGGACGCCTGGCTGGAGGGATACGCGGCCGCCGTGCTCAGGAGCCGCTTCAACCTGATCGTGCCGTCGCTGCGGGTGACCCGCGGGGCGATCACGCTCGCCACCGAGGACCTCGGCGGCGCCGAGGCCGGCGAGGTGCGGGCCGCGCTCATGGCGATCCCGGGCGCCCGGTCGGTGGAGATCATCGCGCGGGCGACGCCGCGCAGCGAGTGGCTGCCGGGCGGCACGCTGTTCAAGCCGCTCATCGCCGACCCCCGGTGGCCGCACTTCGCCGCGTCCTATCAGCGCTACGTCGGTGACCGCCAGCTCGAGGACGTGGGCGCCGTGTCGTTCGGCGAGACGTTCACGCTGTGGCGCCAGACGCTGGGACCCGCCACCGCGTGGGAGGTGGGCGTCCAGGCCGGAGTCTTCGCCGTCTTCGACCTCGACGCCGCCTCGGGGGACCTCGTCAACGCGGACTACTTCGTGGCGGTGCCGGTGAGCTTCCGGCACGACGGCTTCTCGTCGCTCTTCCGGGTCTTCCACGAGTCGAGCCACCTCGGCGACGAGTTCCTGCTGCGGACCAAGACCGAGCGCGTCAACCTGAGCGTCGAGGGCGTGGACCTCAAGCTATCGTACGAGTTCGGCGACAGCGTCCGCCTCTACGGCGGCGGAGGGTACCTGTTCGGCCGTCAGCCGGCCAGCCTGGATCCGTGGTCGATCCAGTACGGCCTGGAGATCGTCAGCCCGTGGCCGCCGCGCGACCGGCACTGGCGACCGATCGCCGCCGCCGACGTGCAGCAGCGCGAGGAGAACGACTGGTCGGTCGATCTCTCGCTGCGGGCCGGCATCCAGATCGACGGCGTGCTGGCCTCGCGAAATCTCCAGATCCTGCTCGAGTACTTCCGGGGCCGCTCGCCCAACGGCCAGTTCTACAAGGACCGTATCGAGTACTTCGGGCTGGGAGCCCACTTCCACTTCTGAGGAGCCGCATGCGCCAGGATCTGCGCGCCTTCGTCGCCGACTACGAGCGCGCCTGCCCGGGCGAGGTCGTCCACGTCACCGAGCCGGTCTCCACCGACTTCGACCTGATGGCGCTCGTGCTGGAGTACGAGCGCCGCCGTCGGTTTCCCATCCTGCTGCTCGAGCGGGTACAGGGCTCGGACATCCCGATCGTCTGCAACGTCGTGGCGAGTCGCCGGGCCCTGGCCTTCGCGCTGGGGGTGCCGGAGTCGGGCCTGGCGCTGGAGTACGCCCGGCGCATCAAGGATCCCGTCAAGCCGGTGGTCGTCGCCGACCCGCCCTTCCGCCGCCAGGTGCTCACCGGCCGCGACGTCGACCTGGCCCGGCTGCCCATCCCCACCTACTTCCCGGGCGACGCCGGCCGCTACCTCACGGCGGGCCTGCTGGTCGCGCGCGATCCCGAGACCGGCGTGGAGACCGAGGGCTACCACCGGTTCCAGGTGAAGAGCCGCGATCGCATGGGCGTCAGCCTGCACTCGCGGCGCCGCATGTTCGAGTACCAGCGGCGGGCCGAGGCGCGCAAGCAGGCGCTGCCCTGCGCGATCGCGCTCGGCGTGCACCCGCTGGTCTCGATGGGGTCGCTGGCCTACCCGCCCGCCGACGTCGGCAAGTTCGAGGTGGTGGGCGGGCTGCTCGGCGCGCCGCTTCAGGTCGCGCCGTGCGCGACGATCGACCTGCAGGTGCCGGCCGCCGCCGAGATCGTCATCGAGGGCGAGATCCTGGCCGGCGTGCGCGAGCCCGAGGGGCCCTTCGGGGAGTTCACCGGCTACTTCTCGCGCCGCTCCACCGAGCACGTCTTCGTGGCCCGGGCCATCGCGATGCGCGAGCGGCCGTGGTTCCAGTCGATCGGCTCGGGTCGGGCCGGCGACCACATCACCACCCTCGGCCTCGTGCGCGAGGCGGAGATCCACAACGCGCTCAGCCGCGTCGTCCCCAACGTGACGGGCGTGCACGTGCCGCTGTCGGGCACCTCGTCGTTCACGGCCTACGTGGCGATCAAGCAGAGCCGCCCGGGCGAGGCCAAGCACGTGATCCCGATCGTGCTCGGCGTCGATCACTACCTCAAGCTGGTCGTCGTCGTCGACGACGACATCGACGTGTTCGACGAATCCGAGGTGCTGTGGGCCGTGGCGACCCGCATGCAGGCCGACCGCGACCTCGTCACCATCGCCGGCAGCCTGGGGGCGATGCTCGACCCGAGCGCGGACGACCGCGGCGTGACCGCCAAGCTCGGCATCGACGCCACCCGGCCGTTCGGCGAGCCCTTCGCCGACAAGCTGGTGATGGATCCCGCCCGCATGGCCTGGGCGCGTGCGCTCGTCGATCGCCTGGGGGGCTGACCGTCGGGGCCTGGGCCAGGACCGTCTCGACGCCGGGGCGTCCCGGCGAAGGCGCCGCCGGCCACCAACACCTGATGACGAGTGACGCCGGTTTTCGGTCGGGAGGGCCGCGACTTCCCCACCGGCGGGGTTTTCGTGCCCGTCCGCCGGGCCGCCTCGATAATACTAGGTTTGCAGCGACGATCTGACGGGGACTTCCAGGCAGCGCAGGAGCGGGGATGGACCTTCTCGAGGTGAAGAGCCGCATCGCCGAGGCGCTGGTGGAGTCGATCTTCCGGCGGGCACGCTACGACCTGGTGCCCTACCGGGCGTCGGCCTCCCCGCTGCGTCTGGGTCGGGAGGACTTCTCGCCGGACTTCCGGCTGACCCAGACCGGCACCGACGGCGCCGAGCGGGACTTCCTCGTCGAGGTCAAGTACCGCCCGTCCGTCGAGCAGTTCATCTCCGTCGAGAACCAGCGCGGCGACCGCTCGATCTTCATGCTGGCGCGCCGCCAGTGGCCGTCCCTCTACTTCCTGCTGGTGACCGAGCGGCCGGAGCCGGGCCGCTCCTGCTTCCAGGGGGTCGTGTTCGAGACGATCCGCTCGGGCGAGCCGTTCCGTACCGTGGATCTCGTCGAGATGAAGGAATTCGGCCTGTTCCCCCACAACATCGAGGACCACGAGGAGCTCGTCCGCCGCATCTTCGAGCTACTGACGGCGTAACTCGGAGAGGCTTCGGCCCACTCGGAGGGGGGCTTCGCCCCCCTTCCGACCCTCGTCGCGCGCCTGAGGGCGCGCTCCTCGGTGCCTCCCCCAGAACAAACAGGATTGCGCCGGCGAAGCCGGCGCTCGAAGCGCTCGTTCCGACCTCTCCGGCGGCTATTGACGTATCCATCAGCTTCTGGATCAGCGGCCGTTGGCTTCCATCACGTTGCCTGACTACCTGCTCCTCAAGAAGGACGCGCACCAGCCAAGAGTGTCGCGCGCGCGAGGGCGAGTGACCGCGACCGCCTGGTCGCGGCTCACGGACGGTAACTGACGAAGAAACTCGTCCAGGGTCTCGCCACCCTCGAGGTAGTCGAGCCTGCGAAGCGGCCGAGCATTTCGACTCCGGCAACCCCGGCTACACGCTGCGGAGGATCAGCCAGGTGCCGAGGACGGTGAGGAAGATCAGGATGGCGCGGTTGAACAGGGCCGGGGACATGCGGTCCTGGACCTGGAGGCCGCCGGCAAAGCCAGCCAGGGCGGCGACGGTCAGCAGGGCCGACCAGCCGAGCAGTCGCGTGGTCATGAGGCCGTACCAGGACACGGCGGCGAGCTGGACCAGCTTGTAGAGGACGAAGGTGAACGACATGGCGCCGACGAACTCCCGCTTGGGCAGGCCGAGGGCGTAGAAGTACATCACCAGCGGCGTCCCCGGGACGTTGGTGATGCCGCCGACCACACCCGCGATCAACCCGGCCACGGGGGACGCCCACCATTCCCAGCGCGGAGGCAGGCGCGGGGTCACACGGGCGAGGTTCAGGATCGCGAAGCTCACGATGAACCCGCCGAGGATGAGCATCACGCTGCGGGAGGCGAGGACGGCCAGGAGCCAGGTGCCAGCCACCGTGCCGGCGGCGCCGAACACCACGAGCGGCGTCATGCGGCGCACGGTCGCGCGCGGCGCGCCCGCGCGCGCGAACTGGATGCCGTCCATCACGATGTTCGGCACGATCAGCACGAGGAACGCGGTCTTCACGTCCACCAGCAGCGTGAGCAAAGGCGTGCCGAGCGTCGGGAACCCGAAGCCGATCGCGCCCTTGACGAACGCGGCAGCCGCCACGGCGAGGGCGACGAGCGCAGCCATGCGAGCGACCATGGTAGCGCCGAACGCGGGCGGCGGCTTGACACGTCGCGGCGATCCGCCGATCCTGGGCGCCATGCCACCGACCGCGAGCGCGCCGCGCCGGCTTCGCCCTCGCGACTGATGCCGATCAGGAGCGATCCGTACCACGTCGGGCGGGCGTGGATCACGCCGGACGGACCGGTGGTGGCCGGCCAGCTCGGCACCTGGACGGTGACGTACGAGGTCGGCGCCTACGGGTACGACGAGCGGGCGCGGCTGAAGATCGCGTGGCGCTTCGCCTCCGACTGGGGTACGCCGCAGTTCACGGACCCGCGCGGCCGCAACTACACCACGGTCCGGCTGCAGACGCGCGGCTCGACCGCCGTCGCCGAGCTGGCGTTCGAGCCTCGCGGCCAGGTCCGGCCCTGGTTCAAGACGCTGGTGGCCTCGGTCGCCGACGGCTCGCTCCACCCTGGCGACCGGATCCACGTCACCGTCGGCGACACCGGCGGCGGCGGCGCGGGCTCGCGCGCGCAGACGTTCCGGGAGCGCGGCTGCGAATGGCGCGTGTTCGTCGACCCCTTCGGCACCGAGCTCTACACGGCGCTCGAGGCCTCGCCCACGCTCGACGTGGTCGGCGGCGCGCTGCACCGGCTGGTGGTGGTCGCGCCGACCACCGTGCGTCCGGGCGAGGCGTTCGAGGCGCTCGTGAAGGCCGAGGACCGCTGGGGCAATCCCTGCGAGCGCTTCGAGGGCGAGCTGGTCCTGGAGGCCGGCGGGGGCCGGATCGAGGGGCTTCCCGAGGCGGTGCGCTGGCGGAGCGGCGAGGCCGCGGTGGCGCGCCTGGGCGGGTTGCGGCTGGCCGCCGGCGCGGCCCGCATCCGCGCCCGCGGCCACGGGCTGACGACCGAGTCGAACCTGATCCGCGCGCTCGGCCCGGGGGCGGCCAAGACGTTCTGGGGCGACCTGCACGGGCAGACCCGCGCGACGGTCGGCACCGGGACCATCGACGAGTACTTCACGTTCGGACGCGACGTGGCCCTGCTCGACATGATGTGTCACCAGGCCAACGACTTCCAGGTGACCGAGGCCGAGTGGCAGCGGCTGCGCCGCCAGATCGAGCGCTTCCACGCCGACGGCCGCTGCGTGATCTTCGTGGGCTACGAGTGGTCGGGCATGACCCCCGGCGGCGGCGACCGCAACGTGATGTTCCGCTCGGAGACCGCCTCGCTGCACCGCTCGTCGCACGCCGAGGTCGACGACATGAATGATGCAGCAACCGATTGTTTCCCTGTCACGGACCTCTTTCGACGATTCAGAGGTCGTGGCGACGTGATGCTCATCCCGCACATCGGCGGCCGCTACGCCGATATTGTAGGCTTCCACGACCCGGCGCTGGAGCCGGTGGTCGAGATCTACTCCGACTGGGGGCGCTTCGAGTGGCTCCTGGAGGACGCGCTGCGCGCCGGCTACCGGGTCGGCGTCGTCGCGAACTCCGACGGGCACAAGGGCCGTCCGGGCGCCAGCCATCCCGGCGCCTCCACCTTCGGCGCCTACGGGGGGCTCACGTGCGTGCTGGCCGAGTCGCTCACACGGGAGGCGGTCTTCGAGGCGATCCGGGCCCGCCGCTGCTACGGCGTGAGCGCCGCCCAGCGCATCGACGTCGAGCTGAGCGTGAGCGGCCTGCCGATGGGCGCCGAGGGCCGCGCGACCGGCCCGGTGCGCGTGACGGGCCGCGTCGCCGGCACCGGGCCGATCGAGCGGGTCGACGTGTTCCGCGGCCTCGATCTGGTGCGGTCGGTGTCCCCGTACACGACCGGCTCCTACGAGGGATCGGCGCGCTACCGCATCGCCTGGGCCGGCTCGCGCGTGCGCGGCCGCGATCGCCTCACCCGCTGGGACGGCTCGCTCGAGCTGTCGGCCGGACGCATCGTCGACGCCGAGGCGTTCGCCATGGAGAACCCCGAGAAGGGCATCACGCACCGGGCGGACACGCGGATCGCGTGGATCTCCAACACCACCGGCGACGACGACGGCGTGGACGTCACGCTGGAGGCGCCGCCCGAGGCCGTCCTGCGGCTGCGCACGCCGGTGATCGATCTCGACGTCCCCCTGGCCGATCTGGCCGACGGCGCCACCCGCGTGTTCCCGGCCGGCGGGGTCGACCTGCGCGTCTTCGCGCGTCGCCTGCCCGCGCGCGATCTGACGCGCGAGCTGGCCATCGACGTCACCGATCCCCCGCCCCCGGCCGGCGTCTGCGCGGCCTACTGGATCCGCGTCACCCAGGAGGACGGCGCCCAGGCGTGGACGAGCCCCGTGTACCTGACCGGCACCTGAGGCGCGTCACACCGACGCGCGGAGGCGGCGGCGACCGAGGATCTCGCGCGCGGCGTTGAGCCCGGGGGTGCCCATCACCCCGCCGCCGGGGTGGGCGGCGGCGCCGCACAGGTACAGCCCGCGAATCGGCGTCCGGTAGCGCGCGTGGCCTGGAACCGGACGGAATGCGAAGAGCTGGCCGGGCGTCATCGCGCCCTGGAAGATGTTGCCGCCGGTCAGGTTGAAGACGCGCTCGAGATCGGGCGGCGTCAGCACCTGGCGGGCGAGCACGGTGCGGGTGAAGTTGGGCGCGTACTCGTCGAGCAGGGCGAAGCAGCGGTCGGCGAAGGCCTCGCGCTGCTCGTCCCACGAGCCCTCGCACAGGTCGTAGGGCGCGTACTGCACGAACATCGACATCAGGTGCCGGCCGGGCGGCGCGACCGTGGGGTCCACGACCGAGGGAATCGTGCACTCCAGCACCGGCCGCGCCGAGGGGCGACCGTACCTGGCGTCATCGAAGGCGCGCTCGATGTAGTCCTGGTCCGGGCAGACGTGGATGGTCCCGCGATGCTGGGGACCCGGCGCCGTGCCCGGCAGCGCGCGGAAGCTGGGCAGCTCGGCCAGCGCCACGTTGATCTTCAGCGAGGCGCTGGCGTAGCTGATGCGCTCGACGGCGGCCACGAAGGCCTCGGGCAGCGCGCTCCGGTCGAGCAGGCGCAGGAACGTCACCCGGGCGTCGGCGTTGCTGGCCACGACCGGCGCCTGGTACTCGTCGCCGCTCGCCAGCCCGACGCCGACCGCGCGGCCGTCGCGCACGAGGATGCGCGCCACCTCGGCGTCGCAGCGGACGTCGGCGCCGAGGTCGCGGGCCGCCGCCGCCAGCGCCAGGGTGAGGCCGCCCATCCCGCCGCGAACGTAGCCCCACACGCCGCGCCGTCCCGCCGTCTCGCCCATGACGTGGTGGAAGAGCACGTAGGCGGTGCCCGGCGTCGACGGGCTGGCCATGGCGCCGATGATCGCGTCGGTGGCCAGCGTCGCCTTCAGCTCCTCCGACTCGAACCACCGGTCGAGGATCGGCCGGGCGGCGCCGGTGAGGATCTCCACCGCCTCGCCGGCGCCGTCGCCGAGTCGCCGGAAGGCGCGCCCGAGCGCGAGCAGCCGGCGGAGGTCGCCGAGGCGCGGCCTCAGCAGGTCGGGCGGGGCCGTCGTCAGCGTGGGCTCGACCACCGCCGCCACGCGCGCCAGCATCGCCTCGTAGTGCGGGTAGCGCTCGGCGTCGCGCACGCTGAACTTGGCGATCTCCTTGCGGGTCAGGTCGGCGTCGGAGCCCATCAGCAGCGAGCGCCCGTCCGGCAGCGGCGTGAACGACGACGGGTCGCGGACGAGGACCTCGTAGCCGTAGCCGGCCAGCTTCAGGTCGCGCACGATCGCCTTGTGGAAGAGGCTGTTGACGTAGGCCGCGGTGGAGACCTTGAAGCCCGGGAAGGTCTCCTCGGTGACGCAGGCGCCGCCGACCACGTGGCGGCGCTCGAGCACCAGCACCCGCCGGCCGGCCCGCGCCAGGTAGCACGCGGTGACCAGGCCGTTGTGTCCGGCCCCGATCACGATGGCGTCGTAGCGCGAGGGGCTCACCGCCATGCGGTCATTGTCCCCCGCGGGACCAGCCGGCGGTCAGCCGGCGAGCCGGTAGAAGCGCTGCGCGTTCTGCCCCAGCACCTTGCGCCGCGCCTCCTCCGGCAGCGGGGCCAGCCGCTCCCGGAGCTCGCGGACGACGCCCAGCGAGGCGTCGATGTGCGGGTAGTCGGAGGCCCAGACGAAGTAGTCGGCGCCGAGGTGCTGGACCATCTGCGCGGTCACGGACTCGTCGGGGTCGGCCGAGATCAGGCACTGGCGACGGAAGTAGGCGCTCGGCTCCATGCGGATCGGCGTCTGGTGCGCCATCACCCGGTACTTGTGGTCGAGCCGGTCGAGCCAGGCCGCGATCCAGTTGGACCCGGCCTCCAGCACCGCACACTTCAGGCGAGGGTAGCGCTCGAACATGCCGGCGGCCAGCATCTGCGTGAACGCCGCCATGACGTCGATGGCCAGGAACGCGAAGCCGAACAGCCCGTCGGAGGGATCGCGGCGCTGCCACTGCCGGAACCACTGACGGTCACGGACCACGACGTGGAACGCGATCGGCATCTCGAGGTCCTGCGCCGTCTCCCAGAAGCGCGCGAACACCGGATCGTCGAAGTGCCGGCCGCCGCGAGCCGCCAGGTCGGGCGACAGGAAGATCCCCACGCAGCCGTCGCGGCGCGCGCGCACGGTCTCCTGCACCGCGCCCTCGGGGTCCAGCAGCGAGACGTGCGCGACCGGGTAGAGCCGCCTGGGGTCCGTCCGGCAGAACTCGGCCAGCCACCGGTTGTAGGCCCGGGTGTAGGCCGTCGCCAGCGCGCCTTCGGTGACGTGCCCCTCCCAGCAGATGCCGATGGTGGGGTACAGCAGCACGGCGTCGATGCCCTCGGCGTCCATGACGCGCAGCCGCTCGACCGGATCGTAGCCGCCCGGCGGGCTGCCCTCCGCGTAGGTCACCTGCCCGCGCGTGAGCAGGCGCGGCGCCTCCATGTCGATGCCGCCCAGCGCCCCGAGCTGGCCGCGCAGCGTCTTGAGCGGCCGCCCGTCGATGAGGATCACCTCGTAGCCCTGCTCGTCGCGGACGATCCGGATGGCCCGCTCGCGATAGGACGGCTCGAGGTACTCGAGCCAGGTGTCGGCCGGCTCGAGGACGTGCCCGTCGGAGTCCACGACCGGCGCGCTGACCGACGTCGTCATCGTCCTCGCCTCTCTCGCCCGGGCGGCGTCTAGCGGCCGAGGAAGTCGCGCACCATCCGCGCCACCGTCTCCGGCTGCTCGAGCTGGGGCGCGTGGCCGGCGTCGCCGACGGTCTGCACGCGGGCGCCGCTGATCCGGCGCGCGAACTCGTCGGCGTAGACGGGCGGCACCAGCCGGTCCTCCTTGCCCCACAGGAGCAGCGTGGGGGCCTTCACGCGATGGATCCGCTTCTTCAGTCCCTTGTCGGGAATCGGCCACACGAACTTGCCGGTGGCGCCCATCGACCACGCCAGCCGCACGCGCGCCTTGACGGCTTCCTGCTGGTCGTCGATCGCCCCGACGAGCTGGCGGGCGGCCGGGCCGTCGGGGTCGCGAAAGATGCGGGCGCGCAGCTGCGCGGGGTCCAGCACCATCCAGTTGACGATCGGATCGGCGTCCCGCCAGAAGCCGAGCGGGTCGATCAGGACCAGGCTCGTGACGCGTTCCGGGTAGGCCGCGGCCATCTCGCACGCGACCATGGCGCCGAAGGAGTGGCCGACGAGCGCCGCCCGCTCGAGCCCCAGGGCCCGCAGCAATTCGTCGTAGCACAGCACGAGGTCCCACAGCCCGTCCAGGTGCGTGACGTCGTCGGGCGCCTCCGGCGTCGTGCCCGGGTGCTCCGGCGCGTACACGGTAAAGGTCCGCGCGAGGTCGTCGAGGAACGCGTCCCACGTGAGTCCCCACGGTCCGTGGAAGAACACCACGGCCGGGCCCGTCCCCTTCGACAGGACGCGCAGGCGGACCTGGCCCTGCCACACGGCCACCGTCTGCTCGGGCATCAGGACCCTCCGGCGGCGACGCCGGCCGCGACCGGCACCGGGGCGGCGCCACGAAGCCGCTCGGGCCACCAGTGGTTCACCCAGCCCTGGTCGTCCCACTCGCCGCGCAGGGCTGGCAGCACCTCGCGGGCGAAGCGGTCGATGTTCTCGAGCGTCAGCTCGTGCGGCATCGAGCCGATCTGCAGCAGCACCATGAGGTTGCCCACGCGCAGGCCCTTGACGACCTCCTCCTTCAGGCGATCGCGCACGGTGGCCGGGCTGCCGGCGATGACGTAGCCCTTGTCGACGAAGTCGCGATAGCGCAGCTCCTTGGGATTCTCGGGCCGCCGCACCGGGTTGCTGAGCGTGGCCACGAGGCTGCGGTAGTCCTGGTTGCCGGGCGGCGAGAAGTACGGCGCCGGCACGTGCAGGCACTTGTGGTAGAAGTACTCGACGTGCCGCCCGTACTTGCCCTCGGCGGCGGCATCGCTCTCGGCGACGGCCACGAGCTGCAGGAACCCCGCGCGATACGGGTTGGCCTCCCGGCCCTTCTGCTCGACCACCTGCCAGTAGCCGTCCATCATGGTCTTGGCCGAGCGGGCGCCCGAGTAGCTGAGGAAGCAGTAGCAGACGTCGTGCTCGACGGCGAAGTCGAAGGTGCTGATGCTGCCCGAGCCCGGCACCCAGACCGGCGGGTGCGGCTGCTGGATCGGGCGGGGCCACAGGTTGACGGTCGGCAGCTGGTAGTAGCGCCCGTTCCACGCGAAGATCTCCCGCGCCTGCCACGCCTTGAGCGTCAGCGCGAACGCCTCGCGGTAGCGCTCGCGGTGCTCCATCGGCGTGATCCCGTAGCAGAGGTTCACGTCCATGGGGCTGCCGAGCGGCAGGCCGGCCACCAGGCGGCCGCCGCTGATGCAGTCGAGCATCGCGTACTCCTCGGCGACGCGGATGGGCGGGTTGGAGGTCGGCAGCGTCGCGCCCATCTGCACGATCGCCACGTTGCTGCCGGCCGTCGCCCGGGCCAGCACGCTGCCCATGAGGTTCGGGCTCGGCATGAAGCCGTAGGCGTTCTGGTGGTGCTCGTTCGTGCACACGCCGTCGAACCCCGCCCGGGCCGCGTGGATCAGCTCGTCGAGCGTCCAGTTGTAGTACTGGCCGACGCGACTGGCGTCGGCGACCTCCCACCACGGCGGCGTGACCCACACCGACTCGTAGCGGCGCTCGAAGTCCGCGGGCAGCTCGCGATGGGGCATCAGGTGGAACGCGCTGATCTTCATGTCGGTCCTCTCATGGGCTCCGACGGCCGCCGGCGGCGGCCGTCTCAGATCACGCCACGGCCGCGCAGGCCCTCGATGTCGGCGGCGTCGTAGCCGAGCTCGGTCAGGATCGCGTCGGTGTGCTCGCCGAGCATCGGGGCCCGGTGGCGGAAGCAGCCGGGCGTCTCGCTCAGGTCCACCGGCGTCGGGGCCAGCGGGACCGCCCGCGGCAACCCTGGATACTCGGTGTCGACCAGCAGGCCGGCGGCGCGGATGTGCGTGTCGTCGAGCGCCTGCTGCGGCGAGTACAGCGGCCCGCCGGGGATCTTCGCCTTCTCCAGCTCAGCGAGGGCCTCGGCCGTCGTCCGGGCGGCGGTCCACTCCGACATGCGCTTGGAGATGATCTCGCCGTTGTCGCCGCGGGCGAGGTCGTCCTTGAACCGCGGGTCGGTGCGCCAGTGCTCCTCGCCCATCAGGCGGGCCCACCGCGCGAACATGGGTCCGCCGATGGCGTAGGCGATGATCCAGCCGTCCTTCGTCCGGAACAGGTCGGACGGCGCCGAGGTCTGGCCGCGATTGAGCGTGGCCACGCGGTCGGGGCGGGCGACCTGCTGCTCGACGAGCGCCGGGTTGTTGAACGCCACCGCGGTGCGCAGCAGGGCCGCCTCGACCTTCTGGCCGCGCCCGGTCTTGTCGCGCGCCATCAGCGCGGCCAGCGTCCCCAGCGCCGACACCGAGGCCGTGCCGAAGTCGACCCAGGCCACCGACGCCCGCATGGGCTGCTCCGGGGTGCCGGTCAGGTAGGCCGAGCCGCACATCACCTGGCCGATGCCGTCGAACCCGTGCCGGTGGCTCCACGGTCCGCCGGCGCCGTACGCCGTGACGGTGGTGAGGATGATGTCGGGCTTGACGCGACGGAGGCTGTCGAGGTCGAGCCCGAGCGAGCGCAGCACCTCGGGCGGCAGGTTCGCCACGACCACGTCGGCGGTCGCCACCAGCTTGCGCACGATCTCCCGGCCTTCCGGGCAGCCGGGATCGAGGGTCATCGCCCGCTTGTTGCGGTTCATCGCCAGGTACATCGCGCCGACGCCGTCCGGACCGACCGGGGCCACCCAGCGGTCCTCGCCGCCGCCGATGCGCTCGACGCGGATCACGTCGGCGCCCAGGTCGGCCAGCAGCGCCGCGCAGTACGGCCCGGCGATGTAGCGCCCGAAGTCGAGGACGCGGATGCCGTCGAGCACCGCGTCGAGCCGCCCGTCACGTTCGCTCATTCGAGACTCCTCCGCCCACACTGGCCTGGAGACTGCACCGGCCCGCCTGTGACGTCAAGGTGCCGCGAGAGGAGTAAGCTGAGGTCGATGCAGCGACGCCACCTCGGGATGATCGGCATGCTGGGTATGATCGGGCTGCTGGTCGCGGCCGGCTGCCAGTACCGGGGCTATCTGGCCGGCTTCCTGCCGACCGCGGCGGCCGACATGGGTGACGTCAGGCTCCCGCCGGGCTTTCGCATCGCCGTCTACGCCGCCGAGGTGCCCAACGCCCGGCAGATGGCGCTGGGGCCGCCCGGCGTGGTCTTCGTCGGTTCCAAGGCCGAGGGCAAGGTGTACGCGGTGGTCGATCGCGACGGCGACCACAAGGCGGACGGCGTCCACGTCATCGCCAGCGGGCTGAACAGCCCCAGCGGCGTCGCCTACCGCGGCGGCGCGCTCTATGCGGCGGCCGTGAACCGCGTGCTGCGCTGGCGCGACGTCGCCCGCGACCTGGCCCATCCGTCGCCGCCCGAGGTTGTGAGCGACGCCTTTCCTTCGGACGCCCACCACGGCTGGAAGTTCATCGCGTTCGGGCCCGACGGCCGGCTCTACGTGCCGGTGGGGGCGCCGTGCAACATCTGCCCGCTGCCGGGTCCCCTGCACGCGACGATCACGCGCCTGGATGTCGCCGGCGGCCCGCCGGAGGTGGTGGCGCGCGGCGTGCGCAACAGCGTCGGCTTCGACTTCCAGCCCGGCACCGGCGAGCTGTGGTTCACCGAGAACGGCCGGGACTGGCTGGGCGAGGATCAGCCGCCCGACGAGCTGAATCGCCTGACCCGGGTCGGCGAGCACTTCGGTTTCCCCTTCTGTCACGGTGCGGGCGTGCCCGACCCCGAGCACAACGGCGGCCGGGCCTGCGCGCAGTTCAGCGCGCCGGCGCGCCTGCTCGACCCGCACGTGGCCGCCATCGGCATGCGCTTCTACACGGGGACGATGTTCCCTGAGAAGTACCGCGGCGGCGTGTTCATCGCCGAGCACGGCTCCTGGAACCGCAAGGCGCCGAGCGGGTACCGCGTCAGCTTCGTGAAGGTCGAGGGCGGGCGAGCCACGTCCTACGAGCCGTTCGCCGAGGGCTGGCTCAAGGACCGCACCGCCTCCGGACGTCCGGCCGACGTGCTCGTCATGCCCGACGGCGCGCTGCTCGTCTCCGACGACAAGGCCGGGCGCCTCTATCGCATCAGCTACGACCGGCAGTGAGGGAGGACGGTTGACGATGGCGTTGCGCAAGGGGTTCCGGCAGCTGGTGGACGAGGCGAAGTCGCGGATCACCTCGATCGGTCTCGAGGAGGCCCGGACCCGTCACGGGCGGCCCGACGTCGTCTTCGTGGACCTGCGCGACGTGCGCGAGCTGGAGCGCGAGGGCCAGATTCCGGGCGCCTTCCACTGCCCGCGCGGCATGCTGGAGTTCTGGATCGACCCCGACAGCCCGTACTACAAGGACGTCTTCGCGCCCGGCAAGGAGTTCGTCTTCTACTGCAACGCCGGCTGGCGCTCGGCGCTTGCGTGCGACGTCGCCCGGCAGATGGGCCTGGAGACGGTCGTCGACCTCGACGGCGGCTTCACCGCCTGGAAGAGCGCGGGCATGCCGGTCGAGGAACGGCCGCGCAAGAAGGCCTGAGGGCGCCGCGCGTCTCCGGCCCGGTTTCCGGGTGAATTTTGCCCACTCGTCGGCCCGGCGCAGTAACCTAGCGCCGCAGTGAATGAGCTGGCTGAGCTGATCGGCTGCAGTCCCGCGATCGAGGACATACGAGCGCAGATCCGGCGACTGGTCGCGCGCCAGCAGGCGGGCCACCGCCTCCCCTCGATCCTGATCAGCGGCGAGACCGGCACGGGCAAGGGTCTCGTCGCCCATCTCCTGCACCGGTCGAGTCCGCGCGCGGCCGGGCCGTTCGTGCCGATCAACTGCGCCGCGATCCCCGACACGCTGCTCGAGGCCGAGCTGTTCGGGTACGAGCGGGGCGCGTTCACGGACGCCCGCCAGGCCAAGGCCGGGCTCTTCCAGACCGCCCATCGCGGCACGATCTTCCTGGACGAGGTCGGTCTGCTGCCCGAGGGGCTCCAGGCCAAGCTCCTGAAGGCGCTCGAGGAGCGGGCGGTGCGGCGGCTGGGCGGCACGCGCGCCGAGCCGTTCGACGCGTGGGTGCTCTCCGCCACGAACGCCGACCTGACCGTCGCCCTGCGCGAGCGCCGCTTCCGCGAGGACCTCTATCACCGCCTGGCCGTGCTCACGCTGCGGCTGCCGCCAATCCGCGAGCGGGGCGAGGACATCGTGGTCCTGGCCGAGCACTTCCTGGCCCGGGCGTGCGCGGACTACGGGCTGCCCGCCAAGACGATCTCCCCGGTAGCGCGAGCGCACCTGGCTGCCTTCCCGTGGCCGGGCAACGTCCGGCAGCTCGCCAACGTGATGGAGCGCGTGGCGCTGCTGGGCGACGCCCGCGAGGTCACGCCGGACATGCTCGGCCTGCCGGCGGTGACATCCGGTCGCGCGGCCCCCCTCCCCGCGGGCGAGTCGGGGACGGCGTCGATCGACATCGCCATGCGGAGCCATCTGCAGAGCGTCCTCGAGCAGCACCGGTGGAACATCTCGCACACGGCCGTGGCGCTCGGGATCTCGCGGAACACCCTCCGCGCACGAATCGAGAAGTACGGGCTGCGCGAGGCGTCGCGCCCGCCCCGGGCAGCCGAGCCGCGCATGTCGGCGGTCCCCGCGGCAGCACCCATCGAGGCGACGCCGCTGGTGTCGGACGCGCCCGCGCCCAGCGTGGTCGTTCCCGAGGAGGCGGCGGCGACCGTGGTGGCGTCGGAGCCGGGGGGCACGAAGATCCGGTGGGAGCGCCGCCAGCTCGTCTTCCTGCGGGTGGTGCTGGGCGAGCCGGCGGACACCGACAGCCGGCTCGATACCAGCCGTCTGCTGGACAGCCTGATCGACAAGGTCCGCAGCTTCGGCGGCCGCATCGAGGAGCTGAGCCCGA
>Ga0075430_100000039_pt1 | contig 68229 bp, 66 predicted proteins | sample RhiMetdeltSRZDD4_FD_75294 | JGI IMG/M metagenome (GOLD analysis project Ga0075430, IMG submission 75294) | Populus rhizosphere microbial communities from Tennessee, USA - Rhizosphere MetaG P. deltoides SRZDD4 | ecosystem: Host-associated > Plants > Roots > Rhizosphere > Soil | place: USA... | reverse complement strand
GAATGAATGCCGGCGGCACGCAGGAACAGGTGCTGCTCGGCGGTCTCGACGCCCTCGGCGGTGACCTTCATGCCGAGGCCGCGGCCGAGGCTGACCACCGCGTGGACGATCGCGGCGGCGTCGGCGGCGCGTTCGATCGAATGCACGAAGCTGCGGTCGATCTTGAGCTTGTCGAACGGGAAGCGACGCAGATAGAGCAGGCTCGAATAGCCGGTGCCGAAGTCGTCGAGCGCAAGCCGCACGCCCAGCGCCTTGAGCCGGAACATCGCAAGCTCGGCGGTATCGACGTTGCCCAGCAGCGTGCTCTCGGTGACCTCGAGCTCAAGCCGCGTCGGATCGAAGCCGGTCTCGGCGAGGATACGCTCCACCACGTCGACGAAGTCGGAGCGGCGAAACTGCAACGGCGAGACGTTGACTGAGACGGCGACGCTCGGCCAGGCATTGCCATCGATGCAGGCGCGGCGCAGCACCCATTCTCCAAGCTCGATGATCAGGCCCGAGTTCTCCGCAATCGGGATGAACTCGGCCGGGGAAATCTCGCCGCGGGTCGGGTGCGTCCAGCGGCAGAGCGCTTCGACGCCGACCACGATCTCGCCGCTGTTGTTGACGATCGGCTGGTACGCGACGCGGAGCTCGTTGCGCTCGATCGCGGACCGCAGATCGTTTTCGATCAGCTTGCGTTGGATCAGGTCGGAGTCCATCGCAGTGTCATAGATGCAGGCGCGATTGCGGCCCTCGTTCTTGGCGCGATAGAGCGCCATGTCGGCATGGCGCATGACATCGGCGGCGCCGCCGGTCTTCTCGTTGACCACGGCGATGCCGATGCTGGCACCGATCACGATGGTCTGGTTGGCGATCGTGTAGGGGGCGCAAATCGCCGCGATCAGGCGGTTCGCGATGGTCAGCAACGCCGAATGCTCGGAGCCGCCTGAGGTGATGACGGCGAATTCGTCGCCGCCGATACGGGCGACGAGGTCGTTGTCGTGGACCGTATGGGTGAGCCGCTGCGTCACCGCGCGGATCAGTTCGTCGCCGATCGGATGGCCGAGGGTATCGTTGACGTCCTTGAAGTGATCGAGGTCGATGTAGAGCACTGCGGCGGACGGACTGCCTTTGCGCACGTTGGCGAGGACGGCCTCGAGCCGCTCGCCGAAGAAGATGCGGTTCGGCAGGCCGCACAGCGGATCGTGCAGCGCAAGGTGGCGCAGTCTCGTTTCACCCGACGCGATCGTAGCCGCGGTACGGCGCATGTGGCCGAGCACGAGCGCAGCGAGCAGCGCGAAGCCGGCGATCGCGACCGCGATGAACGGAATGACGCTATTCACGATCTCAGCGCCGGGGCGTTTAGGCGTCCAGGCAAAGGTCGCGACCTGCTGGCCCTGCGGATCGGTCAGCTTGAAAACGTAGTCGCCGGGGGCAATCGGCTCGGCGCTGACCTGGCGCAGGTTGCGCAACTGCAGATGCGACGCGATTTCCGCCAGGACGTCGCTGTCGATCAGTTTGACGCTCATCACGATCGGCGCCTTCTCCGCGCCATTGCGTACGAGGTCGTCGGAGCTCGCGATCGCGACGGCGCCGAGGATGGCCGGGCGGCCGAGGAAGGTTTGTATCCGGGTCGTGCGCTGGCTCTGTGGCGGCGCCGGCAGTTGATTGGCGCCGGCGAGCGTGCTGCTGGCCGGCTGGTTGCTGCGCCCCCGCAACTGGTCGATGGCGGGATTGAGGTCGGCGCGGACGGAATTGAACCAGCTCGGATCGACGCGCCCACCGCCCAGCGTGGCATACAGCAAGCGATCGGACGGATCGGCGACGAAGACGAAGTGGTGATCGAAGTAGGATTGCAGGCGCTGGCCGACATAGACCTGGACCCATTCGATATCGAAATCGAGACGGATCTTGCGATAGGCGGCTTCGGAATTGGCGACGGCATCGACCTCGCGCAGCATGCGCTCGCCGTGATTATGCAGCGCGCGCGTGAACAGTTGCCGCTCGGTCGCGACTGCGACTTCGTCAGCCCGCTGGGCGGAGCCCAACACGGCGACAACGACGCAAATGATCGCGACGGCGACAATGACGCCGATCGGGATCACGACGCCACGGCGCGCATGATAGCGGCCGCTGACCGTTCGTCCTTCGCCGGTATGTGGTGGAGCCGAAGCCAAGTCGCTGTCCCCCAGAGCTTTGGGCAGGGATACGTCGCAATAATTGCGATTGGCTTGAGATGCAGGCTTTCCGACGGTTAACGCCGCATCGGGCGGCCATTTCGGACGCTGGCGTTAATCACGGGTTAAGAGATCCGCGCGAATGCCGCCAATAAATTACCGCCTGTTATGGCGCGTAACGCCGTGTGGCGGAATTCCGCATCACTTTCGCGGTGAATCCGAACTAGCGCGCGTTCTTGTAGGGCGGGCGCGGAATATTGGCATGCGCGGCGCGCAACGCCGCCGACCAGCGCTCCCGCAGATCATGGAAGTAGGGTTCGCCCGGCTCGATGCGGTAGTTGAGCTCCGCGTCGTAGGCGTCGCGCCGCGCAATCAGGATGTCGAGCGGCAGCCCGACGCTGAGGTTGGAGCGCATGGTGGAGTCGACCGAAACCAGCCCGACCTTCAACGCATCATAGAGATCGGAGTCGTAGGTGACGGCGCGGTCGAGCACCGGCTTGCCGTATTTGTGCTCGCCGATTTGCAGATACGGCGTGTCCTGCGTGCACTCAATGAAGTTGCCCGCCGAGTAAAGCAAGAACAGACGAGGGCGCTCGCCCTTGACCTGGCCACCCAGCAGGAACGAAACGTCGAACCGGACGTCGCTGGCCTCCAGCGCGGAGGCTTCCTCGTCGTGAATCTTGCGGATGGTGCGCCCGACCCGCTGCGCCGCCTGGAACATGGTCGGCGCGGTCATCAGGGTCTCAGTCTCGCCGGTTTCCGGATTCTCCCAGCCCTCCCGCAGCATGCTGATGACGGATTGGCTGATCGACAAGTTGCCGGCGGTGGCGACACCGATGATGCGCTCGCCGGGCTTGCTGAAGACATGCAGCTTGCGGAACGTCGAGATGTTGTCGACCCCGGCATTGGTGCGGGTGTCGGCGAACATCACCAGACCGTCACGAACCAGAATTCCGCAGCAATAGGTCATGTGTGGCCGCTCCCCAGCGTGCGCAGCCGTTATAGCGGGACGGCAGGTTCGCGCAACGCTCGTGTGCCGAACGCCGGATTCCGGTCAGCTTTGGGACTGCCGTTGCGTCTGGTCGACATGGACGCTCACCGACAAGGTCTCCCCGGACCCCCCATAGCGGGTGCCGCGGACCGGCGCCGCGCTCAGATAGTCGAGCCCCGCCGCGATCCGGACATGCGCATCGGTCGCGCAGATTCCGTTCGCGGGATCGAAGGCAACCCAGCCGAGATTCGGCACGAAACCCTCGGCCCAGGCGTGGCCGGCGTCCTGATCGATGACACCGTCGTTGCGGTGGAAGTGGCCGCTGATGTAGCGCGCCGGAATGCCGATGCTGCGTGCCGCGGCGATGAAGATGTGGGTGAGGTCCTGGCATACGCCGCGCTTGAGGGCGAACGCTTCGGCGGCCGTGGTCGCCGAATGGGTGGGGTCGGGGTCGAATGTGATGTCGCGGTGCAGGCCGGCCAGCAGTTCGTGCAGGAGCTTGAGGCTGTCGTCGCCGGCGGCCGCACGCGCGGCGGCGGCAAAGGCGGCGATCCCTTGGTCGGGTTTCGTCAGCGGCGTCTCGCGCAGGAACAGCGACGGCGGAAACCGTTCGACCGCGCCGCTCACCACGCCGCCGGTGTCGCGGGTCTCCACCTCGCCCTCGACGGAGACGACGAGTTCGTTGAAGGGGCCCTCGGCGGTGAACGCATGGCAGAGATTGCCGAATGCGTCCTCGTGCTGGTCGAGCCGGCAATCGGCGGATACGTCGATATGCCAATTGATGACGTACTGGCCATCATGATTGCGCGGCGTCAGGCGCAGCATCTGGATCACGCCGGTGGCCGGCGTGTCGTAGTGATAGGTGGTCCGATGGACGACGCGGATCCGCATGAAGGGCCATCTTCATGATGGCGTACGAAATGTCTACTGCCTGTCACATGAGAAACGGCCCATCAAAACCGCAGGTCACATGAGATACTGCTCGGTGATCGCGGCGCCCAGACGGTTGTTGGACGAGATGAACTCGCCGATGAATTCGTGCAGGCCCTTCTGGAAGATGTCGTCCATCCGGCTGTTCTGTAGCTTGGTGCGGACCGCGCGGGCTTGCCGTTGCGCCGGCCCTTGGCGGCCGTAGGCCTGGGCGATGTAGTCAAGGTTCTGCACCAGGTTGCCGTAGCAGCTTGCCAGCGAGCGCGGCATCTCGTCCTTGAGCATCAGCAGGTCGGCGATCAGCCACGGCTTGACGCTTTCCTTGTAGACCCAGTGATAGGCGGTCAGCGCGGAGACCGACCGCAGGATCGCCGCCCACTGGAAATAGTCGAGCGGACCGCCGACCCGTTCGTTGGTGGGCAACAGCAGGTGGAATTTGACGTCGAGAATGCGCGCGGTGTTGTCGGCGCGCTCCTGGTAAAGGCCGAGCCGCGAGAACCAGTAAGCGTCGTTACGCAGCATGGTGCGATAGGCGCGGCCGTCGAAACGCAGTGACGCCTCCTGCACCCAGCGCAGGAAGCGGATGAACTCCTCGCGCGAGGTCGGACCGTTGCCGAAGCGCTTGAGCTGCAGCCAGGTGCCGTTGATCGCGTCCCACATCTCCATGGTGAGAGCGGTGCGCACCGCCCGCGCGTTGGTGCGCGCCATCTCGAAGCAGTTGCGGATCGATGACGGGTTGGCGGTCGAGAAGCAGAGGAATTCAGTGACCGTTTCTTCGGTCGCTTCCGAATAGTGCGCAGAGAACGCGCCGGCGCAGCCGGCGGTGGCGACCGCGGACTCCCATTCGTTGGTCTCGCCGGAATAGGCGATCGGCAAGGTCGTGAGCCGCTGCGTCACCTCGAGGATACGGGCGAGGTATTCGGCGCGTTCCACGTAACGCGAGAGCCAGTAGAGATTGTCGGCAGTACGGGAGAGCATGATTATGTATCCAACACCCACGTATCCTTGGTGCCGCCGCCCTGGCTCGAATTGACGACCAGCGATCCCTTTTTCAGCGCGACGCGCGTCAGGCCGCCCGGCACGATGCGAATTTTGTCGCGGCCGACCAGCACGAACGGGCGCAGGTCGACGTGCCGCGGCGCGATGCCTTCCTCGACGCAGGTCGGAACGGTAGAGAGCGCGAGCGTCGGCTGGCCAATGAAATTCGTCGGCGCTGCCTTGAGCTTGGCACGGAACGCTTCGATCTGCGCCTTGTCGGCCCTCGGTCCGATCAGCATGCCGTAGCCGCCGGAGCCGTGGACCTCCTTGACCACCAGTTCCTCGAGATGGTCGAGCACATAGCTGAGGTGCTCCGCCTCGCGGCAGCGCCAGGTCGGCACGTTTTTCAGCATCGGCTCTTCGCCGAGATAGAACTTCACGATTTCCGGCATGTAGCTGTAGACCGCCTTGTCGTCGGCGATACCGGTGCCCACCGCATTCGCCAGCGTTACGCTGCCGGCCTGGTAGGCGGCCATGACGCCGGGCACGCCGAGCGCCGAATCCGGACGGAAGGCGAGGGGATCGAGGAAGTCGTCGTCGATGCGGCGGTAGATCACGTCGACGCGCTGCGGCCCCTGGGTGGTGCGCATGTAGACGGTCTCGTCCTTCACGAACAGGTCGCGGCCTTCGACCAGCTCGACGCCGAGCTTGTCGGCGAGGAACGAGTGCTCGTAATAGGCGGAGTTGTAGATGCCGGGTGTGAGCAGCACGACCGTCGGGTCCGATGAGGCGGTCACGGGCGCCACCGATTTCAAGGTCGCCAGCAGCTCGTCGGGGTAGTTCTCGACCGGCGCGATACGGTGGCGGGAGAACAGCTCCGGGAACAGCCGCAGCATGATCTCGCGGTTCTCCAGCATGTAGGAGACGCCGGAGGGGGTGCGGGCATTGTCCTCGAGCACGTAGAAGGTTTCGGCGTCGACGCGGACGATGTCGATGCCGGCAATGTGGACGTAGATGTCGTGCGGGACCTTTTGGCCGTTCATCTCCGGCCGGAACACCGGATTCTGGAACACCAGGTCCTCGGGGATGATGCCGGCCCTGAGGATCTCGCGCTTGCCATAGACGTCGCCGATATAGGCGTTGATCGCCTTCACGCGCTGTTCGAGGCCGCGGCTGACGAAATCCCATTCTTTCGCGGCGAGGATGCGTGGCACCACGTCGAACGGGATCAGGCGTTCCTGCGAGTCGGCCTCGCCATAGACCGCGAAAGTGATGCCGATCCGCTGGAAGATCAGCTCCGCCTCGCGCCGCCGGTGATCGAGCACCTCGGGCGGGACCTCCTCGAGCCAGCGCGAGAGTTCGCCATAGGGCGCGCGGATCGACCCGTCGGCGCCTGTCATCTCGTCGAAAATGCCTGCCACCGTCACTGCCCCCGGGCGGTCAAGCCGCGCTGGACTATCCAGAAATCCTAGTAGCAAGCCGCGCGCCAAGCCATCGAACCTGTGCACAGATCGTACGCAGCCAAGGCCGACGTCCGCTCTTCACGTCACCAAACCGCTCTAAATCTTGGAGAAGAACGATCTTTTCCAAAAACTGGTTCCCATTTTCGACGTCACCATCGAACGGCTGACGACACTTGCCTCAATTTTGGGCGCGAAGTGTCTATCCCGACGGCGCTTTTCGCGCCGGCTCAGCGACCCGGGCTGGCCGGTCCCATGTTGCTCGGCCCCATGTTGCTCGGCCCCATGTTGCTCGGCCCCATGTTGCTCGGCCCCATGTTGCTCGGCCCCATGTTGCTCGGCCCCATGTTGCCCGGCCCCATGTTGCCCGGGCCCATGGCTTCCTCCGCCCACATCTGCCAGGTGCGGTCGGTGGCCTGGCCGCGCCCGGACTTGTCGCGCAACTCTTCACCGGCCCGCGCCTCGGTTTCGTCGAGATAGATGATCTGGCCGCCAAGGGCGAGCGCCTGCAATTGCAGGCGCGCGTTGAGCTCGGTGTAGATCGCGCGCGACACCATGCGCCGGATGTCCGGGCCGACCACGACATTGCCGTGGCCGCGCAACAGCGCCACGGTGCGGCTGCCGAGCGTGTCGGCGACCGCCTTTCCGAGCTTGGCGTCGTTCACCAGCAGACTGCGCGAGCCGGCCGCACGGCGCATCTCGAACACCGGCACCTCGGGCGAGAGGAAGCCGGCAGTGTTGACGATCGGCCGCAGCGGCACGTTCGCCGCGCCGAAAGGGATGACGGTCGGCGAGTGGCTGTGCAGGACCGCATGCACGTCCGCGCGTGCCTTGTAGATCTCGGAATGGATGAAACGCTCGGAGTAGACCGTGCGCCCGCGCTGATCGATCGGCCGCGACTCCAAGTCGAACTCCATGATGTCGTCCTTGGTGACGCGTCCCGGCGCTGTCGCCGCCGACATGAGGTAGCGGTCCGGATTGGCGGGATGGCGCACAGTGACGTGCCCGAAGCCGTCAAGGACCCCCTGGCGGTAGAGGATGCGGTTGGCGGTCACGAGGTCGTTGATCACGGCGTCGAGGCTTGTTTCCGCGGCCGCGCCGGACACCAGCGCCGGAATAGCAGCGAGCATCAATGCGAAGCCGCCCAGAAGCGAACGTCCGAAATGGACCAGCGATGGCATCGGTATCTCCTGTTCTGTCGGCTTCAGGGGCCAGAAACTTCAGGGGGCCAGAAACTTCTTCACGCGTTCGACCACCGGCTTGGGCGTGCCGTAGAGCCTGGTGACAAGTTTTTGCACGTCCTCGCCGCGCGTCGGCAGAATCTCGGCCTGGATCTTCTCACCCTCGGCGATGAAGGCTGGGTCGTTCATGGTCGCGTCGAAAGCGCGGCGCAGCATGGTCGCGATGTTCGGCGGCAGTCCGGGCGGTCCGGCGAACGGCCGCGCCATCGCGCTGGGGCCGATCATGAGATCGAGCAACTGCCGGTCATCCGATTTCGTCACCAGATCGTAGATCACGGGCGCATCGGGGAAGTCCTTGTGCCGCTCGAACGCGAGTTGGGTCAGGATATTGATCTTCTTGTCGCGCAGCCAGTCGGGCTTGGCGGTCTTGAGCGCCGAGTAGCTGAAGGTGCAGCGGCCGTGCGCTTCGCCGCGCTCGATGGCGATGATGGTCTCCTGGGTGCCCTGATAGCCGGTGACCAGCTTGAACTTGGTGCCGAGCAACTCGTTGAGGATGACCGGCCAGGTGTCGGTGTCGGAGCCCGCGCCGGTGCCGGCGACCACCATGGGTTCGCGTTGCGCATCCTTGATGGTCTTGAACGGACTGGCGCCCCAGGCGACGCACAGCCCCACGTCTTTCGAGACGGCGCCGATCCAGGTGAAGTGTGAGCTGTCGTAGTCGAGCTTGCGCGACCCGACCAGCGGTTCGAGGATCGGCCCGCCGGCGAAGGTCGTGATCGCGGTGCCGTCCTTGGGCGCCTGCTGGGTGAGGAAGTTGGCAGCGCGGATGCCGCCGGCGCCGGGCATCACCTGTACGTTGACGGTCGGTTTGCCCGGGACGTGGCGGCCGAAGTGGCGCGCGAGTACCCGCGCATAGAGGTCGATGCCGCCGCCGGCAGTGCCCGCGACATAGATGTTGATCGGCCGGTCGATGGTGGGCTCGATGCTGTCCTGGGCCGCTGCCGGGGTCCAAGGAATGACACATGCGATGGAACAGGCGACAGTCCAGACGAGCGCATACGCCAGTATTGTCGTGCCGGCCGGCGGCTTGCGCGTCATGACCGTTCCTCCGTCGTTATTCTTTATTCTTTGCGGATCGCGCCTTGCGGCTATTGGCGGCGCTACCGTCCGGGCGCTACTTTGCCCCGGATAGGGCACGACTTGAAGCCCGAACTGACCCCAAGGGACTGACCCCAAGGAACCGATCCAAGGACGAACATGACGGCTGCCAGCCCTTCGAATTCCGCCGCTTCGGTCACCGCCGCCGTGTTGGTCATCGGGGACGAAATCCTCTCCGGACGGACCAAGGACAAGAACATCGGCTACATCGCCGAATACCTCACTGCGCTCGGCATCGACCTGAAGGAAGTGCGCGTCGTCGGTGACGAGGAAAGTGAGATCGTCACCGCGCTCAACGCGCTGCGGGCGCGCTATTCCTATGTGTTCACGACCGGCGGCATCGGGCCGACGCATGACGACATCACCGCGGAATGCGTCGCCAAGGCGTTCGGCGTGTCGATCGACCACGACCCGCGCGCGGTCAAGATCCTGAGCGATCGGTTGGCGCAGACCGGCTCCGAGATGAACGAGGCGCGCATGCGCATGACGCGCATCCCCGCGGGCGCCGACCTCGTTCACAACAAAGTCTCGGCCGCGCCCGGGTTCTGGCTCGGCAATGTCATCGTCATGGCGGGCGTGCCGACTATCATGCAGGCGATGCTCGACGAGGTCGCGCCGAAGCTGAAGACCGGCGTGCGTGTGCTGTCGGAGACGGTGCGTGCCGATTGCCGCGAAGGCGACATCGGCACGCCGCTCGGCGAGGTTGCGAAGGCGCACCCCGACGTCGCGATCGGCAGCTATCCGTTCTTCGACGAGCAGCGCGGGCCCAACACCAACGTGGTGCTGCGCGCGCGCGACCAGGACAAGCTGACGGCGGCGCGTGGCGCGGTCGAGGAAATGTTGAAGCGGGTGCGGGCGGCGCTGTAGAATGCAGGAGTTCAGTATGAAGAAATTTCGTCCGTCACGCCGTGCCGTCGTTCGCGGCGTGCTCGCTGCCGGCACCGTGGGGATAAGCGGTGCGCCGTCGTTCGCGCAGGAGCTAGAGCTTACGCCGCAATGCGCCGCGGAGGGCGTATCGACGCCACCGCAGATGGAAGGTCCGTTTTTCCGGGCGGGGTCGCCCGGCCGCGACAATCTGGTCGAGCCGGGCTCGAAGGCGCGGACAGTTGACCTCACGGGTTTCGTGCTGACGCGCGGCTGCAACCCGGTCGCGCGCGCGGTGGTCGACATCTGGCACGCGGACGAGCAGGGCGCCTACGACAGCAAGGGCTTTCGCTACCGCGGCCGCGTCTACACCGACGAGAAGGGCCGCTACCGTATCCGCACCATCGTGCCGGCGCTCTATCCCGGCCGCACGCGGCACTACCACGTCAACGTCGCCGCTGGCGGCAAGCTGTTGCTGACCACGCAGCTCTATTTCCCCGACGAGCCGGGCAACCGCAAGGACGGCCTGTTCCGCAAGGAGCTCCTGATGCAGGTCGCCAAGAGCAGCGCCAAGGACCCGGTAACCGCGGCGCGGTTCGACTTCGTCATCGACCTGCCGACGTGAGCGACACGCCCATGGCGCCCGAGTCCGAGCCGTCGCGCAAACCGTTTCCGGTCTCGTGGGACCAGTTCCACCGTGACGCGCGCGCGCTCGCCTGGCGGCTGACGGAAGCCGGCCCGTTCGAGGCGATGGTGTGTATCACCCGCGGCGGCCTGGTGCCGGCTGCGATCGTCGCGCGCGAGCTCGGCATCCGCATGATCGAGAGCATCTGCGTCGCGAGCTACGACCACACCACCCAGGGCGAGGTCCGCATCATCAAGACAGTCGCGCCCGAGGTCGCCGCGCTCGGTGGCGGGCGCGGCAAAGGCGTGCTGATCGTCGACGACCTCGTGGATACCGGAAAGACCGCGCGCATCGTGCGCCGGCTGTTGCCGGAGGCGCATTTCGCGACCGTCTACGCCAAGCCGTTGGGCCGGCCGATGGTCGACACTTTCGTTACCGAGGTCTCGCAGGACACCTGGATATTCTTCCCGTGGGACACCGGACTGACGTTCCAGCCGCCGATCAAGGAGGCCGGGCTGTAGGCCCGCCGCCCGCGGTGGTATGCTCGGTCACACTGAATACTCGACGGAGAATCGCGATGGATGCCGTCACGCCCAAAACCGATGCGCATAAGAACACTGAGCCGCGCTCACATCATGTTCGCCCGGCCAACATGGAATGGCAGAAGACGCGCTTCGCGGGTTGCGAGATCAAGACGCTGCTGTTCGATCCTGCGAGCGGCCTCGTCACCGCGCTAACCCGTTTTGCTCCAGGTGCGGTGTTGCCCGACCACGAGCATGTCCGGATCGAGCAGACCTATGTGATCGAGGGCAGGCTGGTCGACCGCGACGGTCCGGACACCGGCTTGGATGTCGGCCCCGGCGAGTTCGTCTGGCGCGACGCCGGCAGCCGGCATTCCGCCTGGGCGCCCGAAGGCGGGCTGATGCTGGCGATGTTCCAGATCCCCAACAAATTCTACGAGCGTGACGGCCGGGTCACCGACGCCAACGGCCAGGACTGGGAGAGCTTATGGGGCGAGATCTTCAAGGCCCAGTTCGCCGCCGAATGACGCGCGTGTTCGTTAAGCGCGTCATGTTATAAGGCGGCGCACGCGGACGTGGCGAAATGGTAGACGCAACGGACTTAAAATCCGTTGGGGGTAACCTCGTGCCGGTTCGAGTCCGGCCGTCCGCACCATGAAATCGTGCAGCGAGATGTGCGGATATTGGTCCGCTTGTCGCGGCAATGATTGGAGGCAAGTCATGGCGCGCGGGCTGATCTCGACCATATGCGCTTGCTTGATCTATGCGAACGCATTCGCGGTCGCTCTGGCGCAATCCAATCCGCAGGATTTGCAAGGCGGCTGGACTGCCGTTTCAGCCCGGCAAGACGGCAAGCCGGCAGACAATCTCGTCGGCCACGTGCTGACGTTCACCGGCAATAGCTTCCGCATCCAGGCGAAGGACGGCAAGCTGCTCTATGCGGGGACAGCCACCGCGCAGCCGAACACGAACCCGGCAGCGATCGATTTTGCGATCACGGAAGGCGCGCAGAAGGGAAAATCGTGGAAAGGGATATTCGAGATCAAGGGCAGCTCCCTGACGATCTGCGACAACGCGCCTGATTCGGAAAAAGCGCGTCCCTCGGCGTTTGAGACAAAGGGCGGCTCCGGCTATGTGCTGGTCACTTTCCAGCGTGTAAACCCCTAGAGCGCTTCCGCACCGACATCAGGGCCGCGGGCCATCCCGTCGCAGCGCCGCGAGCGCGGCCGGCGTCGTCTCCTTCACCGGATCGGCGATCGCGATGACGCCCGCGAGCTTGCCGTCGAGCGCCACGTAGATCGATTGCGCCGCAGCGAAGCGATGCCTATCGCCAAGCAGAATGCGTAAAGGCGCCACGAAGAGCGCGAAAGTCCATTCGGGATGGTCTGTTTTGGGTTACAAGTAGGTATCCGTGTCACCTTTGACACCTGCCTGTCACCATACGTTTGGATGATTTTGAGCGGCGCTGCGTTGATGCATAAGCAGCGCATTGACAGAGGAGATGGCCATGTCCCGCCGACTGCTCCTTGGAGTTGCGATCGCAATTGTCGCGACGCCAGCGCTTTGTGCTCAGTTTTACATCGTTCGGAATGACGCAACGAATCAATGCACCATCGTTGAAGAACCGCCGACCTCCGGCGGCACCATCGTCGGCGACGGAGCTTACGGGGATCGCGCGACTGCTGAAGCTGACATGAAGACGCTTGCTGTCTGTACGCCGCCAACGACCCAGATCGACCCTCAGCGCTAGCGTTGCCGCTTCTACGCCATTACCGGCGATGTCACCTGCTGCGACAGCGACAAGTCTCAGTGCGATTGCTCGCTGATCGGGTGCGTGCCGACATGAATTGATCGAGTGTCTCACCAACCTTGGAGGGAATTATGCGTGGCATTTCGCTGTCGCTCGGCTTGGCCGCATCGTCGCTCGTCCTTCTGCTCGCGGACGCCCCTGCTCATGCTCAGGCAACGCGCACCTGGGTCTCGGGTGTGGGCGACGACGCCAACCCATGCAGCCGTACCGCGCCTTGCAAGACCTTCGCTGGCGCGATCAGCAAGACGTTCATCAATGGTGAAATCAGCTGTCTGGATCCAGGCGGGTTCGGCGCTGTCACCATCACCAAGTCGATCACCATCGATTGCCATGAGATTCTGGCATCAATCCTCGCTTCTGGGACCAATGGGATCATTATCAATATTGCGGCCAATGCCAACGACCCGCTGCGCACCGTGCGCTTGCGCAATATCAGCATCAACGGGACCGGCGCCAGCGGAGCGGTTGGGACCAGGACCGGGATCAATGGGATCCGAATCGACCAGGCGCTGAACGTCTTCGTTGAAGACATGCTGATAACTGGCTTCTCTCAGCGGGGAATACTCGATCAACGCAGCGTCGCCGGTAAGCTCTACATCAAGAATTCGACTATTCGAGACAACGCCGGGCCTGGCATTGCGGTGGCTCCGTCCGCCATCGTCGAAGCGAAGATCGTGAACGTGCACTCTGAGCTCAACAGCTTCGGCATCGCGGTCGGCGCCAATGGCAGGGTGATGGTTAGCAACTCGACGTTTACCGGCAACTCGGCAGTCGGAGTAGAGGCGGACCCCAACGGCAGTTTGACCGTCAGCCACAGCGTGATGAGCAGCAATGGGCTCGGTGTCCAGGCCGGCGGTGGTTCGTTCGTTCGTCTGTCGAACAACGATATTACTTTCAACGGTACTGCCATCGGCGGAGCGACGTTGTCGTTCGGCAACAACCGGATCGCGGGCAATACTGCGGCAGGCACGGCCCCGACGCCGGTCGGCGCCGACAGCCATGACAAAGGCCAACAGTAAGGTAGGGACGGGTCGCGCCGCCGTTCTTCGGCGTCCAAGCGACGATTCCATAAGCATTGGGTTCCGGCTAACATGCGCCCGGGAGGGCCGCAGTATCGGCGTAATTTGCGGGCATAGCGCCGTCCCTGACACCGATTGTTGACGGTCGGCGCGTGTAATGGGCTGTACTGCCGCCGAAGGAACCATGCGAGTTCGGAGTATCACCGCGAGTATTCTGCGTGCGGGCGCGCTCGCGCTGATCGCGTTCGGCGCGGCGGCGTGCTCGACGTCGAGCAATCTCGACGTGATGCTGTTCGCCGATCCCGGGAAATACGAGTACCACACCTGCGCCCAGATCCTTAAATCGGGTGAAGCGGTGGCGGCCCGCGAGTTGCAATTGCGTGCGTTGATTCAGAAGGCGGAGCAGGGCGCCGGCGGTGCTCTGGTCAGTACGGTCGCCTATCGCGGCGAGTACCGCACCGTGGTCGAGGAGCTAGCGGTGATCGACGGTGTATCGCGCCGCAAGAACTGCAACACGCCGCCAAGCTGGCGCAGCAGCACCGCGATCCAGTAGCCGATAACTCTCTCCGTTGGTCATTCCGGGGCCCGGCCATAAGCGCGTTTACGCGCGTCTTCGACGCGCTATGGGGGCGGCGAGCCCGGAATCCATGCTCGCCTAGATATCCGCCTTCCGTAGCCGCAGCGCGTTCGCGACCACGCTCACCGACGAGAGCGCCATCGCGGCGGCGGCGATCGCCGGCGACATCAGCACGCCGAACACCGGGTAGAGCAGGCCGGCGGCAATCGGCACGCCGGCGGCGTTGTAGATGAACGCGAAGAACAGGTTCTGGCGGATGTTGTGCATGGTCGCGGCCGAAAGCTTCCGCGCGCGGACGATGCCCATGAGGTCGCCCTTGAGCAGCGTCACGTGCGCGCTTTCCATGGCGACGTCGGTGCCGGTGCCCATGGCGATGCCGACGTCGGCGGCGGCAAGCGCCGGCGCATCGTTGACGCCGTCGCCGGCCATGCCGACGACGCGGCCTTCGTCGCGCAGGCGTTCCACCACGCTGGCTTTGCGGTCGGGCAGGACTTCCGCCTCGATCTCGTCGATCTTGAGATAGCGCGCAACCGCCTCGGCGGTGGTGCGGTTGTCGCCGGTCAGCATCACGACCCGCAGGCCATCCCGTCGCAGCGCCGCGAGCGCGGCCGGCGTCGTTTCCTTGACCGGATCGGCGATCGCGATGACGCCCGCGAGTTTGCCGTCGAGCGCCACGTAGATCGCGGTCGCGCCGTCGCGCCGCAGCCGATCCGCCTCGGCATCGAGGCCGGCGGTTGCGATCCCTAGTTCGGACAGGAACGAGGCGTTGCCGAGCACGACCCGGCGGCGATCGACCACGCCGACCGCGCCTTTGCCGACGGGAGAGTCAAAACCCATCACGCGCCCGGGCTCGATCTTCCGCTCCGCGGCGGCCGCAACAATAGCCGCGGCGAGCGGATGTTCGCTGCCCCGTTCGACGCCGGCCGCGAACCGCAGCACCTCGTTTTCGACGAAACCCTGCGCGGTCACGATTGCGACCAGCTTGGGCTTGCCCTCGGTCAGCGTGCCGGTCTTGTCGACCACGATAGTGTCGAGGCTCTCCATACGCTCCAGCGCTTCGGCGTTCTTGATCAGGATGCCGGCCTGCGCGCCGCGTCCGACGCCGACCATGATCGACATCGGGGTCGCGAGCCCAAGCGCGCAGGGGCAGGCGATGATCAGCACGCTCACCGCCGCCACGAGGCCGTAGGTGAAGCGCGGCTCCGGTCCGAAGATCGCCCAGATGATGAATGCGAGCGCCGCGACGCCGATCACGGCCGGGACGAACCAGCCCGACACCTGGTCGGCGAGCCGCTGGATCGGCGCGCGCGAGCGCTGCGCGGTCGCGACCATCTGCACGATCTGCGCGAGCAACGTGTCGCGGCCGACTTTCGCGGCGCGCATCACGAACGAACCGGAGCGGTTGATCGAGCCGGCGATCGCCTTGGCTCCGGGCTCCTTGGTCACCGGCATCGACTCGCCGGTCACCATGGATTCGTCGACCGACGATCGGCCCTCGATCACATCGCCGTCGACCGGGATGCGTTCGCCCGGCCGCACCCGCAGCTGGTCGCCGACAACGACCTCGCCGAGCGGGACTTCGACGTCGCTGCCGTCGTTCTCGATCCGGCGCGCCATTTTCGGCTGAAGGTCAAGCAGCGCGCGGATCGCGCCGGAGGTCGCGTCACGCGCGCGCAGCTCCAGCACCTGTCCGAGCAACACCAAGACGGTGATGACGGCGGCGGCCTCGAAATACACGCCGACCGCGCCGCCGTGGCCGCGGAACGCTGCCGGGAACAGCCCGGGCGCGATCGTCGCGATCACGCTGTAGCCGTAGGCGACGCCGGTGCCGAGCGCGATCAGCGTGAACATGTTGAGCTTGCGCGTCACCAGCGACTGCCAGCCGCGCTGGAAGAATGGCCAGCCCGCCCATAGAACGACCGGCGTGGCGAACGCGAACTGTAGCCAGTTCGACAGCGTCTGGTTGATCCAGGCGTGCGCGCCGAGCAGATGCGCGCCCATCTCGAGCACGAACACCGGGATCGTCAGCGCCAGCCCGATCCAGAACCGCCGCGTCATGTCGGCGAGCTCGGGGTTCGGTCCGGTGTCGGCGGTGGCGATCTCCGGTTCCAGCGCCATCCCGCAGATCGGGCAGGAGCCGGGACCGATTTGGCGTACGTCCGGATGCATCGGGCAGGTGTAGACCGTGCCTTCGGGCAGGTCGGCCGGCGCGTTCTCCTGCGGTGACAGGTACTTGTCGGGATTGCCTGCGAATTTCGTGCGGCAGCCGGACGAGCAGAAATAATAGGGACGGCCGCGATGGTTGTGGCGGTGCGGCGTCTTGTGCGGATCGACGGTCATGCCGCAGACCGGATCGATCACGCCGTCGGCCGCTGGCCGATTGCTGTCGCTGTGAACGTGATGATCCATGAGAGAATCCGGGGAGTTGCGCCAGTTATATGGGCGTAACTCAGTCCGGCTGCCAGCGATAAAGCCAGCTGTACTGCCGCAGCAGTCCGGTACCGCGCATCGCCACCAGCGCGATCCCGCGCAGGAACGCTTCGGCGCCGCCCATGTGATAGACGGTGCCGTTGCGGCGGGCGGCGCGTTGCGCGCGGGCCGTGCGTTTCTGGCGCTTGCCTTCGTAGCCACGCAGCGCGGCGGTTGCGTTGTCGGGCGACTGCGCCAGGCATTGCGCCAGCACCGCGGCGTCCTCGATCGCCATCGCGGCGCCTTGCGCGAGATAAGGCAGCATCGGATGCGCGGCGTCGCCGAGCAGCGTCACCGGACCCTTGCCCCATTGCTTGAGCGGGCTGCAATCGTAGAGCGCCCATTTCTGCCACGACCCGGCGGCAGCGATCAGATCGCGCGGCGCGCCGTGCCACATGCCGGAGGGATAACGCGCCAGAATCTCGTCGCGATCGCCCTCGACGCTCCAGCCGGTTTCGCGCCAGCGGTCGCGCACGATCGCGACCACGTTGATCAGGCTGCCGCTGCGCACCGGATAGTGCACGAGGTGCGCATGGCGGCCGAGCCAGAGATTGAGCGACAGCGTCCGCAGCGCCGGCGCCACCGCGTCCGCCGGGACCAGGGCGCGCCAAGCGGTATGGCGCGCAAAGCGCGGCTGCGTTCCATGCCCGAGGCGGCCGCGCAGCGCCGACCATAGCCCGTCGGCGCAGATCAGCGCGGCGCCCTGGGTTTCGGTCGACTGATTGTCCTTGCGGCCGCCGACGGTGACGCCGTTGTCGTGGACGGCGAAATCCTCGGCGCGCATGCCGAGTTGCATCGACACCAGCGGCGTTGCCTCCACGGTTTCGCGCAACACGGTATGCAGGTCGCCGCGGTGGATCACCCACCAGGGCGCGCCGTAATCCTTGGCGGCCGCGTCACCCAGCCGCGCCCGCGCAAGCACGCTGCCGGTGCGGGCGTTCATGACGTTGAGGGCTTGCGGCGCCACCACGTACGGCGCGAGCCGGTCGCCGAGCCCGAGGCCGATCAGCACCCGCGATGCATTCGGCGACAACTGGATGCCGGCGCCGATCGCTTCCAGCCGCTCGGCCTGCTCGATGACGGAGACACGGAAACCGCGCTGCGCCAGCGCAATCGCTGCCGTCAGCCCGCCGATCCCGGCACCGGCAATGACGACGGTACGCGGGGAGGTCACGGCTTATCCTCCGGGGTAGGGGCCTATGGCCCGCTCAGGCCGCGGCGGTTTCCGTCAGCGCGCATTCCGGCGGACGCGCGGCATGCGAATCGAGGGAAGCGTCGACGCGGTACAGCGTCGAGCAATACGGGCAGATGATCTCGGTTGCGTCGCCCATGTCGAGGAAGACGTGCGGATGGTCGAACGGCGGCACCGCGCCGACGCACATGAATTCCTTGGCGCCGATTTCGATGACCGGGACGCCGGGCGTGTTGTGGAAATGAGGAACGTAGCTCTCCGCCATGGTCCGATCCGCAGGTTGGATGAGCCGCAAGCTTCTGCCCGATAAGCAGGGAAACAAGCGGCATTGGGCGCGCGCCGCAGCATAGCCGGCCGGGCTGCGGATTCATAGGGTTAAACGCCGGAAGTGCTGAAACGGCGGGCCTTTTTCGGAACCCGGCAGCGGCGGGCGTCGTTCAGGAAGGGCGAATCGGATAATTTGTGGACGGGCATCTTGCTGGCGCAATCCGGCAATACCAGTTGTGGCCGGGGCGTGGCGCACGGACGGGCGCGGAGACAATAATTCAGATGCACGGCTCGCGGATTGCATTGCCGCTCGGTGCGGCCTTTGCCTGCGCGATAGCGGCGCTCACGGTGGTGCCGCGCGGTATCGAAGCCGACACCCTGCTGATGGCGCAGGACGATCCGGTGCGGCTTGCCGACCATGCGCTCGACCGCTCGTTCAACGCCGATGTCGCCCGCCGCGAGATCGAGGCCGCGCTCGCCGCCAAGGACGCCGACCTCGCGCTGAGCTTTCTCGACCTGGCGCGCGACCGCAAGGTGGCGGTCGATCCCGCGCTCGCCGCCCGGGTCGAGGACGCCAATTCGGCGCAGGCGGCGGCGGCCCGCGCGGCCGGTAGCTTCGCCCAGGGTTTCATCGTCGGCGAACCGCAGGATTTCGTCGGCCTTGCCGGAACCGCGCTCGGCGACCTGTTCGTGTTCGGCGACATCCGCGATGCGGTGCGTGAAGGGTCGCGCATGGCGTCGGGTGAACCGGCCGATGAGCTTGTGCTTGGCCTTGCTGGCGTCGGCATCGCGCTCACCGCCGGCACCTACGCGTCGCTCGGCGCCGGCGCTCCGGCGCGCGTCGGGCTCTCGGTGCTGAAGGCGGCGCGCAAGACCGGCCGCATGACCACGCAGATGAGTCAGTATATCGGCCGCTCGCTGCGCGAGATGGTGGACTGGACGGCGCTGCGCCGTGCCGTCGCCGACGCCAGCGTCGCGCAGCCCGCCACGGCCGTTCGTGCGGTGCGCGAGGCGGTGAAGGTGGAAAAATCCCGCGACCTCGTGCGCATGGTTGGCGACGTCGGCCGTGTTCAGAGCAAGGCCGGCACCCAGGCCGCGCTCGACGGCCTGAAGCTCGCGCAAGGCCCGCGCGATGTCGCGCGTATCGCCCGCTTGGCGGACGTGAAGGGCAACCGCACGCGGGCGATCCTGAAGATGTTCGGGCGCGGTGCGCTGTTCCTGGCCGCAAGCACGTTCAACCTGGCCTGGTGGATGTTCTGGGCGCTGCTGACGCTGGTGGGCTTTGTCGCCGCGCTCAAGCGTACCTGCGAGCGGGCCACCGAACGCTACTGTGACCGCCGCCGTGCCAGGCGGCTGCGGGCGCTCGATCGCTACGCAGCGATGACGGCACGTGCATGATCCCGAAAAGCCTGCCCCGGACTTGATCCGGGGTGGGAACCGGCTTTCGGATAAGATCATGCACCAGCTGACGTGCATGATCCCGAAAAGTGGAAACCGGTTTTCGGATAAGATCATGCACCAGCTAAAGAGCTGACGTCCGCCACTCATTCACGGTCCTCCCACCATGCCCCATTTCCAAAACGACGGCGTCGATATCGCGTATCTAGATGAAGGCGAGGGCGAGCCGGTTGTGCTGGTCCACGGCTTCGCCTCGACCAAGGAAGTGAACTGGGTGAATCCCGGCTGGGTGTCGACGCTGACCCGCGCCGGCCGCCGCGCCATCGCGCTCGACAATCGCGGCCATGGCGCGTCCGGCAAGCTCTACGACCCCGCCGCCTATCACAGCGCCGTCATGGCCGAGGACGTCCGTGCGCTGCTCGATCACCTCGACATCCCGCGCGCCGACGTCATGGGCTATTCGATGGGCGCGCGCATCTCGGCATTCTTGGCAGTGGCGCATCCGGCGCGCACGCGCAGCGTCGTGCTCGGCGGCCTGGGCATCCGGCTGGTGGATGGTGTCGGGCTCCCGGAATCGATAGCGGATGCGCTCGAAGCTCCGGCGCTGGCGGACGTGCAAGACGTTCAGGGCCGGACGTTCCGCGCTTTCGCCGATCAGACCAAGTCTGATCGCAAGGCGCTCGCCGCCTGCATCCGGGGATCGCGCCAGACCCTGTCGCGGGCGGATTGCGCAAAGCTCACGCTACCGATTCTGGTCGCCGTGGGCAGCAAGGACGATGTCGCGGGCTCGGCGGCCGACCTGGCCGCGCTGCTGCCGCAGGGACGGGCGCTGGAGATTCCGGGGCGCGACCACATGCTGGCGGTGGGCGACCGGGTCTACAAACAGGGCGTCCTCGACTTCCTGGCTCAGAGGCCTTGATAGAATTCTCCGGTAACCCTCTGGAGTGACGGCGTTTTAGCGCCATATACGATTTGGCTGGGCAAATATGGTAGAACTGCCCATAAGGCCAGTCGTTTGGAGACGGGTGATGGCGCAGAGACACGCACGAGCCGCTGACGCGCTCGACAAGGTTGACCCGGTTTGGGCGCGGATTCGCAGCGAGGCCGAGGAGGCCGTGCGCCGCGAGCCCGAGCTTTCGACGTTCATCTATTCGACCATCCTGCATCACGACACGCTCGAAGCGGCGGTGGTGCATCGCGTGTCGCAGCGGCTCGATCATCCGGACGTGCCGGCGGAGCTGATCCGGCAGGTCTACGAGGAGGCGCTCGATAGCGATCCTTCGATCGGCTTGTCGTTCCGCGCCGACATCGTGGCGGTGTTCGACCGCGATCCCGCGACCCACCGCTTCCTCGAGCCGGTGCTCTACTACAAGGGCTTCCATGCGGTGCAGACGCACCGGCTGGCGCATTGGCTCTGGCACAAGGAGCGCAGGGATTTCGCGTACTACCTGCAAAGCCGTTCGTCGGCGGTGTTCCAGACCGACGTCCATCCGGCGGCGCCGATCGGCCGCGGCATCTTCCTCGACCACGCGACCGGCCTCGTCGTCGGCGAGACTGCGGTGATCGAGGACGACGTGTCGATCCTGCACGGTGTGACGCTCGGCGGCACCGGCAAGGAATACTCGGACCGGCATCCCAAGATCCGGCGCGGCGTCATGCTCGGCGCCGGCGCGAAGATCATCGGCAATATCGAGATCGGGCATTGCGCGCGCGTGGCCGCGGGCTCGGTGGTGCTCAAGTCGGTCCCGCACAACACCACCGTGGCCGGCGTTCCGGCGCGGGTGATCGGCGAGGCGGGCTGTCCCGAGCCGTCACGCACCATGGACCAGTATTTCCACCACAATGACGGCTGATTGATTGCCCGCCATTGGCGTGGCACGGTCGTTCGACAAAACAAGAGGTAGCCTTTCGTGGACGTGCAAGAAGTCAGGAAGCTCGACGCTTATCTCAAGAAGCTGTTCAACAACCCGCGCCTCCGTGTCGTGCCGCGCCCGAAGAAGGATGACTCCGCCGAGGTCTATCTCGGTGAGGAGTTCATCGGCGTGATGTTCGTCGACGACGAGGACGACGAACGCTCGTATAATTTCCAGATGGCGATCCTGGCGACCGACCTCGAGTAGGGCGGTCTATCTACTCAGGCGCCCGGTGGGCGCAGCTTCGCAATCAGCCGTTCGATATTGGCGGCGACGGGCCGCCAGTCACCCAGCCAGTCACGCAGGAAGCGCACCGTCACGTCGGCCTCGCCGATGCGTCGGACGTTGAGACACATGCCGGGCGTGGGGCCTGCGCCGTTGCGGGTGCAGCGTACCAGGAAGCGCTCCGGCGCCGCCGCGTCGTAGAACAGGTCCTCGCCTTGGTACGGTGTGCCCGGGCGGAACGCGACTGTCGCCAGCCCTTCCGGACCGGCGGTGGCCTCCGGCTCCGCGTAGCGCGGATAGATGGTCTTCACGCGCTCGGCCGGCGGCAAGGAGTCGCGCGCGGCGGCGATGGTGACGAACACGCGCTCGAGCGACTGGGCTTTTGGCATGCCCTTGGTCGGGATGTTGGGCAGCGGTGTGCCGTCCGGCGGCTGCAACGACGGCCACAGGAATGCGAGGTCGAGGCGTTCGTGGGCACCGGGCTGGCGCTGCATCGCCACCCGGATCGCGGCGGGTGGTACGTTGAAGGCGACGCCCGACACGGTGATCGGCAGCGCCGGCGCATTCGGTCCGAGCGGCGGGCCCTGCCACGCTGGCCACAGCACATGCAGGATGAAGCCGGTCGCGGCCGCGACGGCCACGCCGACGGCGAGCAATGGCAGCGCCAGCAGGCGGCTCTGCCGCTTGCGCGGACGTGGCGCGTATCCGCGAGGGGCATAGCTCGTGCTCATCCCGAAATCCCTTGGAGCCCTTGAATCAATCGCGCCCCATCAAGCCCGAGAGGCGTTAACGATTATTTAAGTATGAGGTGGCGCCCGCCGCCGGGCCTTGCGATGCATGCGGTCACTGACCGTCGCGGGGCTAGCGGATGTCGCCGGAAAACATTCAATCGTTCTATGCGCTTGCACTTGGTTTCGCGTGGGCCGGATTCCTGGCCACGGGTTATCAGGCCATGACCAAACGGCCGGCGAGCTTCCGGCTATTGCGGCGAGGGCCGCGCCCGTCCGCGTTCGCGGCGATCCCGTTCCTCGCCTTCGCCGCGCCTTTCATCATCATGCGCAACACGCTGCGGGCGCACCGCTTCGACGGGCGGCGGTTCGAGAGCGTGATGGTGGCGACGCTGGCAGCGGGCCTCTGGAGCCTGATGACCGGCACCGTCGTGGTGATGGCGGTCGCGGCGTTGCAGCTGCAGCTCTAGTGCCTCGTTTCCGAAGTTCGTGATACGGCGGCACTAGCTCCGCCGCTCGCAAACCCTGAACCATCATGGCAATGTCGCGCCCTCAATAGGAGTGCGCGCATGGCGATCTACGAACTCGACGGCCAGAAACCCGAACTGCCGGCCGACGGCCGCTATTGGATCGCCGAAACCGCGACCGTGATCGGGCGCGTGCGGCTGATGACCGACGCCAGCATCTGGTTCGGCTCAGTGCTGCGCGGCGACAATGAATGGATCGAGCTCGGCGAGCGCTCGCAGATCCAGGACAACGCCACGCTGCATACCGACCCGGGCTTCCCGATCGTCATCGGGCGCGATTGCGTGATCGGCCACAACGTCATCCTTCACGGCGCCAAGGTCGGCGACAACAGCCTGATCGGCATGGGCGCGATCCTGCTCAACGGCGCGACCATCGGAAAGAATTCGCTGGTCGGCGCCGGCGCGCTGGTGACGGAAGGCAAGTCGTTTCCAGACGGTTCGCTGATCGTCGGCGCACCGGCGCGGGTGGTGCGCACGCTCGACGAAAAAGCCGCGGCATCGATCCGCGGCGCGGCCGACATCTACGTCAAACGCTGGCAGCAATATGCGAAAGGCTTGCGCAAGCTCGCACCTTAGCCCGAACTGCGGCATACGAAGAAGCGGCCTGGCGGAAGGAAGCGGGATCCAATCTTCCAGAAATAAGTTTTAACGCCGTGGGCGGACGATGAGTCGTGCGTGCGGCGGGCAGCGGAGTAGGTGGTGAAGGGCCAAGCTATCGGCGAGGAAGGCGGGCTATCGGCGAGGAAGAGGCATGCGCCGACCTGTAAAACTGCGTTCGGCGTAGACGAGTCTTGGCTGCGATGTTCGCCACGCTCGGATGTGGTCTCACTCTATCCAGGCTACGCTTTGCTGGTGATCTGAGTGTGGGAAGGAATCGGGAGTCGGTATGGCGAACTGGCATTTGGAGAAAAGAATGCAAACCGTCCCGAGCGGGGGCGAGGTGCCACATTTCCTGCTGGTCGGGGACAACGGCGTCGAAGTGCGCCTGGCTTTCGGGAGGGATTGGTTCATGGAATATCGAAGCGCGGATTTGCAGGCCCGGTTCTTAGTAGGTCGTGATCCCCCAGTGGCGCTGGAAAAGACGACAGCGGTCAATGAACGGACGCTTGGGCCGAATTGCGTGGTGCAGATGCAACGCGACCGGCTCTCTCGGCCGCTTGAACCGAAAGATTACGAAATTCTTGCGACGAACGTTAAGGAGGTCCTCCGGTTGCATTTGCAGTTTCCGTCGGCAGTGCCCCCGAAGATAGAGCATGTACGTTTTCGGAACGCGGAGCTTCGACCATTCGACGATTAGGGGCGCGGTCCAGGGTCGAATTGAGCAGCGGTCTATTCGGGGAGCTGCGTGACGCAATCCAAACTCAGATTCGGAAACGGCGGCACTGGCCGCTCCTCCAAAAAAGGTGCGGCCGCCTCCGGGGGGAGAGGAAGGCGCACCTATACCCGCCAATGACTTCGCCGATACGACGCGATCTTTCCCCGCGTATTCCCCATGATGCTCGGCAGATCGTTCACCCGATCTCAGACTGCATCGATCGTGCGTTCTTGCAGATGGGGCAGGAGTTGATAATAGTCATGATTGTGGGGCCACAATAATAATTACTAAGGTGGCCCCATCGTCATCACGCGTATTCACGCTGCTCCTGCACGCTGATCACAAGGGATTTTCCCATGTGATTGAGTGCATCCGAAAGAGGGCCAAGCTTCGTCGGGTGTCTTGGATCTAGGATTCGACGGGCTTCCTTTTCGTCCTTGCCGATCAGGCGCGCGAACGCTGCCTTGCTCAATTTGCGTTCGCGCACGGCATCAAGCAGCGCAAGCTTGACGCCTACGCTAGGATCGACAGGCACCTCTACCATGCCAGCCTTGCGAGCACGCGGCTTTGGTAGTGGCAGATCGCGTTCGATGTACGATAGCAGCGCCATGCCGAGTGCTTCCTGCGCATTACGGATCGCTGCCATCATTCCTTTTCCATCCGTGATCGCTTCCGGAACGTCCGGAAACGTCACAACGAACCAGCCCCGTTGATCGCCCGGCTCAACATGAGCGCGATACAAAAACGGCTGCATTTGGCTATTCCCTATTCTGGCGCCATCACCTTGATGGCCGCTTCATTCAGTCAAGGCCAAGGGCCTTTCGAATCTTCCTGCCCGTCTTGGGATCGATCTCCCGCGAAGGCACCGTTGTGAGCTTGTCGCCCACGTAAACAATTGCGTGGCCACCTTTGCCGCGCCACGTCTCAACGCGGTATGAAAGCCCGCGCTTCTTCGCTTCGTCTCGCAATTCATTCAAAAACCGTTGCCGTTTATCCATTTGCAATGATCCACTTGTCTTAAGCGGTCGAGTCTCTAATGCCCCAATATCGGACAAAAATGTCCGATCGTCAAGGAGAAGGACAAAAATGTCCGGCTTGGAAAGGTGCGATTTTGGCCGGGATTCAGCCTAGGTCGCCGTCGCTGCGCCAGGCTTCCGGGTCCATTTGGCGCGCGGTGGTCTGAGATCCCGTGGGCCATGAGCCCAAGGGCAGGGAAATCGCCCTGACCCGGAAGTAGCTAAGGACCGGGGGGCGTGAACGGGCGGGGCACAACCCCAGTGTGTTTTCCCCCATGCATCGGGGAGGTACGCACCGCTTGGGGTCTAGCAACACGCCAGCGCGCGAAAAGCCCTTGATGATTGGGCATGCCGTGAAAAGGTGCGGCCGCCTCCGGGGGGAGAGGCGGCCGCGCGCGAACCCGGTCTGGGGACGGGGAGGGGTGGGGACGTGACCGGGGACGCGTAACTCCTTTGTCTCGTTCAGCCGTTTCGTTCAGCGCGACGTCGCGGTGGAAGCCGCGGGGCGCGGATCGCCAAGCGACACCCAGATATTGGGGTCGTTCTGCGACTGCCGCTTGACGAAGCGGTAGGTCGTTTCCGACCAGAGCAGGATCTCCTCGTGCTGGTTGTCGAGGATGAACTCACCCTTGTCGGTCTTCACCGTAAGCACTGCGTGCCCGTCGCCGCGGTTGTCGCGCACGACTGTGATCAAGAGCGCCTGCCGCGGCCAACCGGCCTGGATCAGCATGCGGCGCTTGAGCAGCACGTAGTCTTCGCAATCGCCATAGCCGTCATCGGGGTAGCTCCAACGTTCGACCACACCCCAGTGTTCCATGTCGGTGAGGGGCTTGATCTTGGAGTTGACCCAACGGTTGATCCGCGTGAGGTCGCGCCAAGCCGTGGGCGTGAGCACCACGTCGCGCGCTTCCATCGGACGCGTCTCGCATTCGCGCCGGTTCTCGGCGCAAAACTCGGTCCATCCGATCGGCGCCCGTGAACTCGAGCCGAGCGAGATGAACATTGGCCGTTCGCCTGCCGCCTGGGCTGCCGAACCTGCGAGCGCGACCATCATGGCCGCGAGCAATCCGGCGCCGACGTGCCTTTTGTAATTTGTCATTCCCGTAGCCCCTTCCCTGTCAGCGGGGCTACTATTCCCAGAAAGCCTTTGAATCGGCGCTAAGTTCGCCAAGTAACTTTGAAGACAAGACAAGTAAAAACTGAAGCGAATACTTGGATAATTCGACGCGAATTCGATTCAAATTCGATTTTTCTGCATTTAATTAAAATGCTCCGCATTAACCGCGCGCACGCGGGATTTCAGCGGCGTCGCGTCATGCGGCGCGCGCGCGCTTAACCATCCACGCATGGCTGAAGACGGTGATTTGCGGCGGGGGAGCGCGTTTCAGAGCGCGCGATAGGACCGGATGGTAGTCGGAGAGGGCCGCCGGCGTTTACCCGCCGGTGACGCTGTCTTCGACGAGGTCGGCGTGCTGCAGCCGTGTGAACTCGATCGCGAAGCCCTCTTCGAGGTGTCGCACCACCCGTCCGGTGGTCTTGCCGAGCGTCACCAAGGCGCCGAGCTCGGGCCGGTATTCGGACTTGATCGCGGCGCCGGAGGCCGACAGGTCGATGATCCGGCATGCCACATTGAGGCCATCCGGCAGGATCAGGCGGGCCAGCGGATTGCGCGGCGTGAAGCGGCCGTGGCGGCGATCTTCCGGCAGGTTGAGGATGTGGCGGTTGGCGAGCCAGGTGAGCTGGGCCGCGAGCTTGTCGCGCTTGCGGATCGTCGCCGACACCGTCATGGCAAAGCCATTCTGGAATTGACGGGTAATTACGCCCTCCAGCCGGCCGACATGATCGACATAGGCAATGACGCGTTCGCCGACTTGGCCGCTGATCGGGGCGATGACCGCCATGCCGCCGGGCGACATGTCGGTTACCTGGCAGGGGAATTCGCGCCGGTCCGCCAGCATGTAGCGGCCGAGCAGGTTGACGCGGACCCGCTGAAACCGGCGGCGTTCATCGGCCAGCGGCAGTACAGCAGATTTGGTTTTCAGCAACGCCATGTGGCTCTGGCTACGACAAATGCCCGGCAATGCGAGCGTATTGAAAGAGGATCGCAGCCTACGCGAGGTTTTGTTAACGGCGCGTTAGCCAGCGCGGCCCGAGGCGCGCGGGATAATCACGTCTGGCCGCCGTCATATACGATGAAGCCGTGACGGATCCGTCCCTCCGGGCGCAGCGGGGCGGCCGGGGCGATCGGCGGCGCAGTCTCCACGCCGGTGCCGAGATAGCGCAGCGTACCGAGCGTCAGATTGCCGAGCGTGCACGCGCCGAGCCAGTACGCGGCATCGCGCGACGCCAACCCGCCCAGGACGCGGGTATTGGTGTATCCGCGATGGCTGAGCGGCAACAGCAGCAGCTCGACATCGTGCGTGGTGCCCGCGGTTGAGGTACCGCGCGCGCTGGCGACGACGCCGACGGTTTCGTTGGTCACGACGTTGAGGAGTTCGCGCACTTGCGCGCGGGATTCCGTGTCCCACAGGTCGAGGAAGGGATCGTTCTTGAGCTCGCGACCGAAGGCGGCGCAGACCCGGGTGCCGGCGATCCGGAATGGATGTCCGCTTCGTTCGTCGAACGACAAGATGAACGTGTCCGCCAGCACGCTGCGGATGGCGCCGGGTTCGATATCGGCACGATCCGGCGCGGCACGGCGGCCGCGTCGATGATTCCAATAATCGAACAGTTCCTTGATCGATGGATGTCTCATCGGCGCCCTTGTCTCACTGCGGGCGCACAATGCGGCGTGGATGTCCGTATTCGGGACAGCCGGGCCGCTTTGCGCGCCATCTCGCAGTGACAGAGCAGGGCGCGTGCCTGCGGCGTCCGACGTGGCGAAAGTTCCGGGCCGTTCCGGTGTTAGTGTTAAAGTGCGGAGTCGGTGGCAAGGCCCGCCGGCATCGCCTAGCGTGGTTTCACTCCACGCGCGCTACGGCAGCCTGACACGGCCGCCAGCCCACCAAAGAATTTTCAGAACATCCGGGGAGCGAGGGGATGTGACGGGCGCGACGCCGAACTCATCGATCGATTGATGAGCTCGACGTCGCGCCACCTCACTATCCGGCGACGCGCCAGACCTCACGCGTCAAGAACCTCACAATCGTCCTCATCGCAAGGCGGCTATTTATCTTCGGTCCGGTCCTCGGATTTTTCCGCGAGCCGCATCCAGGTCTGCGCCATCTGCAGCAACATCGCCTTGTCTTCCGCGCTGTCCGTGCGTTCCGCCATGCGGACGCATTCGGCGGCGCGTCGCTTGTATTGGTCGGATACCCCCATGAACCCATCCTGATGTCCGCCCCATAAACAGCGCGAACCGCATTTTCTTCCGTGACGGGCCCAACGGCGGCGTAGAATCTTCTTCCAAATTGAGAAGGAATGCGAGCAATCCAGGGACGGGGGCGCTGTGCTAGCTTCCGTGCTACCGATGTCCGAACACAAGGATCCAGGTCCCGCGTCGTTCGTCCCCTGGCACGCCGTGGCCCACGCGCCGCGCTTGGCCGGGCGCGGCCTCATCAGGCTTTACCGCTACACGCTGTCGCCGTTGATCGGATACGACTGCCGGCACCTGCCGACGTGCTCGCACTATTCGGAGGAGGCGCTCGACCGCTTTGGACTGTGGGCCGGCGGCTGGATGACCCTCGCGCGGCTTTGCCGCTGCCATCCATGGGGAACGTCGGGCCTCGATTTCGTGCCGGGATCGAAGCCCGCGCGTGCGCGCTGGTTCATGCCGTGGCGCTATGGGCGCTGGCGCGGCACCAACGAAACGCCGCCGCAGCCGGGCGCTGGCCGCTAGACTGGGATTCGCGTTGGATTATTCGGGTCACCCGAGACGCAAGACGGGTGACGGCTCTACCGCTGACCCTGCTGGCCCTGCGCCGAGGTCGTGATCGCATTCGACGTGACTGCCGCGACCGGAGGGGCGGGGACATCCTGCTCGAACAGGTGATCGATCGTCGTGATCTTCATGCGCCGCAACTCGTCGATGTTGAGGCGGTGCATCGGCTCCCACGGCGGCACTCGCAGCGCGGTCTCGATCAGTTCCATGCTGCCGCCCATCTCGGCGGTGTAGCGCACAAGCCGGCCCACGTCGCGCTGGACCAGCTGCAACTCGTCGGCGGTGTAGCTGCTCTCTCGCGCGCGCTTGCTCTTGGCGCCAAGCCAGATCTGATGCACCAGCACCCGCGCTTCGGTTGGCACGTAGCGGCGCGTTCCAGCGAGCAGGATGAAGGCGCACATCGACTCGCAGCTCGCGTTTGCCGAAATCGTCGCGCGCTGTTCATTGTTGTCGTCAGGCGGCAGCACGTTGGTCCTGCCGACCGTGGTGGTCATCTCGAAATTGCGGATCGCACGCCCGAGCGCCATGGCCGAGATCACCGACCCGCCCTCGGAGTCGAGCACCAGCCTGGCTCCGCGCACGTTGTCGTTGCTGCGGGCGAACGCCTCGAACACGCGCGCGGTGTCTTCAGTGATTACGCCGGTGGCGGAAATCCAGGTACGACAGTGCGCGCCACACTGTTCGGCGGGGCCCTCGACGCGCCATTCGAACCGCATCGATGCGGGCTTCTCGTCCCGTGCTGTCGAAGGGCTGCTGACGGACAAAGCCAAAGAGGCGCATACCAGCGCCGTCGCCGTGGCCAAATAGCGTTTCACGCTGTCCCCTTTTCCCATCCCACATCTCGCGCTTGGTACCGGGCTGCTTGGCCTGGCACGGCGGCTTCACACCGCTCTTCAAGGCAAGATACGAGCCACTTGTCCTACCTTCATAATTCCGGTTGCGAGGCCGGTCTAGTGCCGATTTGAAGCAAATCGGAGGAAAAAAGTATGAGACAACAAGTTCCATTCCGGGAACTGGTTTCCGGAACTCGGGCGACGTCGCGATGGGTTGGCAAATGCTGGGCGGTAAGGCCGGGATTGGCAAACGCTTGATTGGCAATCACTTCCAGCGCCAAATATTCGGAGCGGCTCCGGATTGAGCCGCCCCGACCGCCAGCGTTAGCTACACTAGCGTTGCGCCTGCGCCAGGCGATCGATACGACGGCTGGCTTCGCTGGCGCCGAGTTCCAGGGCCTTCTGGTACCATTCGCGGGCGAGGGCGAGGTTCGGTGCAAATCCAAGAACGCCGATTTCCCGCAACACGTCCGGATCGTAGGTTCCGCCGAGCACGAGGGCGGCTTGCGCGCTGCCTCCGAGGGCGGCGCGTTGCAGCAGCAGCCGTGCCGGCGCGATATCGCCGGACTGGAGCAACTGCTGTCCCTTTTTGATCAGCCGGCCGATCTCTTCCTGATCCAATTGTGGGCGCGCCGGCATGGCGACCACCGGCCGCTGCGGAGCCTGTTGCTCCTGTTGTTGTTGCTGCTGTTGCTGTTGCGTCTGCGGAGCGGACTTCTGCTCGGGCTTGCCAACCCATTCCAGTCGCACGACCTGGGTATCGACGACCGAATTGTTGGCGGCGTGCAGATTGATGGCTGCATGCATGGCGCCGATATAGTTGACCGGCGCGTAGGCCAGGACCGACCCGAGATCACGCGCGGAAATGCGCCAGCCCTTGCTTCCGAGCGGCGTGCCGGCCGTTAGACGGGTGCCGTTTTCGAGGCCGCTGAGGAACACCGACTCCCCGCCGGACGAATCCTTGAGCGACACGCCGAGCGGCGCCGGACTGTTGGCGGTGGCGCGTCCGCCCTCGACGACGAGGCGGGCAGGCGCCACGTCGAAGTTGTCGTTCGACTGGGCTGCCGGCGTGAATCCGCCGGCGCTGTCGAAGCGGTCGCTCTTGTTCATGGTCGGTGAGTACACTTCGGTCACCGACAGGGCGGTGATGCCGAACGCCGCGACCCCCGCGGCCAGGCACACGAAGCCCAGCCGGGCGATCCACGGAAACGGCGGATCGCGCCGCACCACGATCGGCGGTTGCGGCACTGCGTCGGGCTCGAGCGACAGACGGCGCCGCAGCGCCTGGATTGCGACATCGCCGGTGAATCCCTCGTGCGGCGGCGTCTTCGGCGCGAACGAGATGTTCGGCCCGCCGACCCCCCTCGGCATCCGCGTCCGCTCTTTCTGCGGCGGCGAATCGTCTGTAGTATCGTCAGCGGACGCTACCGGCGGCGAGTTGGTGTATTGGGGCTGACCCGCCGCCGGCAGCGGACGCTCACGCGCCCATGGCGGCGCGTAAAGCCTGGCATCGGTGGAATCAAAAGTTTCGTCACGTTGGACTGGAGCACTCATGCTGGTCTCCCATTCGACCGTATGATCGATAAGCGGGGCACAAAACCGTAGGTTAACTGTCAGGCTCCTTTCACCGACGGTTGGCCTGGCTCCACCTGACGAATTCTTTGAACAAGCGCTCGCGATCCGCAGCCGACATCTGGGCGGTGCTAACCCCGGTGGGCTTAGCCGCGAGGAAGCGGTCGAAGTCCTGCTGCGAGCCGGCCGCTTGCTGCTGCGCGCGATTTTTCGCGAGCCATTCCTCGGCCGCATCGAAGCGCTTCCACCCCGGCACCTGCGCGGCAAGATTGACCTCCCGCCATTTGGGATGACGCGGCGGCTTCTGGAATTCGTTGAACTTCGTGAAGAACTGATCGACGAACTGCGCGATGCGGCGGTGCCGATCACTGCCCTTTGGCCAGTTGTAGGCGACGATCATCGAGCCGTAGGCGATGGTGTCGATGCTTTGGCCCTTGGGGATCAGGTTCGGATAGTCCTCATGCGAGATGGTGGCCGGGAAGTAATCCTCGTGAAACTGGCTGGAGTACGTCACCGGGATCAGGCGGAAACCGTCGGCGGGTCGCAGGCGGGCGATCGCCGGCGCGGGCATCGCGTTGGAAAGAAGGGTGCCCGCCATGTCGTTGCGTTTCATCGCCTCATAGGCGTCGGCTTGCCCGACATTGACTTCTTTGACCTCAATGTTGAGGCGCTTGAAGACCTCGCGTCCTGACTGTTGGGTGGCACTGCCCGCGTCGCTGAAATTCACTGTCTTGCCGCGCAGTTGCTCCAGCGACGTGATGCCGGAGTCGGCGCGGACCAGGACGTGCATTTCCTGATTGAAGAGCTTGGTGATGTAGACAATCGTGTTGTCGATATTGCCGAGCTCGCCGGAGCGCCGGAAGTTGGTCAGAACCGGTCCCACCGTGATGCCGAGGTCGACGCCCTTGAGGTAGCGGACGTCGCGGACGTTCTGCTCGCCACCGCGGCCGATCACCGGCAGGACGCGGAAGTCGTCGCCATTGTCGAGCACAGCCGAAAGATCATAGGCGATCGTCAGCCACGCCGCATTGATATTGCCCGATACGATCGAGATCGTATTGCTATTGATCCGCTCGCCCAGGGTACCGAGCTGCGGCTTGTCTGGTAACGGGACCAGACCAGGCCGGGTTCGTTGCCCCTGCGCACCGGAAGGCGAGATGGAAACGGCTGCGGACAACGCTACCGCGGCCAATACGCAATACAATGTAGATGGCCATTTCGGCCGCCGCAGACACCCCATCGTCACCCCCGAGTGCGGCGGGTCTACTCAACGCAACACACACATTCGCGCGCAGCAGACCCGACAGGTCGTTACGCTTACGCTTCAACGCTGTTTAGGTTTTACACTTGACGCTTGCCCGCCGAGTTTTTTGCCCCCCGCGTTGAACTCGCGGCGTGTCTCGCGAACACTTGAGTTTTTCTCAGAAATCTTGGCTGCGGTGTGATCTGACTTTGATCATTATGCGGCCGGTTGAATCGGGGGGAATTTTCGAGTCGCGGAACAATTCCCGCGTGGGCGCCGTGAGTTGCGCCGTCTCGTTCAGACGCGACTTTCAGTCGGCATCGTCAATAGCGGTTCGCAATGCCTCAATTTGACCGGAGTCAGGCAGATGAAAACACAATTGTCGGGTTTTCGTTCCCGCGCAGAGATGATTTTGTACCGACAAGACTGCCGATCTAACATTGGTCCGCGATTCACTACGTCGTTCGCGGTCCGTGCTGAAAAAAAGTATCGGAGTGTGGTGTAGCATATGGCGAGTAATGCCCGAAAAGCCAGCGTTGCGAGCCATAAGCAATTATTATATGTGATGACGCAATTCAAGGGTGGCTCGGCGTTTTGAGCCGCAGAATAAGAACCAACGCTTACCTGCGTTCGTAGGCAGCGAGTGAGCAACAGGAGTGAAGAAGAATGGTCGCGCTGACCTTTCCCGACGGTGCGCGTCGGGAGTACCAAGACGGCATCTCCGGATTTGACATCGCAAAAGGCATTTCCCCGTCGCTGGCCAAGCGCACGGTGGCGATGGCCATCGACGGCGAGGTCCGTGACCTGTCCGAGGAAATCCGTTCGGACGGGAAAATCGAATTCCTCAACCGTGAGGACCCCCGGGCGCTCGAGCTGATCCGGCACGACTGCGCCCATGTCCTGGCCGAGGCGGTTCAGTCGCTGTGGCCGGGCACCCAGGTGACCATCGGTCCGGTGATCGACAACGGCTTCTACTACGACTTCTTCCGCAACGAGCCGTTCACGCCCGACGACCTGGAGGCGATCGAGAAGAAGATGCGCGAGATCATCGCGCGCGACAAACCGTTCACCCGCGAAACGTGGTCGCGCGACGAGGCCAAGCGCGTGTTCCGCGACAAGGGCGAAATGTTCAAGGTCGAGCTGGTGGACGCGATCCCCGCCGACCAGCAGATCAAGATTTACAAGCAGGGCGACTGGTTCGACCTCTGCCGCGGGCCGCACATGACGTCGACCGGCAAGGTCGGCAATGCCTTCAAGCTGATGAAGGTCGCGGGCGCCTATTGGCGCGGCGATTCAAATCGCGAAGTGCTGTCGCGCATCTACGGCACCGCCTTCGCCAAGCAGGAGGAGCTCGACCTCTATCTCAAGCAGATGGAGGAGGCGGAGAAGCGCGACCATCGCAAGCTCGGCCGCGAGATGGATCTGTTCCATTTCCAGGAGGAGGGGCCCGGCACGGTGTTCTGGCACGCCAAGGGCTGGACCATCTTTCAAGAGATCGTAGCCTATATGCGCCGGCGCCTGCGCGGCGACTACGCCGAGGTCAACGCGCCGCAACTGCTCGACAAGTCGCTGTGGGAGACGTCCGGCCATTGGGGCTGGTTCCGCGAGAACATGTTCCAGGCGACCTCGGCCGGCGACAACACCGAGGACGAGCGCGTCTACGCGATCAAGCCGATGAACTGCCCCGGCCACATCCAGATCTTCAAGCACGGGCTGCGGTCCTATCGCGAGCTGCCGCTGCGGATGGCGGAATTCGGCATCGTGCACCGCTACGAGCCCTCCGGCGCGCTGCACGGGCTGCTGCGCGTGCGCGCGTTCACGCAGGACGACGCGCATGTGTTCTGCACCGAGGAGCAGATGGCCGATGAGTGCCTCAAGATCAACGACCTGATCCTGTCGACCTACGCCGACTTCGGCTACGACGAGGTGGTGGTGAAGCTCTCCACGCGGCCGGAGAAGCGCGTCGGCAGTGACGCCGCCTGGGATGCGGCGGAAGCCATCATGACCCGCGTGCTGGGTGAGATCGAAGCGCGCTCCGGCGGCCGCATCAAGACCGGCATCAATCCGGGCGAGGGTGCGTTCTACGGCCCCAAGTTCGAATACGTGCTGCGGGACGCCATCGGCCGCGACTGGCAGTGCGGCACCACGCAGGTGGACTTCAACCTGCCGGAGCGTTTCGACGCCTTCTACATCGCGCCGGACGGCTCGAAGAAGACGCCTGTCATGATCCATCGCGCGATCTGCGGCTCGATGGAGCGCTTCCTCGGTGTCATGCTCGAGCACTTCGCCGGGCACCTGCCGTTGTGGCTGTCGCCGGTGCAGGCGGTGGTCGCCACCATCACCTCGGACGCGGATGAATACGCGGCGGAAGTCACGCGCGCGGCGCTGGCGGCCGGGCTGCGGGTGGAAAGCGACCTGCGCAACGAGAAGATCAACTACAAAGTCCGCGAACATTCGCTCGCCAAGGTGCCGGCCCTCCTGGTGGTCGGCCGCAAGGAGGCGACGGAGCGCCTGGTTTCGATCCGGCGGCTCGGCAAGGAGGGCCAGCAGGTGATGCCGCTCGACGCCGCGCTCAAGGCACTCACCGAGGAGGCGACGCCGCCCGACGTGAAGCGAAGCAGGCAGGCTGTTTGAGGCCTGGATCGGCGAGGTTAACGCCTGGTCATCTGACGCCAAGTCATTTGGCGCCAAGTCATTTGGCGCCAGTTATATAAAGTACTCGTTGTGACATAGCTCACACTCGCACCGTTGACGCGCGGGTGTATGCTCGCCATGTGATTCCATTGGCGGCGGTCTTGGCCATCGATCACCGTGATCTCTTGCCGCTGGTGAAGAGAAGCACATGAACAAAGGGAAGGCTCTTATCCAGTTTGCCGCGCTGCCTTACCGGCGGCGGGCGAACGCCATCCTGGAAGTCATGCTCATTACCTCCCGCGACACCGGGCGCTGGGTGATCCCGAAGGGCTGGCAGGGTACCGGGCTCGCGGGGCAGGACTCGGCGGAGCGCGAGGCACGTGAAGAAGGCGGGCTGGTCGGGCGGATGGGCGAGCGTCCGATCGGGCAGTATCGCTACATCAAGAAGCTTTCCGACGGATCGTCGGTCCCATGTTCGGTCGAGGTCTTCACGCTCGAGGTCGAGCGGCAGCTCAAGTCATGGCCGGAACGCAAGGAACGTGACACCCGGTGGTTTGAGCTGAAAAAGGCTGCGGCCGCCGTCGATGAGCCGGAGCTTGCCGCGATGATCCGCAACCTGCCGCAGCACCTGGCGCCGAGCATCCAACCCGCACGAACGCCGCGACGGCGGGTTGCGGCTGGCTAGCCGGGAAGCCTTCAGCAACGCCCGTTGTCGCGACGGGGCGACTTGCGGCCCTTGGCCTTCGGTCGGTCGCATTCCCACTGCCAGAGGGGCGCGGTCTTCTGGGGCGGCTGGGTGAAGCGATCGATCGGCGATTCCTGAAACTGCTGGCGGGCGCGGCCCGGCAATTCGCTCGACGGGATGTTCGGCGCCGCATCGGCGCCGGCCGACAGCGCGACCAGCACGAAAGCTGAGATCGCCAGGGTCAGGGTCTTGGTTCTCAAAGCCTTGGTTCTCAAAGCCTTGGTTCTCAAAGCCTTGGTTTTCATCGCCTTGGCTTTCATGGTTTTGGCTCCATGGACGCCTGTGGCATGGCCAGCCAGACCACCGGCACCCCGATCAGCAGCACGGCGACGCCGATGAGTGCGCCAAGCCCGGTGTAGACCAGGCTTGCATACAGCAGATAGGCGCACGTCAGGCAGAAGAGGAGAGGGGTCACCGGATAAAGCGGAGCCCGGAACGGGCGTTCCCGCGCCGGTTCGCGCTGCCGCAACACGAAATACGAGATGCCGACCAGCAGCAGGAACAGCCAGAACACCGGCGCCGTATAGGCCACCATCGCCTGGAATCCGTCGCGGGTCATGGCGCCGAACACGATCAGCGACATCGCGACCACGGCCTGGGCGGCGAACGCAACGGTCGGGCTGCCGCCGCGGGTCGCGTCCAGGCCCAGCCGTTTCAGTGCCGGCAGATCGTCGCCCACCGCGCGATAGAGACGCGCGCCGGTGAAGATCGTTCCGTTGAGCGCGCTGAGCGCGGCGCAACAGATGATGAGCGCGAGCGCCGTGGCGCCGTGGGAGCCGGCGACCTTGCGCACCGCCTCGGCGCCGACGGCGCTGCTCTTGCGGATGCCGTCGAGACCGAGAATGTTCAGAAAGGCGAGGTTCATCAGCACGTAGATCAGCGTGATGATCACGGTCGCGATCACCAGCACGCGCACCATGTTGCGTCGCACGTCTGCGAGATCGCCCGAGAGGTAGGCGGCCTCGCTCCAGCCGCCATAGGTGAGCAGCACGAAGACCAGCGCGAGCCCCATCGCCGATCCTGCCGGATCGGACGGCACGGCCACCTTTCCGGGTGCGAGCCACAGTCCGGCGATCACCACGGCAATGATCGCGGCGAGCGTCAGCGTGGTCAGCGCGAGCTGAAAGCGCTTGCCGGGCGGCAGGCCAAGCAAATTGACCAGCGTCAGGAGCGAGAGCGCCAGCGCCGCATGGATGGCCGAACCCCACGGACCCAGCGGGACAAGCTGCTGTGCATAGTCGCCGAACACGAACGCGACCGCGGCGATGATGCCGGTTTGCAGCACGGTGACGCGCGCCCAGGCGAACAGCAGGGCGACCGGCCGGCCGAGCGCGCGCGACAGGAAGTGATACTCGCCGCCGCCCGAAGGGTAAGTGGAGCCGAGCTCGGCATAGACCAGCGCGCCGACGAGCGTGACCAACCCACCGACCACCCAGAGCACGATGAACGCGGATTCGCTGGTGACGCTCTGCGCCACCAGCTGCGGGCTCTTGAAGATGCCGATACCGACGACGATGCCGACAATGAACGCGACGCCCTGCATCACCGAGATGCTGGCGCGCGCGGGCTCCTCCCGGTCAGGGTCGGGCATGGCACACTCGGATGGCTGGGAGGCGTGCCACGCGCTGGTGTCCCGATTGCGAAGTTGACCAGCGCGCTATTTGGCTCGCGCCGCCCGCCACTCGTTGCGCCGGCCATCGATCCGGTCGCCGTTGACGATGCCCTGGAAGCGGTACGGCATTCCGTTGACGTCGATGGCGAAGCCGATCTCGGCGCCGTTCAGCGAGGCATCCCGCAACGGGACCGTTTTGCCACCGATTTCGGCGGTGCCGCCGATTTCCTGATATTTCTGCTGAAGGGTCACGGTGAACTGGTGCGAGCCTTCGATGGTCCAGCGGCCCTCGACCCGCGCCGGGACGATCCACAAATAGACCGTGCGGCCGATGACGCTCTCGCGGTGATCGGCCGTCCAGTCGCCCATGTCGAAGGCGTGGGAGACGATACGGGTGCCGGGCCACATGTCGCGCAGCACTTTCGGCCGCAGCTCGATGTTGACCGACGGCAGCAGGTACATGGTGACGAGGTCGGCCCTGGCGATGTCGGTCTCGAACAGGTTCTTCAGCTCGAAGGTCGCGCGGTCGCTGACATTGGCCTTCTTGGCGTTGGCGCGTGCTTCCTCGATACGGACCGGGTTGAGATCGACGCCGAGCGAACGCGCGCCATGCTTGGAGGCCGAGGTGACCGCGATGCGCCCGTCGCCCGACCCCAGATCCATGTGAAATTCGCCGGCCCGGATCTTGCCGAGCTGTAGCATGCGATCGACGACCTCTTGCGGCGTCGGAACGTAGGGAACGTCGAGCCTCGGTGCGGGCTGGGCAATGACCGCCGTCACCCCCACCAGCACGGCAGCCGTCAGCGGCGCAACCACCGCATAGAAGGACCGCGGCAAGGGCTGCATGACTCTCTCCTTCATTGGCCGGACGTTTACGGAGCACCACAATCTAACGTACGTTGCGATGGACGCCAGCCCCTCGATGCGCGAAGCGCCGACTGACATCTGCATCACGGTACGTCTACAATCGTTCCAATGACAGACCATGGATCGCTTTCAGGTGCTGCCGTGAGGATTGTCCGTGGCTGAGCGGACCTTGCGCATCTTCGTGTCGTCGCCGTCGGACGTCGCGGCGGAGCGCGGCCGCGTCAAACTGGTCGCCGACCGATTCAACGCCCAGCTCGAAGGCATCGTCCGCATCGAGGTGCTGCGCTGGGAGGATGCGTTCTACACCGCGGCGCATTCATTCCAGGAAGCCATCGACGGCGCGATCGGCAACATGGCCGCGACCGACATGGTGTTGTGCATCGTGTGGAAGCGCGCCGGCCTCAAGCTCAATCCCGCGATCTGGCGGCGCCCGGACGGCTCGGCCTACGAAAGCGGGACGGTGCTCGAGTTCGAAACCGCCGTTGACGTGAGCCGCAAGCAGAACGGCGTTCCCGACGTCTTCCTGTTCCGCAAGGCCGCGCCGGTGGTCTACGAGGCCGATCGTGTCGCCGAGCAATTGGAGCAGCACGAACTTCTGCAGGCGGTCTGGAAGCGGTGGACCGAAAGCGACGAAGGCTACAACACCGCCGGCTATCAAAGCTTTGCCGATCCCGACGAGTTCGAGGTGAAGCTTGCCGCCTGCTTGCAGCAGTGGCTTGAGCGCAAAGGCGTGGTCGCACGCGGCCCGCATTGGGACCGCAAGCTCAGGGGCTCGCCGTTCCGCGGGCTTGCTGCCTTCGAGGCGAGCCACACGGGTGTGTTCTTCGGCCGCGAGGCGGCGATTTCCCGCGCGGTCGCAAAGCTGCGGCAGTCGCCGTTCCTGCTGGTGATCGGCGCAAGCGGATCGGGCAAGTCGTCGCTGCTGCGCGCCGGGTTGATTCCGCGCGCCACCGCGCCGGGTGTCATCCCCGACGTCGATCTATGGCGCACCGTGGTGGTCAGCGCCGGCGGCGATCCATTCACGGCGCTGGCCGATGCACTGTTCGCGGACGATGCGCTGGGCGCCGAGCTGCGGGCAGGGGACTTCACCACGCCGCAGGCGCTCGCCGGGCTGTTCGAGGGCGGCAGCGCCGCGGCCGTCGCGCCGCTGCGGTCGGCGCTGGCGCGCGCCGCGCGGGCGCGCAAGGATGCGCTCCGCTACGAGGAGCTGCGTCCGGTGCGGCTCTTGCTTGCGCTCGACCAGGTCGAGCGGCTGTTCGTCGAGGCCACGCCGGAGCGTGTCGAGGCGTTCGCGAAACTCCTGCGCGCCATGGTCGAGGCCGGGCTCGCCAGCCTCGTGGCCATGCTGCGCAGCGACACCTACGGCCGGTTCCAGACGGTGCCGTCGTTCCTGGCGCTGCTCGAGTCGTCGGGCGCGACCTTCGACCTGCTGCCGCCGTCGCCGACCGAGCTTGAGGAGATCGTAAGCAGGCCGGTGGCCGCCTGCCATCCGCCGCTCGCCTACGAGACCGACGCGCGGGGCCGTTCGCTCGCCGAAGCGCTGGTGGCCGACGCCCATGGCGGCGACGCGCTGCCACTGTTGCAGATGACGCTCCAGCGCCTGTTCGATGCGGAAGCGGCGCGCGGCGACGGCGTGTTGCGCTTTGCCGATTATCCCGGCCTGGATGTCGCGGTCGCGCGCACTGCAGAGGAGGCGTTGGCCGGCCTCGACGCGCGCGCGGTTTCGTTGTTGCCGGCATTGATGACCGCGTTCGTGCGCGACGTCACCTTCGGGACCGACGGCGCCATCGAGACCCTCACCATCGTGCCGGTCGAGCGCGAAGCGTTCGAACGCGGCGACCCGGTGCGCCGGGCGCTGATCGATGAGTTCATTTCACGGCGGCTGCTGACGACCGAGGAGGCCGGCGGCGTCGTGCGGCTGCGGCCGGTGCATGAGGCGCTGTTGCGGGTGGTGCCGGCGGCGGTCGCGATCATCAAGGAGAATGCGGCGCTGATCCGCGTCCGCAACACGCTCGCGCCGATGGCGGCGGAATGGTCGCAGGAGCCCGCCGACCGCAAGCCCGATTTCCTCGCGACCTCGCCGGCGCTGATCGCCGGTGCCGCGCAGCTCGACGAGCGGTTCGGCGCCGAGTTGCCGGCGAGCATGCGCGCCTTCATCGCGGAATCGCTCGCCGCCGATGCGCGCCGCCGCGATGCCGAGCGTTCGCGACAGCGTCGCATCCTGGCGGCGACCGCGGCCGGCCTGGTGGTGGCGCTGGCGCTGGCCGGCGTGGCCGGTTGGCAATGGCGCGTGGCGGCGGAGCAGCGGCAGCTCGCCGAGATCCAGCGGGCGCGTGCCGCAAATTCGCTGGCGGCCGCCACCCGCACGACCGATACGCTGATCTTCGATCTGGCACAGGAATTCCGCCGTCGCACCGGCATGCCGGTTGACCTGACCCGCCTCATCCTCGAGCGGGTGCAGGGGCTGCAGCGCCAGCTGTCGGAGGCCGGCGAGCGCAGCTCCGACCTGCTGCGCCTCGAATCTGCGGCGCTCGACGAACTGGCGTCGCTCTATCTCGACCAGGGCGACATCAAGGCAGCGCTGCAGGCCTCCGAGCGAGGTCGCGCCATCCTGCAGGCCATGCTCGATGCCGATCCCGGCAACCAGCCGCTGAAGCGGGAGTTGGGGGTCGCTCTCAACAGGATCGGCGACGCCCGGCTCGCGCTGGGCGAAGCGGCCGAAGCGCTCGCATCGTTCGAGCCCGCATTCGCGCTGATCGGCGCCATCGCGGCGGCGAATCCCGGTAACGCCGGCCTGCAACGCGACCTGTCGGCGACCATCAACAAGCTCGCAGATGCGCTGACATTGCTCGGCCGGCGCACCGATGCGCTTGCGCTCTATCGCAAGAGTCTCGCGGTTATCGAGGCGGTGGCGAGGAGCGATGCGACCAATCTCGGATGGCAATCGGATATCGCTTTCACCGAGATGCGCGTCGGCTCGCTGCTGGCCATCGAAGGGCAGCGCGAGGAGGCGCTCGCTGCCTATCGCCGCGCGGCCGTAATCCGGGAAGCGCTCGCCGCCCGACTCCCCGAGAGCAGCGAACGGCAACGCGACCGGTCCACGATCTTGATGCGTATCGGCGACCTGCTGTTGACAATGGGGCGCAACAAGGAAGCGTTGACGCCGTACCGCAGCGCGTTGGCGGTGATGGAGAAGCTCTCCGAAAGCGACCCTGGCAACCTGCAATGGTGGCGTGACGTTGCGATCATCGAGGGTCAAATCGCTGGCGCGCTGGCGCAACGGGGCGAGATCAAGGAGGCGCTGGCCAGCTATCAGCGAAGCCTTGCGATCAGCCAGAAGCTTCTCGACAGCAATCCCGATAACGTCCAGTGGTTGCGTGACGTCGCGGTGGCGCACAACAAGATTGGCGACGTACTGAGGAGTAGTGGACGCAGGGAGGACGCGCTCAAGGCCTATCAGGCGAGCCTGGAGATCGCCGAAAAGCTCGTCGCCGGCAATCCGAAGGTGGTGGAATGGCAGCGCGACCTTGCCATCAGCCTGGTCCGCGTCGGGGACACGATCGCCGCGACCGATCGTCCGGCTGCCCGCGCCAGCTATGAGCGCAGCCGTGCAATCCGCGAGCGGCTCGCCGCCGACGATCCGGGCAATCTGGTCGCACAGCGGGATGTGTCCCTCATTCACGATCGGATCGGCAACATCTTTTCCGACGACGAACGTTATGAGGATGCGCTGGTCAGCTACCGCAGCAGCCTTGCGATCCGCGCCAAGGTAGCCGCCGCCGATCCAGCCAATTTCGAAGCGGAGCGCGACATCGCGGTCAGCCACGATCTGGTCGGCACCGCGCTGTTCTCGCTCAAGCGGCCCGATGAAGCGGTGAAGGAATTCCGTGCCGGTCTCGCGGTGATCGAGCGTTATGCCGCCCGCAATCTCGACAATCCGCGGTGGCAAATCGATCTGGCGCTGGCGCTCAACAAGCTTGCCTTCATCGGCGACCAGCCGCGCGCCCGTCTCGAGCGCGCTTTGGCGATCCTGCGCAAGCTCGACGGCGCGGGGCAGCTCGCCGCCAATCAGAAAGGCTGGATCCAGACGCTGGAGGAGGGGATCGCGGCGCTGCCGAAATGATCGGCGAGAGGAAGGCGCTCAGCGCGCCAGCACTTCGACTTCGGTGTCGACGCCGGTGACCACCTTGAACGTGCGCTCGTAGGGCTTGTCGCGGTCGTCGTTGCGGGCGACGGCGCGATACTCGCCCTCGGCCAGGATCACGCGCGGGAACGCGCCGATCGATTCCTTCACCACGTCGCCGCCGGGCGTCAGCACCGACCACTGGGTGTTGGCGCGCGCCTCGCCGCCGTACTGGCTCACGAGCTTGAGGGTGATGATCGCCGCGCGATGGGTGACCACGGCATCGATGAGCTTGCCGGTCTGCACCTTGATGTCGGAGCGGACCACCGAGTTGCCGTCCCCGTAGTGCGAGACGATGTGGTAGGAGCCGTCCGGCACCAGGATCACGTCGCCCGCCGCGACCGATTGTACGATGGCGCGACGGTCGCCGGGCTCGAACTGGCTGCCGGGGAAGAGATCGAACCAGACCTGGCCCGATGGAATGCGGGCGTCGCCGACGCGGCCGGTGATGCGCAGGCCGCCGGCGGGAATCTCGAAGACTTCACGCGAGCCGTCGGCGCGGAGCTGGACCGTGCGCGTCACGCTCGCGAGACCGAAGCCGACGTGGACGACGTAGTTGCCCGGCGGCAGCGAGAACACCGGCGATGCGCCCTTGTCCTCCTTGAGCGGCCGGAAGGCGCCGCCCTGGTCCGGCTTCACCGGATAGATGCGCCAATGCAGGCCGCCGGTGATCTGCGGCAGGTCTGAACCGTAACGGGCGGCGAGCGCGAGTTGAGCCTGTGCGGTGCCGCTCGGCCGCTGCGCTTGCGGCGGAGCCGGGTTTCCGGCCGGCGGCAGCGATTGCAGCGTCGGGCCACGGGGCGCGGCGGGCGCCGGCGCGGCGCTCTCGGCGGGCGGCGCAAGATTCTGGATCGGCGGATTCTGGGCGGGAATGTCGGCGGGCGGGCGAATGGTCGGGAGATTGAAAAGCTGCGCGCGGGCATCGCCGGCGCAAACGCCAAGCAAAATCCCCACAACCCAAATTAGACGGACCTCGCGGCCCGACCTGGTCGTTCCCAAGCCCATCGCGTTCGCTTTTCGACCGGAATCTGGGCGAATTCAAGCCAAGCAGTGGATGGCCACAGGCGGACCTGTGTGCTAGCGCAGGCAAAATCGAAGGAAAAATGATGCCAGACGCGCTGGAATTACTCAAAACCCGTCGATCGTTGAAGCCCCTGGAGCTTGTCGCCCCGGGACCGACGGCGGCGGAGATCGACACGCTCCTGACCATCGCCTCGCGCGTGCCCGACCATGGCAAGCTGGTGCCGTGGCGATTCATCGTGTTCGAGGGCGAGGCGCGGACCACTGCCGGCGAGGCGATTGCCGCCGCATTCCGGGTCAAATACCCCGATTGCCAGCCCATGCACGTGGAAAACGAACGCAAGCGGCTGGCACGCGCGCCGCTGGTGATCGCGGTGGTGAGCCGCGCCGCGCCGCACGTGAAGATTCCTGAATGGGAGCAGGTGCTCTCGGCCGGTGCCGCGGCGATGAGCCTGGTGCTTGCCGCGCACGCGCTCGGCTTCGGCGCCAACTGGATCACCGAATGGTACGCCTACGACCGCAACGCGCTTGCGGCTCTGGGTGTGCAGGAGAACGAGAAAATCGCCGGCTTCATCCATATCGGCACGCCGGTGCAGCCGCCGGAAGACCGGCCGCGACCGCCGCTCGCGGAGATCGCGACCCGGTTCAACAAGAACTGATCAACAAGGGCTGAGCGGCTCAGGGGGAGAGGGGCAACATGTTCTACGAGACCAGCAAGAACGACCATGGACTGCCGCGCTGCCCGTTCAAGGCGATCGTCTCGCCGCGTCCGGTCGGCTGGGTTACCACCATGAGCGCCATGGGCGAGATCAACCTCGCGCCGTACTCATTCTTCAATGCAGTGTCGGACGATCCGCCGATCGTGATGTTCTCCTCCGACGGCTACAAGGATTCGCTGACCTTTCTGGCGGAGACGAAAGAGTTCGTCTGCAACCTCGCCACCTTTGACCTGCGCGCCGCGGTCGTCGCGACCTCGGCGAGCTTCGAGCGCGGCATCAACGAGATGCTGGAGGCCGGGCTCGCCCCGGCACCTTCGCGCCTCGTGCGTCCGCCGCGCGTTGCGGCGTCGCCGGCCGCGCTCGAGTGCAAGCTCCTGCAGATCGTCGCACTCAACAACATCGAGGGCCAGGCCGTGGATCGTCATGTCGCGTTCGGGCAGGTGGTCGGGGTCCACATCGACGACCGTTTCATCAAGAACGGACGCTTCGACACCGCCGCCGTGCAGCCGATCGCGCGCTGCGGCTATTCCGACTATACGGTGGTCGACAAGATGTTCGCCGTCGCGCGGCCGAAGAACTCCGACGGCGATCCGGCCGATAGGCAGCAGGCGGCAGAATAAACGCCGGCCGGAATTACTCGATCAGATCGAGCCGGCGTTCAAGGTGCTGGCGTGAGCGCGGGTCACGCGGTCTGGATGTAGTCGCGTAGCGCCTCGGACTCGCGTTCCATTTCGCCGAGCCGCTGCTTCACCACGTCGCCGATCGAGATGATGCCGATCAGGCGATCCTGTTCCAGGACCGGGATGTGACGGAAGCGGCCGCGCGTCATCCGTTCCATGAGGTCGCTCACGGTGTCGGCCTCGCCGCAGGTGACGACGACGCGAGTCATGGTCTGCGCCAGCGGTTCTTTGAGCGCGCTCGCGCCGCTCGCCGACAACGCGCGCACGATGTCGCGCTCGGACAGGATGCCGATCACGCGCTGGTCGGCGCCGAGCACGACGACCGCACCGATGCGATGTTTGTTGAGGACTGCGATCGCTTCTTCGAGAGTGGCAGTCGGTCCGATCGTGATGACCTCGCTGCCTTTGCCGCTAAGAATCGTTTTGACGGTCATGGGTCGCCTCCCTGGCTCGTCTCCCTAGAACCGGATCATCTTCCGCTTGCGCGGCGTGCCGGCCGATTACTGTCAACTAGGACAGGCGCTCTTTCGTTCCGCGTCAACGACGCCGAGAGCGCAGCCATGATGATCCTTAATCGTGGCTTACGCACGACAAATTATATCGGTGCAAATGCCGTGGTGAAACTGCGGGAACGTTGCCGCGGGCTACTGGTGCCGGCTTGTGGGATCATCATCCGGGGTTATCGGCGATGGTTCGTCCGCCGCTGCGGGCCGAACCGGGTCGAATAGTGAAAATCCGAGCAATCCCGCGAGGAAACCGCCGACATGGGCTTGCCAGGCGACGGTTCCTTCCGTGCCCGGCATCGAGACTGCGCCCATCCCGAAGATGAAGTTCACGCCGAACCAGACCGCGAGAAATGCCAGGATGCGCGGATCGCGCAGCATGGTGGCGAGCGACGCCGCCGGCACATGATAGGATTCCCGCTCCTCATGGCCGATCATGCCGAGCGGCCCGCCGCGCTGGAACACGAAGCGCATCGCTGCGCCCATGGCGCCGGAGACCGTCGCGGAAGCGCCGATCATCGGCGCCAGTTCGCCGAGATGCGTGACGAGATGGGCGGCTGCGCCGGCCGCCGCCGTCGCAGCGCAAAAAATCAGGAACCGCACCGGTCCGAACCGGCGCGCGATCGGCGGGCCGAACGCCACCAGCCAGATCACGTTGAAAAAAACGTGCGGGAAGTTGGCGTGGAAGAACGCATAGGTGACGAAGGTCCAGACTTGCGGTCCCCACCATGCCGGCAGCCAAGGCGGCGCCGCGTCCGTGTAACGCGCCGGTGAAAACGCGAACAACGTCAGCATGTCGCCGGCCTGCCGCTCGCTCAGCACGTACTCCAGCACGACGTGGATCGCGACAAGCAGCACGGCGAGCGCCAGAACGGCGCCCGGCACGTTGAATATCCGTTCGCGGGGAGGGTTCACGGGCGGGGGAATCTCGAAATGGACGCCCCCGACATAGGCGTCCGCGCCGGTCGCGACAAGCACTGGTTCAGAAGTATCCCCCTCGGCTCTCGCGTCTCTTGGCCTTTGGCATTTTTCCCTTGCTTCCGACATAATGCGGGGCACATTCGCCACGGTTTTTGAGCACGGGAGAGAGCTTTGTTCGGGCGTGATGCCTATTCGACGGCGCCATTGGCGCGGCCTGCCGTCATGTCCGGTATCCGCGTCGCTGCCGCTCTCATCCTCCTGGCGCTGTGCGCGGGCGGTTCGAGCGGGCAGGATCGGGGCAAGCCGCCCTCATTCGATCCGCCGCCGAAGAACCCCGATGCGATGCGCTTCGAATGGGTGCGTGAAGGCCCGGCCGAAAAGTGCGGCAGCAATTGCAAGGAATGGCTGTCCGCCAAGGGCACGATCATGCCGGACACCGGCCGCGACTTCGAGGCGTTCGCACGCACGCGCGATATTGCCGGGAAGGTGGTCGTGTTGGAGTCGAACGGCGGCGCCGTCAACGGCGGCCTGGCATTCGGCCGGGCGCTCCGGCGCCTCAATATGACGGTCGCCGTCGGCCAGACGGTCATGCTGCCGAAGGCCGTTTCCGGCGAGCAGCGCGCCACCTATTCGCCGCGCGCCATGTGCGCCTCCATGTGTCCGTTCGTCCTGCTCGGCGGCGCGCGCCGGCACGTTCCCTCGGAAGCACGCATCCTGGTGCACCAGATCTGGCCCGGCGCGGCGCGGGCCGATTCCACCGCGGCGATCTACAACGCCCAGCAGGTTGCCTCGATGCTGCGCGCCACCTCGGAAATGGCCCGCTACACCGTCGACATGGGCGGCGAGATCGAGTTGTTCGATCTTTCGATGCGGATTCCGCCGTGGGAAGACCTGCGGGTTCTGACCCAGGCCGAGGTGCAGCGCACCCGCCTCAACACCATCGACGCGCCATTCACGACCGACGCCGATGCGGTGTCGTCGCCGCCGCCCGGCATTCTGCCGCCGACCGGCGGCCAGCAGGCGTCGATCGCGCGCTGGACGCTGGTGGGCGAGGGCGCCGACCGCGGTATTGTGCGGCGCCATCCGCTCACGATCGAAGGCGAGGAGGTCGGCAGCCTGCTCATCACCTTCTCCTGCGGCGACCGGCCGACCAACATGAAGCTTCGCTATTGGGAGACGCGCCGGCTGGCCAGCGCGGGCGACGCGATCACGCGTGCCGTCATGGCGCTGAACCGTGAGCGTATCCCGCTGACGATCGATTCCTCGGCCACGGTCGGTGGACGGCTTGAATCAACCGCGAGCGCTATGGTGCCGACCCCGTTGGTGGCAAAGCTGATTTCATCCAATCAGAGCTCCGTCGGGGTGGCGACGCTCACGAAGTCAAAGGCGCAGACTGCGATCCGGATCGGGACCACTGGTCTCGCCCAGGTGTTGCCGCAGCTCTCATCGGGGTGCCCGCGTTAAAGTGTTTCCCGCTCAGCGCGGGCTTACGAAAGTTTCATTTTCCGTCGGCGCTGCATTCCAAGCAAACGACACAAATGCCCGGCACCGCATCCACCGAAGGTGGGTGGGACCGTGCAACGTCTTGGCATTCTGCTGATCTCGGCTTTTGTCGTTGTCACTCCGGCCGCGCAGGCGACCGAGGCGCTGCTCAGTGCGGCGCGCACCGGCGACACCGCGCTGGTGCAGTCACTGCTCGATGCCGGGCATGATCCGAACGACATCCTGCGCAAGACCTATTCCCCGTTGATGTTCGCGGCCGGCAACGGCCATGTGGACATGACGCGCATGTTGCTCGCACGCGGCGCCGCGGTCGACCATCGCGACCACAATGGCGATCGCGCGCTGTTGTGGGCGGCGGAGCATGGTCACGTCGAGACCGTACGCATGTTGCTGGCGGCGGGAGCCGCGGTGCAGTCGGACGACGATCCGTATCGCTCGACGCCACTGATCAAGGCGGCCGGTTACGGCCGGGTCGAGGTCGTGCGCCTTTTGCTCGCGGCCGGCGCCGATGTCCGACGTCGCGAGCACACCGACGATACGGCGCTGCATCGCGCGGCGATGGCGGGCAATGTTGCGATCATCGCCATGCTACTGACCGCCGGTGCTGATCCCGGGGCCGCCGGATCACTCAACTTCACCCCGCTGCATCACGCGGCGAATTTCGGCCGGCTGGATGCCGTCCGGTTGCTGGCGGCATCCGGGATCGATCTCAACGTCCGGGACTATCTCGGACGGACGCCGCTTTGGCTCGCGGCCTCGCACGGGGACGTGGCGGTGCTCGATGTCCTGCTTGCGGCGGGTGCCAATCACGATGCACGTGACGACAAGGACGTGTCGCCGTTCCTGGCTGCGATAGAAAAGAGTGCTAGCGCCGCCCAGCTTCTCGTCGACCTCACGCGCGATCTCGATCGCGGCTTCGCCGCCGCGGTATGGAACGGCCATGCCGATCTGGCGCGGCGTCTCGCCGAACGGGGCGCCGATATGAACGCGCTCGATCAGTACGGGCGTCCGGCGGTCGCCGGCACAACGCAGCATCCCGGCACGGCGATGCTGGAGTGGTTCATCAGCGGCGGCGTCGACCTTGACCGTCACGGCGCTGCTGCGCTGCATCAGGCGGCGTCATCGGGTCGCGTCGACCTTGTCCGCCTGCTGTTCGATCTCAACGTGCCGGTCGATGCCCGCGACAGCCGTGGGGCGACGGCGCTGCTCCATGGCGCGTATGCCGGGCAGGTCGACGTGGTGCGGTTCCTGCTGACGCGCGGTGCCGAGCGCTATCCGCGTGATCGCGACGGGCGCGGCATCGAGGCCTACATGGTCATGGCCGTCTCGCCCATCTCGGCAATGATCGAGCAACGGGAGAGGTCGCGCGCCTATCGGCCGACCGGCCATTTGCGGCAGCAACGCGCGGAGCTGACTGCGCAGCATGCGATTGTCAGGGAACTGCTGGCGCAATAGGGACTTGCTGCACAAGGACTTGGCGCCAGCCCATGGCACGGCGGATCAAGCGCCGGCGGCACCGATCAAGCCTGACCGCGCTTGGCCTCGATCTGGTTGATGGCGTCGACCACGGCGTCGAAGGTCAGCAGCGTCGAGGCATGGCGCGCCTTATAGTCGCGCACCGGCTCGAGCACGGCGATGTCGGACCACCGGCCGTCCGCCGGCGGGGTGCCGTTCTCCTTGAGCATCTTGCGCACCGCGTCGCGCAGGCTCCGCAGCTCCTCGGCCTTCGCGCCGACGATGTTGCGGGCCATGATCGAGGAGGAGGCCTGGCCCAAAGCGCAGGCCTTAACCTCATGGGCGAAATCGGTGATCTCGTCGCCGGCCATCTTGAGGTCGATGGTCACGGTCGAGCCGCACAGCTTGGAATGAGCCGTGGCGCTGGCGTCTGGCGCATCCAGCCGGCCCAGCCGGGGGATATTGCCGGCCAGCTCGATGATTCGGCGGTTGTAGACCTCGTTGAGCATGGCTTTCGATAGCGGTCCTTTGCCCCGGCGGCCTGATTGCGCCGGGCCTGCGATAGAATATATAGGGAACTGACCGGCCGGTGCGAAGTCGCCGCCCGGGTTCAGGTTTCGCAATGGTGCGGAGCCATGTAAATTGGGAATGCGGCGTCCAGTCCGCGCGCATGGGATTAACCGCCCGAAAGCGCGTATCACTGATGCGGCCGCCCCGGTGACACCCCCGGCCTTCGTGATTTCGGCCGGTCGAACGGAGAGACCGTCATGGACGCTGTCGTCAAGCCTTTCCCCAAGGCTGCGCTACTCGATCACGTGCGCCAGGCGCCGGTGGCGCCTTCGCCGCGCCCCTCGCGCGACGAGGCGGAGGCTGCGGTGCGCACCCTCATCGCCTTTGCCGGCGATCACCCGGACCGCGAAGGCCTGGTCGAGACCCCCAAGCGGGTGGTCGACGCCTACGAGGAACTCTATCGCGGCTATCGCGACATCCCGGCCGAGGTGCTCGACCGCACCTTCAGCGAGATCGGCAAGTACGATGATTTCGTGCTGGTGCGCGACATCGACTTCAGTTCCCATTGCGAGCATCACATGATGCCGTTCATGGGCCGCGCGCATATCGCCTACAAGCCGGTGGAGCGGGTCGTCGGCCTGTCCAAGCTGGCGCGGCTGGTCGACGTCTACGCGCGCCGCCTGCAGACGCAGGAACACATGACCTGGCAGATCGCCACCGCGATCGAGGAGATCCTCAAGCCGCGCGGCGTCGCCGTGATGCTCGAGGCCGAGCACATGTGCATGTCGGTGCGCGGCGTCGAGAAGCCGGGCTCCTCGACCATCACCACCCAGTTCATCGGCAGCTTCAAGGAGAATGCCGAGGAACAAGTGCGTTTCATCACCATGGTGCGCCGCGGGTCCGATCGCTGATCCTATTCGGGATGGGGAACTCTCCATCCGCTCGTCCCCGCGAAAGCGGGGACCCAGTCTAGATCTAGAGCGGATTCCCGCTTTCGCGGGAATGAGCGGCAGAGAGAGCGTGCCCAACGAACGTAGCCTAGGCGTCTACCTTCGGCGGCTTTTTTCGAGGCATTCCTTGGCTGAGCAATCGACATTTGCAAAACCCTCCTCGACCGAAGCCGTCGAGGAGGGTCTTTTGTTTGCCCCGAAGTTCGACGCCGACGGGCTGGTGACCTGTGTCGCGACCGACGCGAAAACCGGTGACCTGCTGATGGTCGCGCACATGAACGCAGAAGCGCTAAGCCGCACCATCGAAAGCGGTGAGGCCTGGTACTTCAGCCGTTCGCGCAAGAGCCTATGGCGCAAGGGCGAGAGTTCCGGCCACGTCCAGCGCGTGCTGGAGATGCGGGTCGACTGCGACCAGGACGCGGTGTGGATCAAGGTCGAGCAGGGCGGTCCCGGCGCCTGCCATACCGGACGGCGCTCGTGCTTCTACCGCGCGGTGCAACTGCGCAAGGGCGGCCCGGCGACGCTGGAGTTCCGCGACGCCGACAAGGCGTTCGATCCGAAGGCGGTCTACAAGAAATAGTCGCTACGTGACCGCGGCACGCGCGAGCAGCTGCTTGGCGCGTGCGAGATGCGGCCGGTCATACATCACGCCGTCGATCGCGATCGCGCCCGAGCCGGGCGCTGCGGCAAAGGCCGCGACGATGGTGCGCGCCTTCGCCAGCGCTTCGGCGGTCGGCGTGAACACCTCGTTGATGACCGCGACCTGCGCCGGATGGATCGCGAGCCGCCCGACGAAGCCGTCACGGCGCGCCTCCTCGGTGTCGCGGCGTAGCGCGTCAAGATTGCGGAAGTCCGCATAGATCGTCTCGATCGCCGCCGTCCGGGCGGCGGCGGCGCCGAACAGGCACATCGAACGCGCGAGTTGGTAGGGCTCGGTGAGCCGGCCGTCCGCGCCGCGGTTGGTCTCGGCGCCGAGTTCCGCCGAGAGGTCTTCCGGGCCCCAGGTCATGCCGATCAGCCGGGCGCTCGCGCCGTTGAAGGTGCCGGCGAGGAAGATGCCGGCGGCGGTCTCGATCGCTTGCGCCAGAATCTTGATGTGGCCGTCGTCGATGCCGGCGATGGCTTCGCGCGCGGCGAGCTTGGCGTCGGCATGAACCAGCGCCGCGCCGCCTTCTGCCTTCGGCAGCAGGATCGCGTCCGGCTTGGCCGGCACGATCGCGTCGAGGTCCGCGTCTGTGAGGCCAGTGGCGATGCCGTTGACCCGCACCAGCAGGCGAGGGCGTTTGGCCTGCGTCACCGCGTTCTTGATGAACGCCGCCGCGCTCGCGCGCGCGGCATCCTTGCGGTCGATCGCGATCGAATCCTCGAGGTCGACGATCATGGCGTCCGCGCCGCTCGCGAACGCCTTGTCGAGTTTTGAGCCGCCATCGGCGGGAACGAAAAGCAAAGAACGCATGATCATCACGCCTCGATCGTTCCTTCGGTGACGACGACCGCCGGGCCGCCGACGCTGGCGGAGGCAAGCTTGCCATCTTGTAGCGATAGCAGCAGTTCCATCTGGCTCGGCCGCCCCATTTCATAACCTTGCTCGATGACGAGTCGGTGCTCGCCGCCGCCGAGCGAGAGTTCTTGCGCCGCCAGTCCGGCGAACGCCGCGGCGGCAGAGCCGGTCGCGGGGTCTTCGGTGACGCCGAGCCGCAGCGCGAACATCCGGGCGTGGAAGCTGTTCCCGGGATCAGCCGTCTCGCGGCAGAAAACGTACGCCTGGCTGCGGACGCCGCCAACTTCGAAGGCTGCGTCCCACTTGGCATCATTGACGCGGCAACGGCGGACGGCGTCGAGGCTACGCACCGGCACGAACGTGAATATGTTGCCGATCGCCCAGCGCTTCGGCGCGAGATGATCAAAGCCGATGTCGGCTTCCGCTAGGCCGACGGCGGCGGCGATCGCGGCAGCCGGCGCGGCCGGGCCCGCCGGTTTCGGCAACTCCGGCAGGAGGAAGCGCGCGTGACCCTGGTCCGCACCGGCGGGCGCCACCGTGCAGCGAACCAGACCGATCTTTTCTTCGAGCACGATCTTGCCCGAATCTCCCTTACCAGAGCCTCCGTGCCCCTTGAGCGCTAGGATCACCGCGGTGCCGACGGTCGGATGGCCGGCAAAGGGCAATTCCACTGCGGGGGTGAAGATGCGCACTTTGGCCGTGCCGCCAGCTTCGGGCTTGAGCACGAACACGGTTTCCGGATGGCCGAACTCGCGCGCGATGGTCTGCATGCGAGCGCCGTCGAGCCCGTCGGCATCGAACACCACGGCCAGCGGATTGCCGGTGAATCGCCGTGCCGTGAATACGTCCAGCGTTGCGAACGACAACTTCATGGGATCAGCGCGGCCGCAGCCGCATGAAGACCTGGCGGTGGCACTCGGCGACCAGCTTGTCGTCCTGATTGTAGGCGCGGTGCAGGAACTCGACGATCCCGGCGCCCGGCCGCGAGTTCGATTCGCGCTTGCCAAGGACCTCGGTGGCGACGCGGACGGTGTCGCCCTCGAACAGCGGGTGGGGGAATTTCACGTCGGTCATGCCGAGATTGGCGATGGTGGTTCCCACCGTCATGTCAGACACCTGGATGCCGATCATCAGGCCGAGCGTGAACAGCGAGTTCATCAGCGGCTGGCCCCATTCGGTCTCGGTCTCGCAGAAATGCCGGTCGATGTGCAGCGGCTGCGGATTGAGCGTCATGTTGGAGAACAGCATGTTGTCCATCTGCGTCACGGTGCGGCGCAGCGGATGCTCGTAGAGGTGGCCGACCACGAAGTCGTCGAAATAGATGCCGCCGCGCGGGTGGCGTTGAACGAGGGGGTCGGGCTTGGCACTCATGACGGACCTCTCTAATGCAGGGCCGGGCGGTAACCGCATGACGTTGTTAACGTCTCGTTTACCATAATCGTTAAGAGTTGGCAGGACTCGTGGCAGGCGCCACGGGCGCTTTTGAGCGTCCAACTAGTGTAACGGGACACTAGGCGTCATGTCCGTCCAACCGAAACCTTCGCCGGTCGTCCGGCAGCCAGTACCGCAACAAGCGGTCAGTCCGGCGCCGTCGGGCATTTCCGGGGCGATCCAGCGGGCTGCCCAGGCGACAGGGGCGAGCTTCGAATATCTGCTCGCGACCGCCAAGGTCGAGTCGAACTTCAACCCGAATCTCAAGTCCAAGAGCTCGTCGGCGACCGGGCTGTTCCAGTTCATCGAGCAGACCTGGCTCGGCATGATGAAGAATGCCGGGAGCAAGCTCGGATTCGGCAATTATGCCGACGCGATCTCGCGCAATTCGTCCGGGCGCTATCAAGTGAATGACCCGGCGATGCGCAACGAGATCCTGGCGCTGCGGCGCGATCCGACCGCCAATGCGGCGATGGCGGGTGAATTCACGCAGCGCAATGCCACGGCGCTGGGGCAGCGAATCGGTCGCAAGCCGACCGATGGCGAACTCTACATGGCGCATTTCTTCGGGACCGGCGGCGCCGGTCAACTCATCAATGCCGCGAAGGATCGGCCACAAGCCAATGCGTCGGCGATCTTTCCCGCGGCGGCGCGCGCCAACAAATCGATCTTCTACGACCGGCAGGGCAATGCGCGCAGCGTCGCCGGGGTCTATTCCGAGCTCAACCGCCGCTATCAGGTAGCGCGGGTCAACGTGCTGCCCGGAGTTGCGCCGACGGCGGTCGCGGCCAACACGGCGGCGCCGTCTGCAACGCCTGCGGCGTCTGACACCGCCGGCACCACCCAGGCCTTTGCCGCGGCTGCGCCGCGGCCGGTGGTGGCCGCCGCCGAGCCCACGTTCCGCTCGCTGTTTCAGAACGAGGGCCGCGGCGCGGTGTCGCCGCTCGTTTCTGAACTATGGACCACGCCAACCGAGTCGCCGAATCCGGTTCCCGGTAGCGTCCCGACCGTGACCGCTCAGGCCGTCACGCCGGCGCGTGCTCCGGAGCCGCTCGATCTCTTCCGCGAGATGCGCCCCGACGTGCGGAGCCTCTTCAGGGGCAACGGCCGCGTTTAAGCCCTTTTATGGCTTGCGTCGGCGCGTGGTCGGGCCGGGCGCGACGACTGGAGAGCCATCAACCATTCCTAAGATTTATGGTGAACGCTTTATTAAACATCGCTGCCGTACGATGGCTCATCCCGTGCCGCTCCCTGGCACTTCATCGTGGCTCCGATTGAGACATGATCGTCCGTCAATTCCTCCACTGGCTCCGGTCCGCAGGCGCAGCCGAACGCGCTGAAGCCACCAGCGCCATGGCCCGCGCTTACCTCTACTCCGAGCTGTCGCCCGACGATCGCGCCGCGACCGAAGGCGCGCTCATCATGTTGCTCGACGATCCGTCGCCGCTGGTGCGCGAGGCGATGTCGCGAGCGCTGGCGTTCAGCGACCGGTCGCCGCCGCCGGTGATTCTCGGACTTGCCACCGACCAGGCGGAGGTTGCGAGCTGGGTGCTTGAGCATTCCCCGCTGTTGATGGATGCGGACCTGGTCGATGCGGTCGCCATGGGCCGCCCGCAGACGCAGGTCGCGATTGCGCGCCGCACCGACCTCCCTTGCGCGGTCTCCGCTGCCATCGCCGAGGTCGGCACCGCGGAATCCTGCCTGGTGCTGATCGAGAACGACAGCGCCGCGATCGTTGCGTTCTCGTTTGATCGCATCGTCGCGCGTTACGGCCATCTCGCCGCGATCCGCGAGGCCATGTTGGTGCGCGAGGATCTGCCCGCGCCGACCCAGCAAGCGCTGGTCGCAAAGCTTTCCGAGACGTTGGCTGGGTTCGTTACCGCACGTGCTTGGCTCGATGAGGATCACGCCCAGCGCATCGTCAAGGAAGCGTGCGAGAAGGCGACGGTCACGCTCGCCGCGATCTCGCCGTCAACCGAGATGGCGTCGCTGATCCGCCACCTGCGCGAAAGCGGCCAGTTGAACGCCGGCCTGGTTCTGCGCGCGCTGCTGTCCGGCAATATCGTGATGTTCGAGCAGGCGCTGGTGGAACTCGCCGACATGCCGATCCACCGCGTTAGCGCGCTGCTGCACGATCGGCACGGCTCCGGCTTCCGGGCGCTCTATGACAAGGCCGGGTTGCCGCTCTCGACTTACTCGGCGTTCCGCGAGGCGGTCGATGCCATGCGGGAAGGGGGCTTCATCGGCGAGCCCGGCGGCGCGACGCGGCTCAAGCGGCGGATGGTCGAGCGCGTGCTGACGCGTTGCGCGGACGAATCGCTTGGCGACATCGAGCCCTTGCTGTTGCTGCTGCGCCGCTTCGCGGCCGAGGCGGCGCGCGAAGAGGCGCGCATGTTCTGCAACGAGCTGGTGTCCGACGAAGCGCTCGAACCGCTGTACTACGACGCGCCGTCGAACGATGACGAGCGCTTCGACGACGAGCGCTTCGCGGCTTAGGCAGTCGAGTAGAGCGCATGACGAAATCGATGACGCCGAGAACGAGTCGCAGGCATCTCCTCGTCGGTGGGGCAGCGTTGCTCACCAGCCTTGGCGCGCTGAGGCACGCCAGTGCTCAGGGCAAAGCAGCGGCCGGTCCGGACTATGCCGTGTTTACCGAAATGTCGCCCGAGTCGAAGCCGCTGAAAGCCGGCTGGAACACGCGCGTCTTCACCGACACCGACGCCCGCAACGGCAATGCGATCCGGTGCGATTTCGCCACCGGCATCGTCACAGTTGCACCGGGCACCTATCACATCAGCGGGCTGTCCATCGTCACCTACAACACCGGCGGCGAGCCTGCCGAAATGGCCACGGTGCGCGCTCCCGCCTCCGCCGGTTATTGCCGGTTGCGGCTTCTGGGCCCGACTTACGTCGATCCCGAAACCATCAAGAACGAAGATTCCAGCGTCAAATGCATCGGCACCGGCGCCACCGCGAACATGGGCCCGAGCCTGTTCGAAACCTATCTAACGACGACCGCTCCCGAGACGAAAATGCTTGTGGAGCATCAAGCGGGAAGCAATCCCGAACAAATCTACCTGCGCGTCTACACGCAGAATTCGAAGTGGCACGTGCAGGCCAGGATCAGCATCCGCCGGCTCTAGGCGCCGTCCACAAAGCCGCATAGCGCAGGTATCGGTCAGAACGACGGTTCGGTCGGAGCGAGTGGCGGCGCCAGGATGCCGGCGAGGACATCCGGCCGGTCATGATTCTCCTGCGCCAGGAACTCGTCGGTGACTTCGCGCAGCCGCCGGGTCAACGCGTCCGCGATCTGCGCGACGTCGGGGCGGGCCTTTTCACGGACGATCGCCCGCACCGCGTCGACATGCTGGTCGACCAGCGTCATCGGGATGCGGTTCATGTCCGGTGTGTGGTCGAGCAGGCGACAGAGACTGTCGGCTGAGGACGCGACGAAGGCGTAACCGAAGGTCGCCGCTTCGCCCTTGATGTCATGGGCGGCATGAAACAGCGCATCACGGGTCGCCTTGGTGAAACCCTTGGCCTTGATGTCGTTGCGTGCCGCATCGAGCCGCGCGCATTCCGAATCCATCCAGGACGAGAACTCGGTCGAAAGCTTTGCCAGCGCTGCTTCGGCGCGTGCGATCGGGTCGTTGCCGCCGTTGCCGACGGTCTCCTTCACCACCATCCGCAGCGGATTGTCCGGCGTGATCATCTCGTAGTCGCCGTAGGTGGCGACGGAGGGCTTTGATTGCTTGCTCTTGGTTTGGTTGCTCTTGGCCATGGGCGCTGTCCGGGGTGTCAGATGGCGGCCTTGGCCTTGTCGATGAGCGCGGCCTGCCGGATCGTGTCGGCCTTGCCGCCTTTGCGACGCTCGGCTCCGCCGTAGTTGGAACTGACGTTGCGGCGCCGGTCGGGACCGAAATAGGACTTGGTCTTGATGAACGGTCGCGGGTTGGCGACGACGTTGAGAATGCGCTGGTAGAGCGCCTTGGCCGAGATCGGCTTGGCCATGAATTCGGTGATGCCGGCATCGCGCGCGGAGGTGACGCGATGCTTTTCCGAATGTCCGGTGAGCATGATGATCGGGACATAGGGATTGGCGTTCGCGCCCGGCTGCCGGATCATCTGCGTGAGTTCGAGGCCGTCGAAGATCGGCATCGCCCAGTCGGCGATGATGATATCAGGCACGAATTGCGTAAAGGCCTCGAGCCCGGAGGCGCCGTCTTCGGCCTCGTAGACTTCCCGCGTGCCGAATCCATGCAGCAACGTGCGCACGATGCGCCGCATGTGCACGTTGTCGTCGATGACCAGAAAGCGAAGCCGATTGAAATCGATACGAAGCATGGCACCACCGAAGGGCCCAAGGTGCGTTACTCGGCGCGACCCCAGGACCTTTGCGATCGAGGATGGTAGGTTTCCGCTGTTAAGGAGAGGTTAAGTATGGCGGCCTGGCCATCCGCAGTGGCACTGCGGTTTCGCCTTGCTTCTTGAGCGCGAACGCTCGAGTCGGTTCCCCAATTCTTCAAGATCATCTTCGCGGCCAACGGTTTATTGAGGTTTCTTTGCGAGGGTTCGCGATCTTCGAAGAAAGCCGCGGAATGTCCGACCATCTCGTTATCGACCAGCGCCGCATGGATCACGTCCAGGCAGCACCGAGCGCGCGCGATGCCGCGCAGGCTACGCGCCCTGCGATCGAGATCACGATTCACCATCAGCTCGAGGCCGTCGAGGCTGAGTGGCGCAGCTTCGAGCGCGACGCCGAGTGCACTGCGTTCCAGGCCTTCGACTGGCTTGCCGCTTGGTGCCGTCACATCGGCCCGCTGGCACGGACGCAACCCGCCGTCGTGGTCGGCCGCGATGACGCCGGCGCAACGCTGTTCATCCTGCCGCTCGCGGTGACGCCGGGCATGGTCCGCCGCCTGACATGGCTGGGCAGCGACCTGTGCGACTACAACGGTCCCCTGCTGGCCAAGGCCTGCGCGTCCCGGCTGACGCCCGAGCGTTTCCTCGCCTTGTGGCAGGAAATCCGGGCGCGGCTGCAGACGGACCCACGGACCCGTCACGATCTCATCGAGCTGACCAAGATGCCGGAGCGGGTCGGGGAGCAGGCCAATCCGCTGCTCGCGCTCGCGGCCGGCCTGAATCCAAGCAACGCCTACGTCACCGATCTGTTCGGGAGCTGGACCGAGTTCTACGAAGCCAAGCGGTCCTCCTCGACCCGCCGGCGCGATCGCAGCAAGCTGAAGCGCCTCGGCGAGATGGGCGAGGTGCGCTTCGTGACGCCGCAGGACCGCGGCGAGATCGAGCGTTCGGTCGGCGTGCTGATGGAGCAGAAGTCGCGCTCGTTCGCGCGCATGGGCGTCGCCAATATGTTCGACCGGCCGGGCTGGGCCGAATTCTTCACGGCGGTGGCGACTGACGAGCGCATGCGCGGCCTCGTTCATGTCAGCCGGCTGGACGTCGGCACCACCTGGTCCGCGATCAATCTCGGCCTCGTGTTCCGCGACACCTACTGTCACGTGCTGGCAAGCTATGACGACGGCGAGACGTCGCGCTTCGGAGCGGGGGTCGCTCATTTGCGCGACCTGTTGCGCTATTCGATCGAGCACGGGCTCAAGCATTTCGATTTCACCATCGGCGACGAGCGCTACAAGCGCGAATGGTCGGACCGCACGATCATGCTGTACGACCACGTCGCGCCGGCCTCGGCCCGCGGGTGGGCCGCGGCGGCGATGGTGCACGGCCACCGGCGTCTCAAGCGCTTCATCAAGCAGAACGAAGCGCTCTGGTCGCTGTTCAGCCGCGCGCGCGCCGCGATCGGTCTGAAGTCCGCGGCCCCGGCCGCCGACGACGGCGCGCCCGAGAGCGTGCAAAAATCGCCGCCGATCGCGCCGCGCTAACGGCATCAGGGGACTCTCTCCGCAGTCATTCCGGGGCGCGGGCGCAAGCCCGCGAGCCCGGAATCCATACTCCGCAGCCAATGATATGGATTCCGGGCTCGCCACTTCGTGGCGCCCCGGAATGACGGCGGTATACGCCGCACAAGCATCATCCGTCTCGCGAGTCATAAGACCTCCGAGGTTTGCCAAAATTCTCCCCTCGCATCCGCGAGGGAGCGGAGCGCCGACAGGCGCTCGGGATACATCGGCATCCCTTCGCGGGCCAGTAACGCAGGCCCGCAGACGCTTGCGAGGCGTCTCGCATCTCACGCAACGATCGTGAGATGCTCGCCTCTCGGCGCTCCACTGCGGCGGTTTTCGGCTTTCGGACCCTTGCCAACACGAGACCATGCCAGCACGAAACCTTGCGACACGGTCTCGATCGTCGCGCGAGGACCCCTCGCGTCCGTCCTTATTGATCAGAGCGGTGTTCCGAAGCCTCCCGGGTGTTGCTGACGAGGCAACGCGCAGGACGCCGGTCCTGCGCCGATCTCTGGCTCGTCTCCGGAGACGCCCTCGATGCGCGGGACGACATGACGGTGCCAGAAAAATTGATGCGGTCAAGCGAATGCTGTTCGACTGTTCATAGCTTGGTGATAGCGGCGACGCGTCGTCGAATGCTGCAAGCGCGTGATGTGCGACGGTCGTCGTGCTTTGTGCAAGGCGAGCGCTATGCACATGATTCCTTGCTGTGCTTGCGCGCATTTGAAAAAATTGCAACCGTCGTCACATTGTCGACATGGGGTGTCGATTAGCTTCGGTGTCAAGGGGAGTTCTCGCGTAGCACTTGTTTGTTGCACTCGTTGGGGAGAGTCAGATTCGGCGCTTGCGGAAGCAGGTGTTCGTTTGAGTTTAGCTGACGGGTGGCGTTCCGCACAAAATCACGAAAACCGCCGATGAATTTTGCTGCGCTCGCCGTATGCTGCGCGAAGCAACGTCATGAGTGCGAGGTACGTCATGCTTGGGCCAAGAATTGGGAAATGGGTAAGGCATCACCGTAATTTCCGGATTTCTATTGTTGTTGCAATCCTTACAGGCATCTTGGCTGCGGCGTCGGATGTCCGAGCGCAAACTGGTTGGGATTTGCCAGAGTTCAAAGAGGCGACGGCTGCTTTCAATCGCGGGGACTGCAGGGCAGCGTGGGACTTTGTGTGGCCGCTTGCCAAATCGGGCAATGCAGATGCTCGTCTCTATTTGCTGTTGCTGGTCACGTTCAACACCAATCCACCGGGGCTAGATTTAATGTCGTCCGCACAGGGGGAGTGGAATCGACATCTTTTGACGCTCAGCGTCTATGCCACGCTCAGTCGAGTGTCTCGCGGTAAGGGCGACCCGGATCACAAATGGCTTCGTGACGAAATACCGCGTCGCTTGAAAGAACTCGGGCTTGGCGTCAAGGGCGATCAAGTCGCGCAATGCTATCAGTCAGGCGGCGCCCTAAGCGATTGTCTCGATCTCGCCGTATCGCTCGGCGTGATACCGACATTCGATGGCCATGCAGAAGAAGTCGAAAGGGCTGCGCGCGCAACCGGCATGGCCGCGTCATGTCGCGATCCGCACCGACCGCTCAAACGTTGACTTACAAAAAGTTTAACCCACCTGAAGTCGTATTGGGGGCTACAATGGCTGTGAGAGGGCTAACGGAAGGCGAGAAAGCCATCGCACGTAGTGTTTTTGGCGACAGTATTCATGTCGATTCGATACGAATTAATACCGCAGCATGGGTTAATCCTGCGGGAATAGCGCGTAGGGCGGATTAGCGAAGCGTAATCCGCCATTCACGACACAAGGGTGATTCCGATCAGGCGCGTTCGCCGAACTCTCCCGCCGCCTCGATTTTCCCCGCCCAATCTTCGGGAAAAATTCCAGCGCGAACATCCCGATGGAACGAAGAGTGCGGCCAGTCGCAAACGCGGCGGACAAGCGCGTGCTTGATCGGGTTGATGTAACAGTATTCCACATGGCGGGCGTAGTCCGCGTTGTCTCTGATCAAATGCTCCCAAAACCGGCGCTGCCAGATGCCCCGCTCGCCGCGCTCCAGCCGGACGCGAGACAAGCGTTCGTCTTTGGGTATCGAACGCGCGAAGCGTGACTTGATCAGTCTCCAACGTGTCGAGAAGTCGGCATCCCCAGGTGGTAAGGTCCACACCGTATGCAGGTGGTCCGGCAGCACCACGAAGGCATCGATTTCGAATGGATACCGTTGCCGGGTTTGTCCGGTGGCATCCCGAAGAGCGTCGATGTGATCGGTGAGCAGATGGGTGCGACGGTCGAGCAGGTTGACCGTGAAGAACCAACATCCTCCAGGAACAAGAGCGCGACGGTAGTTGGGCATGCAGCAAGCTACCAGAGTGACGCGCGCAATTACGCCTGCTTGGCTTGCTTGTAGGGCGGATTACGCTTCGCTAATCCGCCCTACAACACGCCGCCATGCTCCTTCACATTGTTGGGAAGACTAATCCGCCCTACAGCGGCTACCGATGCCGCGCGATCTTCACGCTGCCGGAATGGCGGGTGCGCGCCCGCTCGCGCAATGCTAAGCTCTGTCGAAATACAGACCGGCCGAGCCGGCACTGGACGACACAGTCCATGCAGTAACGGGAGGAGTTCATGAAAAACGTCGTGACGTTTGCTGCCGCATTTCTGTTGAGTGCGGCTGTTGCCCAGCCGGCATCGGCCCAGTCGCCCGCGGAGCTCGTAGGGCAGGCTGTTGCCGCCCAGGGCGGCGCCGATGCGCTGCGCGGTCTCAAGACCCTCGTCATCAAGGGCGAAGCGAAGCACTGGGAGCCCGGCCAATCGGTGCGCGCCGGCGGTGAGGCGCGCTTCATCGGTGACTCGGTGTTCACCGTCACTGCGGACATCCCCAACCAGGTCCTCCGGATCGATTGGGATCGCGACATGAAGTATGTCGCGGTCGAACGGCTGCAATTCAGCGAGATCATTCACCGCAGCTACGGCGTCGTCGTCGACGACCAGGGCACGCGTCCGATGTCGGGCATCCGGCTGGCCTCGCACCAGCGCGAATATATGCGCGGTTCGCCGTTCCTGCTGCTGCGCGCCCTGGAGAACCCGAAGTCGGTCAGCGCGATTGAAGACCAGCGGTTCGGCGAACAGGCGTTCCCGGCGGTCGCGTTCCACGCCGGCAACACGCGCTACATCGTCCTGTTCGATCGCACCAGCAAGCTGCCGGTGGTGGTGCGCACGCGCGACGACGATCACATCTACGGCGATTCCGACTACGACCTCGTGCTCGGCGACTGGAAGTCCGTCGGCGGTGCGCAGCTCGCGCATGCGCTCTCGTTCCGCCTTGGCGGACGCGAGGTGCAGCGCCTGACCTATAAGGAAGTGACCGCGAACCCGGCGATTGCGACGGCGACCTTCGAGGTCCCGGAGAAATTCAGGACCGCGGCGCTGGCCTCGGCCAACACCGACGCGCCGTATCAATGGGTGCTGCGGCGCATGTTCCTCGGCCGGCTGCTCGACAGCGACGCGGTCTACTTCCCGCCCGGCGGCGGCTTCAAGCTGGTCGAGCTGGCGCCCAACGTGCAGCACGTGGTCGGCGGCTCCGCCAATAACCTGATCGTCGCCATGCGGGACGGCATCGTGATTTTCGACGCGCCGGTGAACGAAGGCCAGTCGCGCTGGGTGATCGATGCGGCAAAGGCGAAGTATCCCGGCAAGCGCGTGACGCACCTGGTGCTGACCCATCATCACATGGATCACACCGGTGGCATGCGGACCTATGTGGCGGAGGGCGCGACGGTGATCGTGCCGACGCCGACCAAGGCCTATTTCGAGCAGGTGACGCGGGCGCCGCACGTGGTCTCACCGGACGAGCTGCAGAAGCAGACCCGTGCCGTGACCATCCTCGAAGTGAACGAGACGATGACGCTGAAGGACGACACCATGCAGATCAACCTGCACAATATTCCGAATCCGCATTCGGAAGGCATGCTGATCGGGCACGTCGTCGGTCCCAACATCGTCTGGGTCACCGACCTGGTCTCGCCGCGCGGGCCGATCGGGCGCAACGGCGCCACCGTGGCGGTCGGCAACGCCTTGCGGAAGCACAACATCACCGACGCGACCATCGCCGGCGGCCATGGCACAACCGCAAAGCAGGCGGAGGCCCAGGCCGCGCTGGCGGCGAATTGATCAATCTGTGTGTCCCGGGCGCTGCAGACCCGGGACCGTTGCGAACACCGGATGTGGAATGGTCCCGGGTCTGCAGCGCGCCGCTTCGCGTTGCGCTGCGCCCGGGACACACAGTTTGTAGAGCGAAGCATGTCCAAGAGATACTTCGTCTACATTCTAGCCAATCGGCGTCGCCGCGTTCTCTACATCGGGCTAACCAGTCAACCCGCTAATCGACTGACCGCGCACAAGAACAAATTGGTGCCGGGTTTCACGGCAAAGTACGGCGTGACGATGCTGGTCTATCTGGAGGAGTATGTTTCAGTTGTTGAGGCTCGAGCACGTGAAGCCGCACTCAAACGGTGTCGGCGCGAATGGAAGTTCGCGCTGATTGAAGAACTCAATCCGGATTGGCGGGATCTCAGCGACGACTTAGCGCTGTAAGAAGCTCGTGTGTCCCGGGCGCACTGCAGCACGCAGTGCTGCTGTGCAGACCCGGGACCGTCAAGAATTCCGAGTCTGGAACGGTCCCGGATCAGCGGTGCACCGCTGCGTGCTGCGCACTTGCGCTGCACTGCGTCCGGGACACAGGCTTCTCAATACTGAAACTGCTCGCGCAGGACCCGCTCGTCCAGGCTGTGGCCGGGATCGAACAGGATGTTCATCGCAATCGAGTGATCCATCCGGATGTCGACGGAGCGCACGTCGCGGACCTCGTCGTGGTCGGCAACCGCGGCGACCGGACGGCGATCGGTACTCTGCACCTCGACGAAAACCTTTGCGCGGTCGGGCAGCAGGGCGCCGTGCCAGCGCCGCGGCCGGAACGGGCTGATCGGCGTCAGCGCCATCAGCGGCGCGTCGATCGGGATGATCGGGCCCTGGACGGAGAGGTTGTAGGCGGTGGAGCCTGCCGGCGTCGACAGCAGCACGCCGTCGGCAACCAGTTCGGGCAGCCGTTCCTTGCCGTCGACCAGGATGCGCAGCTTGGCGGCTTGATAGGTCTGCCGGAACAGATGGACCTCGTTGAACGCGTGGTGTTCGTGCACCCGGCCGCGGACATCGCGTGCGCACATCAGCAGCGGATGGATGACGCTGTTGTGCGATGCCGCCAGCCGCTCGCGCAGCTTCTCGATGCGGAAATCGTTCATCAGGAAGCCGACGGTGCCGCGGTGCATGCCGTAGATCGGTTTGCCGGAGCGCATGAACCGGCGCAGCGTCTGCAGCATCAGCCCGTCGCCACCCAGCGCCACGATGACATCGGCGCTATCCGGCTTGACGTTGCCGTATCGCTTGCTCAGCCGCTTTTCGGCCTCCTTGGCCTCGGGGAACGGGCTCGCCACAAAGGCGATGCGCTCGAAACCCGCGGCGGAGCCCGGGCTCTTGCCCGCGATTCGGCCCGGGACGACTGTCGGGCTTGGCTTATGGATTGATCTGGGGCTCATGGGAGCTTCGAATTGGCCTCAAAGGCTTCGCGGAGGGACATATGAACACGGACCGCGCGGTGTTCGTCTATACAACCTATCCATCCATTGTCGAGGCGGAGGAGGCCGGTCGTGCGCTGGTCGAGCAGCGGCTATGCGCCTGCGTTAACATCCTGCCCGGCATGGTTTCCTACTATTGGTGGCAGGGCGCGGTCGAGCGGGGCGAGGAGGCGGTGATGATCGTCAAGACCCGTGCCGAGCTCAGCGACCGGGTGGCGTCGGCGGTCAAGGAGATGCACTCCTATGCGGTGCCGGCGATCATCGTGATCCCGCTGGAGAGCGTCGACCAGCCCTATCTCGAATGGCTGATGGCGGAGACGGAAGGCGCGGCGGGGCAGGGGTGACTAGGTCGCGTGTCCCGGGCGCGGCGCAGCATGAGCGCTTGCGAATGATGCGCTGCAGACCCGGGACCGTTACGAACTCTGAATGTGGAGCGGTCCCGGGTCTGCAGCGCACTACTTCGTATTGCGCGGCGCCCGGGACACGCGGTCTATTTCTTCTCCCGGCTCGCCTTCCAGAAGCTCATGTCGGTGAAGCGCGCGAGGTCGAATTGTTCGTTCGGCGCGATGTCGCCGGCGAGCTGGAGCGTCGAAACCACCTTGCGCAGTCCGGGTTCGGTCACGGCCAGGTTCGGATCGAGGATCGCGAGCTTGTCGGCGTCGGCCATGGCGCGCAAGGACAGTGCGGCGGTGGTCTTGAGCTCGATCGCGGCGATGTCAGCGGTCTCCTGCGGGTTGGTGCGCATGAAATCGCGGCCGCGCTGCACCGCGCGCAGGAAGCGCACCACGGCGTCGCGGTTCTTCGTCGCCCAGGCCATGTCGGCATTGATGCTGGTGAACTGCCAGTCCGGCACGAACGGGATCACCGAGCCGAGATTGGTGAAGCCGGCGTCCTCGGCGATGTAGCTCAGCGGGAACGGCTGCAAGCCGACGTCGATCTTGCCGGCTTGGAGCAGCTTCCAGCGCGTGGGCGCGCCGCCGACTGCCGTCATGGTGTAGTCGGCGTGGGTCAGGCCGATCGCCTTGGCGATGTCCTGCACCACGTAGGTGGAGCCTTCCTTCTCGGAAAGAATGCCGAAATTGGCGCCGCGCAGATCCTTGAGGGTCTTGATGTGCGGGCGCGCGATGATGAAGTGCGGCAGCTTGCCGGTATTGCCGGCGATGATCCGCAGCGTGCCGCCGTTGTAGCCGTCGACGATCACGGCTTCCGGCGTGGCCAGCGCGATTTGCATCGTGCCGGCGCGCAGCGCGGTGTTGATGTTCTCGGCGTTGTCGAGAATGCTGCTGGTGGTCTCGAGGCCTTCCGCCTTCATGAACCCGCGGTGCTGGGCGACCCAGAACGGCAGGCTGAACAGCGTGCGCGAGACGTTGGCGACGTTGATGACGTCGGCAGCCGCCGACGGCGTCGGCGCGACCAGGACCGCGATCGCGGACAACAGCAGGAATCTGCGCTTCATTTCGGTCCTCCCCCACACTGAATTTGTAGCCATGGTTCGATTGCAGGCAGCCAGAGTCAAGCGACGGCCGTCCGCCCGCCCGAGTGTGGCTTCGCTGCAACGTCCATGCGTCATCGCCTCCGGCTACCTTCCACGACCTTGACGCGGGAACTCGTCCACGGAATGCTGTCCCGGTGCTGGTTCCCCGGTTTTGCCGCCGGGGAGGCAAGAGGGAACACGGGCAGGGCTGCTGTTGCAGTCCCAATCCGTGGCTGCCCCCGCAACTGTAAGCGGCGAGCCTGTCGTCCGCGTCAGCCACTGGGAAACTGGGAAGGCTGGACGATCAGGCAACGACCCGTGAGCCAGGAGACCTGCCAGCGCAGTCACCCAACCGGTGGGCGGAAGGACCACACGGAGCGGCTGTTCGCAGCGGTGACATCGTAACCGATGCGAGGCCGTGCGGGATGTCGTTTCCCACGAACCAAAGCATGAACTGCCAGCGGCCTGACGGTCCGATTTCGGCGTTTGCCGGAGTCTGACGTCGGTCTGCGCGCGTTCGTGCGCCTTCGTTTCGGTCCTGTCACCGGCGTCCCGCAAGGGGCGCGAACGAAGGACGCGTGTTATGGGGGCGTTGAAGAGACGAATTGGGGGCGCGCTGGCGCTCGCCGCAGGCGTGGCGGCATTGGACTATGGTCCGGCCTCGGCGCAACCGAACGAGACCGTGCTGCCGGAGATCGCCGTCACCAATACCCGGCTCGTCAGCGGGGTGCGCGGCGCCCGCCGCGGCGCGGCGCCGGGAAGCGGCGAGGGCGATGCGCCCACGGAATTCAACGACGCTTCCGGCATCGTGACCGGGACGATCATCACCGGCGCATCCTCGACCGTCATCACCGCGCAGGAGATCGAGCGTTCGCCGGGGCGGACGATCCAGGAGATCCTGTCGCGCGAGCCCGGGATTCAGGTAACCAGCCTGTTCGGCGGCGTGAACGGCGCGAGGTCGACCGTCGATATGCGTGGGTTCGGCGCCGCGGCGGCTTCGAACACGCTGATCCTGATCAACGGTCGCCGCATCACCGATCTCGATCTTGCCGGAGTCGATCTTGCGTCGATCCCGCGCGAGAGCATCGAGCGGATCGAAATCACCCGCGGCAACAG